>Ga0181529_10000825_pt1 | contig 43209 bp, 43 predicted proteins | sample PEATcosm2014_Bin_36_FD_119763 | JGI IMG/M metagenome (GOLD analysis project Ga0181529, IMG submission 119763) | Peatland microbial communities from MTU Mesocosm Facility, Houghton, MI, USA - PEATcosm2014_Bin10_30_metaG | ecosystem: Environmental > Terrestrial > Soil > Wetlands > Peat | place... | reverse complement strand
GTCCTGCGGCGTCACGTAGCCGCGGCCTTTCAGGAACGCGTAGGCCTTGGCCGCCAGCGTGAGCGCGATGGTCGCGCGCGGCGACGCGCCGAGCTGGATGAAATCCTTCACCGCGATCTTGTAGTGGTCCGGGTCGCGCGTGGCGCAGACGAGGTCCACGATGTAATCCTTCACCTTGTCGTCCACGTAAATGTCGTTGATGACTTCGCGCGCCTTGAGAATTTGCAGCGGCGTCACGACGGCGCTCGCGCTCGGCTGGCCGGAAGTTTTCGCCATCGTTTCCAAAATCTGCCGTTCTTCCGCGCGCGTCGGATAACCGATCTTCAGTTTCAACATGAAACGATCCACCTGCGCCTCGGGCAGCGGATACGTGCCTTCCTGTTCAATCGGGTTTTGCGTGGCGAGCACGAGGAATGGTTCCTCCAGCTTGTAAGTCTGGTCGCCGATGGTGACCTGCTTTTCCTGCATCGCTTCGAGCAACGCGCTTTGCACCTTCGCCGGCGCGCGGTTGATTTCATCAGCGAGGACGAGGTTGGCGAACACCGGCCCTTTGCGCGTGGAGAAACCGCCGGACTGCGGATTATAAATCTGCGTGCCGATGACGTCGGCGGGCAGCATGTCCGGCGTGAATTGCAGGCGCGAAAATTTCACGCTCAAACACTGCGAAAGCGTTTTGACGGACAAGGTTTTCGCCAGTCCCGGCACGCCTTCGAGCAGAACGTGCCCGTTGGCCAGCAGGCCGATCACCAGCCGCTCGGTCAGGTATTGCTGGCCGACGATGACTTTGCCGAGTTCGTTAAACAGCGGATGCGTGAACGCACTCGCTTCCTTCACCGCTTCGTTAATCGCGTTAATTCCTGTGCTCATGTTTTAATTCGTTTTTTCCGTGGACGACATTCTGACACTAAAATTTTTCCGGCGTTCAAGCAAATTTGCGTAACGGCGACGCCCCATCGCCGCCGGGTGAAAGCGACGCCTTCGCCGCGTTTGCTTTCCGCACGGACTGGCGATGGGGCGTCGCAGCTACGCGCCGGGCAACACTTCCACCTGCTTGCGGCTCAACCAGCCGATCTTGCCCGCGCCGTTGACGACCTGAACCCAGTCGTCATGGCGATCCAAAACCTGCAGCTCCGCGCCGTCGTGCGCCGTGAACGCGCTCTGCGCCTCGTCAAAAGGCCCGCTGCGCGCCGTCGTCTCGGCACTGGTCACCACGGCCACCGCCAAATTGAAATGATTCGCCGCCTGCAACGCCAGCACCGCGCCGGAAAAAATCGCGGCCACGACCGCCAGTTGCGTAGCGCTCCGCAGCTTCGGCGCGAGCGCAGGACGGATCTGCCGCACGGCCAGCAGCGCAAACAGCGCCCAGAAAAAAACAGCGGCGAGCAGCGCGCCTTCGTTCAGCGTGAGCGAGCCAATCCAGTTCTGCCAGCGGTTTTCGTGCAGCGCCGCGCCTTGCACCTGGTTGCGGACGAACGCGAGATTGGCGCGCAGCTCCGCATCGCGCGGCGAAATCAGCTCCGCCTGCCGATAGGCGGCGATGGCTTTGCCGAGATGACCGGACTTGAATTCCGCGTTGCCGCAATTGAAGAGCAGCGCCGGGGAAGTCGCGCCGGTCTGTAGAATTTTTTCGTAAGTCGAGGCGGCCTCCGCGAATTTGCCTTTGGCGTAAAGCTCGTTGGCCCCCGAAAAATCGGTGGCGACATCCGCGGCAAAAATATTTCCGGCGAACAACAGCACGCACAGGCTGGCAAAAAGATTTTTCATGGCTTCAAACTCTGGAGTTCGCCAACGACTTTCTTGAATTTTGCCGCCACGGCAACAAGTTCTTGACGCGTTTGAATCGGCGCATAACGCGCTTGATTACATAATTGAAAGAGTTCACGGAGTGATTCCAACGTGGCTGGACTTGCGCCAAGCAGAATTAAGCGCTGATCCACATCGGCCTCGGTGATGGCGGTGGCCGGACAATCAAGCCGTTCACCCAGCTGCTCCTGTAGTAATCGGAACAGCATGGCAAAAAACTCATTGGATTTATTTTCTGCGGCAAATTTGTTCAGGTCGCTCAAACCGCCAGCAACAAGCTGCGCCACGGCGCGCTGACGGCGGAGGCGCGGATTATTGGCCAAGTTGTCGGCGCGCTGGCGCCAGATGAACGCGGCCAGAAACGCCAGCACCGGCAAACTTTGCGCGGCGAGAAAAATCGGCTGCGCGACGAGCGGAATTTTATTTTGCGTCAACGATCCCAGGTTTTCCTTGATCGGCAAAATGTCCTGCGGCGACTGGTTTTCCGGCGCGGAAGTTTTGTTTGCCGCAATCATCGGCATTGGCGAAGTGCCGGCGGCCTTCACGGTGAGCGGCACGGCGGCTTGTGTGAGCGTGTGGTATTTTCCATCGTCGGGGTTGAAGAATGAAAAGGAAAATTGCGGCCATTCATGCACGTCGGCATTTTGTGGTGTTACAATCTCTTCAATTGTCTTTTGGCCTTCGAGTCCAAGCTGGTCGGTGATTTCCGTTTTCGCCGTGGGCGGGAAAATCTTGAAATTCTGGAGCGATGACTGGTCGGGCAATTGAATGGCATCCAACTCGCCGCGTCCGGAAATCTGCACGCGGACGGTCACAGGATCGCCGACCGTCACGTTCGTCGGGCCGGCGGTGGCGGTCATGGTGAAATTCCCGATGGCACCGGTGAAGTTCGCCGGTTTGTTCGCTTCCGGCAGGGGCAGCGATTCGACGCCAGCTGCGTCGGTGGCGAGTGAAATTTGTTTTTGCTGTCCCTGGTTGAAAAATTGCTGGATGAACGGATCGCCGCCTTCATTTTGCGACGGCAGGACGACGACCATGTTTGCGGTGAACGGGCCGGCTGTCAGCGCGCCGTTTCTGACGGCGGTGAGCGGCACGGCGAGCGGAATGACCGTATAAACGCGGTTGGCGACCTGCACGCGGCGGCGCTGGTTTTGCAGTTCCACAATTTTGCCGGGCTTGAAACCATCGGCAGGCGTGCCGGTCAACTGGAAGTTCCCGAAATTTTGCACGTCGTCGCGGAGGTAAATGTCGAGCCGGACCACGATGGGTTCGCCGACGTAAATTTTTGGCTTCGGAAAGGACAGCTTCAGAAAAACGACCTCGTTCCCGGAATTGACGGCGGCGGCGGTTGGAGCGCTGGCTGCGGTCACGGTAAGCTTGACCGGAGTTGCGGAAATCGAGTTGCCGTTCGCGTCGGTCGCAACGACTGGAATTGTAAATTCTCCGCTCTTCGTGGGCGTCACCGCGTAGGTGTAGGTGACAATCGAGCTGTCAACGCCGTTGATGCTGAGATTCATGGACTGGTTTCCGACGTAGCCGAGGCCCAATCCCGGAACTGCTGAAAGCTGCGGGGGATTTTGCGGAGCGTCCCCGTCAAACCTCAACGTCAGCGTCGCCCGTTCGCCAAGCGCAATGGTGTCGCGGTCGAGCGACGCGGTGAAGCTCGCCGCGCGCGCGACCGGCGCAGTCAAGCCCAGCGCCGCCAACAGCAGGAATCCGACAATTGTAAATTTTCGCAGTCTAAATCTTTTCAAGTGCAACCATGAAATTATATGTCCATTTTTCAGCTTTTTCACAACGATTTTTCGTTTCAGAAAATATGACAATTCAGGCGGAAAAATGTTCATGTCCACAACTGCCGGTCGAGCGAACGGTATTGAACCGCCTCGGAAATGTGCTCGCTGGAAATGTTTTCCGCGCTGGCCAGGTCCGCAATCGTCCGCGCCACCTTCAAAATCCGGTCGTAGGCCCGCGCGCTGAAATTCAATTCCGTCATCGCGTTTTTGAGCAGTTCCTTGGTCGCGTCATCAAGCGCGCAAAATTCCTTCAGCTCCTTCGGGCCGAGGCGCGCGTTGCAGGTGATTTTCGGCTTGTGCGCGAACCTCCTTTGCTGAATTTTTCGCGCGGCGATGACGCGCCCGCGGATTTCTGCGGAAGCCTCGCCGGTTTTGTCGCCGGAAATTTCCCGGAACTTCACCTGCGGCACTTCGACGTGCAGATCAATCCGGTCCAGCAGCGGGCCGGAAATCCTGCCCAAATAATTTTGAATTTCGCGCGGCGAACTTTTGCTTTCGCCCGGCATTTTTCCGTCGGGCGTCGGATTCATCGCGGCGACCAGCATGAATTGCGACGGAAAAGTCATCGTGCCGGCGGCGCGCGAAATGGTCACGCGGCCTTCTTCGAGGGGCTGGCGCATCGTCTCCAAAACGCTGCGCTTGAATTCCGGCAGTTCGTCCAGAAACAGAACGCCGTGGTGCGCGAGCGAAATTTCGCCGGGCGTCGGATTTATGTTGCCACCCAAAAGTCCGGCGTCGCTCGCGGTGTGATGCGGTGCGCGAAACGGCCGCTGGGTCACAAGCGCCTGGCCGGGTTTCAGCAAGCCGACGATGCTGTGAATTTTCGTCGTCTCCAAAGCTTCGTCCAAAGTCAGCGGCGGCAGAATTGTCGCCAGCCGTTTTGCGAGCATGGATTTGCCGGTGCCCGGCGGGCCGATCAACAGAATGTTGTGTCCGCCAGCAGCGGCGATTTCGAGCGCGCGCTTCACATTTTCCTGGCCTTTGACTTCCGCGAAATCGCAGTCGTCATCCTGCTCGTGCTCGAACAATTTTGCGATGTCCACTTTCGCGGGCGCGATTTTTATTTCGCCTTCGAGAAATTGCGCGGCTTCGCGCAAGTTTTGAACCGGAATGACTTGCAGGCCGGCGACGACCGCCGCTTCCGCCGCATTTTCCGCCGGAACCAAAATTCCAGTTTTGCCGTCGGCTTTCGCACGAAGGGCAATCGGCAGAATTCCCTTGCCCGGCCGGACCGCGCCGGTCAGCGCAAGCTCGCCGGTGATGACAAAATAATCGAGCTGGTCGGTTTCGATTTGTTCGCTGGCGGCGAGCATTCCTATCGCGATGGGCAGATCGAAACTCGGCCCCTCCTTTTTCACATCGGCGGGCGCGAGGTTGATGGTCGTGCGGCCCATCGGAAATTTGTAACCGGAATTGGTGAGCGCGGTCGAGACGCGGTCGCGCGATTCCTTCACGGCGGCGTCGGGCAGGCCGACGATGACGACGAGCGTGTCGCCGTAGCCGGCGTTGACCTCGACTTCGATCGGATACGCCTCAATGCCGTTGAGCGCGGCGGAACAAATCCTTGAAAGCATGATGGGAAGTTATGGGCGAAGCGGCGGCCAAGCGCAATCAGGTTTTTACGTAGCCGGGGGCAATATGGATGCTTGAACTGGCCTCCTGCCAGCTTTATCCTGAATTCACCTATGAAATCAAACCTTCCTTTCAGCAACAAACTTGTTTTGCCGCTGGGCGTTTTTATTTTGCTGCTTTGCGCGTCCGCAGATTTTTCGCGCGCGCAGACGACGAATTCGGAAGTCACCGATGCCGCTCCCGTCGCACCGCCGGCGGTTCCTGTTTTGCAAATCAAAGCCGATCAAGTGGTGGCGAAAGTCAGCCCGACATTTTATGGTTTGATGACGGAAGACATCAATTTCGCGCTGGAAGGCGGGCTTTACGCCGAGTTGATCCGCAACCGCACGTTCAAAGCCAATCCGACGAATGCGGTTTATTGGAGCGCCATCAACGGCTCCATCTCGCTCGACACGAACCAGTCGCTCAATTCCGCGTTGAACGTGAGTTTGAAGCTGGACGCAACACAGGCCACAAAAAATTCTCCGGCGGGAATCGCCAACGGCGGCTACTGGGGAATTCCCGTGCGGCCAAACACGGCTTATCACGTTTCGTTTTATGCGAAGGCGAAAAATTTTGATGGCGCGCTGACTGTCAGCCTTGTCCACATCGTCAACACGAACAATGTAAAAGTCGAAAGCGATTTTCCGCCGGGCTTTCACCCTTATTTAGGTGAATTTACGGCAGCCATTGCCAGCGCGACCGTTCCAAAAGTTTCCGGCGACTGGCAAAAATATGAAGTGACGCTGACAACCGGCGACATCGAGCCGTCAAAGGAAAACCGGCTGGTGATTTCGGCCACGAAGCCGGGAACATTTTTCAACCATCACGGCACAATCTGGTTCCAGCAGGTTTCGCTGTTCCCGCCGACTTATAAAAACCGTCCGAATGGCGCGCGGCGCGACCTGATGGAATTGATGGCGGGGATGAAGCCGTCATTCTTGCGGTTTCCCGGCGGCGATTTTCTCGAAGGCCACCAGCTCGACCATCATTTCGACTGGAAAAAAACCATCGGCGGCATTTCGGAGCGTCCCGGCCACATGAACGACGCCTGGGGTTATTGGACGACCGACGGCTTCGGCCTGCTCGAATTTTTGGAATGGTGCGAGGACCTGAACATGCAGCCGGTGCTCGCGCTTTATGCCGGCTATTCCAAAAATCCAAATGTCATCCAAGGCGCGGACTTGCAGCCTTACGTCCAGGATGCGCTGGATGAAATTGAATATGTCACCGGCGATGCCAGCACGAAATGGGGCGCCCGACGGATCCAGGACGGCCATCCTGCGCCGTTTCCGCTGAATTATGTCGAGATCGGCAACGAAGATTTTTTTGACAAGTCCGGCAGCTACGACGGGCGGTTCGCGCAATTTTATGACGCCATCAAGGCCAAATATCCGCAGCTCCAGATCATTTCCACCGTCGGCAACGACCACCCCGAATCCCAACGCGTCCATAGCCGCACGCCGGATTTGGTGGACGAACATTTTTACAAATCGCAGGAGGCCATGGAAGCGCAGTCGCACATTTACGACGACCGCCCGCGCACCGGCCCGAAAGTCTTCGTCGGCGAATGGGCCACGCGCGTCGGCCGTCCCACGCCCAACATGGCCGGCGCGCTCGGCGACGCCGCGTGGATGTGCTGCATGGAACGCAACGCCGACCTCGTGCAATTGGAATCCTACGCGCCGCTCTTCGTCAACGTCAGCGACCTCGCGCGCGGCGGCTCGATGCAATGGCCCAGCGACCTCATCGGCTACGACGCGCTCACCAGCTACGGCTCGCCGTCGTATTACGCGCAGGTCATTTTCAGCAACAACCACGGCGATGAAGTTCTCGCGACCGATTCGCAGGATGTTCCGACCTATCCGTGGCGCGCGCCCGGTCGCGGTCAGTCGGCCTCTCCGCGGCAAGTGCCGTCGCTGTTCTTCGACGCGACGCGAGACAGCGCGAGCGGAATCATTTTCCTGAAAATCGTCAACCGCAATTCCACCGCGCAATCTGTCCATGTGAAAATCAGCGGCGTGAACAATGTTGATTCTTCCGCAGAAGCCGTCGTGTTGAGCGCGGACAGCCCGGACGCAACCAATTCAATTCAAGAGCCGAAGAAAATTGCTCCTGCGGTTTCGACCGTGGATGGAGTGGGCGCCGATTTCACGCGCGATTTCCCGGCGTATTCGATCACGGTTTTGAAATTGAAGACGCATTGATTTTCTGCGCGAAGTTGCGGCGGCATTTTGCGGAATCAAAGATGTTTCTGCAACCAAAGCAAGCGACTGCTTGAGCCAGTCGAAGTTCAAATAGCCGCGCGTGAAGGCCCAGTGCGCCAGCAGCAGCGCGCCGAAAACCGCCGCCCATTCCCAGCAGACAATTTTCTGTTTGCGCCCCTTGATGAAAATCAGCGCGGCCAAGATGTTCGCTGCCGCGGCGATTCCCAGCCCCCAAAACATCAGCAGCCGCCCGCTCGAAGCGGATGAAAGCTGGACGTTTCCAAAATGCGCGCGCGTCGCCGCCGGCAGCCCGATCAATAAAAGCGCCAGCATCGCGCAATTTGTCGTGATGATGAAAAATCGCAGCATGATTCGTCCGCGCCGGTTTGCGCGACGCTAATTAATTGTCTCCGCAATCTTATATTTGAACATCCGCCGCTTCATCCAGCGCACGGCGAACAAATCGTAGAGCGACGCGAACAGCCGGTTCCAGACGCCGTAGTGCGTCTGGCCGCTCGCGCGCGGATTATGGCCGACCGGAATTTCCGTGACCGTGAAGCCCTCGATCTTGAACAGCGTCGGCAGGAAGCGGTGCATCCCCTTGAAAAATTTCAGATCCGCGACGCACTCGCGCTTGAACGCGCGGTAGCAGCAGCCCGCGTCGGAAATGTTCTCGCCGGAAAGCCTGTTGCGAACCCAGTTTGCGATGTGCGACGACGCAATGCGGACAAAATTGTCGCCGTGGCCGCGCGCTTCAATCCGCGTGCCGCACGCGCAGTCAAAAAATTTCAGCGCGGCCAGCAGTTTCGGCGCGTCCTGCGGATCGTTCTGCAAATCCGCGTCCAGCGTCACGATGAATCTGCCGCGCGCCGCCTTCATGCCCGCCCACAGCGCGGCGGACTGCCCGCAATTGAACGCAAACCGCTGCGCGCGGATTTTTGGATCTGCGGCGGCGAGATCTTTCAAAACCGGCCATGAATCGTCCGTGCTGCAATCATCCGTGATGATGATTTCATAATTCTTTTCCTGCGGCTCAATTGCCGTGCGGACCGCCGCGACAAGCGGCTTCAAATTTCCGGCCTCGTTGTGGCAGGGAATCACAAAGCTGATTTCTGTCGGCCCGCTCATTTCGCCTCGCCTTGTTTCACGCGCAGAAATACTTCGCGGCCTTTCCATGTTTTCACGCCGACATTATTCATCAATCCGAGATGGTAGCGCCACGACATTCCGTAAAACGGATTGTGCGTCGGCCAGAATGAAATGATGTCCACGCCGGCGTCCTTCGCCAGCTCAACCGCGCGCGCGATCATTTTGGGATGATCGTTCCAGTTGAACAAAAGATATTTCCATTCCAGCACCGGCAGTTTCAAGCCGCGCGCGTCGCGATAAGCCGCCATTTTTTTCATCGCGTCGAACGCCTTTTCAAAGCTGCTGTTCATCATGTATTTCTCGCACATCACGTCGGTGATGCCGTGGACGGAAAATAAAATTTGCGAAAGATTCAGCGCCGCCTCGCGCTTGGCGTCCGTGTTCAGCAAAATGCCGTTCGTGGAAACCAAAATGTGCGCCTGCGGATTTTTCGCGCGCAGCAGCGGCAGTTCCTCGCAGACGCGCGGCGACAAAAACGGCTCGCCGAGGTTCAGGTAAAAAATCCGCTCCATTTTCAGCCGCGCCATCAAGTCCGCCATCTGCGACAATTCCGCCAGCGGCATCGTCTTGCCCGCGCGGATGTTCGCCGCGCCCTCGCGCGCGCAGCCGACGCAATCCACGTTGCAGATGACCGTGTTTTCAAGAAGCATTCCGCGATGCGGCAACTGCGGCATCGGCGGCGTTTCGGTTTTCTTCAACTGCCTCAAATCGCCGCAGCGCGAGCAGGTCGTGATCGGAATTTTTCCTTTTGCCAGTTCGGCGTTGAATTTTTTTGCAACCGGGCCGAAGAAAACCTCTTCGAAGGAATTCTTCCGCAGATCGCCGAGATGTCCGCTGCCGTCGTAATCCTGGCAGTTGCAGGAAACGGTCAGGTCGGAATTGATGGTGAGATTGTATTCCGACTCGCCGGCGAGCGCGCTGCAATAGAATTTCTGGCCGGTGATTCTGGCGCGCAGTTCGAGCCAGCGCGATTTTGCGCGGCGCACGAGATCGCTGACGCGCCAGTTGAAGCGCGTCTTTGGGTTTTTTATCACCCGCGATGTCGGCGGCGGAATTGCCATGGGAAAATAATGTAGGAGACGGCGCGAGGAGTCTCTAATTTTCTTTATCTTGGGAACGCACTGCGAACCGGCCGCCATGCGACAGCCGGAAGTTCACCCGCGCGCGGATTTGAACACCAGCCAGCCCCAGCCGGCCAGAAAACTCACGCCGCCGACGGGTGTGATTGCGCCAAGCCAATGCGCGTTCGTCACCGCCAGCAGATACAGCGAGCCGGAGAACAGGCAGATGCCGGCGAGAAAGCCCCACCACGCCACCGCCGGAAACGGCTTGCGCTCCGCCAGCACGAACAGCATCACCGCGTGGATGAAATGATAAAACACCGCCTTTTCCCAGACACCGGCCATTCCATTTTGCGCGAACAGCTCCTTCAGCCCGTGCGCGCCGAACGCACCGAGCGCCACGGCCAGGAATCCCGTCGCGGCGGCGATGCGGGTGGCAGTCGTTGAATTCATCACGTCAATTTGATTTGGAACAGTTTCGTGGCGGGAGAAGTTTTTTCAGGTTCCGTCAAGAAAACCGCAGCACGCACGCGCCGTAATCAATTTCCTTCCCGCCGGCCGCCTCGCGCAACCGCTCCGGCGGGATGGCGTAGAAAATTTTCCGGCGGTCACCATCCGGCGGGTTCACCACCACCACCGCGCCCACCTGCCACAACTCCGTCAGGTGCCGCGACATCGCATCCTGCGCGCGGCCCCCCTGCGCCGCGAGGTCGTTGACCGATTGCGGGCCGGCCAGCGCCAGCGACCGCAGCGCGTGCCAGCGCACCGGACTGCCGATTGCGTGCAGCAAGGTCGCCGGGTCGGGAACAGGCGCGCCGGCCGGTGGATTTGGCATCTCGTTGGTCATGCCTGAACTTACCAGGTGTCCGCCGGGAAGACAATCGCCTCCGACACGACGCCAATTGAGCAAAAGAGGACCGGGAATTTGCGAAACCGGCCTTCACTTTTGCAAATCCCATGAACAGTTTTACATATTCCGACTCCGATTTTGCAAAATATCTGAATGATTTTACATATACCGACTTCACTTTTGAAGAATGCTTGAACACTTTTGCATATACCCGCCTCGGTTTTGAACATCCTATGAATACTTTTACATATACCGACGCCTCTTTTAGCAAAAACCCTTTGTTTTCGATGAAAACTGCGTCCCGTTCCGCGAAAGCAAGCCCGTATTCAGCGTCCTCGGCATCCACTTCCGCAATACCCACGTCCGCTCGGCTGCGCGTGGCATCCATCGCCGGAAAAGACCGCTCGTCCTGCTGCCGCCCGTCCTGCATGTGCGCCCGACCTTGCGCGAGTCGCGGAGCGACGGAAGAAAGAAGCCCACGGCGCGAGCCGTGGGTTAAACGAACAAAAGCGAATCAAGCCCACGGATGGGGCGAAAGAGATTTTTTGACTTTTTTCCCGCGCTGTGAAAGAGCGGCGGAGGGCCGCCGCAGTCCAAGACGCTGGACGCGTTTTCCATTGGCGAACAAATGCGCGAAGCAGTCTTGGACTGCGCCAGCCCTCTGGCGCTTTATTTGCCGATGCTCGTGCGCAAATCTTTTTCCAGCCGGGCGAAGGCGCGGGCAAAGGCGGCGGGGGGCGGCCAGTTCGAGAAATCGGGGATGTGATATTTGCGGACGGCTGCCGCCAAAGCTTCGCCGGTGGCCGAGTCCAGACACTCCCATTTTTGAGTTCCCAACCAAAAATCAAATTACACAAATGAAGGTAAAAGTCCTCCGAATGCAGGTGAAGGTTCAACAAATTCAACTTGCCACGAACCTCTAGGTCACTAGCGAGAGCTGTGAGCTTCGATTGGATATAGTCGAAATAGATTGCTCGATTCTTGGCCATTTAGAAAATTTTACTGACGCAGAAGTTGAGCCTCTGCGGAACAAAAAGCAAGCTTGCCGAAAGGGATTTGGTCGCTCACTTCGGCATTTCCAGCTTCACCTTCGCCGCCACTTGCGCCACGTCTTTGTCGCCGCGGCCGGACAGGTTCACGATGATGAGCGCGTCCTTGCCCAGCCTCGGCGCGCGCACCATGCACTCGGCCACGGCGTGGGCGCTTTCCAACGCGGGGATGATGCCTTCGAGCCGCGCGAGTTTCATGAAGGCGGCGAGCGCCTGGTCGTCGGTGGCGTAGGTGTATTCGGCGCGGCTGGCGTCGCGCAGCCAGGCGTGTTCCGGCCCGACGGCGGCGTAATCGAGTCCGGCGCTGACGCTGTGTGTGGATTGGATCTGGCCGAATTCGTCCTGCAAAATGTAGCTGCGCGTGCCCTGCAATACGCCGAGCGAGCCGCCTTGAAACCGCGCCGCGTGCTGCTCGGGCTTGATGCCGAGTCCGCCGGCTTCCACGCCGACGAGCTTCACGGATTTGTCGTCGAGGAACGGATAAAAAAGGCCGATGGCGTTCGAGCCGCCGCCGACGCAGGCGATGAGCATGTCTGGCAGGCGCTTTTCCTTTTCCAGAATCTGCGCGCGCGCCTCGTCGCCGATGATGCGCTGAAAATTCCGCACCATCACCGGATACGGATGCGCGCCGTAAGCCGTGCCGAGAATGTAATGCGTGCTGCGGAGGTTCGTCACCCAGTCGCGCATGGCTTCGTTGACGGCTTCCTTCAAGGTCTTTTGCCCCGCATGGACTGGCACGACTTCCGCGCCGAGCATTTTCATTCGATAGACGTTCAGCTCCTGCCGCTGGCAATCCACCGCGCCCATGTAGATGACGCATTTCATCCCGAACATCGCGGCGACAGTTGCGGATGCAACACCATGTTGCCCCGCGCCGGTCTCGGCGATGATGCGGGTCTTGCCCATGCGCTTGGCGAGCAGGATCTGGCCGATGGCGTTATTGATTTTGTGCGCGCCGGTGTGATTGAGGTCTTCGCGCTTGAGATAAATTTTCGCGCCGCCGAGTTCCTTGGTGAGACGTTCCGCAAAATAAAGTGGCGAGGGGCGGCCGACAAATTCGGTGAGATAGTAACTCAGCTCTTTCTGAAAAGCGGGATCGTGCTGCGCGCGAAAATATTCTTCCTCCAGCTCTTGAAGCGGGTGCATCAAGGTTTCCGGCACATAGCGTCCACCGAACGGCCCAAAATGGCCGGTGGCGTCGGGCAAATCTTCTGCGGTGATTGCGCTCATGGTCTTATTTTCACGCAAAGACCCAAAGACGCAAAGAGAATTTACGAGCGCAAAGATGAAATCATTTTACTTTCCAAGCCGAATCGAGAAGTTCTTTATCAAAAGTTCCGGGCACGACGCCTTCGGTCGCGTAGATATAGAGCGCGCAGCGATAGACGGAGTTCACCACATTGATAATCCATGAAAGCGGAAAAATCATCAGAAACATCGCCAAAAACATGAGCAGTGGTGAAATAGTTTGATGAGTGAAGCCACTAATAAAACCGATGGCTAGAAAAATAGGCAACATAAAGAAAATTAAAACCGCTTCCATGCCAACGAATCCGATGACAGTTTCGCCCCAGGTGCGTTTGAGCGTGCCGGCGGAATTGCGCAACAATTGCAACGGGTTAGTTGTTTCCGGGTCGCGCACGAGCGTGGGAATGACAAAAATACTTGCGAGGCTCCATGCGAAACCAATTAACGCGGTGAATAATTTTCCCAAAAAGCCAACGCGCTGTTCAATGATCCGGATGAGGTAGCCGACGAGTCCGGCCAATAGCGACCACCACAAAATTGCGCGCCAGCGCATTTTGGCAAAATGATAGCCGCGCCGGATGGAAACTGCGTTGCCGTTTAACACCTGCATGATTTCGTGGTAGAACGCGACGTTGAAAAATGTGCCGAGAAACATCAAGGTAAAATAGTAAGCGGCGAAAGATAATGCGCTCCACCAATTTTGGAAAATAATGCGACCACCGCCCATAAAACTGGTTGCAGTGTTTTTCCACATATCGTGTTGCATTTGGCCGGAAGCAATTTGGTCGTTTGTATATCGTGTTGACGGCGGCGCATAATTGTGCCGGACGTTTTCACCAACCGTGTGCCAGTGCGCGGCGGAAAAATAAGAATGGCCGGTGGGATAAAATGCGATGGGTGCAAAGAAAAACAGCGCGAAGGTAAGTGTAATGCACGAAGCGATAATCGGAAACAATAGAAGTTTTTTTTCGCGGAAAAGGACGGCGAACGCCGCCCTCAACAATTTTTCGCTGCGTCTGATTTTGTTCATATGGGTTTCCTTTGTTTGATGAATGCGAGCATTTGTTCTTCGTTCAAGCCGTGGCTGCGGGCTTCAGTCAGCATCCGCTGGTAAAGCTCCTTGAGCTTTGCCCTTTTTTTTGGCGCGGGCAGCGTCGTCACCGGATCATCAAGCTTCACGAACGAACCCGCGCCGCGCTGTCCCTCAATCAATCCTTGCAACGCGAGTTCGCGGTAGGCTTTGGCGACGGTGTTTGGATTCAGACCAAGGCGCTCGTTCAGTTCGCGAATTGTCGGCAGACGGTCACCATCCTTCAGCGTGCCGTCGGCCATCGCCGAAGCCAGGCGGTTGGCAACCTGTTTGTATGCCGGAATGCCGGAATGCAATTCAATTTTCCAGTCGTTCAAAAGTGCGGCGATATTCATTTGAATTATTGTATTAGTGAAATAATACAAGTTTCCCGCCCGCTGTCAATTAAAAATTTAAGTTTTTCTGCGTCTCCGCGCCTCTGCGGTTCAAACGCTTTTTGCCGCCTCGATGAACGCCTTCACTTTCGCGTGATCTTTTTTGCCGGGCGCGCCGGAAATTTCCACGCCGCTCGAAACGTCCACGCCAAACGGCTGGACTTTTTTAACGGCCTCGGCCACGTTTTCCGGTGTCAACCCGCCGGCAAGAAAAATCGGCTTGCCGAATTTCTGCGCTTCAACCGCCAGATCCCAATTAATTTTCTCGCCCGTGCCGCCGAGCGTCGTCGAAGAAAAAGCGTCGAGCAGATACGCGTCGGTCAGGTAATCCGGGATTTTCTTCAGCGATTCCGCGTCGCGGATGCGGAACGCCTTCATGCTCACCAGGCCGAACTGCGTGCAAAATTCCGGCGGCTCGTCGCCGTGAAACTGGAGCATGGTCAAACCCGCTTCGCCGATGGCGCGCAAAACAAAATCCTCCCGGGCGTTCACAAAAACGCCGACGCGCATCACGAACGGCGGCAGTTGTTTTGAAATTTCCGCCGCCGCCTTCAAGGAAATGAATCGCGGACTCTTTTCGTGAAAGATAAAACCGATCGCGTCCGCCCCCGCTTCAACCGCGGCCTGCGCGTCGGCGAGGTTCGTGATGCCGCAAATTTTCACCCGCGTTTTCATTTACGATTTACAATTTACGATTTACGATTGGTTTTGGAGTGCGCCGACGCGTCGGCGCTTTTGAACGGCGCGACAAGTCGCGCCGATGAAAGCGGTGACTCGTCACCGCACTCCAAGATTCACGTCCATCGTAAATCGTAAATCCTAAATTGCAAACGATGCCGAGAACGATTTATTTTGATTACAACGCCACCACGCCGCTTGATCCGGGCGTGCGCGACGCGATGCTGCCATTTTTGGGCGGAGGTGTTGGCGAAGTTTGGGGCAATCCTTCGAGCGTGCATCACGTCGGCAGAAAGGCGCGGGCGTTGCTGGATGACGCGCGCGACCGCGCGGCAAAATTTCTGGGTGCCAAGCCGAGCGAAATTATCTTCACGAGCGGCGGAACGGAATCAAACAACCTCGCGATTTTTGGGACGGCGCGCGCACTCAAAACAAAAGGAAAACATTTAATAACCTCCGCCATCGAGCATGACGCGGTTCTTCAATCGTTCGACTACTTGGAGAAAAAAGAAGGCTTTGAAGTCACGCGGCTGCCGGTGAACTCCGAAGGCCGCGTTTCGCCGGACGATTTGATTAGAGCGATTCGCGCGGACACAATTTTGGTTTCGATCATGGCCGCGAACAATGAAATCGGCACGATCCAGCCGGTCGCGGATATTGGCGCAATTTGCCGCGATCGCGGAATTGTTTTTCACACGGACGCAGTCCAATGGTTTGGCAAGGAGACGATTGAAAATGCCGGGCAATTCAACGCGGATTTGGTTTCCGTTTGCGCGCACAAGTTTCACGGGCCAAAAGGCGCTGGGCTGCTTTACATCAAATCGCCGCTGCATCCTGATCCGATTTTGTTTGGCGGAGGACATGAGAACGAGCGCCGCGCGGGAACTGAAAACCTCGCGGGATTTGTTGGCTTGGTCGCGGCGCTGGAGAAATTTGTGAAGCCGCCGGTTTTTGAAAAAGCAAAATTAAAACCGTTTGCGGACAATTTGATTTCTACCATTGAAAAGATTGATGGTTGCGAAATTGTTTCACCAAATCGGCTCGCGAGGACTCTAGTCCCACCTAATTGTCTGGTGAACACCGTTTCCTTCGTCGTTCGCGGCGCGGACAGCATTGCTCTTTTGGCAGGATTGGACGTTGAAGGAATCTGCGCGTCAAGCGGTTCGGCTTGTTCGGCGGGCTCGATTGAGCCGTCTCACGTCATTCTGGCATTTGGGAAAAAGGAATTGTCTAATTCGCTCGTCCGTTTTTCTCTTGGCCGTGATTCGACGGCGGAAGAAGTTGATTTTGTCTGCGCCGCGTTGCCGGAAATCATCCGACGCGCACAAATGGGCAAATAAGCCGCTCGCTGCCTGTGAATAGCCAGCCAACAATGCGAACAACTTTAACTTCCAAATTTGTCCAGTTTCTTTATCTTCACTTCCACGATGACTCTTGATTCACAAAACACTGCGCCCGCCTTGACACGCGGAGTTGTTTGCATTATTCACAGCCCTTAATAATAAGAGTATTTTAAGAAAAGAATTTACTATTAAACAAACATGAACCTCACGATCACCAAAGAACAAATTCTTGCCGGGCTGCAGGCCGTCCAGAACGTCGTCAGCACTCGCACCACGCTGCCAATCTTGTCCAACGTGATTTTGCGCGCGGAAAAAGAACGCGTAGAATTTACCGCGACGGATCTGGACGTGACAGTCGCTTGTTCGGTAGAAGCAAAAGTGAAAAAGCCCGGCGCGACGACCGTGCCGGTGAAAAAACTTTTCGGAATCGTGCGCGAATTGAACGGCAGCGAAATTGATCTGGAGACGGACGAAAAAAATATCACGTCCATCCGCAGCGGCTCATCGTTCTACAAAATCCACGGACTCGGAGCGGATGAATTTCCGCCGCTGCCGAAATTCAAGGACGAAAAAAAAGTCGCGCTCCAGCAGGAAAACGTCCGCGCGATGCTGAAAAAAACTTCCTTTGCCGTTTCCACCGATGAATCGCGCTATGTCCTCAACGGCATTTTCATCAGCCTCAAGGAAGGCAAGATGACGCTCGTGGCCACCGACGGACGCCGGCTCGCGCTCGTGGACGAGGAAGTGGAAATCTCCGAAAAAAGCAGCGGCGAATTCATCGTTCCGGCCAAAGCCGTGAATGAATTGAACCGCTTGTTGCAGGACAAGGGCGACGTGGAAATAAAATTCGGCGAGAATCAGGCGTCATTTTCGCTCAAGGATGACAAGGGATTTTCCGTGCTGCTCGTCACGAAATTGATCGAGGGAAATTATCCGAATTACCGGCAGGTTATCCCCGGCGAGGCCAAGGAACGCATCCCGCTCGTGCGCGAGGAATTTTTGCAGGCTCTGCGCCGCGCCGAGATCATGACCAGCGAAAAGGCGAACTCCGTCAAGCTCACGTTCGGGAAAAACAACCTCGCCATCACCGCCAACTCGCCCGAAGTCGGCGAGGCGCGCGAAACGCTCGCGGTGAATTACAAGGGCAAGGAAATGGCCATCGCCTTCAACCCGCGCTACCTGATTGACGCATTGTCCGCGCTCTCCGAGGACGAAGTGTTCTTCGAGCTGATTGACGAATTAAGCCCGGGCGTTTTGAAGATCAACGGCCCGTTCCTCTACGTCGTCATGCCGATGCGGTTGAGTTGAATACAGAAAAGTGAAAGGCAAAAAATGAACAAAGAAAGTTGGATATGCGACAGTTGTGAAGAGACGATACTTCAAGCGAAGGACGGGTATGTCGAATGGTTAATTGCGAGAGTTGGAGAAAAGCACGTTGGCCGTGGCCTGCGGCTTGTGCATCATAAGCCAGCCAGTCCGCGCGCTCCCAATGGCTCGTGCTATCACGACGAGAATTACGAGTTCAGGCAAGACAAAGCGATTTACCAAAGCGGATCGCTAGAAAGTTTTCTCAAGGCCGACGGACTTATGAAGCTCTTGTCCCTGCTTTCACAGGGTGCGTTGCCGAAAGAAGAAGTGATTGAAATGATAAAACGCTTGCATATTCCCGGCTACGAACAGGCGCGTTTGCATATACCTCGCGCCATTTCTGAAGGAGTATTTGAGCCGAATTTGCCAGAAGGATTTTACTGGCAGAGCAATATCCAAGCGGTTCTTAAGTTTGCGGCAGAAGAGCAAACGGTTAATTCCTAAAAGTAGGAAAGCTTCAAAATCACATTTGCTCCACGGTTTCAATTCCGAGAACGTCGAGAACTTGTTTCAAAACGCGCGCCGTCAAAAAGCTTGACCAATCACCGCCGTTGTGGGAAATTCCCACCATGATAATTGCCGACGAAAAAAAACGAGTCCGACTTCCCGCCGCTCATCCGCGTGACGTTTATCACCCGGAAACACTGACGCGCGATTTAATTGTCCTGCGCCGCGTCGAGCCGCCAAAACCAAAAATAAAAAAGCGCATGACGGCGGCGGAAATCGGGCGGGCGATTCAGAACAGCCGGATCAAATTCAACGTCAGCTACGACGAGTTGCGCAAACTCACGCGCGAGCCATGACGCTGTTTGATTCGTCGGTCATCATTGACGCGCGCGACAAAAATTCGCCATGGCACGCCTGGGCGGTCGAGCAGATAAAACAATTCGGCTCGACGGAAGGCGCGGGCGTCAACGTCGTCGCGCTGGCCGAAGTGAGCGTGCGCGTCGAAAATCCCGAAACGGTCGCTGCATTATTGCGCGGCTGGGGAATGGAACTGCTGCCGCTGCCCGTTTCCGCCGCCGCGCCCGCAGCGAGAGCCTATGCGCGGCATCGCGCGCGCCGGGAAAAAACACATCCGGCAATTTCCAAAATTCCACAGCCGGATTTTTTCATCGGCGCACACGCGGAAGCGGAAGAAATGAAACTGGTCACGCGCGATCCCGACCGGATCAAAAATTATTTTCCATCGGTTAAATTGATTGTTCCGAAATAAAATCCGAAACAATTCCAAGAACGAAATGGTTGGCGGACTTAAAATTGTCCAAGTGAAGCCGGGACACGAGGCGGAGCTTGAGCGGCTCTTCGCCGGATTACGCGCGGAAATGCGGGCGCACGAGCCGGGCTGCCTGCTTTACTCGCTGCTCAAATCGCGCGCGAAGCCGGGCGCATACATCGTGCATGAACAGTATCGCGACCAGGCGGCGCTGGACTTCCATCAAAAATCGGCGCACGGAGCCAGATATTTTCCGCAGATGCGCGCGATCATCGAAAAGATTGAAGTCGAGTATTTCGACGGAGTGGTGGATTAGCCGGGTCACATCTGCCCGACGGTTTCAATTCCGGGAACGTCGAGACATTGCTTCAAAACGCCCGCTGTCAGATCGCAAAGCGCCTTCCGCCTTGAGCAACGGACAAATTTCCGTTAGTTTTTCGCCGTGATTTACGACGCGTCATTGGACGGGTTGCTGCAAAGAGTCTGGGATGGCAAACGCATTTCCCAGGCGGATGCGCTGCGGCTTTATCATCTGCCGCTCGAAGAACTCGGCGCGCTCGCGGACCGGCGGCGGCAATTGGCCAAGGCAAAAGATTTCAACGGTCGCGGCAACGACATCGTCACTTACAACGTGGATCGCAACGTGAATTACACCAATGTTTGCAATGTGTATTGCAAGTTCTGCGCGTTTTACCGCGTGGAGAAGGACGACGATTCCTACGTCATTTCGTTTGACGAGATGGACAAAAAAATCGAGGAGACCATCGCGCTCGGCGGCACGCAAATGCTGATGCAGGGCGGACATCATCCCAAGCTCACGAAGCAGTGGTATCTCGATTTGCTCACACACGTAAAAAATAAATTCCCGAATTTCAACATCCACGGCTTCAGTCCGAGCGAGTTCGTCCATTTCTGCGAAGTGTTCAACGAGCCGCTGGAAAAAATCATCGGCGATTTCAAGGCGGCGGGCCTCGGCTCCATCCCCGGTGGCGGCGGGGAAATTCTCGTGGACCACGTGCGGCAACGCATCGCGCCGCTCAAGGCGATGAGCAACGACTGGCTCGAAGTGATGGACGTGGCGCACCGGCTCGGTTTGTATTCGAGCGCGACGATGATGTTCGGGCATGTCGAAACGATTGAGGACCGTATCGAACATCTGGAGCGGCTGCGCGCGCAGCAGGAAATTTCCTTGAAGCGCGTGTCGGAATTTAACGGCACCGGTATCAAGCCTGGACATTTCACCGCCTTTATCGCGTGGACGTTTCAGGCCGAGCACACGAAATTGAAAGCGCCGACCGTCGGCGCGCATGAATATTTGCGGACGCAGGCGTTGGCGCGCATTTACCTCGATAATTTCCAGAACATCCAAAGCTCCTGGGTCACGCAGGGCTTGGAAATCGGCCAGGTCGCGTTGAAATACGGCGCGAACGATTTCGGCAGCATCATGATCGAGGAAAACGTCGTGTCACAGGCCGGCACGACCTTCCGCATGACCGTGCCGGACATGCACCGGCTCATCAAGGAACTCGGCTACGAACCGCATCAGCGCGACAACTGGTATCGGCTGGTGAATTGAATTCTCAGAATGTTAAGCTGGCTTTGAGATCAGTGCCGGCGTCCAAACGCCACCAGACACACAGTTGCGATCAATGCCGCCAAAGCCAGAGGCGAAGGTTCGGGTGTCGGAGTAATTGTCGCGTTGACGACGACATTATCAATCCTGTCTGAGCCGGATGACCCGACATTGCCGCCGCCGATGGCCCCGCCCGCAGTCGCGCTGTCGTCCACTATGCGAAAATAAATGGTGCTGACCTTATCAAGGGCCGTAATCAATGAAAAATCGTCGCTGAACTGGGTTGCATGATTTGGACTGGAACCGGACCAGGAAACTCCAGCGGGGAGTCCGTAATCAGATCCAAATTTTGTGAAAGACAGGCCGTTGCAACTGTAGGCGATGTAAAATTCTTTCGGGCCGGTGGAACTTCCAGTTTGATCGTAGGACACCTTGAAATCATTGTAGGAATTATCAATCAAATCCAAGCTCACGGAAAATTGATAATAATCACCCGGTGCCCAGGCAGTGGAGCTTAATGAGTCAAGCGAACCGTTTCCTAACGGGGTTGAGTAGGTTGCAGAACCGGCGTGCAGGCCAGATACCGCTGCGGTTCCCGCGTCCAATCCCAGTTCGGCATAAAAATTAGTGGTCGCGGTGTTTGGGCCGGGCGTATAAGAAGCCAGGCTGCAGCTTTCAAAAGTCCAGTCAGCGAGCGTGCTCGCATTTGAGGTTTCAGCAGTTCCAATCGCGAAAAGCGCGCCCAAAAACAAAACAATTGATTTTTTCATACATTCGTTCCTTTCGTGAATCCTGCCCTTTCAATCAATAAACAGGGCAAGTCAGAATGATACGCCGAACGGCTGAAGTATCAACAAAAAAGATAAGCGGAACGCCTAAGTGAGAATCTTAGTATAAGAATGATTAATAATTTGAATAATTACATCTGTTGAACGGTTTCCATGCCCAGTGTTTCCATGCCCAGCTTCAAGACGCGTGCCGCCAGATTGCACAACGCCAGCCGGGAATCGCGCGTAGCGGCATCGTCGGCCTTCAGCACGGGGCAATTTTCAAAGAAGCGCGAGAAGTGAACCGCCAGTTCAAACAGATAATTGCACAGATAATTCGGGCGATATTCTTCGGCGACGGCTTCCAGCGTGATGCCAAAATTTAACAGATGTTTGGCGAGCGCAATTTCTTCCGGCGCGGCCAAGACAATTGCGGACTGTGGATTGCGGATTGCGGATTCAGCTTCTGATTTGCGAAAAATGCTTTTGATCCGCGCATAGGCATATTGCAGATACGGCGCGGTGTTGCCTTGTAGCGCCAGCATTTTGTCCCAACTGAAAATATAATCGCTCTGGCGGTTCGGCAGCAGGTCGGCGTATTTTACCGCGCCCAGGCCGATGACGCGGGCGATTTCCTTGCGCTGCGCTTCGGGCAGTTCCTGGCTTTTTTCGGAAGCAATCTTGAACGCGCGTTCTTCCGCTTCGTCCAGCAAGTCTCCGAGCTTCACGGTGTCGCCGGAACGCGTTTTGAACGGCTTGCCGTCGTCGCCGAGGATTTTGCCGAAGCCGACGTGAACCAGCTTCACCTTTTTCGCCAAGTCCGGATGCCAGCGCGCGAAAATCAGAAACAGTTTTTTAAAATGCGGGCCTTGCCGGTCGTCCACGACATAAACAATTTCATCCGGCGACCAGGTTTTGAGCCGGTAATCAATCGTCGCCAAATCAGTCGTCGTGTAATTGAAACCGCCGTCGCTCTTGCGCACGAGCGCGGGATCGGCAATCCACTCGCCGTCGCGGTTCACCAGAAACGGATCTTCCTTTGGCGGCAGCGAGCCGTCGCTGAACACGCCGACCGCGCCCTCGCTTTCGCGGGCGATTTTTTTTGCCAGCAAATCATTCACGACTTCACCGAGCCATGGATTGTAAAAACTTTCGCCGAGCGCGTGGTCGAATTTCACACCAAGCCGCGTGTAAATAGTGTCGAACTGGATTTGCGAGAGGCGGATCATCTCCTTCCAGATGGCGATGTTTTCAGCGTCGCCGGCCTGGAGCCTCACCAATTCGGCTTTGGCTTCTTCAAGCCGCGCGGGATCGGCGTCGCACTCGGCGTTGATGATTTTGTAAAGTCGTTCCAGTTCGGCGATGGCGTCGCGTTCGAGCGCGACCCGGTCCAAAATCTTTTTCCAGCCAAGCAGCAGTTTGCCGAACTGCGTGCCCCAGTCGCCAATGTGGTTGTCCGAAATGACGCGATGGCCGAGCAGTCGCAGCGTGCGTTGCAGCGCGTCACCGATGCCGGTGGAACGGATGTGGCCGACGTGCATCGGCTTGGCGACGTTCGGCGAGCTGAAATCAATGACGACGGTTTTCGGCTGCGCCGATTTTTCAAAAAACAAATGCTCGCCGCGCGCACCGGCTTCGAGCATTTGCGCGAGCACAGAATTTTTCAGCCGGAAATTCAGGAAGCCCGCGCCGGCGATTTCCACTTTGTCGCAAATCTCGGAAACATCGAGCTTGGCGAGCGTGTCGTTGGCGAGCTGGCGCGGATTCAAGTTCCGCCCCTTGGCGAGCGACATCAGCGCGTTGCTCTGGTAATCGCCGAATTTTGGATCGCACGGGCGGACTAAAATTTTTGAAAGTTCGGCGGGCGTCAGTTCCGGCAGAATTTCGCGGACGGCGGTTTGCAGTTTTAATTCGATTTGTTTGTGAGGCAACGGCACGTTGAATAGTTAAATCGTTGAATCGCTGAATCGGAAGAAAATTCGGAATTGCGGCCGTTTAACGGTTTAACAATTCAACGATTTAACAAATCACGACTCACTTTTTCCCGTATTCGCCGATGACGGCGAGCATGGCGTCGGCGTCGGGCGATTTTTCGAGGGCTTCGCGGAAATCGGCCTTGTGCAGCAGTTTTGCGATGTTGGCGAGCGTGTGCAGATGTTTCTGGAATTGCCCCTGCGGCACGAGAAAGAGCATGACGAGCTTCACCGGCTGGTTGTCGAGCGCGTCGAAGTTGACGCCTTTGGGCGAACGGCCGAGGGCGCCGACGACTTCAAAAATCAAATCGGTCGAGGCGTGCGGGATGCCGATGCCAAAACCGATGCCCGTGGACATGGAGGTTTCGCGCTTCTTGACGGCGGCGGTCACGGCGTCGCGGTCGCCGGGCTGGATCTTGCCGGTGGCGACAAGATTGCCGATGAGTTCGTCAATTGCTTCCCATCGGTTCGTCGCGCGCAAATCGGAAACAATCTGCGCCTTTGTCAAAATGTCAGCCAAGTCCATAACGTGCGACACAAGATTTGAACCGAAACGCCGGACATATCAAGACTGAATTACTCACAATTTTTCCTGGCCTCAAATGACATGGTGCAGCCAAAGGAAAACATCGCCCGTTTCCCGGCACCATAACCCGAGCACTTTCATCAGTTCGGCCAGAAACCCGGACCTTGCCGTGAGCAACGGAATTCCAAACAACAGCACGCAGACGTTGCCGAGAAAGATGATGACGGAGGAAAATAAATATCCCTGCGACGTGACGTCCGACTGCCGCGTCTGCAACGTGTGAAATGTCAGCGTCACATGAAACGCATACGTCGCGCCGACGAGCAAGTGAAAATAAACAAGATAGCCGTGCCAGTTCCAAATCAAGTGGCCGATGACAAAAACCACGACGACGATGACGGCGTAAAGCGGGAAAAAATACGGTGCGAGCGCGATGATGAAATTGGTTTTGGAAATGACGACGTGGCCGCCAGATGAGGTGACCTTCATTTTTTTGACTTCGCCGCCGAACAGCCACGTCCACAACGCGTGCGTCAATTCGTGGCCGAAGACGTAAATCCACATCGGTTTCGGGAGCATGAAGAAAATCACAACCCAGCATGCCGCGCCCGCAAGCAGCGGAATCCAGACCGTGTCTGCGTCGTAGCCGGCGCGTAGCACGAGCCACAAAGCGTTCGCCGCGCCCGCACAAACGGGCAGCAGCACAACTGCGATGATAAACTTGATCCACTTCGGCACGCGCGGAAGAATAACCGCAGAAACACAGAGACGCAGAGGAAAAATTTCCGAAAACAGTAGGAGACGCCGTAAGGAGTCTCAAATTTTTTTAGTTTGAGTCTCGTCACCTGGATTCCTACAAAACTTTGGACTTTGAACTTTGCGCTTTGGACTTAAAATCCGCGCCATGACAAAAAACGAAGCGTTACAGATTTTCCGCGACTCGGGTGCATTGCTCGAAGGCCATTTCGTTTTGCGCAGCGGCTTGCACAGCCGGCAATTTTTCCAATGCGCGCTGGCGCTCCAGCAAATGCCCGTAGTCGAAAGACTCGGCTCGGCGCTTGCGGCGAAGGTGAAATCGCTTGCCGCAGTCACGGTGGTTTCGCCGGCGATGGGCGGGCTGGTCATCGGACAGGAAGTGGCGCGGCAGCTCGGCTTGCGATTTATTTTTGTGGAAAAAGAAGATGGCAAACTGGTTTTGCGCCGCGGCTTCAAGATCGCGCCCGGCGAAAAAATTCTTGTGGTCGAGGATGTCGTGACCAAGGGTGGTCGCGTGCAGGAGACGCTGGACATCGTCCGCGCGCACGGCGGAGATATCGTCGGCGTGGCGATGGTGGTGGACCGCTCCAACGGTGCGGTGAATTTTGGGATTCCGGCAGTCAGCCTGATCGCGCTGCATGTAGAAACTTTCGAAGCTGATAAATTGCCGCCGGATTTGGCGAACATTCCCGCCTTCAAGCCGGGCAGTAAATAATTTTCAACTCGCGCGCAAAAATTCTTTGCCATCCGCTTTTCCTTTTCTTCAAGGACGCCATTCATCGTCAGCGCGGACGATGCGCTCGCAAGTGCGCCGCACGCGATGGCAAGTGTCGGCCAAGTGCTCGCGTGCGTCGAACCCGCGCTGTGCCAGTTTCGTTCAGTGCTGTGCCAATGCGACGCAGTTGGCGCAATTATGAGTTGCGCTGATTTACTGAAAAGCATCTAATTTCCCTTTGTTTCCTCAGTTTTACGATTTTTCAACGCGCGGCATCCTAACTGCATAAGAACCGTAAGCAGTTTTATCGAAAACAATTTAACAAAACAATTTTATGGCAAAAGTATTAGGCATTGATTTAGGCACGACGAATTCCTGCATGGCCGTCATGGACAGCGGCGAGCCGCTCGTGCTCGAAAATTCTGAAGGCAAACGCACGACGCCGTCGGTCGTGGCGTTCACGAAATCCGGCGAGCGCGTGGTCGGCGACGCGGCAAAGCGTCAGGCCGTGACCAATTCGCGCAACACGGTTTATTCCGTGAAGCGTTTCATGGGTCGCAAGTTTGACGAGGTCGGCGAAGAAATTAAGCGCGTGCCTTACAAGGTTGTCAAAGGTTCGAACGGCGACGCCGCGATTGAAGTCGAAGTCAACGGCAAGCCGAAGCAATTCTCGCCGCAGGAAATTTCCGCGATGATTCTTTCCAAATTGAAAGCCGACGCCGAAACGCGTCTTGGCGAAAAAATCACGCAAGCCGTCATCACCGTTCCTGCTTATTTCAACGATTCTCAACGACAGGCCACGAAAGACGCCGGCAAGATTGCCGGTCTCGAAGTTCTCCGCATCATCAATGAGCCGACGGCGGCATCACTCGCTTATGGTCTCGACAAAAAGAAGGACGAAAAAATCGCCGTTTATGACTTGGGCGGCGGCACGTTTGACATTTCCGTTCTCGAAATCGGCGACGGCGTGTTTGAAGTGAAAGCCACCAACGGCGACACGCATCTCGGCGGTGACGATTGGGACAACACGCTCATGGATTGGATTCTCGATGAATTCAAACGCGAGTATAACATGGATCTCCGCAAGCAGCCCGACGCGCTCCAGCGCATCAAGGAAGAGGCGGAAAAAGCCAAGATCGCGCTTTCCAGCTCGCAGACTTACGACATCAACCTGCCGTTCATCACGGCGGACGCGACCGGGCCGAAGCACATCCAAAAAACTTTGACCCGCGCGAAGATGGAGCAGCTCACCGACAAACTTTTTGAACGCACCATCGGGCCGGTGAAAGCCTGCTTGAAAGACGCGGGCATCGAAGCGTCGAAGATTGACGAACTCGTGCTGGTCGGTGGTATGACCCGCATGCCGCGCGTCGTGGAAGTCGCCCGCTCGCTCGTCAACAAACCGCCGCATCAAGGCGTGAATCCCGACGAAGTCGTCGCGATCGGCGCGGGCATTCAAGGCGGCGTCTTGAAAGGTGAAGTCAAAGACGTTTTGCTGCTCGACGTGACGCCGTTGTCGCTCGGCATTGAAACGCTCGGCGGCGTGTTCACGAAATTGATCGAACGCAATACCACGATTCCCGCGCGCAAATCGGAAATTTTTTCCACCGCGAGCGACAATCAGCCCGGAGTTGAAATTCATGTTCTGCAAGGCGAACGCCAGTTCTCCAAAGACAACAAAACGATTGGACGTTTCAATCTCGCGGACATTCCGCCCGCGCCGCGCGGCGTGCCGCAGATCGAAGTGACCTTCGACATTGACGCCAACGGCATCTTGCACGTCGGCGCGAAAGACCTCGGCACGGGCAAGGAACAGAAGATTTCCATCACGGCCAGCAGCGGTCTCTCGAAGGACGAAGTCGAGAAGATGCGCAAGGACGCCGAGGCCCATGCCGACGAGGACAAGAGCCGCCTGGAAGAGATCCAGACGCGCAACGAAGCGGACAACTCCGTTTATCGCACCGAGAAATTGCTCAAGGAAAGCGCGGACAAGATTTCCGCCGAGGACAAGGGCAAGATTGAAACGGCGGTCAGCGCGGTGAAGGAAGCGCTCAAGGGCACGGACGCCGCCGCCATCAAATCCACCAGCGAGAAGCTGAACGAAGTCTGGCAGGCCGTCTCGACCGAACTTTACAAGGCCGCCGCCGCGAAGGCGCAGGCGGACAAGGCACAGGGTGCCGGCCCAACTGGCGCGCAACCGGAAGGCGAGCCGAAGTCCGAGGAAAAGAAGGACGAAGGCGTGATTGACGCAGAAGTCGTGGACGAGAAGAAGTAAACGACAGTTCCGTATCAACCAACAGAATCAATGAACATTGAGCAAGACATAGCCCAAGTTTGTGAGAATGGCCACGTGGTTAATTCATTCTCTATTTGGGCAACTTCTCATAATCATGAATTCTGTCCTGACTGCGGAGCAAAAACCCAAACGCAATGCACGCAATGTTCAACACCCATTAAGGGTGGCCTTCGGCATTTGGGTTTAACCGATCCTAGCACTCACGAGCGACATACACTTTTTAGAGAAGACGTAAAATCTGTTCCTTCTTTTTGCCCAAAGTGCGGGCAAAAATTTCCGTGGGCTGAAAAGCAAAAAGCCAAGACAGCTGTTCACCCAACATCTATCGCGCCGTTTATTGTCTCAAATTCTCCAGGAGCAAATTTTAATTTTGGCACGGGAAACATACATCAGCAAGCATCGTGGATTGAATCAACAAGCGAAAAAATTAACGGTGCAGCCGCAAGTCTGGAAGAAAAACAAGCGGCTAAATCACTTTTAACGAAGATTTCAGAAAATAAATTACTGAATACAATTATTGGCGCGGCAGTTGGTGAATTAACAAAGGCCGCACTTCCAAAATAAACATTTTTCCCACCGCTCGGGCGGCGGGAGTTAATTAAGCAGTCAAACAACAACAACCAAACAAAGAAAAAAGTATGGCACTAAACGTCAAACCGCTCGGCGACCGCATCCTCGCGGAAGCAGTCGAAGAGAAGGAAACCAAAAAGGGCGGAATCATCATCCCTGATTCCGCGAAGGAAAAACCGACCGAGAGCATCGTCATCGCGCTCGGCACGGGCAAACTCGACGACAACGGCAAACGCGTCCCGTTTGAAGTCAAAAAGGGCGACCGCATCCTGTGCAGCAAATACGGCGGCACGGAAATCAAAATTGACGGCAAGGAATACAAGATTTTGTCCTCGGACGACATCATCGCGATTCTGGAATAATTCAAAACTCAAAACTTAAAATTCAAAACTGATTAAAATTATGGCAGCTAAACAATTGATATTCGACGAGCAGGCGCGGCAGGCGTTGCTCAAGGGCGTGCAGAAACTCTCTCGCGCGGTCGTGGCAACGCTCGGACCGAAAGGCCGCAACGTGGTCATTGACAAAAAATTCGGCTCCCCGACGGTCACCAAGGACGGTGTGACGGTCGCCAAGGAGATCGAACTGGAATGCCCCTACGAAAACATGGGCGCGCAGATGGTCCGCGAAGTCGCCAGCAAAACGAGCGACGCGGCCGGCGACGGCACCACGACGGCGACGGTTCTGGCCGAGGCGATTTATCGCGAAGGTTTGAAATACGTCACCAGCGGCGCCAGCCCGATCAACATCCAGCGCGGCATCAACAAGGCGGTCGCCGCCGCGGTTGAGCATCTCTCGAAGATCTCCAAGAGGTCAAGGACAAGGAAGAGATCAAGCAGGTCGCGACCGTTTCCGCCAACTGGGACACCACGATCGGCGAAATCATCGCCGACGCGATGGACAAGGTCGGCAAGGACGGCACGATCACGGTTGAAGAAGCGAAGTCCATCGAGACGACGCTTGACGTGGTCGAGGGCATGCAGTTCGACAAGGGTTATTCCTCGCCGTATTTCGTGACCAGCGCCGAAACGATGGAAGCGAAGCTCGAAGACGCCTACATTTTGAATTACGAAAAGAAGATCAGCAGCCTGAAAGATTTGCTGCCGATCCTCGAAAAGGTCGCCAAGACCAGCAAGCCGCTGTTGATCATCGCGGAAGAAGTCGAGGGCGAGGCGCTCGCGACGCTCGTGGTGAACAAATTGCGCGGCACGATCAATGTCTGCGCCGTCAAAGCCCCCGGCTTCGGCGACCGCCGCAAATCCATGATGGAAGACATCGCGGTGCTGACCGGCGGCAAGTGCATCACCGAAGACCTCGGCATCAAGCTTGAAAGCATCGGCCTCGAAGACCTCGGCCGCGCCAAGAGCATCGTTGTTGACAAGGAAAACACGACGATCGTCGAAGGCTACGGAAAATCCTCCGAGATCCAGGGCCGCGTGAACCAGATCCGCCGCCAGATCGAAGAAACGACTTCCGATTACGACCGTGAGAAATTGCAGGAACGTTTGGCGAAGCTGGCGGGCGGCGTGGCCGTCATCAACGTCGGCGCGGCGACCGAATCCGAAATGAAGGAAAAGAAGGCGCGTGTGGAAGACGCGTTGCACGCGACCCGCGCGGCCGTGGAAGAAGGCATTGTTGCCGGCGGCGGCGTGGCGTTGATCCGCTGCATCTCGGCGATTGAAACCGTCAAGGGTGCCAACGACGACGAGCAGATCGGTGTGGACATCATCAAGCGCGCCGTCGAAGGCCCGCTGCGTTCGCTCGCCGCGAATGCCGGCGTGGAAGGCTCGCTCATCGTGCAGGAAGTCAAGAAGCGCAAGGGCAACGAAGGTTACAACGTCGCCACGGGCGAATACGAAGACCTCGTGAAGGCCGGCGTGGTTGACCCCAAGAAAGTCACGCGTTCCGCGTTGCAGAACGCGGCGAGCATCGCGGGTCTGCTGCTCACGACCGAATGCCTCATCACCGACGCTCCGGAAGAGGACAAGCCAGCTCCGATGGGTGGCGGTCACGGCGGTGGCATGGGTGACATGGGCGGCATGGGCGGATATTAAAATAAATGTAGCGTCGGCGCTGTGCGCCGAAAGTCGAGCCACAGGCTCTACGCTACAAGAAATCACGAACGCGGCTGGAAGAAATTCCGGCCGCGTTTTTCTTTGAAATTGTGTGTAAAGAATGCTTGACATGTGACAAGGATGCTTTACACTCGATGTCATGAAATTTAAATTAATTATTGGATGCGCGGGGCTGTTTATTTGCGCATGCGTTATGCTTTGGTCCTTATGGCTTGTTTTATTCAAAAAGCCGCCAATTAAATCTTACATGAAAAGATATATTTGGAGGCTTACGGCTAGCATAGTCGCGTATGTGGTTGGACTGTGCTTGGCGAATAATTTTTACACGCCGCATCGCCATATAAATATTGGCTGATTCTATTGCCAGTTTTGCCGATGATTTACCTTTGTTTTGCCATCGTCCGTGCCGTTTCTGAAATGGATGAGATGAAGAGAAAGATTGTTACCGAAGCAATGGCATTTTCAGGGCTGGCCACCGGCTATACATGTTTCAGCTACATCTTCATTCGTGAATCGGGCGGCCCACAATTTCCTTTAGACTGCGCATTTTATATCATGTGGGCTTACTATTTCATCGGCTTATTTTTTTCATGGCGGAGGTATAAATGAAAAATCGTCTGCGCGCGCTGCGCACGGCGAAAGAATGGTCGCAATCCGATCTGGCCGACAAACTGGATGTCTCGCGCCAGACCGTCAACGCGATTGAAACGGAAAAATACGATCCAAGTTTGCCGCTGGCGTTCAAGGTCGCACATCTGTTCAAGGCGAAAATTGAAGACATTTTTGAACTGGATAAAGATTGAATCGTGGGAATTGGCACGGTAGGAAGAAATTTTGTAAAAAATCAATTTTACACGCCGCCAATCCATTTGCGGTCTTCCCAGACGGCTTTGATTGATGTCAGGTTGCGCGAATCGAAAATGTTTTTCGCGGCGGCAACGAGGTTGCCTTTCTTCAGATTGTTGTAGGCGTCGCTGGCGCTGATGGCGACGAATTGCAGCACGCTCGGGTCGCGGTAGCAGTCAATCATGCAGCGCGTGCAGCCGTCGCGGATGAGCTTTGAGTCGTCCCATTCCCAGACCTTGCACATGGGCTTCTCCCAGAAATGGCAGCGATACAGGTCCAGGTTCCAGTCGAGGTAGAAATATTTGTGCCCGCCGAGGCAGCCAAACTTTTCCTTCTCGCCGCGCAGATGCCGCTGCATCTCGTCGAGCGATTCCGTGGGGTTCACGACGGGATAGCCGCTGTTGTGCTTCATCGTCTTGATTTTCTCAAACAATTCGATGAGCTCGGTCTTGTTGAAATTGACGAGGCCGCTGTCGCTGAAGCTCAGATAGCTGCTCGCCAGCGAAGTCAGCGGATAACTGAACGTGCAGCTTTTGAAGCCGAGCGATTCGAGGAACGCGGGCAGCTTTTCGTAATCTTCAATCAGTCGGCTGGCCGTGATGCTCGCGGTGGTCTGGATGCCGACGGAATGGAAAAACTCGTTCGCCTTTTTTATTTTTTTGCAGACGTCCGGCAGGCCGCGATTTTTTTCATGTGCATTTATGTCGTGCGCGTCAATGGACATGATGACGCTGGTCAGGCCGTCGCTCGCGAGGCCGCGCATGTTGTCGTTGTTCCACAAACCGCCATTGGTGCAGATCATCGGATGGATGCCGCGCTCTGCCGCGTAACGCGTCATCGCGCGCAAATCGCGATGCACCATCGGCTCGCCGCCGACGAAGAGCAGGTAGCCGATATGATTTTTCACCGCAATGTCAATGACCTGCTTCGCCTCGTCCAGCGTGACGCTCTTCCGCGCCTTGGGGTCAAACTGGGAGCGCGCAAACCCGCAGAAGCCGCAGTCGGCGTTGCAGATGTTTGTGATGGCGAATTGCAGATAGCCCGGCCCGCCGTGATTGAGGACTTCCTTGAAAAGTTTGAAGGCACTTTTTGGAGGGCGGACCACTGGAATGGAAAAATCCGCGTCTGCCGCCGAAGTCTTGTCTTCGGCGGGTTTCGCGCTGGTCGAGGTTGTAAGATTGCTCATCACAATTGTAGCTATTGTGATGGCAAGAAATGTTGCGGGCAAACTTTCTTTCTTGAGGCTGGACCGGACGCAATTCATTTTCGCTTTGCGCCGGGATGGTGAAAAGCTTAACGTCCGTCTGGTTTGTCCGATGGTGTAATGGTAACACAGCGCCCTTTGGAGGCGTTATTCATGGTTCGAATCCATGTCGGACAGCCATTGAAAATCCTTAATAATCACAATGGTTTTCTGCTCTTAACAGGAAAAATCATAAGTCAGATTCGTCATGGTGAAAAGACAAAAAAGAGACAAAAAATTGATTTTTTACTGACACTTTTACTGACACCTGCTTTGAGAAGGTTCGGACGGTAGTTCCTCTTCGCTAGGCTTGTCCCGCACCCAGATTTCAACCACCATCACGTCGTTGCCACTGAAATTTAACTACCATGGCCAGCAAAGAAAATATCCGCAAAGAACTTGGTGCTGAAGATCGAGAACTTACACCTGATTATTCCCGACAAAAACAAGCGAGCGTGGGGCAAGCGGATATTTGGATGACGCCGGAGTTGAAGGAGGTGGCCAAGGCACTGCAAAAATCATGGAGCTTCAGCCATGACGAGCAGATGGCGTCATTGAATATCCGGGACGTAAACCTAAAATTTGCAAGCCACGAAAAACGAGCATCATTTTTGAAATCGCTGGAACATTTGGCAAAGTTCGTGAACCCCAATTTCCCCAGCACGTTTCCACTCCCCAAATGGCCACGCGTCAAACGGTGGCGCGGCAGCGCGCGGCAGCGTAGCATCCAGAATGGATAGAAATTTTTCCCGCGTGATGCCGGTGACTCCATCAAAGTCCACGGCACTTCGTCGCTGGCGAATCAACTGGCTTCCCACATCAATGTAATGAATTCCTTTCGATGCGAGTTCTTTCGCGCGCCGGATGTCATCTATGTAATAAGAGTTGCCGCCATCAATGAGTGTGTCGCCCGCTTCAAGAAAAGGCAGAAGGTCGGCAATGGTTTTATCCACCACGGCTGCCGGAACCATCAGCCAGATGGCGCACGGCTTGGTGAGTTTTTTGACCAGGTCAGCGAGCGAGGCGGCACCAATTGCTTTGTCCTTGGTCAAATCTTTCACAGCTTTCGGCAACTGGTCGAAGACCACGCAACGATGCCCATTTTTGATGAGCCGTCGAACCATGTTAGCGCCCATGCGGCCCAAGCCAATCATGCCAAGCTGCATGGTTGGTTTTTTCTTCATGAGATTGCTTGGCGCACAGGCGTTTTCAAAATTTAGCAGCGAGCTATTGCTTTTATTGCAGATGATATTTTAGGCCGTTATGAAGTTTTTGCGATGGGGTGTTCACCCCATTGTTCACGGCGGCTAAAAGCGACAGTGTATTTCTGGCAAAATTATGAATATACCTGATCTTTTTACTCCCGTTCGTTTGGGTGCTCTGGAAGCACCGAACCGCATGGTGATGGCTCCGCTCACTCGGATGCGCGCGGGAGCGGGTCGCGTGCCAACGCCATTGATGGCGGAGTATTATGCACAACGTGCGGCGGCGGGACTGATCGTCAGCGAAGCCACGGCGATTTCCCAGCAGGGCACAGGCTGTCCCAATACGCCCGGCATTTACACCAAGGAACAAATTGCCGGCTGGCAGCGCGTCACCGAGGCGGTGCATCTGGCGGGCGGAAGAATTTTTCTCCAGCTCTGGCACATGGGTCGCATCTCGCATCCGAGTTTTCAATTGAACGGCGGATTGCCGGTCGCTCCCAGTGCCATTGCCCCGCGAACCGGCCAGGTGCTTACGCAGAGTGGAATGCAACCTTATGTCACGCCGCGCGCGTTGAACAAAGAAGAGTTGCTGGGCATCGTGATGCAATATGCCATCGCGGCGGACCACGCGAAAACTGCCGGCTTCGACGGCGTAGAAATTCACAATGCCAACGGCTATTTGCTCGACCAGTTTCTCCGCGATGGCACGAACCAGCGCACGGATGAATATGGCGGGCCTGCGCGGAATCGCGCACGGCTCACTTTGGAAGTGACCGACGCCGTAACGCAGGTGTGGGGCGCGAATCGCGTGGGCATCCGCTTCTCGCCGGGAGGCATCTTCAACGACATGAGCGATTCAAATCCGCTGGAGACGTTCGGTCATGTGCTGCACGAGTTAAATCGTTTCAAACTCGCTTGCGCGCATTTGATCGTATCCACGGCGGATGACTTGAAGCATGGCGCGGTGCCGGTGCCGCTCGCCGCGCTGCGCAAAGAATTCCATGGGCCATTGATTGTCGCCAACGGCTTCAATTATGCCACCGCAACGCAAGCCTTGGCAGAAGACATGGCCGATGCGGTGGCGTTTGGACGTTTGTTTATTGCGAATCCTGATTTGCTCGAACGCTTCCGCTTAAACGCGCCGCTGAACGCGTTAGAGGAAGCTACTTTGTATGGCGGCGCGAAAAAGGGATATACCGACTATCCCGCGATGGGGCCGCAACTCGTCGAAAGATGATGAGCGTTCAAGCCGAAGTCATTTTGCCAATGATGTTGAAACGTGTCGGCCTCGCCGCCGACCACGGTGGTTTTGAATTGAAGGAATTTCTGGCCGGGAAATTACGCCAAGCCGGTTATGAACTCACCGATTTCGGCGACCGCCAATTGAGGTCGGATGATGATTATCCTGATTTTATCATCCCCTTGGCCCGCGCGGTTGCCGCCGGAAAGGTGGACCGCGGCGTCGGCATTTGTGGAAGCGGGGTCGGGGCATCGGTCTGCGCGAACAAAGTGGCAGGAGTTCGAGCCTGTTTGATTCATGAAAATTTTTCGGCGCATCAAGGCGTCGAGGACGACGATTTGAACCTGATCTGTTTCGGCGGCCTCGTGGTCGGTCACGCCATCGCCTGGGAACTGGTGCAGACCTTTCTCGCCGCGCGATTCACCGGCGTGGAGCGTTTTCGTCGCCGCTTGGCGAAAGTGGCGGATTTGGAAAACAAACTTTGAACACAGAAAATACTATGACGACAAGCAAACAATCACCGGCCAGAAACCCGAACTATAATTCTCTGCCAACGGAAATCGACGGCTTCGATTCCTTGGCGGAACTGGCACTGGATTTGCGCTGGTCATGGAATCATTGCACTGACGAAGTATGGCGAAAACTTGATCCCGCGTTGTGGGAACTCACGCAAAATCCCTGGGTGGTTTTGCAAACTGTCTCCAAGGACAAACTCAAAAGCGTGCTGGCCGATTCAGCTTTCCGTAAAACCATTGATGGCCTATTGCAATCCAAGCGGCAGGCGGCGGAGACGCCTGCATGGTTTCAGAAAAACCATCCAGAGTCGCCTTTGAAGTGCGTCGCGTATTTCAGCATGGAATATATGTTGAGCGAGGCGCTGCCCATTTACTCCGGCGGCCTCGGCAATGTGGCCGGCGATCAGCTCAAAGCCGCCAGCGATCTTGGCGTGCCGGTGGTCGGCGTGGGGCTGCTCTACCAGCAAGGCTATTTTCGCCAGGTAATTGACAAGGACGGAGCGCAGCAAGCGCTTTATCCGTATAACGACCCCGGACAATTGCCGGTCACGCCGTTGCGCCACCCGAACGGCGAATGGTTGCGCTTGGAAATCGCGTTGCCCGGTTACTCAGTCTGGCTGCGCGCGTGGCAGGTCCAGGTGGGTCGGGTGAAACTTTACCTACTGGACAGCAACGACGCGGCGAACTTCCCCGCGCATCGCGGCATCACCAGCGAGTTATACGGCGGCGGACCGGAGTTGCGCCTCGCGCAAGAAATGCTGCTGGGGATTGGTGGCTGGCGGCTGCTCGCCGCACTCGGCATCAAGCCGGATGTCTGTCATTTGAATGAAGGTCACGCGGCCTTCGCGGTGTTGGAACGCGCCCGCGATTTCATGCAGGAAATTAAGCAGCCATTTGGAGTCGCGCTGGCCGCCACGCGCGCGGGAAATCTTTTTACCACCCACACGGCAGTGACTGCGGGCTTTGATCGTTTCACTCCGGCGCTCATTGAGCAATATCTCGGCGGTTATGCGGAGAAGAAACTCGGAATTTCCATTCACGACTTGCTGGCCTTGGGCCGTCAAAATCCGAACGATGCAACCGAAAGTTTTCACATGGCCTATCTAGCCATTCGTGGCAGCGGGTCGGTGAATGGCGTGAGCCGCTTGCATGGAAAAGTCAGCCGGCATCTTTTCGAGTCGCTTTTTCCGCATTGGCCGGAGGATGAAGTGCCTGTCGGCCATGTGACCAACGGAGTTCACATGCCTACCTGGGACTCGGCAGCCGCTGATGAACTTTGGACGAAGGCCTGTGGCAAGAACCGCTGGCTGGGAACGGCGGAAAATTTGGAGCAGGACATCCGCCGTGTCTCCGACGACACCCTTTGGAAATTTCGCCTCGCCACCAGCAAGTCGCTGGTGGAATACGCCCGTGAACGTCTGGCGCAGCACTACGCCGCCGCTGGCGCGTCGTCCGAGACGGTTGAAGAGGCGAAACATCTTTTTGATCCCAACGCATTGACCCTGGGTTTTGCGCGGCGCTTCGCAACTTACAAAAGACCAAATCTTTTGCTGCACGACCCGGAGCGGTTGCTTCGTCTATTATCGAATCCCCAGCACCCGGTGCAACTCATCATTGCGGGCAAGGCTCATCCTGCGGACTTGGCGGGACAAGCCCTGATCCAGAAATGGATTCAGTTTATTCGCCGACCCGATGTTCGGCCTCACGCAATTTTCTTGAGCGACTACGACATGCACTTGACCGAACGCTTGGTGCAAGGGGTGGATGTCTGGCTCAACACGCCACAGCGGCCCTGGGAGGCGTGTGGCACGAGTGGCATGAAGGTGCTGGTCAACGGCGGCATCAATCTTTCGGAATTAGACGGCTGGTGGGCGGAAGCGTATGTGCCGGAGTTGGGCTGGGCGCTGGGCGACGGTCAGGAACATGGCAGCAATCCGGCCTGGGACGCGGCTGAAGCCGAGGCACTTTACGAACGGCTTGAACGCGAGGTGATCCCCGAATTTTATTCCCGCAACGAAAAAGGCATTCCCACGGCCTGGGTCGGACGAATGCGGGAAAGCATGGCGCGGTTGACTCCGCGCTTCTCCGCCAACCGCGCCGTGTGCGAATACACCGAGCAACATTATCTCCCGGCTGCTATCGCCTGCCAATCGCGCGTGGCCAATAAAGGCGCAGTCGGCAAGCAAATGGTGGACTGGCGTTACAGCGTGGAACAAAAATGGGCCGCACTGCATTTCGGCATCGTGAAGGTGGAAACTCGCGACGGGAAACACATCATTGAAGTTCAAATTGGGCTTCATGGCCTCGAACCCAATGCTGTGCGGGTAGAACTTTATGCTGACGGGATTAAAGAAAATCCTCCTGTGCGGCAGGAGATGACCTGCCTTCACCCGCTGGCCGACGAATCAGGGGGCTACGTTTACAGTGCGACCGTATCTGCGGCTCGCCCGCCAGCGGATTATACGGCTCGCGTGATGCCGCACTACAACGGTGTCGCAATTCCACTGGAAGACTCACGAATCTTATGGCAACGATGATGAACGACCAGCTTGAGCCGACGGTGTTCGTCATTTTTGGCGGAGCCGGTGACCTAACCTGGCGGAAACTCGTGCCGGCCTTGTTCGATCTTTCGCAGGACCGCAGCCTGCCCGCACGGTTTGCGATCATCGGGGTGGATCGCATCAAACTTGGCGACGACGCGCTACGCCGCCGGTTGCACGAGGGCGTCAATCAATTTTCCCGTTTTGGAAAAGCCAAGTCCGCCGTCTGGAATCAATTCGCGCAACACATCCATTATCAACAGGGCGATTTCAAAAAACCGGCGACCTACGCGGCTTTGGACAAACAATGCACGAAGCTGGAAAAGGAATGGGGAACCAAAGCTCATCGCATTTTTTACATGGCCACACCGCCGAGTATGTTCGGCGAAATTCCAAAATATCTCGGCAAAGCCGGACTGGCACGCGACCGGGAATGGGCGCGAATCGTGATTGAGAAACCTATTGGCTACGATTTGGAATCGGCGCGCGCGCTAAACGCCGTTCTCGCCGCCAGCTTTAAGGAGTCCCAGATTTTCCGCATTGACCATTACCTCGGCAAGGAGACGGTGCAGAACATTCTGGCGTTCCGTTTTGCCAATCCGCTGTTCGAGCCGATGTGGAATCGTCGCTATATTGACTATGTGACCATCACCGTCGCCGAAACCGTGGGCGTGGAACATCGCGGCGGCTATTACGACCGCGCTGGCGCACTCCGCGACATGGTGCAGAATCATCTGATGCAACTCCTTTGTCTGGTGGCAATGGAGCCGATGGTTTCTTTTCAAGCCGACGAAATCCGCAACAAGAAAGTAGATGTGCTCCATGCGGCCCGTCCGATTCACCGTGACGAGGTTCAGCAATTCGCGGTGCGCGGACAGTATGGTTCCGGCAGCCCCACTGGCAAAATAATGTCCGGCTATCGCGAGGAAGACGGTGTCGCACGGGATTCCCAGACGGAGACGTTTGCCGCGTTGAAGCTGTTTATAGACAACTGGCGCTGGCAGGACGTGCCGTTTTATCTGCGCACGGGCAAGCGCCTGCCGCAACAGGCGTCGGAAGTTTCCATCCAATTTCGCGCCGTGCCGCATCAGTCCTTTCCGCCCGAAGCCTCGCTCGGTTGGCAGCCCTCCCGGCTCATCCTTTCAATCCAGCCCGTCGAAGGAATCGTTCTGGGCTTTCAGGCCAAATATCCGGGACCGAAGATGCAACTGCGACCGGTGGACATGCGGTTCAGTTATCACGATAGTTTCGCCGCGCCTTCGCCTGACGCCTACGAAACGCTCCTGTGGGATGTTATGAAAAACGACGCCACGCTCTTCATGCGCGCCGATCAAGTGGAAGCGGCCTGGCAACTGTTGATGCCGGTGCTCGAAGCGTGGCAGGCCACGGCACCAAGTGATTTTCCCAATTACGCCGCCGGCACCTGGGGACCGGAGAATACTCAGGGACTCCTCGCGCCCGGCCATCGCTGGCCGCTGCCCACCGAATTAGTAGCCACCAGCAAGAAGAAGGGGGAAAACTCGCGGCTCAAGACAAAATGAAAACTCCAATCGAATACATCATCGTCGCGGTGCCTTTTCACGCCGATGCCGCAACCCATGATGAGTTGGCGCGAAAAGTGAACGAAAAATTAAGCGGCGGTTACGAATTATATGGTTCACCGTTCTTCAGCGAGGAAATGATGTATCAGTCCATGATAAAACCGATCTCGCCAGGCTGACTGGCGACGACCAAATGAAAAAAAGCGCGCCAATCAATACATTATTTGTGGACATTGGTGGTGTCCTGCTCACCAACGGCTGGGATCATCACGCCCGCCGACGGGCAACGAAACATTTTAAGCTGGATTGGGCAGAGATGGAGGAGCGGCACGGCTTGAACTTTGAAACTCACGAAGAAGATAAAATTACTTTCAACGAATATTTAGACCGCGTGGTCTTTTATGAAAAGCGTCCGTTCACGCAAGCCGAGTTTCGGCGCTTCATGTTCGCGCAGTCGAAGCCTTACGCCGAGATGATTGCGCTGGTCCGCAATCTGAAAACCAAATACGGACTGAAGATTATCGTCGTCAGCAATGAATCGCGCGAATTGAACGCGTATCGGATTCGACAGTTCAAGTTGGACGGGTTTGTGGACGCTTTTATTTCCTCCTGCTTCGTTCGCCTCCGGAAACCGGACGCGGACATTTTCAAGCTGGCGTTGGACATCGCCCAGACGCCCGTCCGGCAAATTGTTTATATCGAAAACACGCCGCTGTTTGTCCAGATCGCGGAAGGCATGGGAATTCGAAGCATTCTTCACACTGACTACAAATCCACTTGCACGAAACTGGCTTCGCTCGGTTTGGACATCGCAGCATGAACGAAAAACCATCCATCCTGACAATCAACGGCGGCTCTTCGAGCATCAAGTTCGCGTTGTATGAGGCGGTCAACCCACTGAAGCGCGGGTTATACGGAAAGGTTGATCGCATCGGCTTGAGCGGGACAAATCTGACGTTCAATGAACCAACGAAGAAACAGCCGAAAAGCTTCAAACTCACTGTTGCCGATCACAAATCAGCGGCGAATGCCCTGATAGACTGGCTCGAAAAGCAAATTGATTTCAAATCAGTAAAAGGCGTGGGACATCGCGTGGTTCACGGTATGAAACATACCGAGCCGGAGATTGTCACAAAAAAACTATTGGATGAACTGCGTCGCATCAGCCCGAACGACCCGGATCATTTGCCGCGCGAGATTGAACTCATTGAGGTGCTTCGCCAACGCCATCCGAAACTGCCGCAGGTAGCCTGCTTCGACACGGCGTTTCACCAAACCATGCCGCGCGTGGCCAAGCTGCTGCCGATTCCACGACGTTTCGATGCCAAAGGAATTCAGCGCTATGGTTTTCACGGATTGTCCTATGCCTATCTGATGGAAGAACTCGCGCGCCTCGGCGATCCGGCGGCAAAAAAAGGTCGCGTAATGCTCGCGCACCTCGGAAACGGCGCAAGCATGGCCGCCGTGCGTAATGGTAAAAGCATTGATACGAGCATGTGCTTCACGCCGACGGCGGGATTGGTGATGAGCACGCGCTCCGGTGATTTAGACCCCGGCCTTGCGCCGTATCTCGCGCGAACCGAGCAGATGACGACAAAACAATTTTATGAAATGGTCAACCACAAGTCCGGGCTGCTCGGCGTTTCGGAGACCAGTTCCGATATGCGAGACTTGCTCGACCATGAAAAGCTGGATGTGCGCGCGGCGGAAGCGGTGGCGTTATTTTGTTACCAGGCGAAAAAGTGGATTGGCTCCTTCGTCGCTGCGCTCGGTGGATTGGACACGCTCGTCTTCGCCGGAGGCATTGGCGAAAATGCACCCATCGTCAGAGCGCGCATCTGCGAAGGGTTGGACTTTCTTGGCATCAAATTGGACAAGACACGAAATAAAAAGAATGCGGCGATAATTTCCAAAAATTCCAGCGGCGTCACGGCTCGCGTCATTCGCACGGATGAAGAACTGATGATTGCGCGCTCGGTTTTGCGAAAAATTCCGTGACGCCCGCCAGCAAAGATGTGAAGTGTTCACCTTATCCCTATTTGGCTGCTGGAGTTGCCGCCTTGATTGGTTTGGTCTGGCGCAGGTAAACCACCAGCCGGTAGCCGAGCAGGACGGCCAGCACCGCCGCGAACACCAGCGGCTGGCGCACGTCCGCCTTGACCTGCATATAATAATGGATCACGCCCGCGATGGCCGCCACATAAGCGAGCCGGTGCAGCGCGCGCCAGCGTTTGCCGCCCATCCGTTTTATCATCGCATTGGTGGAGGTGATGGCCAGCGGTATCATCACAATCAATGCCGTGCTGCCGACAATGAGGTATTTGCGTTTCAGCATTTCCGTCAACGTGCTGGAAACACTGAATCCCCGGTCGAGGCTGAAGAAACACAGGAAATGCAGGCAGCCGTAGAAGAACGCGTAAAGGCCGAGCATCCGGCGGAATTGAATCAGCCAGTTCCAGCCGGTGATCTTGCGCAACGGCATCACCGCCATTGTCAGCACCAGAAAAATCAGCGTCATCATGCCGGTCGTCAGGATGAGAAAATTCTGCGGGTTCGCGCCAAGCTGCTTGTGCCCCTGATCCCACACCAGCAACGCCAGCGGCACCAGCCCGTTGACCAGAATCAGAAGCTTGATGAAGCGGATGTCGTTTTCTTTCATGGCCGGGCTTCAGAAATTTTTGCGCAGATCCATCCCGGTGTATAAATGCCCCACCTGTTCCTCGTAGCCGTTGAACATCAACGTTGGACGCCGGCCCGATGCGCCGATGCGCTGCTCGGTGGCCTGGCTCCAGCGCGGATGATCCACCTGCGGATTCACATTGGCATAGAAGCCGTATTCATTCGGCGCATACTCGCTCCAGCTCGTGCGCGGCTGGTCGGCCACCAGCTTGATTTTGACGATGGATTTGATGCCTTTGAAACCGTATTTCCACGGCGTGACCAGCCGGATGGGCGCTCCATCCTGCGGCGGCAATGAGCGGCCATAAATTCCGCTCGCCAGAATTGCCAGCGGATGCATTGCCTCGTCCATCCGCAAACCCTCGACGTAAGGCCAGTTCAGCACGTCGCTGCGCTGACCCGGCATCCGCTTGGGATTGAGCAGCGTCTCAAACGCCACATACTTCGCGGCGCTGGTTGGCTCGACCACATCGAGAAGTTTGGACAGCGAAAAACCCGCCCACGGAATCACCATGGACCACCCCTCGACGCAACGCATCCGGTAAATGCGTTCTTCCGGCGGACTGATTTTTAACAAGTCGTCGAGGTTGAAAACCTTGGGCTTGTTCACCAAACCCTCGACCGACACCTGCCAGCCTTTCGTGTCAAATCCCTGCGCCGCCGATGCGACGCCTTCCTTGTCCGTCGAGAACTCGTAGAAATTATTATAGTGCGTAATGTCTTCAAACGAAGTTTCCGGCTCGTCCACGCGGAAACCGGTAGCGGCATTGGTCGCCGCCGACGCGGAGATGACGCCTTCGAGCTTCGCTGTCTTGACCTCGCCCTTGGCCACGGGATTCAACTTCCGATAAACCACGCCGGTGGCCACGGCGCTGGCCGCGAGGATTCCTGTCCGGATGAAGTTCCGGCGGTTGAAATAAACCGCGGACGGAGTTATTTCATTGTCGGAAATTTTGTCCGGCTCTTTCATCGGTTAAACAAACAATTAAACGGCACGGTAGATTAGCAGAGTTTCAAGCATCTGTCCGGCAAATTTTTCAGGCTGCATCACGCCAGCTTCTTCGCAATGTGCTCGTCGAGGATTTCTGTCGTGGAGCGGCAACAGATTCTTTCGCAGCAACTTTTTTCGCCATGCGTGAAGTTTGCGCAGTTAATTTATTTGTCAGCGTCAATTTGCGTCTCTGCGTTAAAATCCTCCGGTGCTGTCCCGCAGCCACCACGGTCGGGTTTTACCCCATAGCGAAGCCGTTCCCATCGGCACAAATTTGAGTGTTAGCACCCGTGCTGATCGCGGTGTGACCGATTT
>Ga0181529_10000824_pt1 | contig 43253 bp, 39 predicted proteins | sample PEATcosm2014_Bin_36_FD_119763 | JGI IMG/M metagenome (GOLD analysis project Ga0181529, IMG submission 119763) | Peatland microbial communities from MTU Mesocosm Facility, Houghton, MI, USA - PEATcosm2014_Bin10_30_metaG | ecosystem: Environmental > Terrestrial > Soil > Wetlands > Peat | place... | reverse complement strand
GGCAGCAGAAGACTCCGGTGAGCTGCTGACGGGTGGTAGTGAGGCCAAGCGTAAGGGCGAGGATCTTGGCCATGGCGAGATTCACCCAGCCCATGATGATGGTGTTGACCGGGAAGGCGAGGTAGACGGCGCGGAATCCGCGCAGGAAGGTGGCGGGCGGGCCGGAGTAACGCAACTCGGCGAACTCCATGTCCGTCAGCACGCGCGCGCGGCGCCACAGCGGCGCGAAGAAGAAGACCGTTAGCATTCCCGAGAGCAGGAACGACCACCACAGCCAGTTGCCGGCGATGCCCTGCGCGTAGATCAGGCCGGTCACCACCAGCGGGGTGTCCGCGCCAAACGTCGTCGCGACCATGGAGGTCCCGGCCAGCCACCAGGAGACGCTGCGGCCGGAGAGGAAGAACTCCCCGATGTCCCCGGACGCGCGCTTCATATAGAAGAAGCCGATCGCGAGGTTGACCGCGAAGTAGGCAACGATCACCAGCCAATCGAGTTGCGTCAGGACCACGATGCCTCCAAATCCAGCAATGCCTCATCCTATTGCATATTGCAGTTACCTCGGTCGAATTGTGTTTCGGAGAAGCGTGCCGGTGCGCTAGACTCGGCAAGTGATTACGATGAGATTTACCCTCTTGCTGGCGATGGGATTGGCGGGCGCGTTCGCGGCAGCTCCCGCACGGGCCGAACAGGCTGCTCCTGGAACCGTACCTGCGTACGCGGATGAGAACCCGGTCGACCCGGCCCCGCTGAAGTTGAATGCCGTGGAAGGCAGAGTGCGCGGCCTGGGCGGGGACGCCATGTCGATGGCAAAGGTATCGCTGTTCACCGAAGCTGGGCATGCGCTGGTCGCGACGGTGGTGAGCGACAAGGATGGGAAGTTCAAATTCAGCAAGGTCGAGAAGGGTCTCTACCGCGTAGTCGCGCGGGTCGAGGGACTGTGCACGGCCAACATCCCGATCCTGGTGGAATCGTCGATCCTGGCGCATCGCCGGTTGGAGATCACGATGCAGCCGAAAGACGTGGACAAGTGCAGCTACGGCATGGCCAAGAACTAGGTGCTTCGTACCGTTCTGGATGCTTAGCGTGAAAACAAGCGACTGCGGCGACGCGTTACTGCTTGGCGAGGTCGAAGACTTTTTCCATCGCCGCCCAACGGCGGACCGGGTCGGCGCCTTCGGGGACGGCCTGGAAGTTGCCCATCAGCGCCTCCCACTCCATCACCTTGGGGTTGGCGGCATCCATCGCCGCCTTCTTCTCGAACGAGAAGTCGTCGCTGACATCCATGATCATGAACATGCGGGTGCCGTTCAGATAAATCTCCATGTCAGTGACGCCGGCGGCGAAGAGGCTGTCCCTGATCTCCGGCCAGATCTTTTCGTGGTACCGCTTGTAGCCGGCGATCTTTTGGGGGTCGTTCTGCAGGTCGAGCGTAAGGCAGTGCCTGGGCATATTGCTCCGTTGGGTGCGGTGATGTTGCGGCCTCGGACTCTCGCGGCTCCGGACTCTTCCGGATCGCAAGAGAACGCGGCGACGGCTTCCTGAGCAGCCTACCATCGTGATTGGCTGCTCGCAAAGGCAGTGCCGGTGCTACCCTGTTAGCGCACTGCAAGCTCGCGAAACGCGGAGAGTCAAAGTCAGGCAATGGGGACCCAGAGCACGACCACCCCAATCCACGCACCAGCACATCCCCTTCAGGCGATCTGCGAACGGATCGCGCGTTACGGCGCGACGATAGGGCTGATGTTTGTCTTCAGCGCGCCCGCGTGGGCCCAGACGCAGGGAGCGGCGCTGCCCTTGGTGCTTCCTTCCGCCATCGCGTTCGACACGCAGGGCAACCTCTACATCGCGGAGACCGGCAACCACGCTGTCCGCGAGTTTACCGTGGCCGGCGTTGTCACTACGGTGGCGGGCAACGGTGTGCAGGGTTTCTCCGGCGATAGCGGGCCAGCCACTGCTGCAGAACTGGACTCGCCCGCCGGGCTGGCATTAGATACGGCGGGCAATCTCTATATCGCGGATAGCCACAATCACCGCGTGCGCGAGGTTGCCGCGGCCACCGGGACAATCACGACGCTTGCAGGGACTGGCGTAGCGGGCTACTCGGGTGACGGCGGCCTGGCTGTTGCGGCGCAACTCGATCTGCCGACGGCGCTGGCGCTCGACTCCGCTGGAAACCTCTACATCGCAGACACAGACAACCACCGTGTGCGGCGGATTGCGGTCACGACCGGAGTCATTGCGACGATTGCAGGCAACGGTGTGGAAGCCTTCACCGGAGACAGCGGCCCGGCGACGGCGGCCTCGATCGACTCGCCCAACGGCCTAGCGCTGGACGCCGCGGGAAACCTGTATATAGCCGACACCCACAACGGGCGGGTGCGCGAGGTGAGCGCGGCGACAGGTGCGATCTCCACCATTGCGGGAGCGGGTTTTGCCGGCGGCAATGTGCAGACATTCGGCGGCGATGGCGGCGCCGCGACAGCGGCTGGGCTGGCTCTGCCGCGCGGCCTGACGCTGGACGCCGCAGGCAATCTCTACCTGGCGGACAGCGCGAACCACCGCATCCGGCGCATCTCACCCGCCGGTATCGTCACCACTGTCGCGGGGCAGGGAACGGAGACATTCGCCGGGGACGGCGCGCCTGCCGTGACCGCGAGCCTGGACACCCCGAGGTCGGTCGCAATCTCGCCGGCTGGGCTGCTTACCCTCGCCGATACGGCCAACCAGCGTATCCGTCAGCTCGACGCGATGCCCGCGCCCGGGCCGGACATCCACACCATCGCCGGCGTTGGGGCTTCTGCGCCGGGAACGCTGTCGCTGACCGCGCCTTCGTCGATCGTTTATGGACGCGGCACGGTAACTGCCACGTGGAACGGGACCGGAAATGCAACCGGAATCGTCACATTTACGGACACAAACAGCGGGACCGCGGTCACATTGGGTTCGGCGAGTCTGAACGCGGATACGGCGACCCTCAGCACTGCAGCGCTGTCCGCGGGCGCCCACAGTATTGTTGCGGATTACTTGGGCGATGCGACCCACACCGCTGCGCAATCCTCCGCGCTTGCGCTCACGGTGACGCCGTTGGGCCTGACCGCAACGGCGAATCCCGTGTCGATTCTCTACGGTCAACCCGTCCCCTCGCTGATCGGCGTTCTGACCGGCGTTCTGCCGCAGGATTCCGGAAAAGTCGCCGCCGCATTTACCACCAGTGCAGGCCCCCTGTCACCGGCGGGGAGCTATCCGATCGCGGTTGCGCTCAGCGGCAGTGCGGCGGCGAACTACACGGTGACGCTCACGCCGGCGAGCCTTAGCATCGCGCAGGCCCCCACGCTGACGGCTCTTTCGGCATCGACGAGCAGTCCCAGCCTGGGCCTGCCGCTTACATTGACGATGCAGTCGGCCAGCACGACCAGCGGGGTGCCAACGGGAAGTATCGTGCTGCTTGACGGCTCGACAACTCTTTCGTCAACGCCGCTAGCGGCCGGCAGCGCGGCGTTCACCACGAGCTCCCTCGCGCTGGGAACCCACTCTCTGTCGGCGGTATATTCCGGCGACGCAAACTTTCTGCCCAGTACTTCAGCGATCGCCAGCGTTGTGGTCGGCGCGGCGCCAGACTTCTCCATGGCAGCAGCCGGCGCAACCACGCAATCGGTTGTGGCCGGAAGCGCGGCCACATTCAGCTTTTCCGTAGCGAACACCGGCGCCGCATTGGCGAGTCCGATTACGCTGGCGGTGCAGGGCGTGCCGCTGGGGGCAACAGCGTCTTTCAGTCCGTCGAGCCTACCTCCGGGAGTCTCAACCACCAGCTTTACGCTGACGATCCAAACGCCGCTGGCGGGGATGGATCGACGAAGGACCCCGGCGCCGAAGTCGCCCAACCTTCCCGGCTCAGGTTTGCCGGCGGTTCTGCTGCTGCCCGCAATCGGCTATGCGCGGCGATCCTTGCGCAAGCGGCCTGGCATACTTCGTCCGGCGCCGTTGTTGGTGCTGGCTGCCTTCAGCGTCCTGATGGCCACCGGCTGTGGGGACCGCGTCAATACCGCGCCCGAGGATGTCAACGCGAAGACCTACACGCTGACCGTCACTGGAACCGCGACCAGTCCGGCCGGAACCGCATTGCAGCACACGGTAAGTGTCACGCTGGAAGTGCTCTGACGAAGAACTAACCCGGCCCCAGCATTCGCAGCAGGAAAAACAACACAACTCCGGCGAAGAAGACCAGCGCCATGCGTACGCCCGGCTCGCGGTTGACCTCGGGAACGAGGTCGGTCGCGGCCACATAGATGGTGACGCCCGCTGAGAGCGGCAGGCCGGCCTTGACCCAGGTTGGTTCAAGGTTGATGGCGAGCACGCCGAGCACCGTCGTTGCGCCGAGAAACAGTGCCGAGTTGAGCGCAGCGCGACGTCCCTGCCCGCCAGCGAGCATCACGCTGGCCACGGTAAACCCTTCGGGAATCTTGTGCAGGAACACGGCAATAAAGAGCACCCACCCCAGCCACGCGGAAACGACAAATCCCGAGCCGATGGCGATGCCGTCGAAGAAAGTGTGCGTGGCCAAGCCCAGCATCACGGAGTAACTGCTCTTTGCAGAGAGGAATTCGTGGTGGTGCGTCTCCTCGCCGAAGTGGAAGTGCGGCACCAGCGTGTGCTCCAGCAGATGCACACCGCAGTAGCCCACGAGGATCAGTGGCGCCGCCCACCGCATGTTCAGGCTGAACGCTTCGGGCAGCATCTCCAGCAGCGCCGCCGAAAGCATGAAGCCGGCGCCCAGCGCCACGAAGTAACGCAGCGCGCGCACCGAGGGAGAGCGAAGCACCAGGAGAAAGCCGCCAAGATAATCGGCGAGGCCGGCGAACAAGCCGAGCGCAAGGGCCGTCCAGAAGCGCGTGGCGGGGATGTTGGCGGGAATCATCACACTATCCGCTGTGGCGGATGTTCAGCACATCGCCATCCTTCACGGGATAGTCTTTGCCTTCCAGCCGCAGCGTCCCGGCAGCGCGCGCAGCGGCCTCGGAGCCGGCCGCAAGCAGTGTGTCCCAATGGATGGTCTCGGCGCGGATGAAGTGCTTCTCCAGGTCGGAGTGGATGGCGCCCGCGGCTTCCTGCGCGCGGCAATTGAAGGGAATCGTCCAGGCGCGGGTCTCAGGCTCACCGACCGTGAAGAAGCTGATCAACCCCAGCAGCGCGTAGCTCTTGCGGATGAGGCGGACGAGGCCGCTCTCCGTCAGGCCGTAGCCTTCCAGGAACTCAGCGGCCTCCTCGTCGTCCATCTCAGCCAGTTCCGCTTCGACCTTGCCGCAGATGGCGGTGGCGCCGGAGTTCGGCCGCGACGCAACTTCGGTCAGGCCGTACTTCTCGACTGCGGCGTCGAGATCCACGCCGAGCGTGGTGCTCTCGGAGATGTTCAGCACGTAGAGGATCGGCTTCTGTGAGAGAAACATGAAGCCGCGTACCAGCTTCTTCTCCTCGGCGTTCATCTCCATCTCGCGCAGCGGCTTCTCGGCCTCGGTATGCTCCTTACAGCGCAGCAGCAACGCGTGCTCGCGCTCGACCTCGGGAGTCTTCGCCTTCTTCATGTCCTTGACGACGCGCTCCAGCCGCTTCTCGATCTGTGAGAGGTCGCTGACGATCAGGTCGATCTCCACGTTGCCGATGTCGCGCAAGGGATCGATCGGCCCGACGTGGGGAATCGTATCGTCCTCGAACGCGCGCAGCACGTGGATGATGGCGTCCACGTTGCGCAGGCTTTGCAGGAAGGCAGTCTCCTTCAGCGCTTCCTCGCCGATTGCGGCCAGGTCGGCGTACTCGACGGTCGCATAGACGGTCTTGCGGGTATTGGCCTGGGCTGCCAACTTATCCAGACGGGCGTCGGGCACCTTGGCGATGCCGAGGTGCGCTTCGCGTGGGTTGGAGTGGCCAAAGCTGTCGGTCTTCGCCTTGGTGAGGATCTTGAACAGGGAAGTCTTGCCGACCTGCGGCAGACCGATAATTCCGGTTTTCATGTCTCTACGATTCTACCCGCTTATGTGCCGGTAGCCCGGCGGCTCTCAGCCGCCATTAGAAGAATCACGCCGAGACCGAGGAAGAGAGCGGAGCCTTCGAACTTTTCTGAGAGGCTATGCAGGCGATCGAAGTCCGTGCGGAACGGATTGCTGGACGCAATGGCCGCGATGTCGCCGCCAACGGCAGCCCGATCGCGCTCCATCGCCGGGATAATCCCGTGTTGAACGTAGATCGTTGCTGCAATCATCAGAACGACGAGGACTATCTGTGTGAGGAGAAACCTCCTCATGCGCGTAGCGGAGCGCATCCAGAGTAAAACGGTCGCAATCACAAAGATGAGCCCGGCGGCATGCCCCATCCGATTCAGCGTGGTGATGCTGCCGTCGATGAGCTCCGCAAACTGGCGCGTGGTCCCCATTACGTGGAACGCCGTGGGCGCTTCCACGAAGGCGAAAAAGATGAGACCGCCCACCCACGTGACGATTCCCAACAGACGCAGCGCCCGCAAGATAAAGTTCATGCGTCTATGCTACAGAAAGCTGCTCTCGTCCTCACGCGAAGCGTCGAGAACCGTACGAAGTACCGTCGAGAACGGCACGAAGTGCTCAGACCAGGTCGCGGCCGATCAGCCGCCGAATCCGCTCTTTGGTCGGCGGATGGGTCGAGAACAGGCTGCCAAAGCCGCCTCCGAGCAGTGGCGCAATGATGAACAGGTGCGCCGTCGAAGGCGTAGCCTGCAGCGGAACGCGTTTGGAGTAGTCCTCCAGCTTCTTGAGTGCGCGTGCCAGCGCATAGGGATTGCCTGTGGTATGCGCGCCGGTGGCGTCGGCCTCGTACTCGCGCGAACGCGAGATGGCGAGTTGGATCAGCATCGCAGCAAACGGCGCCAGGATCAGCATCATCAGTGCGGTCAGAGCGCCGCCATTGCGATCGCGTCCACCGCGTCCGCCGCCAAATCCGAACAGCTCGGCATAGTAGGCCATACGGGCGATCAGGGTAATGGCGCCGGCCAGCGTGGCCACGATGGAACTGGTGAGGATGTCGCGGTTCTTCACGTGGCCAAGCTCGTGCGCGAGGACGCCTTCCAGTTCTTCATCGTCGAGCAGCCCGAGGATTCCATGCGTGACCGCGACCGACGCGTGCTGCGGATTCCGGCCGGTCGCGAACGCGTTCGGCGATTCCGTGGGAATAACGTAGATCTTCGGCACCGGGATGCCGTCTTTTGCGGCCAGCCGCTCGACCACCTCATAGGCGCGAGGTAACTGGTCGCGCGTGACAGGCTGCGCGCGATACGAGGCCAGTGCGATCTTGTCCGAGTAGAAGTACGCGGTGAAGTTCATCGCGACCGAAATCACGAAGGCCAGAATCATGCCATTCGTGCCGCCCAGCCTCTCCCCGACCAGAAGCAGGAGCAACATCAGCGCAACCAGCAGAAACGTCGACTTGAAGGTGTTCATTTGGGTCCCGTGCCTATCCGGCAGGCGGCCATCCGATGCAGCCGCGCCCGCCTTCTTCTATCTTAGACGCGACCGGCATTGCTTCCGATTCGATTTAGGCAGGCTCGGTCCGGCTCAATGCCCGGCGCAGGACCAGATCGATTGCGGCCTTCTGCTCTGCGTACTGGGCGTCGGTCAGCTTGCCGGTCAGGCGGTCGGTTTCCAGTTCAAACAGCTCATCCTTCAATGCTTGCAGCAGTGGCGCGGCGCTCGAAGCCGCAACCGAGGGAGGCCCTGCGGTGGCAGCTGGGCCAAGCGCGGAACTGGGCGTTGGCACGTCGATGGACGGCTGAGGCGGTCCCACGACCGCAGCCGTGGGGCTGTTCTTCAGCATGATGCCCGCTCCGGCAACCAGCGCCAGGCCGAGCCCGGAGACGATCCACCACTTGTACTTCGCCCACGGATCGTTGACGGCGTTGGGGTCGTCGGGCGCACCGAGTCCGCCGCCTGGCCGTGGTCCGCTGGCTGCGGCCTGGTCCGCCTGGCCGCCGCTGCCTGACGGTGCGGCACCGCCTGACGCTGTTTCCGGGGCCTCCGGTAACTGGCCGGTGCCGGCAATGGCGAACTGGACTGGCTGCGCAAACGCCGGCTGGTGCTCGATAAAGGCTGGGGTGGTGATTTCAGGATCGCTCACCGGCTGGAACTGCGCCGGTCCCTGGAACTGCATGCTCTTCCCAACCATTACGGCGACATCGCCGGTGGGCATGGACAGCTTCAGCGAAAACGGCAACCTGCCGCCGTAGGGCAGGGTGTAGGACACCTGGAAGCTGGTCTCGCCCGGACGCACAGGGAAGGTAAACGCGTAGTGTCCGCTGGCTGCGTCCAGGGTTTTGACCGGGGTATCGGTCGCCAACCCCCCCGGGGCGCTCGCGAGAGTCTGCATCACCTGGGCGCCTTTGGGTAGGTAAAAGTCAAAGGTGTTGGCGCCGTATTCCGTGCGCGGGGGTGCGGAATCGTTATCCACAATGAAGCTCTCAGCCACATTCAGCGTCTTGCCGGCGGCGTCGGTTTCTATGCGCAGCACCAGGTACTTGCCGGTGATGCCGTCGATCTTCTTCGCCGAGTCGTAGACGTCGATGTCCGCGGCGCCGCTGCCCGGCTGGACGCTCTTGAAGTACTCCGCGCCGCCGTGCGTGATGTGCAGCAGAATCTGCCCGCCATTCGGGGCATCGACGCTGAAGCGGCCCTGGGCGTCGGAGGTGGCCTTGGCGACCTCGTCCATGCTCTTCGCCGTATTGATCACCGCGATCGTGTCCCCGGCGGAGGGCTTGCCGGTAGTCCGGTTGGTGACCACCCCGGTAATGGGCGCAGCCAAGGCTGCTGCGGCGCACAACAGCAGGATGCAGGGCAGGGCAACGACGCGATGCGTTCTCTTCAAAATTAACACGGGCTATTGGGTCCAGTTCTCAATCGGTAGATTGGGGAATAAAAATATCTGCATCAGATCGCACACGTCCCTTACCAGCTCTCGCAGTCTTCCGGGGGTGGGTCTACTCTACTGTCGGCGAAGAAGTCGTCCGGCATGGATTGAAGCGCCTTAAAAGCGTCCATCAGCGTCGGCTTCTTAACGGGCACGCCCTTTTCTTTCTGCGTAGTCTCACGGCGTATTGTCGTCTTTGCTTTCATCGCTGACAGTTTCCACTGCAAGTATATGGTTCTACGTCCGCGCCCGGCCGGCCCTCATGCCGCGTGCCTGTAGCGCCTCCATCTCCGCGATCGTCGCGGCGGCCTCATCTTCGAGCGATTTCCGCTGCTCGGCGTACTCGGCCTCGGTATACTTGCCGGCCAGATGCTCGAAGTTGAGGTCGCGCAGGTTCTCGTAGATCGCCTCCTTGCGCTCGCGCAGGTAGTCCACGCGGGTCTTATCGGCCTGCACGAAGGGATTGCGCTCCGGCCAGAAGATAAAAGCGAACAGAGCAACGGTCAGGACAGATACGGCCAGCAGGCTCATCAGTACTCCGTCTCGCGGCGAATGCGTTCGCGCAGGGCCGCGTCCTGTGGATTGGATTGGGAGGGCGGAATGGCGCCAAATCCGGACGCTGCGCCCGCGAGAGACAATGCCCGCCGCTTCCACAGCCACACCACCACAAACGTGCCCACCGTCGCGAGCAGGAACACTGCGATGGGCACGATCCATGCGGCGTTGTCGAATCCGCCGCGCATGGGAGCAGCCAGCACGGTGGCGCCATATTTGGTGACGAACCAGTTCTGGATCTGGACGTCAGTATTGCCGGTTGCCAGTTGCGCCCGCAACTCATCGATCATGCGGGCCGAGTCCGGGCAGCCGACATGGTTGCATTCGAGCAAGATTTGACCGCAACTGCACGAGCACATCAGCTCGTGGCCCAGGCGGTCGAACCGCGACTGGCCCGCGCCGAGCATCGCAACCGCAATGACGCACAACAGCGCAGTCTGCACCGTCCGCGCCCAGAACACCGGGCTACGCCAGTTCCGCCAGGTTTTTTCGAACTTACGCATGGGGCACCTTCGCCAGCACTCCCGGAGCGCCCAGGACCGCCGCGCCGGCGGGAACCAGATCTTCCTGCCGTTGCCGGACTGCCGTCCGCACCAGATTCGGCGCCAGCGCAATGAATGTCCCGATCACAACAATTACCACGCCAATCCATATCCACGCGATCAGCGGATGCAGAATCGCTTTGATGATGGGCCGGCCGGTATCGGGATTGGTCCCCTCGAACACGGTATACAGGTCCGCCTGCGCGGTCGAGTGCAGCGCTACGATGGTCGACGCCTGCTCGTGGTCCGTGCCCGGGAAATACGTCCGCTTCTCCGGCGAAAGCTGCTTCACGAACTTGCCATTGTGGTACTCATCCAGCACCGCGAAGTTGGTGTCGTAGTTCGGCGTGGAATCCTGGGTGATGCTGCGGCAAACCAGGGTGTAGCCGCCAATCGAGAGCGTATCGCCGTAGCTCATCTCCATCTCGCGCGCCTGGTCGAACGCGCCGCCGGCAATGCCGATGAACATCACCACAATGCCAAAGTGGATAATGTATCCGCCGTAACGGCGCGTATTGCGTCGCGTCAGCAGCACAGCGGAGGCCAGCAGATTCTTCCCCGTCTGCGTGCTTACCACCTTGGCGCCGCGCAGGAACTCCTCAACGATGCCGGTTATCACGCCCGCAGACAAGGTAAATGCGACCAGCGAGAAGAGCGTCGACTGCATATCGTCGCCATCGTTCCACGGGCGCACTCCGCCGGCGATGAGCGCAATCGCGGTCGCTGCCATGGCGATGGACGGCAGGATGAAGTTGCGCCGGATCGAACGCAGCGAGGTCGAGCGCCACGCCAGCAGCGGGCCAATCCCGGTGAGGAACAACAGAAACAGCCCGATGGGAATGTTAACGCGGTTGTAGAACGGCGCGCCCACCGTCACCTTCGAGCCCTGCACATATTCGCTCAGCACCGGGAAAAGCGTGCCCCAAAGCACCGTGAAGCAAGCCACCAGCAGGATCAGGTTGTTGAACAGGAAGCTCGACTCGCGGCTGACCAGCGACTCCAGCCTATTCTCCGACTTCAGATGATCGCGATTGAAGAAGAACGTAAACAGGCAGACCGCGAAAGCAATGACGATGAACGTGTAGAACCAGGCGCCGATGGCCGACTGCGCAAACGCGTGCACGGAACTGACCGCGCCGGAGCGCGTCAGCAGCGTCCCCAAAATCGTCAGCAGGAAGGTGGAGAAGATAAGCCACACATTCCAGTTCTTCATCATGCCGCGCTTTTCCTGCATCATCACCGAGTGCAGAAACGCAGTGCCGGTGAGCCACGGCATTAGCGAAGCGTTCTCCACCGGGTCCCAGCCCCAGTATCCGCCCCAGCCGAGCACACTGTAGGCCCAGTGCGCGCCCATGAAAATCCCGACCGTGAGGAACAACCACGTCACCATGGTCCAGCGGCGGGTAATGTGGATCCATTTCTCGCCGGGGTACCGCATCATCAGAGCGCCCAGCGCGAAGGCGAACGGCACCGAGAACCCCACATAGCCCAGGTAGAGCAGCGGGGGGTGCATCACCATCTCAGGATATTGCAGCAGCGGGTTCAGCCCTGCGCCGTCGGCCGCGACCGCGCCCGGCGCAATGGAGAACGGCGGCGCGCCAACGCATAGCAGCAGCACAAAGAAGAACTGGATGCCGGATAGGATGACCGAGGCGAACGCGCTCAACCGAACGTCAACCCGGTGACGCACGCGCAGCACGAAGCCATAAGCGCTGAGCAAAAAGGCCCACAGCAGCAGCGAACCTTCCTGGCCGCTCCACAGCGCCGCGAACTTGTACGCCGGGTTCAGCGCAATGTTGCTGTGTGCGCGAATATATTCGACGGAAAAGTCATTGGTGAAGGCCGCCCACACCAGCGCAAAGGCCGCGCAACACAGTGCAATAAAGCTGGCGATCCCGGCGCGGCGGGCGGTCTCGCCCAAGCGCTTCCAGAGGGCCTCGGGCCGGCGAGTGATGCGGAGACCGCTGGGCGATCCGCCCCACAGCGCGAGTCCGCCGAAGAGCAGATTGTAACCGGTGAGTATGAGCGCCAGAAGCAAACAGAAGCTTCCGAACTCGGGCATTGGGTGAGAGATCATCGCACAGCCATTCTCTCAGATAACCGGTGCCGCGGGGTTGTGATGCACATCACCACCTTTCGGTGCGCGTGACTTAAGCATCGGCTAAATCTCGGTAACATTTGGATTAAGCTGGCGAGGCTCAGGCGGCCCCGGCCTGCAGGTGCTGCAGGATAAGATGCAGATGGGATAGCAGCAGGTCGGGCGAGAGCGGCTTCAGCAGGAAGAGTACATCCAGTCCTTCATATTCGGGCTCGGCCTCTTCCATGCCGCTAATGACCATCACCGGAAGATGCGGCTGCGTCTTCCTCAACTCGCGGACGAATTGCGCCCCGTTCATACAGGGCATCACATGGTCGGTGATGACCACGCTGATCTCGGCGGGGAATTCGTCTCGCTGGAACTGCTCCAGGGCTCGCGCGGGATTCAGCGCTGCGATGACGAAGTACCCAGCCCTTCGGAGAATAGTCTGCCGGGTCGCGGCCTGGATCGCGTTGTCGTCGATCAAAAGGACAGTGGGTGCTACTTCCAGGTTCAACTGCTGGCCCTCCTGATTCATGCGATCTACCAGTCCCGCCTGCATAGACTCCGCGTGCAACCCCGGGGTGGACAGTCCAGCCCCTAGCTGCCAAAACCTCACGCGCCATGAAGATTAGGATGCGTGCCGGTTGGCCAGCGTATACCTGAACCCACGAATATTTCCGCCGCCGGTTCCTGGCCGAATTTCCGTGCTGGACTCACCCGGCTCAAACATTTAGAGTTGCCGTGAAACTCAATCGAAATAATAGCGCGCAAATGCAACTGGACGCCAAGGAAAGCTCAAAGTGAACCTTACCTATATCGACTGGCTCATCATGCTGGTCTATTTCACCTTCGTACTGGGCATCGGTTTTGCCCTGAAGCGCTACATGCGCACCTCAAACGACTTCTTTCTGGCTGGACGGGCCATTCCCGCCTGGGTCTGCGGGCTGGCTTTCATTTCCACCAACCTGGGCGCGCAGGAGGTCATCGGGATGGGGGCGTCCGGCGCCAAATATGGCATCGTCACCAGCCATTTCTACTGGATCGGGGCCATCCCGGCGATGTGTTTCGTCGGCATCTTCATGATGCCGTTCTACTACGGCTCCAAGGCGCGCTCGGTGCCGGAGTTCCTGCGCATGCGCTTCGACGAGAAGACGCGCGCAGTCAACGCCTTCTCCTTTGCGTTTATGACCATCTTCTCCTCCGGCATCTCCATGTATGCGATGGCCCTCCTGATCCAGGAACTCGGCCTGTTCCACGGCATTCTGCCGGACGCCTACATCTTCCACGTTTCCATCATCTTGTCGGCATTGATTGTGCTGGGATACATCTTTCTGGGCGGCCTCACCAGCGCCATTTACAACGAGGTTCTCCAGTTCTTCCTTATCGTCGCCGGCCTGCTCCCGCTGGTCTGGATCGGTCTGCGCAACGTCGGCGGTTGGCAGGGGATCAAGCAGACCCTCCCAGCCACCATGACCCACTCCTGGCGCGGCATGGCCCACGCCAGCACCAACTCGCTGGGTGTCGAGTGGTTCGGCCTGGTCATGGGCCTCGGCTTCGTCTCCAGCTTCGGCTACTGGTGTACCAACTTTCTTGTGATCCAACGCGCCATGGCCGCCGACTCCGAAGAAGCCGCGCGCAAGGTGCCCCTGATCGCCGCCGTGCCCAAGATGTTCCTGCCCATTCTGGTCATCCTGCCTGGCCTGATCGCCGTCGCCGTCACCTCGCACATCCCCGGCGCCGCCACCGGGACCGCCGCCTATGCCACCGTCAACGCCCAAGGCAAGCCGCTGCCGCTCGACGAGGCGCATCCCCACGGCATCATCCCGGTCAAAACCGATCCCATCACCGGCGCGCCCGTTATCGACTCCAACGGCGTCCCCGTCTACGACTACAACAAGACCATCCCGGTCATGCTGCTGCACTACTTCCCCACTGGAGTCCTTGGCCTCGGGCTTACCGCGCTGCTGGCCAGCTTTATGTCCGGTATGGCCGGCAATGTTACCGCGTTCAACACCGTCTGGACCTACGACATCTATCAGGCCTACATCAACAAGAAGGGCTCCGACGCCCACTACCTCTGGATGGGTCGCATGGCCACCATCGGGGGCGTCGCGCTCTCCATTGCCGCGGCCTACGCCGTCACCAGCTTCAACAACATCATGGATGCGCTGCAACTGGTCTTTGCGCTCGTCAACGCACCCCTCTTTGCCACGTTTCTGCTGGGGATGTTTTCCAAGCGGACCACCGGCCACGGTGCGTTCACCGGTCTGGTCGCTGGCACAGCCGGCGCCCTTGTACACCACGGGCTGACGTTACCCCTGGGCGAGACCGCCGGCATCCATGGCGGCTGGATTTATGTCCTCCACCACTATCCCAGCGATATGGCGCAGAACTTCTGGACCGCCATCTTCGCGTTCACAATCAACTGGATTGTTACCGTAGTGGTCTCCAGGATGACCGCCCCGCGCCCCGAGCCCGAACTCGTCGGCCTGGTCTATTCGCTCACCCCCAAGCCGGTCGAAGGTCATCTGGAGTGGTATGAGAAGCCGTCGACGCTGGCCATTGCGGTCCTGGCGATCGCGCTCGTGCTCAACATCGTCTTCGCTTAGAACCGTGGCAGCTTTAGAATCGGACTGCGGCTATAACCCGCAACCGGCAATAGGAGTTTTTATGGGACTCGACATCCGCATTCCGCTCGGCCTCGTCTTTCTGATCATTGGCGGCATTATGGCCGTCTACGGCGTCTTCACCCACGGGGACACGGCGCTTTACGAGAAGTCCCTGGGCGTGGATATCAATCTGGTCTGGGGAGGCATCATGTTCGCCTTCGGGGCAATCATGTTCTTTTTCGGCAAGCGGCAGAAGTGGCAGGACGATCCAGTTTCCCCGCGTCCATGGGAGCGCGAGCCCGAAGCTAAACCGAGGCATTGATCGATGCACATTGAGTATCGAGTTAGCGAGGGCGACTTTGTCGCCGCGTCCATGTTGGCGCTGCGAAAACGTTCTACGTGGTCGGCTCTGGATTACTACTTCCCGCATATCTTCTGCGTTCTCTGGCTCGCCGGCGGCGCCATTCCCAGTCCCTTCAATCACTACGGGCGGGACGAAACCGATCTGCTTCTCACCTTGGGGGTCTTTCCCATTTTCATGGGCCTCATCGTCCTGCGCAGGCGCCGGTTGAAGCAGGATTACAAGAAGATGAAGAACCTCAAACTTCATCAGGCCCTCGACCTCGACTCGAATGGCCTTCGCCTGACCACTACCGACGCGGTTGCGCGCTCAAGCTGGGACCTCTACAGCAAGTACGTGGAGGACAAAGCTGCCTTCATCCTGTATCAAAAGCTGGACCACGGCTTGCTGATAATTCCGAAACATCACTTGACCGAAGGGCAGGCCGACGAACTCCGGAATCTGCTGAAGGCGCGCCTGGCGCCCGACGAGGGCTAGCCTCGTCGTCCGGCTGCCCGCCACGCTGCGCGCCTCAACGCCGTCCGGGGACCACATACAGCAACACGGCAAAATAATGCGCCACGCTGCCGGCCAGTACAAACACATGCCACAGCGCATGGAAGTAGCGCAACCGGTCGTAGGCGAAGAAGAGAATACCCAGCGTGTACGCCAGGCCGCCGGCGGCGATCCACATCATTCCGTGCCACGAGATCGCACGCAGCAGGGGACGCACCGCGACCACCACGCACCACCCCATCAGCAGATAGACTGTCGCCGAGGCCGCAGGGAACCGGCCGATCGCGAGGCTCTTGAACACCACCCCCGCAACTGCCAGGCCCCACACCCCTCCCAACAGCGCCCAGCCGGTCGCCCCGCGTATCGACACCAGCATGAACGGCGTATACGTGCCCGCGATCAACAGGTAGATCGCCGAGTGGTCCAGCACATGAAACACATGCCGCGCCCGCGTCCGCACCAGCGAATGGTAGAGCGTGGAACACACGTACACCAACACCAGCGTCGTTGCGTAGATACTGCAGCTCACCACCAGCCACGCATCCCCGCGCGTCGACACGGCGATAAGGTACACTGCACCAAACAGCGCGAGCACCGCCCCCACGCCGTGCGTGATCGCGTTGGCTAGAATATCGCCCAGCCGGTATTCAGTCTGCACGGCTGCAATGCTACTCCCAGGATGCCATGGTCCTTCGTGTCGCGGCGCACATCTCCAGGGGTCGCCATGATCCTTGGGTAAGCCCTCAAGAGCCAAACCAGGTGCTCACCAGTTGTTCGGCGGCGCGCAGGCCGGTCGCTCCGTAAGGGCCGATGGCAACCAGGTATACGAACCATGGTACGTACGATGGGCGGCTCGTCCAATTCAGTAGATTGCGGCGCACCGGACTCTCGGGCAGCTCGGTGAGGTAGAGATACAGGACAAAGAAGGTGGCGTCGATGCACATCGCGCCAATCCAGCGAGTAGTGTCGTGACCGAACGCGCAGAGCGACAGCGGGCACAGGAACAGCAATGCAGTCGATAGCCTTTGCAATCTGCCGCACCGGGCGGCGCGAGTGGCGCCATTGAGTAACTTCGCCAGCAGCGTGAAATAGGGCAACGAGAGTAACAGGGTCAAGCCAAGCACCCGAATCACGGATGGGGAGTACAAGCGGCGCACCAGTGCCCTCTGCTGCGGCAACGTCGAGGCCATGACGTCGAAAACCTGGCGCTGCAGCCCCACGTTGGTCCGCGCCTGGGCCTCAGCCAGCAGCGTGTCCGGCGAGACCTTCAGTGTTCCCCAATGTATGACGGCGGCGAACACGGCCAGGACGATCAGCACGTGGGCCACCCCGGCGGCCCATGGCAATCGCCGTCTGGCGCAAAGGTGCAGCAAGATCGCGGCCACCAGCGGGTAGAACATAAGGCAGAATGCCTCGTGAACGAAAAGCGCGACGCAGCACAACCCACAGGAAGCGACGGCGGCGAAGGCCGGCGCGGCGTAAATCAGAATCGCAATGCAGCCAAGGACAAGAATGTAGAGGGTCACGTCGGGTTGCGAAATCAGGTATCCCAGATGAGGGAGCAGCGCGGGCGCACTTAGCAGTGCGGCCAACAGCCTGCGCTCCGCAGGAGTTCCAAAGATCGGTTTGCGGAATACAGCATAAGTCAGCCCATAGGCGGCGGCCAGGAAGAGGTACTCGATCGCGAGAAGATGACTGGCCGGAATGTAACGCACGCGGGAGAATAGTTCGCCCAGCAGGCCGCGCTTTACAAAGCCATACCGGTAGTCGAGGAAATAGAGCGCAAGTCCATAGTTGAAAGCGATGGAGCCGTAGCTGCTGAGTGCCGCGACCATAAGCGGCATCCACGACACCATCGCCGCACCGTTCCGGTCGTCGGGCAATTGCTCTTGGGCCATATGCAGTAGCTAAGATGCGCCCTGAGCGGCTTGATGCCACGTGCACAGGCAGATGCCGCTTAATCTTCCTCTGCCAATACCTTGCGATAATCAAAGCATGAAGCGCCGTACAGTTGGGCACTATGAGATCATCCGCAAGATCGGCGCGGGCGGCAGTGGCGTGGTGTACCTGGCCACCGACACGCTGCTACAGCGTCCCGTCGTAGTCAAATTGCTCAAGCGCGGCTCGCAGTCGCTGGAGCAGGTCCGTGCCACCCAGCTTCGCGAGGCCCGCCTGGCCTCCGCCATCGACCACCCTAACGTCTGCGCCATCTACGACGTGGGCGAAGCGCCGTCCGAGTCGGGCGGCGAGGACGAAGCTTACATCGTGATGCAGTACATCCCCGGCAAGTCCCTGGACAAGGTGATCGCCGAGGGTCCGGCCAGCCTGCAACTGGTGCTCTCCGCTGGCATCCAGATCGCCGACGGCCTCTCCGCCGCGCACCTGCTCGGCATCTTCCATCGCGACCTCAAGCCCGCCAACGTCATGCTGACCGACGGCGGCCTGATCAAGATCCTCGACTTCGGCCTCGCGCGCCAGCTCAACCGCGACGAAGCCGACTTCGACCCTGCCACTCCCGGCCGGCACACGCCGCCCGCGCCCGAGGCAACCTACACCGCGAAAGGAGGCACCATCGCCTACATGGCGCCGGAGCAGTTCGTCACCGGCCGTTCCTCCGTGCAGTCCGACGTGTTTGCTCTCGGGCTGATCCTCTACGAGCTCGCCACTGGCCGCCATCCCTTCCACCGTCCCGACGCACCCGAGTTCCAGACCATCCGCGCCACCCAGTTTGCCGACCCGCCCAACCTGCGCGAGATCGTCCCGGACATGCCGGTTGAGCTCGAATCCGTCATCCTGCGCAGCCTGGAAAAGCAGCCGTCTGCCCGCTTCGCCTCTGCCGCCGACGTGCGCGAGGGCCTGCGCACGGTGATGAAGGCGCTGCAACTCGACTCCGTCGGGATGCCCGGCGACTCCATCTCGCAGGTCCCAGCGCAGGGACGGCTGGAGCTCGAATCGCCCGCGGAGGAAAAGCGCGCCACCGGCATTCTCTCCATGCTCGCCGAGCGCTTTCGCGAGTCTGGCAACACCGCGACTTCAAAGCAGAACTCCATCGTAGTGTTGCCCTTCATCAACTTCGGCGCCAAGGCGGCGGTCGAGCCCGAAACCGTGCCCGCGCCGCTCTACGGCTACGCGCTGGCCGATGCCATTGCCGCGCGCCTGGCCCGTATGACCTCGCTCATCGTCCGTCCATCCAGCTCGCTGATGTCGATCCCGGCGCAGCAGCTCGATCCGCTCGCCATCGGCAAGAAGCTGCTGGTGCGGTTTGTGCTTGCCGGCAACTTCATGCGCTCCACCGCCGGCTTCGACCTGAACTGGCAGCTGCTCGACATACCCACCCAGTCGGTGCGTGCAGGCGGCTCCATCAACGTCGAGTCCTTCGATCTCATCAGCGTGCAAACCGAGATTTGCAACGAGGTCTTTGCCACGCTGCAGGGTGTCGGCGACCTGGAAAACCCCGCAACTGCGTCCGCAGAAAGCGCCCGTGACAACTCGCCCTCGCAAAGCCGCGTTTCGCTCAACCTGGCCCTCTCTGAGGAGTACCTGCAGGCCCGCGCCGTCCTCTCGTCCTTCATGTCGCGCACCGGCTCGCTCGACGACCTCAACCGCGCTCGCTCGCTCTTCGAAAACGTAGTCCAGCAGGATGAGGACTACGCGCCCGCCTGGTCCGGCCTGGGCATCACCCACCTCCAGTACGCGCGCCACGGTCTGGGCGGCCAGATGCATGTGCTCGAAGCCCGCCGCGCCTTCGACAAGGCCCTCCAGCTCGATCCGGGCTCGGTCGAGGCCAATCTCTACCGCGTCTACATGCTGCTCTCCCGCGGCGAAAAAGAGTCCGCCCGCCACGGCATCGAACACCTGCTCCAGTCCGCCTCGAACGACTGGAATGTCCACCTCGTCGCCGGCCTCACTCTGCGCATCGACGGCCTCTACGAGGAGGCGCTCGACCAGTTCAACACCTCGCTTCGCCTCAACCCCGCCAACGCCGCCATCGTCTACAACCACCGCGCCCGCGTCTACCAATATCAGAACCAGCTCGAGCTCGCCGGCGACGAGATCGAAAAGGGCCTCACCCTGGAGCCGCGCCAGCCGCTCCTCCGCATCTCGCTTGGCTATCAGCAGATGCGTCTCGGCGACCTCGCCCGCGCCGTCGAAACCCTCGAAAGCGTCGTCTCCGACGAGGCCAGCCTGCGCATCGTCTTTCCCACCATCGCCATGTGCTACGTCCAGCTCGGCGACCGAGCCAAGGCCGCCAGCTTCATCCTGGAAGAAACGCTGGCTGCAGCCGAGGCCGACGGCGAGATGGCCTACCGCCTGGCCACCTACTTCGCCGTGGACGGCGACGAGTCCGAGGCCCTCCACTGGCTCCGCCGCGCCATCTACCTCGGCAACGAGAACTACCCCTGGTTTTCCAAGAATCCCGCCTGGAAGAACCTCGCCGGCCACACCGACTTCGAACGCATCCTCGAAGACCTCAAAAAGTCCTACCGCCGCAACCAGAAAAACTGGAAGCGCCTCCTCGCCCAGGTCCGCGACTAGCCCAGGTCCGCGACTACGACGAATAGAGTGCCCTGCTATTCCGTCTGCGCAAAGGCCCGTGCGACTCCATCGCCGTACTTGAGATAGCAAAAGATGAACCCATTCAGCAATAGGGCGAGAAAAATATTGCTCTTTGTCTGGGCGGAAGTGAAGTACCTCTGATTGATGTCGTGAAAGGCCCACGAGAAGAGCAGTCCTCGCAGCCAAAGAAGCACTGTAAGCAGCGACCAAAGTATCGCTAAGGCACGCCCCGATTTCATCCTCAGTATCAATCCGAATCCGATATAAGCTGACCAAACAGCAATCGGCGTAGCAATCAAAGAATTCATCAATCGCTCGGATTGTTCTTCTGCGGGGTCCTGCGTTGGGTTGGGTGGGTTTAGGGCTTCGCTACGCGGGATAACAAAATAAAGGGAGTTCAGGGTGATCACCTGAATCACCGCCATAGGCGGCCGAACGGCAACCCCGTGCACTGGACCGAATGTAACCAGCAGAATCAGCCCGGCTCGCACCAAGTGAAGCAACGCGATCGCAATCACAAGAAACGGGAGCGGCGCTCTTTTCGGCTCGTTCAAGGTGTTCTCTGCCGGCTTATTCTCCGCCCGCTGCTCCCACCTTCACCGGCTTTACCGCCGCGCTCGCTGGCGTCACGCTCATCGGCTCCGTCAGACTGAACACGACTCCCAGGTTCTTGTGCAGTTCCGCTTGGCGGTCCTGCTTCAGCCACACGGCGGTGCTCACGCCCGCACCCACTCCCGCGCCGATCAGCGCGCCGGGCAAGCCGCCCATCATCGCACCGGCAGCCATTCCTCCGCCGGCCGACAGCCCAATCGCCGCCGCCGTCTTCTTGCTGTGGTCGCGCCGCAGGATGGTTCCTTCGCCATCCACCTTCATCGCGTCCCAGCGGTCCGTGTCGATCGCCTGCGCGCGCAGCACATACTGCGTCCCGTCGGGCAGGGTAACCGAGCGCGGCTCCAGGTGGATCGCCGCCGGTCCGCCAATCCTCTTGCCTCCACGCACCCAGGCCACGCGCCCTTCCAGCAGCGATCCCACGGGCACAATCACGCGGCCGTCGCGCATCATCGGCTCGCTCAAGTCGGCGGTAAACTTCGTGCCCGGCTTGGTCGTCAGCGTGGAGAGGTCCTCGCGCAGCCGCACCTTCACCAGCGCGCCCTCGGGTATCTCTCCCGGCCGCGACCGCACATAGGTAACGACACCGGCGTCGTTATCGGTCTTCCCGGCCGTATTGCCCGATTCGGCCAACAGCCGCCGATCGTCTCGTCCCGCCGTCGCCTCCGTCACAATGTTTGCATCCGGATTGAACCCTTTCGACCCTGCTGCCTGCGCACTTTGCTCCACTGTGCCCGGCGCACGGTACGGCACGTATGGCCCATAAACCGTCTGCGGGGAGTTCGTCGCCGGAATCGCCGCCGACGGTTTCGCCGGGCTGCTCTCCGCGGTTGCCGCGTCCGGAGCTGTTGTAATCGGTGCCGAGTCAGGGTGCGACACGCCCGTCCGCTCGTCGCCCGTGCTCTGCGCCAGCCCCGCCGTCGCTGCCAGCATCCACAGGGCCGCCATGCAGACAGCCCCGGCGGCCACTTCCTTCGCGCTGCTCATGCCGTTCCCAATCTTCATCGCGTCTCCCCCTCGTCCGATCTGCCTCGGACCCCTCTACGCCCGCCAACTCGCCGGACGCTTCAAAAGCGCGCACTCGCCCTGCGCCTCTTAAGCTTCTAAGGTAGAAGTGCCGCGCCCGCTGCGGGCGAAAATCGCCGCCAGGGAATCGAGACAGCCAACAAGTCCGCCGCCATCGGCTGCGCCCAACATTAGCGCAAAACCTGCGCCCACCGCCACCAAAGGTAAAGGCAGCCCCCGTTGTGGGCTGCCTTCGGACCTTCCCGGAGTACTGCAACTGAAGAACCAACGGCGCCGGTCTCCCTGGTTGGAGACCGCGACACATTAGCGTTGCACACCGTTACCTATGCAATCGCGGGGCCATTCCAAATGGCGCAGTTCTCACTGGATTCTCATGCCGCCCGCACCGGCAGGCGCAAGAACTTGCGCATCCAGGGTGAAATCATTCCCCAGCCGCCTGCTGTCCTCTCTGTGTTGGGCGTCACCCTTGCCCTTAACCCGTCTTTGCTAAAATCCGGATGGTGAAACAAGCCGCTGTTGACCTGATCCGAACCATCCACACCGCCGGCGGGATCGGCCTTCCCGTAGACCGCCGTGCCAAACTGAACGACCGCCTGCAGCACCGCATCGTCGCACACCAGAACGGCGCTACTGCGCCCGGTCGCGCATCACCCCATAGGAGCAACATGACTGAGATCGTCTCCATTTCCGCCCGCGAAATCCTCGATTCCCGCGGAAACCCCACTGTCGAAGCCGACGTAACCCTCTCGGGCGGTGCCATCGGCCGCGCCGCCGTTCCCTCCGGTGCCTCCACCGGCGAACACGAAGCCGTCGAACTGCGCGACGGCGACAAGGCCCACTACATGGGCAAGGGCGTCCTCAACGCCGTCGAAAACGTCGAATCCATCCTCGCCCCGGAACTCAACGGCATGGACGCGTCCAACCAGCGCCTCATCGACGCCACCATGATCTCCATCGACGGCACCGAGAACAAGTCCAAGCTCGGCGCCAACGCCATCCTGGCCGTCTCCATGGCCTGCGCCCGCGCCTCGGCCAGTGCGCTCAAGCTGCCGCTCTACCGCTACCTCGGCGGCGTCAACGCCTGCATCCTGCCCACGCCCATGATGAACATCCTCAACGGCGGCAGCCACGCCGACTCCAACGTCGACTTCCAGGAGTTCATGGTCATGCCCGTCGGCGCCGAGACCTTCGCCGACGCGCTGCGTTGGGGCGTCGAGGTTTTCCACACCCTCAAAGGCGTGCTCAAGAAGAAAGGCTACAACACCGCTGTCGGCGACGAAGGCGGCTTTGCCCCCAGCTTGAAGTCCAACGCCGAAGCCATTGAATTGATTCTTGATGCGATTGACAAGGCCGGCTACACGCCGGGCGAGCAGATCGCCATCGCCCTCGATCCCGCCTCCAGCGAGTTCTACGATAAGGACACCAAGAAGTACGTCTTCAAGAAGTCCGACAAGTCCGAGAAGACCTCCGAGGAGATGGTTGCCTTCTACGCCGACTGGATCAAACAGTACCCCATCGTCTCGCTCGAAGACGGCCTCGCCGAAGACGACTGGGACGGCTGGAAACTCCTCACCGAGCAGCTCGGCCACATTCAGCTCGTCGGCGACGATCTCTTCGTCACCAACACCGAGCGCCTGCAGCAGGGCATCGAGGCCAAGACCGCCAATTCCATCCTGATCAAGCTCAACCAGATCGGCACCGTCTCGGAGACCATCGAGGCCATCGAGCTCGGTCGCCGCTACGGCTACACCTCCGTCATCTCCCACCGCTCCGGCGAGACCGAAGACAGCTTTATCGCCGACTTCGCAGTCGCCACCGGCGCCGGCCAGATCAAGACCGGCTCGGCCAGCCGCACCGACCGCATCTGCAAATACAACCAGCTTCTCCGCATCGAGGAACAGCTCGGCCAGTCCGCCGAATTCCTCGGCATCGAGTCCCTCAACTTCCAGTAAACCGCACCGAGCTTCGGAACCACAGTGGCCCGTCCTTCGCATCGCGGGGATGGGCCACGCAGTTCTGTTCACGGTGGGAATCGAACCGCAGGACTGTTAGCTTATAGCTCTTCGGCTTACAGCTCTCGTATCGGCCTTTTTTGATTGGATCCGCGACCATCATGCCCCAGATCTCCGTCTCCGACCTCTCCGTCCACTATCAGGAATCCGGCTCCGGCACGTCTGTCCTCCTCATCCACGGCCACCCGTTCGACTGCACCAGTTGGACGCCGCAGCTCGCCGCGTCCTTCCCCGGCTACCGGCTCATCGCTCCCGACCTCCGCAACTTCGGCCGCACCGCCTCGTCCAACCCTCCCGCCGACTTCTCCACCTACGCCCGCGACCTCATCGCCTTCGCCGGCGCTCTCGCCCTCGACCGGTTCTACGTCGCCGGCCTCTCCATGGGCGGCCAGATCGCCCTCGAAGTCGCCGCCGCCGCGCCCAGCCGTCTGCTCGGCCTCATCCTCTGCGACACCTTCGCCCAGCTCGACACGCCCGCGAAGAAATCCGGCCGCTACGCCCTCGCCGACCGCCTGGACCGCGAAGGCATGTCCGCCTACGCCGTCGAAGTCCTGCCCAAAATGATGTGCGCGAAAACCATCGCCGATCACCCCGGCGTCGCCGCCGGTCTCGTCCGCATGATGCAGCACGCTCCCGTCGCCGGCGCCTCCGCCGCTCTCAGAGTGCGTGCTGCCCGCCGCGACTACCTGCCCCTCCTGCCCACGCTCGACCTGCCCACCCTCATCGTCGTCGGTGCCCACGACGAGTTCACCCCCGTCGCCGACGCCGAGCTGATGCACCGGAACATCCGCAACTCCACCCTGGTTGTCCTGGAAGACGCCGGTCATCTCACCAACTTGGAGCAGCCTGCTGCGTTCAATTCCGCCCTCGCCGCGTTCCTTGGAACCGCCCTCATCGGTCCCGAACTCGATAAACACAGGGCTTAGGCAGGATGTTTACCAAGTCGCTAACGTGAAAATTATTGCGACGTGTATCAACTCGTAAACAGAAAAACTTTGCGCGGATTAGTGCAAGGTTTTACACAGTTGACCTGTCATCCGCCGCTCGGGGGCCCCCTCCTTCGCCTCAGCCTCGCAGAGTCGTCATTCTGGACTGCCCCCAAAAGCCGTCATTCTGGACTCAGCTTAATCGAGTCCAGAATCTCTGTATTCGCTTTCGACCGGGCTACTCGCTCGCACCCTACTCCGCCGCCTTCCCCTGCGGCCTCAGCAGCGGGAACAGGATCACATCCCGGATCGACTTCGATCCGGTCAGAATCATCGTCAGCCGGTCGATCCCGATGCCTTCGCCCGCCGTCGGCGGCAGCCCATACCCCAGCGCCCGCACGTAGTCCTCATCGACCTCGGCCATGGCTTCATCGTCACCGCGCTTGCGTTCTTCGATCTGCGCTTCAAACCGCGCCCGCTGATCGTCCGGATCGTTCAACTCCGAAAACGCATTCCCCACCTCAAACCCGCCAATATAGAACTCAAACCGCTCCACCCAATCCGGCTCATCCGGCTTCACCTTCGACAGCGGCGAAACCGCCAGCGGAAAGTCATAAATAATCGTCGGCTGAACCAGGTGCTCCTCGGCCAACCCTTCAAACAGTGTCGCAATCGCCTTGCCGGGATAAGACTCCCCGAGCAGCCGCCCCGCGATCGCGCCTGCCAGTGCAGCACCAAAAGCACGACCCGTTTCATCGTAGAAAAATGGCTCCGGCCGACCGATGCAGTCGACTAACTCCCTCTCGGCTGTGCTGAGAAGAGACCAAAAGCTACCGAGCGAAGAGAATGAGTCTGATGTTGGTTTGGTCTTCAGCTCCTCCGGCCAGAACTTGATAATCGCCTCCCGCATCGACAACTTCGTCCACTTCCCCAAATCAATCTCAACCCCATTGAAGTTCGTCAGCGTAGTCCCATTCACCTCCATCGCGACGAACTTCACCAGCTCTTCCGTCAGGTCCATCAAATCGTGGTAATTCGAGTAAGCCTGATAGAACTCCAGCATCGTGAACTCAGGATTGTGCTGCGTCGAAATCCCCTCATTCCGGAAGTTCCGGTTGATCTCGTACACGCGGTCCATCCCGCCCACCACCAGCCGCTTCAGATAAAGCTCCGGCGCAATCCGCAGCTTCAAATCCAGGTCGAGCGCATTGTGATGCGTCGTAAACGGCCGCGCCGCCGCCCCGCCCGCAATCGTATGCATCATCGGCGTCTCGACTTCCAAATACCCGCGCGCGTCGAAGAACCTTCGCATCGCCCGCAGCACCGCCGCCCGCTTCACGAACACCTCGCGCACGTCCGGATTTACGAACAGATCCAGATACCGCTGCCGATAGCGCAGCTCCGTATCCTCCAGCCCGTGGAACTTGTCCGGAAGCGCCAGCATCGCCTTCGCCAGAAACGTCAGCCCCTGCGCGTGAACGGTCAGCTCGCCCGTCCGCGTCCGCATCAGGTAGCCCTTCACCCCAATGTGGTCGCCGAGGTCCAGCAGCTTATACAGCGCAAAGGCATCCTCGCCGACATCGTCCTTGCGCACATAAATCTGAATCCGCTCGCCGCCCTGCTGCAACTGCGCAAACCCCGCCTTCCCCTGCAAGCGGTGCTGCATCACCCGTCCGGCCACCGACACCTCAATGTGCTCGGCCGCCAACTCCTCGGCAGTCTTCTCCGAGCCATCGGCCTTCTTGCCCAGCGGCAGCAGCTGCGCCACGGTGTGCGTCGCGCGGTAGTGGTTTGGATAGGTCGCTTCGGCGTAGCTCAGCCCGGTCTTCCGCCCCAGCTCGCCGATCTGCCGCAGCTTCTCCCGCCGCTCGTTGTAAAGCTTCTCTTCAAACTGCGATTCGTACACAGCTTCTCCGGTTTCCGCAGGAACACGACTTCCGTCATGGCCTAGGCTTGGATAGGGCAGGGCTTCAAGCCCTGCCGAAATCGGCGTCAACAAAAAGGGGCTTTAAAGCCCCGGAGGGAAATCCCTGACGATCCAGTATATCGGGGCCATCGGGCGAAAGACTCCGAAGAACCGCAAAGGGGAGTAGCCGCGGGCTTCAGTCCGCGGAAATCGGGCCAACAAAATCAAAGAGGCTTTAGCCTCGGGGCTCTTTCCCCGTGGCCGGGGCCTCTTCGACGCGCTCGAAAATCCATAAACGTGATGTAATGGTCACGCGATGCCAGACGATCCAGACACCAAGAGGAGTTTTCTCAAGGACTACGTGAAGGCGGAGTCGATGGTGCAGCTCGCCATCGCCATTCCCGCCGGATGCCTCATCGGCTGGGCCATCGGCAGCTGGCTGGACCGCCACTTCCACCAGGGCTGGATCGCCATAACGGGCATCGTCCTGGGCGCTGTCGGCGGCTTTGTCCAGATGGCCCTCACCGCAGCGCGGTATCTGAAAGACAACAAGTGAGTTTGACTCGCCCATGAACCTGACCAACGGCAGCTTTCCCAGCTTTGACACCTATTCGGACGCCGACTTCAAGCGGACCATCCGCAGCGCCCTTCGTCTGGTGTTGATCGCGCTCGCGGTTGGTATCCCACTGTTGTGGTGGAAGCTGGGCTGGCAGTCCGCGGTTCTGCTGGCGGTGGGCGGCCTCATCTCCGGCAGCGGTCTGTTCGAGTGGCTGCGCCTGATGACCGCAATGATGGCCCAGATGGATTCAGGCGCCCAGCCGCCCAGGCCGGTGCGTCCGCTCGCGCCGGTGTTGATCGGGTTCATCCTGCGTTTAGCGGTCGCCCTGGCGCTGCTTTATGGTAGCCTTAAGTTTCTGCACGGATCGGTTTTTGCCTTGATTGCCGGCCTTGCGCTTGGAGTGGCCGCGCTCACGATTGAGGGGCTTCGCCTCCTCAAGAGCTGGACCAAATAACCGCTCCGCGATAGACGATATTTATGCCAACGCAACTGCTTTTCACGCAATTCCTGAACGCCCACTTCGCCCCACTTGCGAATGCGGTGCTGGGCATCTTTCATCGGCAGGCGAAGTTGTCCAACGCGCCCATCGACGACACGTTTGCGATGGAACTGCTGGCCTTCTTCCTTCTTCTGCTGTTCTTCGTTGCCGTCCGCGTCACGCTCGACATTGAGAAGCCCAGCACGGTGCAGCATCTCGCCGAAGGCATTCACGGCTTCGTCTCCGAACAGAGTGAGGCCATCATCGGCCACGGTTACGAGCGCTATCTCGGCTTTGTCACCATCCTGGGGCTGTTCATCCTGGTCTGCAATCTGCTTGGATTGGTGCCCGGCCTCAAGTCGCCGACCGCCGACGTCGTCGTTCCCTTCGGCTGCGCCATTCTCACCTTCGTCTATTACCACTATCACGGCATTCGCGCCCACGGCTGGCGATACATCAAGCAGTTCCTTGGCCCGGTCGACGTATCCATCTGGATGTGGCTCCTGACCCCGCTGATGCTGGTGATCGAGATCGTCTCCCACCTGGCGCGCGTTCTCTCCCTTACCGTTCGTCTCTATGCCAATATCTTTGCCGGCGACATGGTCATGCTGGCCTTCTTTTCGCTGGTCCCGATTCTCGTTCCCATGCTCTTCATCAGCCTGCATCTTATGGTGGCTTTCGTCCAGGCTTTCCTGTTCATGGCACTCACCATGAGCTACCTTTCGCTCGCCGTTTCCAAGGAGCACTAGACTTTGATTTCGCTGCGGAGATTCTCTCCCTCTTCGCGGTGCGCACCAACGCCGTTCAGCGTGAGGGTGCCAGCACGGTGAGCATCAACCACCCACTGGCGGCGTACTTTGGGAGAACGGAGTCAACTATGCGTACGTTGCAGTATCTCTTCATGTCGTTGGCCGCGCTGCTGCTGGCCACACCGGCCTTCGCTCAGAGCGGCGGTGCTTTGGCAAACCCGTATGCCCCGCTCGCTGCAGGAATCGGCATGGGGATCGCCTCCGGTCTGTGCGGCATCGGGCAGGGAAGAGTGGCCGGCAGCTCTGCCGAGGCGCTGGCGCGCAATCCCGGAGCTCGCCCTGGAATCTTCCTCTTCCTCATCCTCGGCCTCGCGTTCATCGAGTCGCTGGCGCTGTATACGTTCGTCATTATCTTCCTCTTCGTCAAGTAAGACGGCGGATTTTGAAGCGGTCCACGAAAGCCTCTCTCGCGGAGGCTTTTCGTGTGTGACCGCCAGTTTGTTGCCGGACGCGCCAACTTGGTAGACTTCGGACGCTGCTCCTTCCCGCAATTCCTGCGGGCCTGCGCAGCGGAGAGCCCCCATGGATGCACGATTCTTGACTACCCGGCGCAGCCTTCTCGCCGGCATCACCGCTGTCGCGGGAAGCCTCACCATCTCCCGCAGCGCGCTCGGTATGCTGGACGCCGCCGCAGCCAGGCCCGACGATTTCGTCTCCGCCAAACCCGACAAGCTCGTTCCGTTTCCGATGACCCAGGTCCGTCTGCTCGACGGCCTCTTCAAGCAGCAGGCCGAGATCAACCAAACCTACCTCGACTCGCTTGCGACCGACCGCCTCCTGCACAGCTTCCGCCTCACCTCCGGCATCGCCTCCACCGCGACCCCCTACGGCGGCTGGGAGAATCCCGACTGCAATCTGCGCGGCCACTTCAACGGCGGCCACTACCTCTCCGCCGTCGCGCTTGCCTATGCCAGCGCTGGCAACGACACCCTCCGCACCCGCGGCGACACCATGGTCGCCGAACTGGCCCGCTGCCAGAAGGCCAACGCCAACGGCTACCTGAGCGCCTACCCGGAAGCGCAGTTCGAATCGCTGGCCGCAGGCGATGCCGAGTTTCCCAAGGTCTGGGCGCCCTTCTACACCTGCCACAAGATCATGGCCGGCATGGTCGACATGTACGTCCACACCGGCAACGAGCAGGCCCTCGCCGTCGCCGAGGGCATGGCCGGCTGGGTCCGCGCCTACTTCACCTCCATCAGCGACGACCGCCGCCAGTTCATGCTCCGCACCGAGTACGGCGGCATGAACGAAGTCCTCGCCAACCTCTACGGCCTCACCGGAAAGGAACAGTATCTCCGCACCGCCCGCCTCTTCGAGCAGCCCATCTTCCTCGACCCCCTCGCCGCCCACCGCGACGAGCTCCGCGGCCTGCACGCCAACACCCACGTCCCCAAAGTCATCGGCGCGGCCCGCATGTACGAGCTCACCGGCGACACCCGCTACCGCGACATCGCCCAGTACTTCCTCGATGAAGTCCTCACCGAGCGCTGCTACGCGATCGCCAACACCAGCGTCGGCGAATACTGGCACAGCGACGCCGGCAACCTCAAGGGCAGCCTGGAGTATCACGACGCCGAGTGCTGCGTCGCCTACAACCTGATGAAGCTCGAGCGCCACGCCTTCGCCTGGACCGGCGATGCCCGCTGGATGGACGCCTACGAGCGCGCCCTCTGGAACTGCCGCATGGGCACGCAAAACCCGCAGGGCCTAAAGCAGTATTTCTTCCCGCTCGCCGCCGGCTACTGGCGTTTCTACAACTCCGCCGAGCAATCGTTCTGGTGCTGCACCGGCACCGGCGCGGAGGAGTTCGCGAAGTTCAACGACACGATTTATTTCCACGACGCCACCAGCGTCTGGGTCAACCAGTTCATCGCCTCCGAACTCGACTGGAAGCAACAGAACTTCGGCCTCCGTCAGGAGACCGCGTTCCCGGTCGAGCAGGGAACTACGCTGCGCATCAAGGTCCCCGCGCCGCAGAAGCGCACCATCCACATCCGCATCCCCGCGTGGGTCGCCGACGGCGGCGCATTTCCTGCGCAAGTCAAGATCAACGGCCGCGAGCTCGAAGCGTTCGCCCAGCCGGGAAGTTACCTCTCATTGACCCGCGAGTGGCACGACGGCGACAAGGTCGAAATAGTCCTCCCCATGCAGCTCCACACCGAACCCCTACCCGGCGATCCCACCCTGCGCGCCGCGCTCTACGGCCCGCTTGTCCTAGCCGCCGGCCTCGGCCCCGGCCCGAAGGACGGCCCGTTGAAGATCGGCGCATACGACACCGGGCCGAAGCCAGCCGAACTCGCCCCGCCCGCCGAAGCACCCGCCGCGCCCGCCGGCGACGCCGCCGAATGGGTCGAAGTCGTCTCCGCCAAAGACCTCACCTTCAAAGCCGCAGCCAGGGACGTCAAACCGCTGCACCGCATCACCGACGAGAAATACGCCGTCTACTGGGGAACGGAGAAGAAAGCCTGAGCGCACCCATCAAGACCATCAGCAGCCGCGAGGTCTATCGCAACAAGTGGACGACCCTCCGCGAGGACATCATTGAGCGCGCCAACGGCGAGCGCGGCATCTACGGCGTCGTCGACAAGGAACCCTCCTGCCTCGTCATCCCGCTCGAAACCGCCGCCGACGGCGAATTCCTCTACCTCGTCTCGCAGTTCCGCTACACCGTCGGTAAGCGCCTCATGGAATTCCCGCAGGGCACCTGGGAAGGCTCCAGCGCCGATCCGCTTACCGTGGCCAGCGGCGAACTCCGCGAAGAGACTGGCCTCCGCGCCGGCCGGATGACGCCGCTCGCATCCCTGCAGATCGCCTATGGCATCCTCAACCAGGTCCAGCACATCTTTCTCGCCGAAGACCTGACCCAGGGCGAGCACGAACGCGACGCCGAAGAGACCGACCTCGAAGTCCACCGCGTCACCGTCGCCGAATTCGAAACCATGCTGCTCGACGGCACCATTGTCGACAACTGCTCAGTCGCCGCCTGGGCCATCTACCGCCTCTGGCGCGAACGCCATGCCGCTGGAGCAGATTAGGCATTGCTGTAGAGGCCGGCTTGCGGGCCAAAGGCCCGCGCTGGCTTAGCCTGGGGCAACGCCCCAGGACAGCCGGCGACAAAAGACCTGCGGGCTGCATGCCCGCGCTAAAATCACAAGGAAATAGCCCTAGCTGACCAGATGCCCCATCTTGTCCCGCTTGGTCTGCAAATAGCGCTCGAACGTCGGCTCCGGCGCCACCTCTGCGGAAATCCTCTCGACGACACTGATCCCCACCGCTTCCAGCGCCGCCACCTTCTCCGGATTGTTTGTGATCAGCCGCACTTGCTCCACGCCCAACATCTTCAGAATCGCTGCCGGCAGTTCATATTCGCGGCAGTCCGCCTGGTAGCCCAACTCCAGGTTCGCCTCGATCGTGTCCATCCCCTGGTCCTGCAGCTCGTACGCCTGCAGCTTGGCCATCAGCCCGATCCCGCGCCCCTCCTGCTTCTCGTAGATCAGGACGCCCGCGCCCGCATCGGCGATCGTCGCCAGCGCCAGCTCCAGTTGCTGCCGGCAGTCACAGCGCAGCGAGTGGAACACGTCCCCCGTCAGGCACTGCGAGTGGATGCGCACCACCGGCGCGGCCGGCTCCCCTTCTGCCGCAGGCGTCTGGATGTCGCCCATCACCAGCGCCACCGCCGACTCTACCCGTTTGGCCGGCGCCGGAATCTGGTCGTTGCACGGCTCGGGATCGGCCACCACGCCCTCGAAGCCCAGGATGCGGAAGTGCCCCCAGCGCGTGGGAAAGTCGGCATCGGCGAGCTTGCGAACGGATCCAAAAGCCATGGTTTGATTATACGGTTCCATCTTCTAATACTTGGATGCTCTAGAGTAAGGGTATGGCGCAGGGGATTACTCACGGCGGCGTCACCCAGATGCCCGACAGCCTCATCCTCATCACGTTGCTCGTGGAACTGGGCGTAGCCGCGGCGGTGTCGAGTTCGCTGGCGCGCTCCAACACCTTCAAGAACCTGCTGCTGTTGCGCCATCGTACCTGGCGGCAGACGCTGGGCCTGCTCGCATGTATCTGCATCCCGCTGACTCTCGGTGTCTGGGTGCGCGTACGCGTGCCCAACTTCTATGCCGCCGACATTTCCTTCGAAACCAACATCCTGCTGGGCCTGTTGCTGGGTCCGGCGGTCGCCATGCTCGGCGGCGCCGCTCTCGCCCTCCCCGCTTTGTGGCACGGCGAGTACTGGGCCCTTCCGGTGAACCTCGCCGTCGCCGCCATCGCCGGCCTCTACGGTCGCTTCACCGACCCCGAAGATGTCTGGTCGTTCTCGCCCATGATCGATCTCAGCCTCTATCAGTGGGTCACGCGCAACCTGCGCAAGCCGCAGCTCGACCGCCAAATCCTGCTTCTCGTCCTCATCACCGTCATGCAGTTCGCCACCAGCATGCTGTCGCGCGCTTACCCCACCCGCTTCTTCGAGCTGCACTCTTCACACTGGATCGTGGAACTCGCCATCTGCGCCTGCGCCCCGGTGGTGGTCGGTATCCCGCTCAAGATTTGGAACGCCATCCGCATCGAACGCAAGCTGGAGGAGCAGGGCCGCCTGCTGATGGAGGCGCGCCTGGACGCGCTCCAACGCCAGATCAATCCGCACTTTCTCTTCAACACGCTCAACTCCATCGCCTCACTCGTCCGCTCCCAGCCGGAACTGGCCCGCGAGATGATCGTCAAACTCGCCAACATCCTGCGCGTGCTGCTGAAGCACCGTGAAGCCTTCGTGCCCTTCTCCGACGAGCTTGCTTTCACCGACGACTATCTCGACATCGAGGTCGTCCGCTTCGGCGAGAAGCTGCGCGTCGTAAAGGAGATCGCGGAAGAAACATTGCCGGTGGTGGTCCCCAGCATGTTGCTCCAGCCGCTCATTGAAAACTCCATCAAGCATGGCCTGGAGCCGCGCATCGGCGGCGGCACGGTCACGCTACGCAGTCGTATCCTTTCCGACGGGCGCCTGCTGCTCGAGGTCGAGGACGACGGCATCGGCATGGAGCCGGAGCCGGCGAGCGAGCTGACCGCGATGGAGGGCGAAACGCTCTGGGCCGGCCCCGCCAACGGCAACGGCATAGGCATGAGAAATGTGCGCGAGCGCATGGAAGTCCTCTACGGCAACCAGGCCGAAGTCGAGATCGTCAGCCGCCCCGGCCGCGGCACCAAAGTCACGTTGGTCATGCCCGTCCTCGAAGCCGGCGCCGCGCCCTGGGCCCAGTTCGGCGAGGCCCTCCAGGCCACTTGGGCCGACGTCGCCAAAGCCATCACCCGCAGCTGACGAGAAAGTTTGTCAGAAATACGAGAATCGTCGTTGACATACGACAAAGATCGTACTATCGTGATCGACATGAGACGACCCACCGCTACCGACGCGCCTCAGCTTCCCACCGAGGCCGAGCTGGAGATCCTCAACATCCTCTGGGCGCGCGGCCCCAGCACTGTCCGCGACGTCCACGAGGCCAGCCGCAAGTCCACCGGCTACACCACCGTCCTCAAGCAAATGCAGGTGATGGCGGAAAAAGGACTGCTGGATCGCAGCGAACAATTTCGCTCGCACGTGTACGCCCCGCGCATTGCCAAGGGGCAGACGCAGCAGCGGCTGGCGCGCAATCTGGTCCAGCGTGCGTTCGACGGCTCGGCCAAGAACCTCGTGCTGGGCGCGCTCTCCGCGCAGAAGGTATCGGCGGCGGAGTTGAAAGAAATCCGGCAGATGCTGGATGAGTTCGAGAAGGGAGCACGATGACAACTTTGTTGCAGGGCCTGATTCAACTATCCGGACACCCGCTGCTCTACGCGCTCGGCTGGACGCTGCTGCATTTCTGCTGGCAGGGGACGGCGGTTGCGCTGATGCTGGGTTGCGTGCTGGGCCTGCTCGGCGGGCGGTCGTCGCAAGCGCGCTACGGCGCAGCGTGCCTTGCGCTGGGGCTGATGGTCGCGCTTCCTGCCGCCACATTTGCCCACATCGCCTTTGCCGAGTACAAAGCCCGCACTGCCTTCCTCGGTCCGGACGTCGTGCTCGACGCGAGCATCACTTTGCAGGCGGGTGCAGCCGACCCGCTGCCTCCGTGGCCCATGCGGATCGCCATGGCGCTGGACCGCTCGCTGCCGTGGGTGCTGCTCACCTGGTTCGCCGGCGTGATGGTCTTCGTTTGCCGGCTGAACTTCGGCCTCCTGGTCGCACGCCGGCTCAAGACCGCCGGGACCGAGTTTCCGTCACCCGCCTTACTTCAATTGTTTGAGGCCCTGTGTATTCGCCTCGGCATCGACCGCGCAGTCCAACTCCTTCACTCCGCGCAGGTGCAGGTGCCGACGGTGATCGGCTGGCTGCGCCCGGTGGTCCTGCTGCCTGCGAGCTGTCTCACCGGCCTCTCACCCGAGCAGATCGAAGCCGTCCTCTGCCACGAACTCGCCCACGTCCGCCGGCACGATTACCTGGTCAGCGTCGTTCAGTCGGTCATCGAGACCATCCTCTTCTACCACCCCGCCGTCTGGTGGGTCTCCAAACAAGTCCGCCGCGAGCGCGAGTGCTGCTGCGATGAACTTGCCGTCGCGGCCGGCGGCGACGTCCTCGCCTACGCCCGCGCGCTCTCCTTCCTCGAAGAAAATCGCGCGCCGTTTCCGGAGTTTGTCCTCGGCGCCAACGGCGGCGTCCTCAAAATGCGCATCCAGCGAATTCTGGGCGGCCACCGCGACGCCGAAGGCTCGCCCGCCGCCGCGCTCGTTGCCCTGGCCATGGTCCTTGCGGTGGCCGGCTCATACTTCGCCGCCGTCTCCCACGCGCAAGCGCAGCCGTCTCGCACGGAGATAGCCAGCGCGACGGCGCCATCCGGAGTTGTCAGCGTCTCCCAGGAAGGCACTGCAAGATTCCTTGCGTCCGCCGGGGCCGCAGCGCCGCAGAGTGTAACTCCGCAGCCGGCTCCAGGCACTGCGCAGGATGCCGGTTCCATCTCCGGTACGATCGTCGATCCGCACGGCGCGCTTGTCCCCCGCGCCAACGTGACGGCGATCAATACGGATACCGGCGTCAAAACGGCTACCCAATCCGACAATACAGGCAACTATTCGTTCTCTCTGCTGCCGCCCGGCCCATACATCGTCGAGGTTGAGGCGAAGGGCTTCCAGCGGCTGCTCCAGGAGAATATCCAGGTCAAAACCGGGCAAACGGTTGGCTTGAATATCAAGCTCGCCGTCGGCGGTGCAAGCGAAAACCTCACCGTTACCGGCAAGCCGCTCGCGGCCGCGCAGCAGAACCTCAACGATCAGGGGAAGGAACTTGAAAAAGCGCAGCAGAGCCTGGCAATTGAAGAAGCAAAACTCGGCCGCCCGCAGCGCGTTTCCGCTGGCGTGATGCAGGGTCTTGCCATCTCACAGCCTCAGCCTGTGTATCCCGACGAAGCCAAGGCCGAGCATGTGCAGGGTGTAGTGGTCCTGCACGCCCGCATCTCGAAGCAGGGAACGATCGAGAACGTGCAAGCCAGAAGCGGGCCGCCGCTTCTCATCGTCAGCGCGGTCGACGCGGTGCGGCAATGGAAGTACAAGCCCTACACCCTCAACGGCGAGCCAACCGAAGTGGACACGACGATCAACGTCAACTACACGTTTGACGGCGACGCCGAACCGCCGGCAGAACCAGGCAACGGAGCGCCAGCGTCTGGGCATTCTTTCACGCCGCCGCTGCTGATCTACAAGGTTGATCCTGGGTTCTCGGCGGAGGCGAGGCAAGCGAAGATTGGCGGCATTGTCCTGGTCGGTTTCGTCGTGAACGCACAAGGTGCTCCGGAGAGCGTACAGGTGTTGCGCGGTGTCGGTCACGGCCTCGACGAGAAGGCGGTGGAGGCAGTCAAGCAGTACAGGTTCAAGCCTGCAACGGACGATGGCAAGCCCGTGGCGACGGACTTGCGTGTCGAAGTTAACTTCAACATCATGGACTCGCCGGAGCCGAAGGTGGTGACGGCCATGGCGGTCGCAGCGCCGGTTGCCGTGGCTCCGCCCCCTCCGCCTCCAGTTCCTCCGCAAGCCGCAATCAATGTGGACCGCGGCGCTCCTGCCGAGTTCAACGGCGTTCCAGTGCGGAGGGTCGGCGGCGGCGTGACCGCTCCGGTGGTGGTTTTCGTATCGAACCCGGAATACACCAAAGAGGCGAAGAAGGCCGGGTTCAAGGGCATCGTTTTGATAAACCTCATCGTGGACACCAACGGCATGCCGCAGAACGTGCATGTGCTGCGCAGCGTAGGCATGGGGCTGGACCAGAAGGCAGTCGACGCGGTAAAGCAGTATAGGTTCAAGCCGGCGATGGAGGGCGGCAAGCCCGTGCCGGTGGAACTGAACGTCGAAGTCAACTTCCAGATATTCTAGGCCGGCGTTGGGACACCTGGGCTCCGCGCGAGCACGCGCTCGTAGTACTGCTCATAGAGCGGAATGATGCGCGTGGAGCAGAAGCGGTCGCTGGCGTTCCTGCGCGCGGCCGCGGACATGGCGTGCAGCCGCGGGCTGTCGCGCAGCAGGTCGATGGCGGCTTCAGCCATGGCTTCGATGTCCCCCAGCGGGAACAGCAGGCCGTTTTCGCCATCGTCGATCAGCTCCGGTACGCCGCCGACGCGGGTCGCGATGGTCGGCACCGAGCAGGCCATGGCTTCCAGCGCCGCCAGCCCGAACGACTCCATCTCGGACGGCATCACCATCAGGTCGGCGAGCGGCAGCAGCTCGTTCACGTTGTCCTGCTTGCCCAGAAAGTGGATGCGGCCGGCCACGCCGAGAGTGACCGCCAGGTGCTCGGCGGCGGAGCGGTCGGGGCCATCGCCGATCATCATCAGCCGCGCCGGTAGCGCCTGGGCAACGCGCGCGAACACCGAAACGACATCCAGAATCCGCTTGACCGGGCGAAAGTTGGAGAGGTGCACCAGCAGCTTTTCGTCCTTGGACGCGTAGTGTGGCCGCATGGCCGCGAACCTGGCCGGGATCCGGGCATAGACGTCGCAGTTGACGAAGTTGCGGATGACCTCAATCTCGCCCTGGATGCCGAACGCCTCGCGAGTGCGGTCGCGCAGGTACGACGAGATTGCCGTCACCCCATCGGACTGGTCGATACCGAACTGCGTGATCGGCAGGTAAGAGCGATCGAGCCCGACCAGCGTGATGTCGGTGCCGTGCAGCGTGGTGATGAACGGCAGATAACGGCGGCGCTCGGCCTGGTGCTGCGTCTCCAGCATCTGCCTCGCCAGCAGGGCGGAGAGTGAGTGCGGAATCGCGTAGTGGACGTGGAGCAGGTCCAGCGCGTAGAACTCGGCAACCTCGGCCATGCGCGTAGCCAGCGCCAGGTCGTACGGCGGATGCTCGAACAGCGGGTAGGTGTAAGGGTTCACTTCGTGGAAGTGAATGTTGGCTTCGCGGCCGTTCAGCCGGAACGGCGGCGACGAGGTGATGAAGTGGACTTCGTGGCCGCGTGCGGCCAGCTCAATGCCCAGCTCGGTGGCGACCACCCCGCTGCCGCCATACGTGGGGTAGCAGGTAATGCCGATTTTGCGTTTGGGGATCATCCGGTGCGATTGGCGAGAGAATACTCCCCCGTTAGATGCTACCGGATTCCCATTGATTCAATTCGATTGTTTGCTGCGCTCGGCCTGCAGCGGCTGTTGAAACCATGGCGCTTTTTGGGAGAGAGCGTGGGGTTTCAACCCCACGAAAAAGCCACCCAGCTCAATCCCAGTCTTAACCCCGGGCGTTCTTTACGCGAGCCATGAAGCGTCTTTGCGGCGCGGTCAGTTCGAACCCGCGCTAGGTTCCGGCCGTTGCGTCGACAGCACCGCGAGAACGATCAGCGGCGGGCAGACGGTCTGGGTCCCGTAGCCGGAGCAGGTCCCCTTGCAGTTCCGGTTGGTGGCGGCGCAGGTGTTGGTTGCTGTCGCGGATTCCATTGGCTTCACCCCACCCTGAATTCTGGCATGGCTGCAGGCGCGGGTATGTGTCCCCCGTCACAGTGCCGGGCGCGCCCCAAATCGGCAGGCCAAATCAGTAGCGGGAAGGCGCATGCAGCGCGCCCTGGTCCGATGAGAACGCCATCGTCAGCACCGGGCAGTTGGCCTCGGTGATGATGCGGTAGGTGATGTGCTCGGGAACGTGCGATGCCAGCAGCGATGCCTGGCGCACACCCAGAACGATCAGCCTGGCATGCTTCTCGCGCGCGTAGTCCACCACGGCATACGAGACCTCGCTGCCGAACGTAGTCGCGCAGGTGGGCGGGTCGATCACCACACCGCTCTCGGCGGCGACCTGCTGTAGCGCTTCCGACATAATCGATGGAACGATCTCGCATTGCGATCCGGCCTCGAGCGTCCGTGGCAGCACATGCAGGCAGTGCAGCGGCGACCGGTTGAGGTTCGCGAACCTCGCGGCGAAGCGGATGGCATGGATGGTGGTGAAGTCGAAGTCGGTGGCGAAGACGATGGGCCCATCGGTGTTGCATGTCTTCGCGCATTTCGCCCCGCGCGGGCCTACCGTCAACACCGGGCACGGCGACTTGCGCAGCACCGCTTCGGCGGTGGAACCGAACACCAGCCGCTCAAATCCGTGCAGCGCGTTGGTTCCCAGAACAGTGAGATCGATGCCCTTGGCCTCGATGACGTCGAGGATGAGGGACGCGGCCACCCCGGTTTCCAGAACGGTCTCGCAGGGCACACCCGCCTGCTCGGCCTCGCGCCGCATCTCTTCGAGGGTATTGCTGCATTTCTCGCGGAGGGCCTGCAGTTCAATCAGCAGCCCGCCTGTCTCCGGCGGCCCGGGCTCGGCGAACTCGAACACATGCAGGATGACGAGACTGGCGCCCAGTGCACCGCAGTTGTCGAGAGCAGTGCGAAACGCGGCCTGTGAGGCTGGCGAAAAATCGGTCGCGACGAGGAGCCGATTGAAGGTAGGCATGGAATCGGTCGCGGGTGTTTGCATGGAAGAGGTATCTCGTTTCTGATACAACGAAGCAAAATCGGGGCCGTTCGACGTGACGCTTCGCGGATGGCCGTTAAACAATTGCGCCATGTTCATGACTGCTCCAGTCCCCGGATTGCTCCAGCGCCGGACGAACGCCCGCAGGTTTTAGAAGGTGTGAAACCTGCGCTGCAAGCGGGCTTTACGCAGATGGTGACCATGAACCACATCCTCTAAGCTGGATGTTAGGGGGTTGTATGGCACAAATCTGTGATAGGCATCACCTGTGTGCGTTGCAGGGAACTCTCGGGTAAAGAAGGGCTGCGTTGCGCATCGAGTTGCGCGGCAAACCGAGGCTCACGCGGAGATCCGCTCCAGCCTCTCGGCGGAGAGTATCTGAATGGATACGCCGTGCATCTTAATCAGCTTCTCGCGCTTGAACCGGCCCAACATGCGAGTCATCGTTTCGCGCGAGCAGCCGACCAGGTTGGCCAGCTCCTCATGAGTCAACGCCATGGTAAGGCGCAGGTCCTGCTTGCCGCACGACTCGGCGCGGGCCCAGTCCAGCAGCACGCCAGCCAGGCGTCCGGCGGTCGATCCGGAAAGCGCGAGGCGGCGCGCATCGAAGAAGGCCGCCTTGTACTCCTCGGAGAGCGACTTGGCCGCATGAAGGCTCGCCTGGCCATGCTTCTTCAGGAAGGCAAGGAACTCGTCGCGGCGAATGCTTTTGATCTCCGCGGGCTGCACCGTCTCGGCGGTGACCTCGTACTTCGACCCGGAGATCACAGCGCCCAGCCCGAGAACGTCGCCGGGCATCGCGATCTTCAAAATCAGGGTCCGGCCTTCGCGCGAGGTGCAGGAGAGCTTCACCTGGCCGGAGCAGATCACGAAGACTCCCTGGCTGGGTGCGTTTTCCTGAAACAGCTTGGCGCCGCGCGGCAGGGTGGAGTGCGCGCCGATCGATTCGAAGTCGTCCAGCGCGACCGGGTCGAGACTGCAGAACATACGCAACGAACGGAAATCGCAATTGCCGCATTGGCGCAGGGGACGAAGTGGGGAAGTAAGAGGCATTTATCGGTGGCCTCTGCGCCACGTACAGGGGTTGGCAGACAGGGATAGAGTCTCCCAGTCCAGCGTTGCGCATTTAGGTTCTATTGTTCTGAGCCACGATTCTAGCATACGGTCATCACCGGACAGGTTGCTTCAGCGAGCAGGTCGGGTGTCAGTCCATGCTCCACATGAGTGAGCCAAAACGACGCGTTGCGCGCGCCAAGAACGATCAGGTCCGCATTGACCCGGCCAGCCAGTTCCAGAATCGATTCCGCGGCGTTGCCATGTTCCACCACAACCTCCGGACTGCACCACTCGTACGAGGATTCCGGAATCATCTTGTTCAGCGCGGCCTTGAATATCACATCCTGAGATTTTCTCTCCTCGATCGTGTCCTGCGGGCGGGCTACGTGGCAATAGTACAGATGCGCGCCGCTGTCCTGCGCAAACGACAGTGCGAAGACCGCGGCCTTGGCCGCTTCGGCGGAGAAGTCGGTGGCGTAGATGATCCTCTGAAACACCAGAGGGCCGTCGGGCGGATCCACCGCATGCGGGCCGACCGTAAGCACCGGACAAAACGCGTGCCGGATAAGCTCCTCCGCGGTCGAACCAACCACCAGCCGCTCCAGCCCGGTGCGGGAGTGCGTGCCAGCAACGATCAGGTCGGTGTCGTGTTCGCGTGCGAGCTTCAGCAGTTCCACGTGCGGCCGATGTCCTTCGGGCAACGATACCGTCGCTTCGACGCCCGCGCGGTTCAACTCCTGCCGCAAGCGCTCCAGCGACTCATTGCTGACTTGCAGGCGCTCTTTTACCGGCAGCCCCAGCACCGCTTCCACGTAAGACGTAACCACCGACGGATCGAAGACATGCGCGATCGCTACGCAGGAGCGATAGTTCAGCGCCAGCGCCTTCGCATACGCTGCCGCCTTGTCCGACGCCGAAGAAAAGTCGGATGCGAGAAGAATGTTCTTCACCGAAACCGAGACGCGTTGCAGGACCGGCATGACCACCACCTCGACCATAGAGCCCCAGCCAGAAACTCAGTGTGGCTGCTAGAGCTCTGCCTTGGTCACAATTAGAAGGGTCGAGAGGTGCGGTTGTCCGTGACGTACGTCACATACATCGGGAGACGTTCTAACTGCACCACATCCCGGCGGGTGCCTTCTATGCGGTGGCCAGTTCCGGTTCGCCCGCCATCGCGCGGATCGACTCGCCGAAAGGCGCCCGCAGCACGCCGCGCTCGGTAACAATGGCGCTGATGTTCTTCGCCGGCGTCACGTCGAACGCCGGGTTCTCGATGCGCACACCGTCGGGCGTCACCTGCCTGCCGTTGACGTGGGTCACCTCGCGCGCGGCCCGCTGTTCGATCGGGATCAGCTCGCCGCTCGCCGTCGCCAGGTCGATCGTGTTGAACGGCGCGGCCACGTAGAACGGGATGCCATGCTCTTTCGCCAGGATCGAAAGCGAATAAGTCCCGATCTTGTTCGCCGTATCTCCATTCGCTGCAATCCGGTCCGCGCCTACGACCACCGCCGAGATGCGCCCCTTGGACATGAAGTACCCCGCCATGTTGTCGCAGATCAACGTAGTCGGAATCTCGTCCTTCACCAGCTCCCACGCTGTCAGCCGGGTGCCCTGGTTGAACGGCCGCGTCTCGTCCGCGAACACATCGATCTTCTTCCCCGCTTCGATGGCCGCGCGGATCACCCCCAGCGCCGACCCGTATCCGCACGCTGCCAGCGCTCCGGCGTTGCAGTGCGTCAGAACCGTGCCCTGCTCGGGCAGCAGCGCCGCGCCGAAGGCCCCCAGCTTGCGCAGGTTGGCGATGTCCTCGTCGTAGAGTTGGCGGGCCAGCGCGACGACTGCGGTCTTGATCTGCGGGATGGGCGTATTCCTGGCGGCCAGCTCGTTGTAGCGGCTCCGCACCTGCTCGATCCCCCAGAACAGATTCACGGCCGTCGGCCGCGTCTCCGCCAGCGTCTTGCAGATGTCGTCGACTTCCTTGTTCAGATCGGCGATGTTCGTAGCTTTGCTGCGGTCAATGCCCAGCGCCACTCCCATCGCCGCCGACACGCCAATCGCCATCGCCCCGCGCACGATCATGTCCTTGATCACGCGCGCGACTTGCTTGTAATCGGTCGCGAGGACGTACGTCTCCTCAAACGGAAGCTTGGTCTGGTCGAGGAAATTTACGCCTTCAGGGAGCCATTCAAGGGTCGGAATCATGTCCTTCCAGTTTATCGGATTCGCTCCATGAACGCCCTGATCGCCGCGGCAGATTGTTCCGGCTGTCGCTGTAGGATAAGGTGAGGGCCGGCGATTCGCACTACCTCCGTCTGCGGCTCGATATGGCGAATGTTCTCGGGGCAGAACGGACCGACGAGCCGGTCCCGCGTGGCTTGCAGATATAGAATTGGCACCTGAACCTTGGCCAGTTCCGCACGCGCATCGCACGCGAGGATGGTGCGGACACGCTGCTTGAGCACTTCCGGCTTCACGGACGAGATCGCTGCTCGAATCGCAGCCAGTAAGGACGGCCGCGCATCTGGTCCTGTCAGAAACCATCTCGCCGCAAAATCGGGCAAGGCACTCCTGACGGCCACTGACGGCAGGCGCGAGCCGACCTCCCGGCGATAGAACAGTTCTTCGACGTGGGGGTGACGCCGGGAGATGCGGGAACACTGACCCACTCGCTGTCGACGGCGCTGATTGGCAAGGACGGCAAGGTGCGGGCGTGGTATCCGACGAACGAGTGGGTACCGGCGGATGTGCTGGCGGCGATGAAGAACGCGGCGGGATAGGGT
>Ga0181529_10000820_pt1 | contig 43431 bp, 39 predicted proteins | sample PEATcosm2014_Bin_36_FD_119763 | JGI IMG/M metagenome (GOLD analysis project Ga0181529, IMG submission 119763) | Peatland microbial communities from MTU Mesocosm Facility, Houghton, MI, USA - PEATcosm2014_Bin10_30_metaG | ecosystem: Environmental > Terrestrial > Soil > Wetlands > Peat | place... | reverse complement strand
GCGGCGCAGTCGGTAACCATCGGCGATGCGACAGCCGGCGTGACCATCTACTACACGACCAACGGAACGACACCTACAACTTCGTCCACCATATACAGCGGTCCCATCGCGGTGAACGCGACTGAGACGCTGCAAGCTATCGCCGTCGAGTCGGGGTACACAAACAGTCCGGTGGCCACAGCGACTTATACCATCAGCGCCGTCCTTCCCGCTCCCACCTTCTCGCCTGTCGCCGGCACTTACACCGCCGCGCAGTCGGTAACCATCGGCGATGCGACAGCCGGCGTGACCATCTACTACACGACCAATGGGACCGCGCCCACCACTTCTTCGAAGAAGTACAGTACGGCGATCGCTGTGAGCGCTACAGAGACGCTGCAAGCCATCGCCGTCGAGACAGGTTACACCAACAGTGCGGTTGCGTCGGCGGCTTATATCATTGCTCCGGTGCTGCCCACGCCCACCTTCTCGCCAGCGGCTGGAAGTTACACTACTTCGCAGGCCGTAACCATCGGCGACGCTACGGCTGGAACCGCCATTTATTACACAGCCAATGGGACCGCACCCACCACGTCGTCCACTCTTTACAGCGGTCCGGTAACGGTGAGCGCGACGGAGACGCTGGAAGCCATCGCGGTCAAGACAGGCTACACCAACAGCGCGGTCGCTTCGGCGGCTTATATTATCGAGCCGGGGCTTCCCGCGCCGACGTTCTCGCCTGTTGCCGGAAGTTACCTTGCATCGCAGACTGTAACCATAGGCGACGCGACTGCCGGCGCGACGATTTACTACACCACCAATGGAACCACGCCCACTGCATCGTCCAGCGTGTACAGCGGTCCGGTCACAGTGAGCGCAACGGAGACGCTGGAGGCCATCGCGATCGAGACGGGTTACATCAACAGCGCTGTATCGACAGGGGCTTATACCATTGGCGTGGTAACCACCTACATCGACTATCCCAGCGGCGGATTCACGGCCGGCAACCTGTCGCTGAACTATGGCGCATCCGTCACCGGCGGATTGCTGCAAATAACCGACGGTGGAACTGCCGAGGAGCGATCCGCGTGGTTCACAACCAAGGTTCCAGTGCAGGGTTTCAACACCAACTTCACCTTCCAACTGTCGAATGCCTCGGCGGACGGCATGACGTTTGCGATTCAAGGCGATAACGTCTGGTCGCTGGGCGACGGCGGCGGCGGACTGGGCTATCAGGGAATTGCCAAGAGCGTGGCGGTCAAGTTCGACCTCTACAACAACGCCGGCGAGGGCAGCGACTCCACTGGGCTATACACAAACGGCGCGGCCCCGACCGTGCCCGCGGTTGATCTCAGTTCCACGGGGATCAACCTGCATAGCGGCGACATCATGGACGCGCAACTGGTCTACGACGGGACCAATCTGACCATGACGCTGACCGACACAGTCAGCAATGCCGCGGTAACCGAGGTATTTCCGGTAAATATTCCCAGCATAGTCGGAGCCGGCACGGCTTATGTCGGATTCACCGGCTCCACGGGCGGAGAGAGCGCCACGCAGAATGTATTGTCGTGGACTTATGTATCGCCGTAGCCCTTGACAGTATGCGCTCGGAGCAGCTTTCGGCGATTGGTGCGGGGGCGGGAGCCCCCCCATCGCCGCCTCTTCAGTTATCCCGCCGGACGAACTTGCCTTATAACTGGTTCATGTTTTGCAGGAACTCGGCGTTGTTTCGCACTTTCTCCAGACGGGCAATCAACAATTCCATCGCCTCCACCGGCGAGAGCGGGTTCAGCACCCGGCGCAGAACGAAGATGCGCTGCAAATCCTCTTTGGGAATAAGCATCTCTTCCTTGCGGGTGCCGGAGCGCTGGATGTCGATGGCCGGGAAGACGCGCTTGTCCACCAGCTTGCGGTCCAGAATGATTTCCATGTTGCCGGTGCCCTTGAACTCCTCGAAGATGACTTCATCCATGCGCGAACCGGTATCGACCAGCGCGGTGGAGATGATGGTCAGCGATCCGCCCTCCTCGATATTGCGCGCGGCGCCGAAGAAGCGCTTCGGTCTCTGCAGGGCGTTGGAATCCACGCCTCCGGAGAGCACCTTGCCCGATGGGGGCACGATGGTGTTGTAGGCGCGGGCCAAACGGGTGATGGAATCGAGCAGGATGACCACGTCGCGCTTGTGCTCGACCAGGCGCTTGGCCTTTTCGATCACCATCTCGGCTACCTGCACGTGGCGCGCGGCGGGTTCGTCGAAGGTCGAGCTGATAACTTCGCCCTTCACGGAGCGCTGCATATCGGTGACTTCCTCGGGGCGCTCGTCGATCAAGAGCACAATCAGCACCACCTCCGGATGGTTGGTGGAGACCGAGTTGGCGATCGACTGCAAAAGCATGGTCTTGCCGGTGCGCGGCGGAGCGACGATAAGGCCGCGCTGCCCTTTGCCGACCGGCGTCAGCAAATCCATCACCCGGCCGCTGATGCCCTCCCGCACTGTTTCCATCTTGATGCGTTCCTGGGGATAGAGCGGGGTCAGGTTGTCGAAGAGAATCTTGTTGCGCGTCTCCTCCGGCGACTCGAAGTTGATGGCCTCGATCTTGACCAGGGCGAAATACTTCTCGCCCTCGTGGGGGGGGCGCACGTTGCCGCTGATCGAGTCGCCGGTCTTCAAGTCGAATTTGCGAATCTGCGAGGGGGAGACGTAAATGTCGTCGGGACCGGGTAGATAGTTGTAGTCGGGCGAGCGCAGAAAGCCGTAGCCGTCGGGCAGAATTTCGAGTACGCCCTCGGCAAAGATGTGGCCTTCCTTTTCGCTTTGCGCCTGAAGAATCTTGAAGATCAGATCCTGCTTGCGAAGGCCGCTGGCGCCCTGGATCTCCAGGGTGCGCGCGATGCGGCTCAGTTCAGTGATGTTCTTCTCTTTGAGTTCGGCAATGGTCATGTTCACCTGCAAAAGGGCTGGATGGGTGTGGAAGGATCGAAGAGGGGGAAGAGACTCCAGGAAAGTTGGGGCGAAATTGAGGAAGCAGCCTGCGCGGACCGCGCTCATTCATCTCAAGTTATGCGTGCGCGGGATGGGATTGCCGGAGAAGAGAGACCGTCTTTCGGATAGGCCGCCCCTCTCCGGCACTTAATTCAGATTCTATCCCATGAAGAGTCGGTCAAGCGGCGCGGCGAGTCTCAACCTGCCCGTCCCCGGCCGCCTCAATAGGCTCCGCGGAGCCGGGATGAGCGAATTGGAAGCGCCCCAACACTTCATTGGTCGTATCCTGCAGCCGGGTATTCGGCTTGTGCAGCTTTCGCGTAGCCTTGCTGGCAAGCTGACAGAGTTGGTAACGATTGGACACATGAGACAGTGCCCCAAAAACCAGATCGGAACGCATTGCGATCTCTCCTTTTTGAATTGCCTGCCCGACTGGAAACGCCTGTCGTCGCCGGTGCAGCGGGAGCGCCGAAAACTTCGCGCGCCGCCCCAGAATTCCCATTCCTCGATTGATAGACGCACCGACGGATGGTTCAGTTCAACATCCTGACGCACTTTCGCGCGATTTGGAACAGGGCACATCCATACGGAGTTCACAGGGTATCTTCCTGGGATTCAGGTTCCCGACATTCCCGTTCCGGCTAATTGCGAAACGCACCGGGGGCATCAACCGATGAGCCTCAGCTCAAAATATGATGCGGGAAACGACAGTTAGGCGCGGACAAAACGCACAACAACCTGCCCTCTATGGATGGCAAGCCTCAATGTATAACGAGTTCGCCTCCAGGTCAACTCCTTTTTTGGCTTTTTCAACAAATATTCTCCGCCCTTGCCTCGTTTCAAGATTTCCATCGAATCCATGCATTCCAGCTCCAACCGAAGCGGCAGTCTGAAGAAGCGGCGCAACCCATCGGCTTTTTCCACAGCCTGGAACGGTGCCCGCCGCAGTATCTTCGATTTCCTCGGAAGCGAAGAGATTTCAAGTCCCTCGTTTCATGTTCTGGGAGTTCATGTTTTTTCGGGCAGCGCCGATGAAGGCTCTGTAGGCCCTTGAAACGTCGTTTGGGCCACGGAGGCGAGGCACGTTGAGAACCATGCAGAGCGCCGCTCACTTTCAGATCCCGCCTTCGGTTTCCGGACTTACCCTTGTCGAAGTCGATGCTCAGCCCGTCGCGCAGATTGTGGGGGTGAGCACGGCTTGGCGCAAATTGCTGATGCAGGCGGAGATGGCCGCGCCGCACGTGCAGGTGGCGGCGATCGAAGGCGAGCATGGCACCGGCAAGCAGACGCTGGCCCGCTATATCTTCAGCCGCTCTCCATTGTCGGGGTCCAGTTTTCAGCGCCGCGATGCCCGCGAATGGCTGGTTACCGATGCCGACCCTTCCACACTGGCGGGCTTTACCTATCTAGACCGCGTGGACCTGCTGGCCCCTCCGGGGCAGGGATTGCTGCTGGGGGTGCTCAAGTCGCTGCAGGATCGTCCGCCGGGCCGCGCCGTGCTGCTGGCCTCGTCGCAAACGCCGCTGCGGCAGATGGCCGGTCAGGGATTGCTGCTGCCCGATCTGGCCTTCCGACTCTCGGCGGTCCGCTTCGCCATTCCGCCGCTGCGCCAGCGCCGGGAAGACATCTCGCTCTTGGCGCAGTCGCTACTGGACCGCATCTGCGCCCGCTATCAGCATCGCCCGGTGATTCTCGGTCCGGGGGCGTTGGCGCGGCTGTTGCAGCACAGTTGGCCGGGAAATGTGCGCGAACTGGCCTCGGTGCTGGAGACCGCGCTGCTCGAAGCGGTCAACGGCGTCATTCGGCCGGACGATCTCAATCTGCCCAACGGCATTGAAACCCCGTTGGAAGTGCAGCCGGCGATGCGGGCCGACAGCCTTTCTCTCGACTCGGTGATCCAGCATCATGTGCAGTACGTGCTCGATCTGAACCGCGGCAACAAGTTGCGCGCCGCCCGGCAACTGGGCATCAGCCGTTCCACGCTCTACCGCATCCTGGGAAACGAATCCTTCCTGGCATCGTAGGCGCCGAAATGTCGCGGACACGAAGAAGGGCTGCGGCGGCAAATGCGACGGAAGCGCTCCAAGTCTTCGCGGAACGATCCCGCCGCTCAACGCGAAGTTGTGCTATGATTGCCCTGGTTGCATTGAATACGGAGGCGCCGCGATGAGAGCAAGGCCGATTCAAGGATAGTGGATTTTAGATGATGCGCCTATGCTGTTGCGCCAATTCAGCGGTTTGCGGAATCGGTAAGCGACGGCGTGAGATGGATAGGGAGTGCCATGAACAGCTAACCTCGCATGAGGCTGCTGTTTTTTGCTTTTTGGGGCCATACCCTCAGGGACCCGGTTGCGCGGGCGGACGCGGAAAAGGCGGAGTGACGAGCTTGCACTCGCTAGGGACGTGCTCGATATAAAAATGGATTTCGGCATCGAGGGAATCTCGAAGCGCAGCCGGGAAGTCGTACATCTCCTGCGTGAACTCCAGCAATGGCGGGTCGAAGTACCAGCCGCTGCTAGGATGATCCGCAAGCGTTCGCGGGTCAACCGGATCGGTCTGGTAAAAGGGACGGTCGCACTCGAAGTCCAGAATGCGGCTGGCGAGCTGAATGAGCCGGGTGTGGGCGCGAAACTCCACGGGACTGGCGAGAATCCAGCCTTTGAGGGCATCGTGAAGGCCCGCGAAGAGACTCTTGTTGCGCTTGATCCCGTCTTCGCTGCCGCCCCCGGCAATCTCTCCCGACTTGCACTTGCGCATGGCCGCGAATAGCTCATCCTCTGGGTCGAGCAGGTCCACGGCGTCGCGAAACTCCTCTTTGCCGAGATGCGCGTTGAGGCCTTCGAGAAAATCGTTCACCAGGTCGGTGAAGAGTCTCTCCGCCTGATTGCTGCGGAAATAGATTCCGCCGGTGGAGATCAGGAAGCTGAGAAGGCGCGCGCGGTAAAGCAGAATGGCGCAGAGCAGCTTCCAAATATCTTCGCGCAGACCGATCGACTTGGCATCCACCGAGCGTGGATCGAAGGCGGCGGTCAACTCCTCGATTCTCTTCTTGAGTTCCTCCGTGGTAAAAGGGCCTGCAATGGCGGCGAGCAAGTCCGGCGCCTCGCTCTCGATGCTGTCCATGCGCCGGCTGATGGGCAGATAGTGCTTTTGAACCATCGCAAAATAGCCGCGCAGCCGCAGACGAAGGATGCTTTCGCGTCGATCGCGGTCGTCCTGCTCTTGTTTGAGGCGCTGGTCCCTGGCTTCCCGCTCTTGCTTGAAAACTTGGTCGCGGTCTTCCTGCGCCCGCTGAAGGACGCGGTCGCGTTCCGCACGGTCGTCCCTGATCTGGTCCGCCTTGCTCTGCAGGAAGTAGGCCAGGCAGGCCAGCGCCGCGGGAATGGCCAAGGTGCTCAAGAGGGCGGCGAAGAGGAAAAGGAAGCGGAAGAAGATGTGCTTCCAGGATGCGATCAATTGAATGGGAGCGATGGAGGCCACGCTTTCGCTGGGAGATCCGGCTCCGGCGGGACGGAAATACAAGGCGATCGGGTGGTATCCCGAACCGCAGAGAGGCTCGACTTCGATCTCTCGCAAGACGCTCGACAAAGCCGGAACTGCAATGGAAATGGGTTGGCTTCCAGAGATGGCGAAGCAGTTGGCCATCCAGCTCAACTGGACTGCGACCGGATGCGTGGAGGGGTTGGCGACTAGGATGTCCAGTGGAACGCGCTCGCCGGAGACAAGACGGTCGGGGGGAGCGAGGACGGAGATTGCTAGAGCGCCGGCCGAGGGCGGCGGATTGTAGACAACCTTGGCGGGCGCGGCGGCTTCCGCGGGCATTCCTGGGATTGGAATCTCGTAGCAGGCAAGCGCAAACAAGGCGGCGACGATGCCGGCGACGATGGCGAGGAGAGTCTTCGGCTGGCCCCAAGCGCCCATGCAAAGGATGGTAGCACGGGCATGGTTCCCGCCATCGGCGGCCTTCCCGCTTTGAGCGCTGGCGCCGCTTTTCGCGTCTATCCATCACGAAGACAGGCGAAGCAAGCTGATACCCTGATTTCTGAGAAGAATCGCGGAAAGTGCCGGGCGATCTTGCCCCGGCGAGCGGAACTATGGCGGAGTTCGTAATCAAATTGGCCGACGAGCGCGGCCGTGTGCAGGAACAGGTGCAGACCGCGGCTACCGCCGAGGAGTTGCGCGCCCGCTTCTCCCATGCCGGCTATCACGTCTTCTCCATCCGCGCCCGGTCCGGGTTTGCGGGAATCAAGCGCGGCAAGGTCAAGCTGGAGGCCTTTCTCATCTTCAACCAGCAGTTTCTCACCCTCAATCGCGCCGGGCTGCCCATTCTCGGCTCCCTGCAAATGCTCGCCAAGAGTCAAAAGAACGCCCAATTCGCCGGCCAGTTGGACGACGTTGCCGCGCGCGTCAAGACCGGCGAATCGCTCTCCGCCGCCTTCGAGGCGCAGAGCGGATTTCCCATCATGTATACCACCACGCTGCTGGCCGGGGAGCGCTCCGGCAACCTGCAGGAGGTGCTGGAGCGATACGTCAGCTTCCAGCGCATCTCGCTCACCTTTCGCAAGAAGCTGGTGGCCTCGCTGGTCTACCCCTGCCTGCTCATTACGCTCATCTCCGGGTTGATGTTCTTCATGTTCGCGTTCGTGGTGCCGCAGTTTGCCGTGCTTTACGACCAAATGGGATCGAAGCTGCCATTGATGACCATGGAACTGTTGGCCTTCGGCAAGCTCCTGAATCGGAACCTGATATGGATTTGCCTCATCGCGTTGGGGGGCGGTTTCTGCGGTTACCGGTACGCGATCACCGAGGGCGGGCGCGACTTCATCGACGCGGTTCGGGTGCGCCTGCCGATTTTGGGCAAGATTTGGCTCAAGTACCAGGTGGCGCTGTTTTCGCGCACCCTCTCCACCCTGCTCACGGGCGGTTTGCCGCTGGTGCCGTCCCTCGAGACCGCAGCCCGCTCCATCTCCTCAAGACGAGTCTCGAAGGCGGTCATGGCATCGATTTCTACGGTGCGCGAGGGCAAGAGTCTGGCCGAGGCGCTCACCAACTCCGGCGTCTTTCCCGATCTGGCCTCGGAGATGATCGCGGTGGGCGAGCAGACCGGCGCGCTGCCGCAGATGCTCAACTCGGTGGCCGAGTTCTTCGAGGAAGACGTGGCCACCGCGCTGGCCGCGGCGCTGACGCTCATCGAGCCGGCCATTCTCATCGTCATGGGCGCGGTCGTTCTCTTCATTCTCATCTCGCTTTACCTGCCCATCTTTTCGCTCGGGGCGGCAGGCGGCGGGGGCGGGGGGTAAACCATGGGTCTCGCAGAAGTCATTCCGCTGCCTACCGGCCCGATGCCCGGCAGCGATGAGGAACGGGCGCAGGCCGAGTCGCTGGCGCGCCGTTATCGCTCCGAGTTCGTCGACCTGAAGAACTTCAAGATTCAGCACGACCTGCTGCGCACGGTTCCGGTCGAACTGATGTTCCGCTACAACTTCGTGCCCATCGAGCAACAGCAGGACGCGCTGGTGATCGCCGTCTCCGACCCGTCGCGGCTGATGGTGCTGGACGAGATCGCCGGACTGCTTTCGCATCGCATCGTTCCGCGTGTGGCCACGCTCTCCCAGATCACTGACCTGCTGAAGAAGACCGAGCAGTCGCAGCGGGTACTGGACGAAGCCAGCGAAGGGCTGACCTTCGACGTGCTGACCGGCGACGAGAACTCGGAAGAAAACATCTCGATCGAGAAGTTGACCAGCGAGGAGGACATCAGCCCCATCATCCGGCTGGTGGATACGACCATCTTTACCGCTCTCGAAAGGCGGGCCTCGGATATCCACATCGAAACCAACGACGATTCCGTGGTCGTCAAGTACCGCATCGACGGCGTTCTACAGGCGGCCATGGCTCCCATCGCCCGCGAACATCACTCCACCATTCTCAGCCGCATCAAGATCATGAGCGAACTGGACATTGCCGAGCGGCGCGTCCCCCAGGACGGACGCTTCCGGGTGCGCTACAAGACCCGGCTGATCGACTTCCGCGTCTCCATCATGCCCACCGTTCACGGCGAAAACGCCGTGCTGCGCGTACTGGACAAGGAGTCGATGAGCGAGAAGTTTCGCAACCTCACCCTTGAGGTGGTGGGCTTTGCCGATGAGGACTTGGCGCGATTCCGACGCTATATCCGTGAGCCTTACGGGATGGTGCTGGTCACCGGACCCACCGGTTCCGGCAAGACCACCACCCTCTACGCCGCGCTCAACGAGATCAAGAGCGACGAGGACAAGATCATCACCATCGAGGACCCCGTCGAGTACCAGATTCGCGGCATCACCCAGATTCCCGTCAACGAGAAAAAGGGGCTGACCTTCGCCCGCGGATTGCGCTCGATCCTCCGCCACGACCCCGACAAAATCCTGGTCGGCGAGATCCGCGACAACGAGACCGCGCAGATCGCCATCAACTCCGCGCTCACCGGGCATCTTGTCTTCACCACGGTCCACGCCAACAACGTGGTGGACGTGCTCGGCCGCTTCATCAACATGGGCGTGGAGGCCTACAACTTCGTCTCCGCGCTCAACTGCATTCTGGCCCAGCGGCTGGTGCGCACCAACTGCGATTACTGCGCCCGGGTGGTTTATTATCGCGACGACTTTCTGCGCGCCAGCGGCTTGAACCCCGCGGAGTGGCAGGGCTTCGGCTTCCGCGAGGGCGCCGGCTGCATGGAATGCGGCGGCACCGGTTACCGGGGGCGGACCGCCATTCACGAACTGTTGGACTTGACCGACCCCATCCGAGAGTTGATTCTGGAAAAGAAACCCTCCTCCGAGGTGCGCAAGCTGGCCCAGAAGGAGGGCATGAGCTTTCTGCGCGAGTCGGCGCTCGACCGCGTCCGCCGCGGCCTGACGACACTCAAGGAGATCAACAAGGTTACCTTCATCGAGGCTTCGCGATAGTGAATTCCATCCTGAGCAAGGCCAAACTCGGAACCCAAACCGGCGGGCGCCCCCCGGCGGCGGTGGAGATTTCGCTCTACGGAGTGCTGGCGGCGGCGCTGCCGGGGCCGGGACAACCGCCCGTCTATGCCTTCGAGTCTCTGCCGGAGGGCGCGCTCCTGCCCGGCATCGGCGAACCGAATCTGCGTATGCCGGAGACCGTGGCGGATGCGATTCGCACCGCCCTCGGCGCGGTTTCGCCGCGCAGCCGCGCGGTCACGCTGGTCATTCCCGATACCGTGGTTCGCGTCTTCGTCCTCGACTTCGATTCCCTGCCCGCACGCGCCGCCGAGGTCCAACCCGTGTTGCGCTTCCGGCTGCGCAAGATGGTTCCCTTCGACGTCGAGCACGCCGGACTGACCTATCAGGTTCTCATCGAGAAGAAGGACGAGGTCAAGGCGCTCGCGGCCGTGATTCCCGGACCCATTCTGGCCGAGTACGAGGCGGTGGCCCGCGCCGCCGGCTATGAGCCGGGAGCGGTGCTTCCTTCCAGCCTCGCCGCGCTGGCCGCGGTCGATTCCATGGAGACGGTCCTGGCCGCCAACCTGAGCGGCCTGGCCCTCACCACGGCCATCGCCAACGGCAACGACCTGCTCCTCTATCGCACCGTCGAGCTGCCCCTGGACCTGAATCTGCGCGTCGAGGAGGTGCGGCGCGGCATCGCGGTGGCTCTGGCTTACTTTGAGGACAAACTGCTTGTCCGTCCGCGGCTGTTGCACTACGCCGGCGACGGCGGCGCGGAGGAGTTCGCGCGCTGGCTCGACGAACCCGAACTGTCGGTGATCGGCCTCACGCCTCGGCCCTCCACCGGAGCGCTCACCGCGCTCGGAGACGCCAGCCTTGCCGGCGCCACCGGCGCGCTGGCGGGAGCTGCATAAACCTATGCGCGTCACTCTCAATCTCGCCACCCGCCCCTTTGCCGATATGGGACCGGCCATCAAGCGCCTGCGCATCGCCATGACCGTGCTGGCGGTCGTCGCCATCGGACTGGGACTCGGCCTGCACGCCTTCCACCGCAAGGCCGAGGAGGCCCGCGCCCGCGAACGCGCCCTCGACGCCAAGATCGCCGCCGTCGCCCAGGAACGCAAGGGCTATGAGGAACTGATGCGCCAGCCCGCGAACGCTCAATTGCTGACCCAGATCGCAACCCTCAACCAGCTCTTCGACGAGAAGACATTCTCCTGGACGCTGGCCATGGAAGACTTGGAGACCGTCCTTCCCGGCGGCGTACAGGTCACCTCCCTGGAGCCGGTCCGCGACAAGCGCGGCAAGATCACCCTGCACCTGCGCGTGGTCGGACCCCGCGATCTGAGCATCGAACTGGTCCGCAACCTGGAGCGCTCCCGCCACTTCCTTGCCCCGCGCATTGTGGGCGAAAATTCCGAGGCCTCGGGAGGAGCCAGCCAGAGGCTGGAGCCGGTCAGCGCCTCCAACCGCTTCGACTTCGATCTGCTGGCTGACTACAACCCCTCCTCGTCACGAGAGAGCAGGCCGATAAATCTCCAATCCACCGAAAAATCGGAGAAGGCGGAGAATCCAACGGCAATCTACCGTCCCATCCGCCCAGCGCAGCCGGCGCCTTACCCGCTCCCAGGCTTCCGCTCCGGCCAATCCCGGCCGCCGTATACTCCCTCCCCTCAGCCCATGAACGATCGGTTTCATCCCAAACCCGCGCCCGGAGGCCCGCAATGAAGATGCAATTGCCCTCGCAATGGCGCGAGCGTCTGGCCTCCCCGCTCACCTGGCACTACGCGGCCTTCGCCGTGCTGCTGACCGCGGTCATCGTCCTCTCCATCCGCTTCGGGTTGGACTGGGCGGCCACCAACGGCAGCCACAGCGATGCGCTGGCCGGCAAGCAAGTCGAGTTGAAGGCCATGGACCTGCAAACCGCCCCTCTGCGCGGCCTCGACAAGCGAGTGGACGATTCGCGCGACAAGATGCGCGCCTTTTACGACAAACGCATCCCGGCCAATTACTCCTCGATCTCCGGGCGCATCGGCGAATTGGAGGTGAAGTCGGGGGTCCGGCTCTCCAGAGTCCAGTACACCCAAGGCCCTCCCGGCTCCGAACTCACGGAAATCTCCATGGACGCGGGCATCAGCGGCAATTATCCGGAGATCATGCGATTTGTAAATGGGATCGAGCGCGACCAGACCTTCTTTGTCGTCCGCGCCATGGCTTTGACCGGCCAGCAGGGCGGACTGGTGAATCTGCGCATCCGCGTCTCCACCTGGCTGCGCCCCGCCGATGCCGAGGCCAGCGGATTGCCGCCTATGCGGAACCCGGATGAAAAGAAGACCGAGGCGCCCGTCGCTTCCAGCAGGGAGGGCGAGTGATCATGGCTCTTCAACTGGGAACGGAAAACAAGAAACAGGTTTATATGGCCGTGGGATTGCTTGCTCTGGTGGCTATCCTGGGCGGCTGGCAGATATACGGAATGTTCAGCTCGCCCGCGGCTCCGGCGCATCCGGCGGCGCCTCCGCCCACTCCGGCCCAGCGCAGTTCCACAAGCGGCCGGACGGCCGCCACGCAGGATGGCCCAGGCGCGCCGGGAAAGGATGCTCAAAAGCTCTCCAATACCGGCCTCGATCCCACGCTGCACTTCGACAAGCTGGCCCTGAGCGAGCAGGTGGAGTACCAAGGCACTGGCCGCAATATCTTCTCCGCCGAATCCGCGCCAGTCAAAATCGAGCCGCTGCTCGCTGGGGCACGGCCTGGAGGCGGTCTGCCGGGATCGTCGGTCTCCTTCGGCCCGCCACAGCCGCCCAAGCCGCCCGCCATCGATCTCAAATACTTTGGCTACACGCAGGCCAAAGACAAATCCCTGCAAGCCTTTTTCACCCATGGAGATGACATCTTCATGGCCAGACCGGGCGAGATCGTCGACCATCGCTATAAAGTGGTCTCCATCCTGCCCGGCAGCGTTCAGGTCACGGACCTGAGCTACAACAACACGCAAACCCTGCCGCTGATTGCGAATTAGCGGAGGCGGCGCGAAGCCGCATTGCGATGCCATGACCAAGCCCGCCCCAATCCGCCGCCCACGCCCCTCGGAAGAGGGCTACATCATGGTTGCGGTCATCTTCATGCTCGCGCTTTTCATGCTCGCGCTCTCCATCGCCGCGCCCAAGGCGGCGCGGGAGATTCAGCGCGACCGCGACCTCGAAACCATCCAGCGCGGCAAGCAGTACATTCGCGCCATCAAGCTCTTCTACAAGAAGCTCGGCGCCTATCCGCCCAATCCCGACGCGCTCTACAAGCCGGTCAACGGAGTTCGCTTCCTGCGCAAGAAGTACGTGGACCCCACCACCGGCAAGGACGAGTGGAGGCCGATACGCTTCGGGCTGAACAAGACCCTCCCGATGGGCTACTTCGGCCAAGCCATCGGCACCCTGCCGCCCGCCGCGCAGGGGCTTTGCGGCAATGGAAACGGGACCGGGGGAACGGGAACTGCGGGCACACCCGGCACGGGGAATCCAACCGGGACCGGAGGCACCGCGGGAACCGCGGGCACGGGGGGATTCGGTTCCCTGGGCATCGGCTGCGCGGACGATTCCGCTGCCGGGACCGCTCCCGTCGATCCCAACAACCCCCTCGCCGGCAACCAGAACCAGAATGCCTCCGCAAACTCCTCGTCCAACAACTCTTCGTCCAGCGGTTCCTCCTCCTCAAGTGGGGAAGCCGACCTGAGCGGACTGGTCTTCGGAGGCGCGGGCATCATCGGCTTTGCCCCCACCAGCCCCAAGAAGTCGGTCATCGTCTGGAGGAAGAAAGATCATTACAAAGATTGGGAGTTCACCTACGACCCGCTGGTCGATCAAATGATAATGACTCCCGGCAATGCCGGGACCATCGGCCAGCCGGCCGGCAGCAACGCCACCCCCGTCGGCAGTTCAGCCTTTGGAGGCTCAAGCTCGGGCAGCTCAGTTTCGAGCGGCAGCTTTGGTTCCGGCAGTTCGAGTGGCGGGTCCGGCGGCAGCGGCGGGTCCACGTCTGGAACCACACCCTAACAGCGGTGGCGCGCATCCGCAAAAGCCCTGTTTCCAAAGCTATTGAATGCGAGATGTCTCCCGCGCCTTCCTGAATTTCTCGTATTCCGGAAGATCGACTGCCGGAAATCCTTCTCGACTTGGACGATCCAGTTACAACGTCCGCTTGAAGAGCGGCGTGGCCACCAGCAGCGTTCCGATTCCGAAGAGGAAAAGGAAGAGCAGGTCGTACTGAATGGCGACGAAACCGCCGTCTTTCAGCAAAATGGCCTTGAAGCCGTGAATCGCATAGGTGAATGGATCGACGATGGCGATGGCCCGCAGCCAGGGCGGAAACGCGGCGGTGGGATACATGGCGCCGGAGGGATAGAGCAGCAGCACGTTGAGGATGCCGAACATGGCGCGGGGAACCAGCGGATCGTCCACGCGCACCATCATTAAGAACATCATGCCGTTGAAGGCGATCGAGGTGACCAGGATCATGCACAGCAGTTCCACGTCCGCCTGGAGATTGAAGATCACGCCCAGGCCGGACATCAACGAGCCGATGATGGTCAGCGAGATTCCGCTCAGAACGGCCTTGATGGAGCCGGCGATATTCAGGCCGAAGACCAACTCCAGCTTGGTGATGGGAGTTACAAGATAGCCCTCGTGAACGCCGCGGGCCTTGTCGTCGATGTACAGCATTCCGCCGCCGATCATCACCGAGATATACATGGCCAGCGCCACGCAGCAGGGAAGCAGAAACTTCATGTAGTCGATGTAAGGATATAGCTCGACGATCTCCAGGGCGATGGAGTTGGCCACGCGCGGCTGAATGACGGGCGCGGTCAGCGCGGCAACCACCAATTGCAGCTCGGATTCGAGCGAGCCGGAGGTGAACTGGTCGGAGTTATCGACGACCAGGCCGATGCGGGGCGAGTCTTGGGCATAGACGCGGCGCGAGTATTGAGCGGGAATCACCACGGCGGCGTCGATCTTGCCGGTGCGGACATCCTCGCGGGCCTTTACTTCGTCGCCATACTCGACCGTGGTGAAGGTTTTGATGTTCACTGCGATCGCGTCGAAGGCCTCGCGAATCTTGACGGCCTGGGGACCGCGGTCGTGATCGACGACGGCCACGTGCGCGCCGACAATCTTTCCGCCGAAGGCATGGCCCATGATGATGAGCTGCAAAATCGGCACCACCATGGACATGAAGATGAGAACCGGAGAGCGAAAGAACTTGCGCATCTCGCGCTCAATGATGGCGAACATTCTGTTCATGGCTGCGCTCCCGGCCGCGGCGGCATGGTGAAGGCGTGAGCTTTGACCTGCTCATCGCGCAGTTGTCGGCCCGTGTAGTGCACGAATACGTCGTCCAGCGTGGTGTTCTGCACGCTGAGCGAGGTAAGAGTCTCACCGAGCGAGGCGGCCATCTCCACCAACTGCATGGTGGTCTTCGATCCAGAAGAGGTAAGTACTCGATAGAATCCGGCGCTCTCGGCTTGGACGCTGGTTACGCCGTCGAGTTTCTCCAGGCGCGCCTGCCACTCGGCCGTCTCGCGGTCGAAGTGGACTTCGACGACGTTGGCGCCGGGGACGCTCTGCTTGAGTTGAATGGGCGTGCCCAGCGCCACCAATGTGCCGTGATCGACAATGGCGATGCGGTCGCAGAGTTTGTCGGCCTCCTCCATGTAATGGGTGGTGATTAGCATGGTCAGATGGCGCTCGGTTCTCAATTTGTTCAGCATCTCCCATACGGCGATGCGCGAGACCGGATCGAGGCCGGTGGTCGGCTCGTCGAGAAAGAAGATTTGCGGATTGTGGACCAGCCCCCGGGCGATCTCCAGCCGCCGCCGCATTCCGCCGGAGAGAGTTTTGGTCTGCGCGCCGCGCCACTTGCTCAGGTCCACGGCCTCCAGCACTGCGGCGATGTTCTTCTCGCGCTCGGCGCGGGGAACGCTGTAGAGCTTGGCGTAGATGCTCAGGTTCTCCTCGACTGTGAGGTCCTGGTCGCTGGTCAGCGCCTGGGGAATGACGCCGATCATGCGCCGCACCGCGTTGGGTTCCCTGGCCACGTCGTGGCCGGCCACCAGTGCCCTGCCGCCAGTGACCGGGATCAGCGTGGTCATCATGCGGATGAGCGTGCTCTTGCCCGCGCCGTTGGGGCCGAGCAGACCGAAGATTTCGCCCTCGGCCACGGAAAAGCTCACTCCTTTGACCGCCTCGAAGTCGCCGTAACGCTTGACGATGTTTTCGACGGCGATGGCCGGGGGGGAACCATGGCCCATCTGCGTCTCGACGAGCTTCGTGGCAACGGCGCTCATGGTTTCACCAGCTTGTTCTTGGGGATTAAGACTTCGGCCGTCATGCCTGGAACGAAGCGTTCGCCGGGATTGTCGATCAGCAGCTTCAACTGCACCGTCTTGATGTCGCGCTTGCGGGCGCTCACGTCGCGCTGCGTGGCGAAGTCGGCTTCGGCGGCCTTGTTGATCACCGTGCCCCGCACTTTCTCGCCGCTGGGCATGACCACGTCGAGAATGTCGTTCAACTGCACGGCATCGGCCTGGGTCTCGGGCAGCGGAGCGTAGACCCAGGTTTGCGTGAGGTCCATGATGGTGACGATGGGCGCGCCCGCGGACACCACCTCGCCCTGCCGCGCCGCGCGCACGTTGACCCTGCCGCTGACCGGCGCAAAAACCTGCGCGTAGCCCGCCTGCACCGTGGCCTGCTCGGCCAGCGCGCTGGCATTCACCACCAAATCGCGGGTCGAGTCCACGGTGCGCGCCGCCGCGACTGCCAGCAGTTCGTGCGCCCGCGCCTGGCGCAGCGCGGCTTCCGCAGCCGCCACGTTCTGCCGCGCCGTATCCACGGCCGCCTTCGAGGCTTGCAAGCTGGTGGCCGCATCGTCGCTGGACTGCTCGCTCATAATGCCTTGTTTTGCCAGCTCAACGGTCCGCCGCGTATCCGCCTGCTGATGGTCGTAATTCGCCTGGGCTTGGGCCAGTGACGCCCGCGCCGCCTGCGCCTGCGCCTCGGCATTGACGGTTGCGCTCGAAACCTCGCCCTGCGTCTGCCGCTCGGTCTCCACCGTCTCGCCCAGCTTGCCTTTCTGGCTGGAGGCGTTGGCCTCGGCCGCCTTGCGCGCGGCCTCCAGGTCCTCGCTCTCGATCACCGCGATCAATTGGCCGGCCTTCACCTGCTGGCCCTCATCGACGGTCAGCGTCTGGATGCGTCCGGGAATCTTGGCGCTCACCAGCACCTCGTTGGCGTCCACCGTGCCGATCAACTGCAAGTCGGTCGAGGGCCGCACCGTCGCCAAGTACCAGATCAACGATCCGACGGTGAGCAAGACCAGAATCAGAAAAACTCGATTGCGCGCGTTCACTTGAACCTCGTTTCTTCGATGAAGTTTACGTATTCAGTTCCGCTTCGGTTACGTCGTCTCTCTTGAACGCGTTCCCCGCCCCCGGCCGCCTTCGATCTTCGCGTTTCCAGGTATCGGCGTTGCAGCCAGAACCCGCGCGGCGGATCGCGCCCCATGCTCCCGATTGACGAAAAGCGCTTGCCCCAGATACCGGATCGACGCAGCCCGGCGAAATGCCAACGCGCCTCTCTCTAGCGGGTCCGCGCCCTGAATCATGCGCATCAACGGCGCGGAAAGAAAGTAGAAAACATTGGCCCCCAGCGCCGCATAAATGATTTGCGCGGCATCGGCGGCGATCAATTCGCCCGACGCGATGCCCTCCTCGAGAACCTGCCGCATCCGTTCCAGCAACGGGCGAAAGACTCTTTCAACCAGCGGCGAAAGAGCATTGTCCTCTCCGCGATGGAGGCGAATCATCTCTTGCTGCATCAAGCTCTGGAATCCGGGATTGGTGTGAATGCGGTCGAAATGGTTGAGCACGGAGAGGAGAAAACGCTCCCCCGCCGACGCATTGCCTTCCAGAACCGCCAGCCCGGAGTTTCTGACCCCCTCGGCCGCAAACTCCAGAGCCGCGGCATACAGGTCGTCCTTGCCGCGGAAGTAGTAGTAAAGCAGCGCCTTGTTCACGCCGGCGGCCTCGGCGATCTGCTCCGTGCGCGCCCCGGCCAGCCCGTTTTCACTAAACTCGCGGATGGCGGCGTCGAGAATGCGAGACCGGGTTTGGTCGGCGCGTTCGGTCTGGTTACGAGTTGGGTTGTGCGCTTCCATTTTTCACTAACTGGTTAGTAAATTATCTCAGCGGATAGAAAATTGCAAGTTTATTCTGCGAAAGGGCCGTTTCAGAAAAAACGGATTGTAGAATACTCTAAGCTGAAGGATATGCGTCATAGTCTTCAATCTCAATGTTCTAAGTAATCGCGTCAAAATAAGTTGACTATATTATCGGTAGCAGGTTTAATAAGTCATGCGCTCTCAGCTATCGTTCGAGCAGATCGAAGCGAAGTACCGTTCCCTGTCCCCATTGATGGATGAGCGAATGCGGCGGCAATGGGCTGCTGCCGAATCCCGCGCCTACGGATGGGGTGGAGTTCAGGCTGTCAGTGGCGCGATTCACATGTCACCGAACACCATCCGTAAGGGATTAGCGGAGTTGGCGGCGCGGGATGTCAACCCCGATGCGGCGCTCGACTCGCGCTTGCGCAAACCCGGTGGAGGCCGCAAACGCTGTAGCGATTCCGATGCTGGTTTGCTGGAGACCTTGGAGCGGCTGGTCGAACCGGCGACGCGTGGCGATCCCGGTTCGCCCTTGCGCTGGACCTGTAAAAGCACCGCCCATCTGGCCGAGGAACTTGGCCAGATGGGACATCCCGTCAGTCCCCGCACAATCGGGCGGATGTTGAACGCGGACGGCTACAGCTTGCAGAGCAATCGCAAGACAAAAGAAGGCGCTTCTCATCCCGACCGCAACGCCCAGTTTGAGTGGATCAACGCTACGGTGAAACAGTTTCAGGAGCGTGGTCAGCCGGTCATTTCGGTGGACACCAAAAAGAAGGAACCGGTTGGCCCGTTCAAGAATGGCGGACGCGAATGGCGGCCCGTCGGGGATCTGGAGCAAGTCCAGGTCCACGACTTCATGGACAAGAATTTAGGCAAGGCAATTCCATACGGCGTCTTTGATCTGAGCCAAAACGAAGGTTGGGTCAGTGTCGGCATCGATCACGATACCGCGCGCTTTGCCGCACAGGCCATTCAGCGTTGGTGGAAGAAGATGGGGTCGAAGCGCTACAGCAACGCCCAGGAACTGCTGATCACCGCCGATGGCGGCGGCAGCAATGGAAGTCGCTCCCGCCTGTGGAAAGTCGCGTTGCAGGATCTGGCCAATCATTTGAAAATCCCGGTGCGGGCATGCCATTTTCCGCCGGGAACCAGCAAGTGGAATAAGATCGAGCATCGCATGTTCTGCCATATTACGCGGAACTGGCGAGGTCGGCCGCTGATCAGCCACGAAGTCATCATCCAACTGATCGCCAACACCACGACCAAAGCCGGATTGAAAATCAGCGCGGAACTCGACAATGGACAATACCCAACGGGAATCTCAGTCAGCGACCAGCAACTGGCAGCACTGAATCTCAAGCGAGCGGATTTTCACGGTGAGTGGAATTATTCGCTCATGCCAATGCCAAAATAATTAGTTAGTTTATTTTGACGCGGCTCCTAAGAAATCAACGACGTGGTGCGCTACTCGCGTGGCAGCAAGACCATTGGAATCGAAGCCGGAACTTACGGAGCGGTTGTCGGCATCGACTCCGCCGCCAACCTGCTCACCGTCGAAAAGCTCTCCGGTGAACAGGCCACTTACGATCCGCGCCGTTTGACCGGCGTCAGCGTCTACCGGGAGATCGACCGTGAGTTTTCCGTGGGCGACCGCATCCAGTTCACCGCGCCGGACAAGTCGCTCGGAGTCGCCAATCGCGACCTTGCCGCCATCGAATCAATTTCCCCGGACGGCCGCATTTCAGCCCGTCTCGACAATAGCCACCAGGTCGAGTTCAACGCTTTGGACCACCGCCATTTCGACCACGGTTATGCCGTCACCAGCCACAGCTCCCAGGGCCTCACCGCGGAGCGCGTCCTCGTCAACGCCGACACCGGCGTCCACCCGGACCTGCTCAACTCCCGCTTCGGCTACGTCTCCATCTCCCGCGCCAGCCACGAAGCCACGCTTTTCACCGACGACATAGCCAAACTCAGCCCGCAACTCAGCGCCGATGTCTCGAAGACTTCCGCGCTCGAAATCAGCTCCACACCATCAATCGCCCAGGGCGTTGGCATGGGAATCTGACAGGTGCAAACAGTAGAATGGAGGCAAATCAGCCTCCACATAATCAGTGTCAAATACGCGGACACAATATGGAGGAATCGCGATGACCGACGAGATAATCTTGCCAGACAATTACGACAATATCCGTGCCGGAATCGTCGAACTGCTCAAAGCGGCGCGCTCGACCGCCGCCCGTAATGTCAATTCGATTATGACCGCTACCTACTGGGAAATTGGGCGGCGAATCGTCGAATCTGAGCAAGGCGGTGCGGCGAGAGCCAGCTATGGCGATGAATTGATTAAGCAGCTTGCGACGGATCTTTCAACCCAGTTTGGCCGCGGGTTCGGGGTGGTGAATCTTAGCCAGATGAAGCGATTCTTTCTCACTTGGCCCGCGAAGGGAATTTTTCAGACACCGTCTGAAAAATCTTCAAAATCGCATCTATATTCGACGAAATACGCTTCGACATATCCAGTGCCTCCGTCATTGCCAACCAGTTCCCGTTACCTTGGTCTGCCTATGTCCGGCTGCTTTCCGTCAAGAACTCGGAGGCGCGGGGCTTCTATGAAACCGAAGCTCTGCGATCAGGCTGGTCAGTGCGCCAGCTTGACCGCCAGATCGGCAGTCAATTCTACGAACGCATTGCACTTTCGCGGAATAAAGCCGCGATGCTCCAGAAGGCTGAGACCGCCGAACCCGGAGACACAATCCAGCCAGAAGAGGCCATCAAAGACCCGTTCGTACTCGAATTCCTCGACCTCAAAGATGAATACTCCGAGTCGGACCTGGAGGCAGCGCTCATCCAGCACCTCACCGATTTCCTGCTGGAGTTGGGCGACGATTTCGCCTTCGTTGGCCGTCAGCGGCGGCTTCGCCTCGACGACAACTGGTTTCGCGTCGATCTCGTCTTCTTCCATCGCCGCCTGCGTTGCCTGCTCCTGGCCGACCTGAAGATTGGCAAGTTCAGCTACGCCGATGCCGGCCAGATGCACCTCTACCTCAACTATGCCCGCGAGCACTGGACCAAGCCTGGCGAAAACCCGCCCGTCGGTCTGATCCTTTGCGCCGAGAAGGGCGCAGCAGAGGCGCATTACGCCCTCGATAACCTGCCCAACAAGATTCTCGCCGCCGAGTACCAGACCGTCCTGCCAGACGAAAGAATTATTGCGGAAGAATTGGAACGGTCTCGGAGCGACCTCGAAAGCCGCAAACAATAGCTGACGGAGCTTTTTGTCTTCGCATATCAAAGACAAGATTTCGTTTTTCTTCATATTTCTAGCGCGAAACAACCACAGGCCATATTCGATGCAGTTTCAGTATCGTTATTTTGTGATGGCCTGTGGTTGTTTCGCGCTGGGGGATGGCCGGGAATCACCGCTCAAGTACACTTCGCCGTCCAGCCCACTCTTTCAGAATTTCATGGCTTTGAATTGGAGAATACGACGCGTCTCGGATGTGGGTATGATTTCAGATTGCGCGCCGCGAAGTGCGAGGGATTCCTGGCTGTTGAGGTCAAGGGTCTGCGGGAACTAACTGGGAGGTTGTCGCTCACCCCGAGAGAGTATGAGGTCGCAGCGACAATGCGAGACCGCTTCTATCTTTTCGTTGTCAAGAACTTCGAGAAGTCTCCCGTCCACGAAATCCTCCCTGACCCCCTTTCATCCCGTCTTGAGTTCACAAGAAGCGAGCGGAAAGTCATTCAAGTTTTATGGCTTGCCAGCATTTGACAAATCGCGGCGGTCGAACTCGGGTTCGTCCATACCACCGCAGGACGGCGATCTCTCCGCTCGCCCGGTTTCTGACGGAGGGAGCAGGGGCCTTTAGGCCCCTGAATGCAAGCCTGCAATAAAAGTGGCTTTAGCCACGGGCCTTTCATTTATGCCGCTCAAATGCGGCTAGCGCCACAAGAAACGCGCACGTACCTCGTTACCGCGGTCACGGCGGAACGCCGCAGTCTTTTTCAGGTCTCGGCCACAGCGGAATTGATTCAGCAAACCGTTCTCGACTACCGGAGCCAGGGGAAATTTCTCCTGCACTCGTTCGTCATCATGCCGGACCATTTCCGCGCTCTGATCACGCCGGCTTCAGATGTTTCACTTGAAAAAGCTATGCAGTTCATCAAGGGCGGGTTCTCGTTTCGCTTGAAGAGCAAGCAAGATGTGTGGATGCGCAGCTTCAACGAGAGCCAGATCATGAGCGTAGAGAAGTTTATGAGCTGTGTGCGGTATGTCGAGGAGAATCCGGTGCGGCGTGGGCTTGTGCCGACGGCGGAGGCGTATCGCTTCAGCTCTGCGGCCTGTGGACGGCCGGACGCGATGCCTATCCATTTGCAGGGCGGAGCTGGCTGCTGAAAAAAGGCCCGGGCCTAAAGGCCTCCGATTGAACCGCTGCATTCAGGGGCCTGAAGGCCCCTGCTCCCTCCGAAAACATAAGAGGGGTATTTTGAACCCGCTCTCAAAGGTTGCCTTGACGGCAACAACTCAACCATCTACGAGCGCCCGTCTCACGCACAGGAGTTCATTATCTGGAGCCTGTGCAGCTATCCGGGCGCGGACCCAGGGCACAACGTTTGGTCAGGCATCCATATGGTATTTCCGTCGCGGCGAAAGGCTATTTTTATCAATGGTTGTTTCTGGCATGGGCACACGTGCCCACGCGGATCACGTGTGCCGAAGGCCAACCGGCAATACTGGGAAAAGAAGATTGCACGGAACCGGGAACGAGACTCGCACAGTTTTGAGGAGTTACAGGCACTCGGATGGCGAGTACTTACCCTCTGGAGTGTGAAATTAAGTCGATCAATCTTGCAATTCTTAAGCGGTTCCTCAACGAGGGACGCGAATAGAGGACACTCGCTCAACTGCAACCCCATTCTTACAAGATCGCCGAGGTACTCATCGAGGGTATGATTAGTACTGATAGGTCTTGCGTTCATCGCTTTGTTCGCAAAAGACTTTCAATTTGTCCAGCGATTTCCGGTCAGGCTCCCGCGGGCTTGGGATTGGCCGGATCGAAGATGGCCACGCGCACTTTGCGGGCGAGCCGGAACTTCGAGAGCATCCAGATGCCCCAGTAGTTGGGGTCGATCTCGTACCAGACCAGGCCGTGGCGGGCGGAGACGGGGTGGGCGTGGTGGTTGTTGTGCCAGCCCTCGCCGCCGCTCACCAGCGCCACCCACCAGTTGTTGCGCGAGTCGTCTCGGGTGGCAAAGCGGCGGCTACCCCACAGGTGCGTGGCGGAGTTGACTAGCCAGGTGGCGTGCAGGCCGAGGGTTACACGCAGAAAGCCGCCCCAGAGCAGCATCCCAACGGCATTGACCGGGCCGCCGGCCAGCCAGCCCAGGCCGAAGAGCAGCGCGCCGCTCACGGTGAGCGGAATCCAGTGGTACTTGCTCAGCCAGACCAGGAAGCGGTCGCGGCCCAGGTCGGGCGCGTAGCGGGCCAGCACCTCGGTTTGCGCGTGAAGGGCGTTGCCCCAGAGAAGCCAGCCGGTGTGCGCCCACCATCCGCCCTCGCGGGGCGTATGCGGGTCGCCCTGCTGGTCGCTCAACTGATGATGGACGCGATGGGTGGCCACCCAGAAGATCGGCCCTCCTTCCAGAGCCAGCGTGGCGCAGATGGCCATCCCATACTCCAGCCATTTGGGGACTTCGTAGCCGCGATGGGTAAGTAGGCGGTGGTAGCACATCCCGATGCCCACATTGATGGCTACCACATAAAGCGCCAGCATGGCCGCCAAGCGCCACCAGCTAAAGAAGAACAGCGATGCCACGGCACCCAGATGGAAGGCCGCAATGACCCCGAAGGTCAGCCAGTTTATGCCGTCGGCTACAGTGGCCGCGCGGCCCATGCGAACCTCCTCGCGGGCGGGCACGGCGCGGGGAGTGGCGGAAGAAGCAGACTCCGGCGCTGCGGGAATAGACTTGACTGGCTCTGCTGTGACGATCTCTGGGCACGGCGGGGTGAGGACTGTAGCCATACTTGAGAATTTCCCTGGAGGATGGCAACGCGCCCACCCGTCTAATCTCATTGTATCTGGATAATAAGGCCCTAGCACAGCGGACTTGGCATTGTCAGTGATAAAGTTACGCGATTCTCTTATAAGTGAGCGGTATTGCTCACATTCTGGCGAGTGGCTGTTGCGCACTAGCTTTGCCCTGCTATTTGTGGACTGCCGGGCCACAAAAATGGGATCGCTGAATTTCGCAAGAGGCGCTGCAATTTGCCGGAGGGTTTTTCTCCGGAATTACGGGTGGGCGGCCTCGCCAGGGAAGGCCTCGGCGGCCAGGTACGTACGGGTAAGATCGGCGTGGCCAGCCAGGGTGGGGCGTTCCAGGCCATCCACCAGAAAGCGGACCTGAGCGACGCGGGGCAGGTTGGCGTGGAGGGTGCCGCAGATGGAGAGAACGGTGAGCGTCTCGGTTTCCAGCCCCGAAGGGTGGTTGGCGGCAAAGTTGCCAGTGAGGTTGACGACGGCGAGCTGAGGGCCATCCGCATCGGCGGCGCCGCCCTTGATTGGGAGCAGGAAGACCTGGGCGACGGAGTTCGCGCCGCCCGGGACCGGGTGAGCGGCATCGGAAGCGGCGTAGAGGTCCAACAGCCTGCCCAGCAGGGCGCGGGCGCGGGCTCCGGGCTCATTGGGCAGCGGGAGAGATTGGATTTGGGAGAGCAGGGAACCGTCGGTGTCGTTTGCGACCAACAGGGTCGCATCCACGGATGGGGCTACCTCGGGTGCGCGGGTGGGCGCGGAATTGTTTCCGGTGAGCCGTTGGCGGTGGGCGTGTTCGCGCAACTGCCAGAGCATCGCCCCCATGGCCAGCGAGGCTGCGAGGAGAACCGAGAAGAGAATGGTCTGATGGCGCGGAATCATGGCCGACGGGCCTCCGAGCGCCACTCCAGCAGAGCTGCGGCCAGGGCTGCGGCCACTCGCGCCTGGTAGTCGGGATCGTCCAGCGCGGTCAGCGTCTTATTGTCCGATCCGCGCTCCGGCGCAATCTCCACGGCCACGACCGGACAGATCATGCTATCGACGGCGGGCAGCGAAGTCCGGCCCAGGGTCACCGTCATGCCGGCATGAAGCAGCGCCGAGTTGAGCACCCCAGCCAGTGCCAGGCTGCGCGTCACCCAGGCGGCCTGCGCGGTCTTCCAGGCGGAGAAGCGCGCGGGCTGGGCCGGGGTGAGCGACGAGGCGAATAGATGAACGCCGGAGCCGCTCTGCGATGCGTGTAGGCTAAGGCAGGCCTCGGCCTGGGCGTGGTTGGCGATCTCCGCGCGGCGATCGGGAGAGACGTTGGCATCGGATTCGCGGGTGGTGACCGCCTGGATACCGCGCGCGGCCAATAGAGAGCGCAAGCGGACGCTGAGAGCGAGCGTGAAGGATTTTTCCAGTTGATTGCCTGCAAGACGGCCGCCCGGATCGTCGCCGCCGTGCGCGGCATCGAGCACCACCACAAAGCGCGCCTGCGGGACGACGGGAAGGGGCGACTGCGCGGTGGCAAGTTGCGCTGCTGCCGCCATTGCCGCAAGCGCACAAATACATCGGAATGCTATAGCGTCCACTCCCCACGCTCCTGAATTGCTGCACACATCGCATCGGGAGCCAGGTCGAGTTCTTCCGACCGCGTCACGGCACCGCAATCGAGCCTGACCTGTGAAAACGGAGGCGGGTCGGCAAGCGCGGCGAACACCCCGGCCTTCGGCGAATGCACCAACCCAGACATATCGACTCCCCCGGCGAGGCCATCCGCGAATGCAACCCGAAGACGGAACCCAGGAAAAGTTTCCACGACGGTGACTCGCAGCTTCGAGTGAGGCGCGACCTCCGCTTTCAAGGCAACGACACGGTGCATCTACGGAAGCTTACCACGAACGGTCAAAGTGCGCGTACAAGGTCGTTAAGCCCTCAATCCAGAGCATTCGTACATCGCGCATACAGCTCTTGAACCGCGGATCGGCTTTGAATCAAGGGGTTCACGCGGATACTCCGAAGCCCTGTAAAATCGGGGCTTCCACGCCCTATGACTTCGCGGCGCGGAACTCGACCGCCTACGGAGGACTGCTTCCGGTGGCCACCATGCTGGAGAATCTCGGCTTCCAGAAGTTGGTCGAGGAAACCCTGACGGTGAAGCGGCAGACGCGCGCGGTGCCGATGTACGGGTTCATTATGGGCATGGTGCTGGCCTGCTATCTCGCCTTCTCGCACCTGAATCTTCCACGTTTTTTCGAGCGCGAACCGATGCTGACCGGCATTCTGCGCGTAGCCCAACTGCCTCCACGGAGTGCCTTCTGGCGCTTTCTCGCCTCTCTGCATCTGGGCGTGGGTAAGAAGAGTTATCAACGTATCCTGAGCTTTATCGCCGAGACGCGGGAGTACGCGGCGGGCGCGTTGCGCACACGCGACCGGCCCAGCGGCCAAGAGATCGCCGCGCACCTGGAAAGTGTGGCCAAGGGCCTTCCCGCGGGAGTGAAAATCGTCTGTGTGCGGGCCGATTCGGGCTTCTACTGCTGGGCGGCAGTTGAAATCTGCGAAAAGAGGAAGTGGCGGTACATCGGAGTGGCGCGCAAGACCGCGCCACCTATCGATGAGTTACAAGCGGCTAACTGGAACTCCTCGCCTCGTTCCGATGCCGACGAGCAATGCGAGTTCATCTACCAGCCGCAGGGATATGGCCCGGCGCTTTTACTCTTTACACCGACATGGGAGAGAATGAGACAGACGCCATGCCGCATTCGCCACGAACTATCGAGCACCCCTTCACCGACGTTCCCGGCGCACTGGCAGAGATTCGCGCCGGGCGGATGCTCGTCGTGGTGGACGACGAGGACCGCGAGAACGAGGGCGACCTGACCCTGGCCGCGGAGTTTGCGACGCCGGAAGCGATCAACTTCATGGCCAAATACGGACGCGGCCTGATCTGCCTGACCCTGACCGAGGAGCGCGCGGATTATCTCCGGCTCTTTCCCATGACGCAGCAGAACTCCTCGCGCTTCGGCACGGCGTTTACCGAGACCATCGAGGCGCGCGAGGGGGTTACGACGGGGATTTCGGCGGCCGACCGGGCGCATACGATACGGACGGCGATCGCCCCGCATACGACCGCCGCCGACCTGGCCCGCCCCGGTCACATTTTTCCACTGCGCGCGCGCAGGGGCGGGGTTCTGGTGCGCGCCGGCCAAACCGAGGCCTCGGTGGACCTGGCTCGCATGGCCGGCCTCAATCCCTCGGGCGTGATCTGCGAGATCATGCGCGACGATGGCGAGATGGCCCGCATTCCCGACCTCATCCCATTCTGCCAGGAACACGGATTGCTGATTCTCACCGTGGCCGAGTTAATCCGCTATCGGCTGCGACATGAGCGGTACATTATGCGCGTGGGCGAGAGCCGCATCCTGACCCGGCATGGGGAGTTCCGCATGATCGCCTACGAGAGCGAGGTGAACGGCGGGGAGAGCCACATCGCGCTGGTGCGGGGCGAGATTTGCCCGGAGTGTCCGGCAATCCATGGCGGTCCGGTCGGAAAGCCGCTGCCGGTGTGCGAGCGCGCGGTGCTGGTGCGCGTCCACACCCGCTGCACGGCGGGCGATGTCTTTGCCGCCGACTGCCGCTGCCGCGAGACCCTGGACGAGTCGATGCGCTTGATTGCCGCGGAGGGCTGCGGGGCGGTGCTCTATCTGCACAACACTTCGCGCGGCTTCGAGATTGACCGCGCGCCGGAAGTGGCCAGTTTCGCGCCGGCTGGCGCGGCGGCTCCGGCTTCGCAGTCGGAAGGCGCGCATCTGGTGCTGCATCGCGAACTGCGCGCCCGCGAAGGCTCCCAGGAGAGCAGCGGGCGCATCCTTCGCGCCATCGGACTGGGCGGGCAGATTCTCTCCGACCTGGGCATCCGGCGCATCCGCCTCCTGTCGAATACACCCATGCACATTCCGGCGCTGGAAGGCTTCGGCCTGGAGATCGTTGAGCAGGTGCCGATTCCGGTCTTGGAATGCAGCCGAACGGCGCGGAACGCGGTTGGTTGTAAACTGGCTCCATGATGCGCCGATTGCGCGCTTGCACATTGTCGATGTTCGTCGCGTTCGCCGGGTGCCGCGCGGGGCAGCAGCCGCCCACGCAGACGGCTGCTGGCCCGGCCTACAAGGTTTACCATCTGCGCGGCAAAGTGATCTCCACAGATGCCGCCAGGGGCGAAGTTACGCTGAACCACGAGGCCATCCCCGGCCTCATGGAGGCGATGACCATGCCCTACAAGCTCAAGGACGCGAGCATCCTGCGCGAATTGCATCCAGGCGACGCGATCGCCGCCGACGTGCTGGTCTCGTCGGACCCCAATGCCGACTATTTACTCGATCACATTGTGGTGGTGGCGCAGGCCAAGCCGGATTACCGGCCTCCGGTTTCCTATCACGTGCCCGCGCCGGGCGACGCGGTGCCCGACTTCAAGCTGCGCAATCAGGACGGGCGCTCGATTCATCTTGGCCAGTTCAAGGGCAAGGCGCTGCTCGTCACCTTCATCTACACGCGCTGCCCGCAGCCCAACTTCTGCCCCCGCGTCACGCGCAACTTTGCCGCCGTGGAGCGGGGGTTGGCGGCCGCTCCCGCGCTCTACGGCAAGACTCATCTCATCTGCGTCAGCTTCGATCCGGAGCGCGACACGCCGGAGCGGCTCAGGGCCTACGGGGCGTCTTATATCGGCAGCGATGCGAAAAATGCCTTTGCCCACTGGGAATTTGCCGTGCCGGAGAAGCCGGTGCTGCTGGAGATGGCGAAGTTCTTCGATCTAGGCATCGGCAACGAAGCCGATGCGACGATCACCCACACGCTTTCCACCACGCTGATCGGCGCCGACGGCAAAGTCGTTCGCTTTTATCCGGGTAACGAGTGGACGGCGGAGCGGATTCTGGCCGATGTTAAGCAGTTGTCTGGAAGCGCCGGCTGAAACGCGCGCCGCAATGGTCGGACCACCGATATAAAATTCTGAGAGTGCCAAATTTCCGAGGCGGAAGCACCCGCGCTGCAAGGAACACAAGACCGATGAGCCATGGGCTAACCATCCGCGAGAACGCGGAGTTGGATTTTCTTTCGCTGGGCGCGCTGGTGCATCGGCTCGATCCGGGGATCGTTCCGTTCCGCAAGGCTTCTGAGTGCAAGATTCACGTCAGCGGCGGCGAGTTCAACGTTGCGGCCAATCTCTCCGATTGTTTCGGGCTGAGGACCGCAATCGCCTCGGCCATGTCGAACTATCCCATCGGGGATCTGATCGCCGAGCGGGTCCGCGCCATGGGCGTCAAGCCGTTCTACAAGCGATTCCAGCACAACGGCGTCACCGGCCCGAACATGGCGGCCGTGTACAGCGACCAGGGCTTCGGCGTGCGCGCGCCGGTGGTCTTTTACAACCGGGCCAACGAGGCGGCGGCGCAACTGAAGCCGGGGGACTTCGACTGGGCGCGGATTTTTTCCGGGGGAGTGCGCTGGGCGCACTCGGGCGGGATTTTTGCCGCTCTTTCGCCGACCACGGCGCCGCTGGCGGCGGAGATGATGAAGGCGGCCAAGGCGGCCGGAGCGGTCACCTCCTTCGATCTCAACTTCCGCGAGAAGCTGTGGAAGATCCACGGCGGCAACGAGCGCGCGGTCGAGACCATCGCCGCGATCGTCGACAACGTCGATGTGCTGGTGGGCAATGAAGAGGACCTGCAAAAGGGGCTAGGTATTCCTGGCCCGGAGGTCGCAGCCAAATCCAAACTCGATCCCAGCGTCTTCTTCGCCATGATCGACAAAGTGGTCGAGAAGCATCCGCGCGTGAAGGCCGTGGCCACGACGCTGCGCGAGGTTCACTCCACCAATCGCCATAGCTGGAGCGCGGTGGCCTGGCTCGGCGGCGAGACCTATGCCGCGCCGACGGCTGAGCTGGAGGTGGTGGATCGCGTGGGCGGCGGCGACGGTTTTGCGGCTGGCTTCATCTATGGCCTCCTCGCGGGCGAAGCGCCGCTGGAGGCAGTCAAGCTGGGATGGGCGCACGGCGCATTGCTGACCACCTTCCCCGGCGACACCACCATGGCCACCGTGGAGCAGGTGCGAGCCTTCGCCCAGGGCGGATCGGCGCGCATTCAGCGGTAGAGACCGGATTGATCGCATCGACTGGTAAACTTGCCATGCACGGGAGGAAAGCGTCGGATGGCAAAGGTAACCCTAGTTTTCGCGGTTCTCTTGATAGCGTTGGGCTTGGCCGGCTACCTGGGTACCGGCAGCGCGCATTCCACCGCGCTGATTCCGGCATGGATCGGTCTGGCATTGGGCGTCTTCGGCTTTCTGGCCATCAGCCCCCAGGAAGGCCGGCGCAAGCTCTTCATGCACGTCAACGTAACCATCGGTCTGCTGGGCTTTCTGGGCGGCGCTGTCGAGGCCGCGCGCGGCTATCTTCATGCCACGGCTTCCGGCATTCAGCCGGATATGATCGCGCTGACCGCCAAGCTGACAATGGCCGGTCTCCTGCTCGTCTACGTGCTACTGTGCGTTCGCTCGTTCATCGCCGCGCGCCGATCGGGAAAGCTCTAGCGCGAAATCGGAGATGCTGCAATCCTTTGCGCTCCGTCGTTGGAAACCAACCCTACGCGAAAGCCGCAACCCTTTCCATGATTGCCGAAGCATGCGGCCACTCACCTGGCCGGCGCGGCTTCGGCTTCCATGCCGACCAGGATGGACTTCAGAGCGTCGAACTCCGGCCGGCCGTGGAGGAGTTGCAGGCGCGGATCGGCGAGCATCTGGAAGAACCAGGGGCAGCGCAGCTCGGCGGCGGCGCTCAACTCCGCCAGCGCGGCTTCGGGTTCTCCGAGCACCAGCAAGGCGGCCGGCGAGAAGGACCGCAGAACGTAGCGCTCACGGCTCATCCATTGCAGCCTCTCAAGCAGGATTCGCGCCTCTTCCCGGCGCCCCGCGCAAGCCAATACGTACGCCTGGATGGCGGTTGCCAGATCGAGATATGGGCACTGCTGGACCAGCTTGCGGGCCAGCTCGATTCCACTCGCCGCATCCCCGTTGAAGGAGAGAATCGTCGCTCCGTAGATCAGCAAGCCGTCGTGTTCGGGAAACAGGGCGAGAGCCATGCGGATTTCATCCACGCTTTCGGCGGCTTGGCCGGCCAGGTGGAGGGTCCAGGCCATACGGCCATGCAGCCAGGGCGCAAAGGGGTCGTCTTGCAAGGCGGCGCGGAGAATCTCCACCGCCTCGTCGAAGCGATGGCGGCTAAGCGCGAAGAAAACCCGGGGGCGGGTGGTCCAGGGATCGTGCGGAAGATGGGCGCTGAGGGAAAAAGCCTCCAGGGCGGCGGGCAGATCGCGGTCCACGTGAAAGCTGATCCAGCCGACCGCCGGCACGATGGTTTCGGCCCGTCGAGGAAGATCGGGAATGGAGGTGACGATCCGGCGGACGTGACCCGCGGCAACCTCGGGGGCCATGAAGCCGTAGAGGGTTTGCGTGACGCAGGCATGAATGAAGTCCACCTGCGCGGGGATCAGCATCGGGTCGAGTTCGGTGGCCTTGGTAAGCTGTTGCAGGCCGTCCTGCATCCGGTGGCGGGCGAGCGACTGCCACTCGTAGCGGGCTTGCTGGTATATCGCGTAAGCTTGCTTGCGCTCCGGGCGCCGGCGCCGCTCCACGAACGGCTCGCCGCAGGCCTGGATGGACAAGCCCCCAACGCGGAGGCGGTCGGTAAGCAGTCGCACCAGTTCCGATTCCAGCCCGGCGATGCGGCTCTCATCCACCAGAAGATCTTCCACCCATAGATGGGTTCCGTCGGCAACCCGGATCATCTCCGCCCGCAGCCGAAAATGCGAGGTCAGTGCGCGCAGCGAACCGGCCAGCACCAGGTCGGCATGGAGTCTGTCTCCAATTTGCTGGGCTGTCAGACCGCGCCGGGCCAGAGTGAAAACCGAATCCCGCGCCAGCACCGAAATCTCCGGATCGCTGACTCCCGTCAGTCGGGCAATGGTCTCCTCGGCAACAGCCAAACCCAGATGTTCGGGGACGGAGTAACCTGTCTCGAAGGGCAGAATCGCCAGCCGCGGAAGCGCTTCCGCCGCAGGGCCGTGACGGCGCGTATCGGCAAAGAAGCGGTATCCGCGCTTGTAGACCGTCTGAATGCACTCTTCCGGTTCAAGCCGTGAGCGCAGGGAGGACAGGCACTTGGGAATGCTGTCGGCGGACACATGAACATCGCCCCACAGCGCCTGTTTCAGTTGCGAGGGCGTCACCACCTTGCCCGCGTGCGCCAGCAACAGGCGCAAAGCCGCCAGTTCGCGGGGAGGCAGATGAACCATCTCCTTGCCCCGCAACAGGGTGCCGTCCGGCTCCAGCCGGAAGCCGGCAAAGGAATACCCTGGATGAAGAGGGACCGATATATCCTCGGAAAATCTATTCATTCTATCCAACGCGCTTCCTCGGTATCGATGGGAACCGTGCGGTCGTATCGTGCGATTCGGGGGACCGACCGCATTGCCGACGATGTCCGCAACAACCCGCAAAATCAAAACCGGGGCAACTTGCATGGCGGTTCCGACCACGGCCGGAGCATGGGTGCGCCAAAAAACAGCAGAAGGAGTTCCGAAGCGGCGAATTCTCCAATGATAATTCGATTATCCTCGCCGCAAGCGCGATTGGCACTCTTTGTGCCGACGATAATGTTGCAAATAGTAATCCCGGCGGGTTACCGGCCGAGTATCCGCGATCGGGTCGCCGGGAATTGTCCGTCTGTTACTTTCCATTTCACGAACTTCGGCGGAAAGCCCGTGCAGCCCGGAAGAAAAACTTCAAGGATTTATCAGAAACAGGAAGGTCGGCGGCGCGCAGACTGAAACAAGGGAGTTGCAATGTCCAAGACCGTTTCCTATACGCAGTGGTTTCTGGAACCGTACTCGATCGGCATGAAGCTGCGCACACTGCGCACCCAGAAGCGGCTTACACTCTCCCGGCTGGCCACCGAGACCGGGTTGTCGACCGGACTGCTCTCCAAATTGGAGACGGACCGGATGGTTCCCACGCTGCCCACGCTCGCCACTATCTGCCGGGTTTATGGCGTGGGCCTGGGCTACTTTTTTTCAGAGTCCGCGCGGCATACGCTCTCCATCACACGCAAGGCCCATCTGGAGGGCGAAGGCCGCGGCGTGGAGCCGGTGAAGTACACCCCGCTGAACTCGGTGACCGAAGGCGCGCCGCTGATGGCGCAGATGATCGAGTTCTCTCCGGGTGGCGCCACCAGCGCCATGGAAAGTCTGCGCGAGACCAGCGGCCTGGTGTATGTGCTGGAGGGAAGGCTTCAGGTGGAGGCGGGCGGGATGCAGGAGGTTCTGGAGGCCGGCGACTGCGCTTACATGGAGAGCGCGCTGGCCCTGGCCTGGAGCGCGGCCGGGAAGCACCGCTGCCGAATACTGGCGGTGACGCCGACCGTAGCGCGCCCGCAGGCATGAGTGGGTCAGAGTGATCCCAGCCTTGTCCTACCCCGATGTCCGGCCTCGTCAATTTCGGTTGTCGGCATATTTCACTCTCCCAATACCCTCTTGAAAATCGCCTCCACATGGCCCAACTGCCGGGTATGGTCGAACGTCTGTCGCAGCTTTTCCGGCCTGAGCAACGATGCGATCGTTGCATCCTTGTTTACTTCATCGCGGAAGACCAAATCTTCCTTCCAAGCCCGCATTGCGTGGGCCTGCACCAGCCGGTAAGCCTCCTCGCGCAGCATCCCCGCCTCGGCTAAGTCGAGCAATAACTGCCCGCTGAATATCAACCCGCCGGTGCTTTCCAGGTTCTTCTTCATGCGCTCGGGATAAACCAGCAGGCGGTCGATCAGGTCGGTCGCTTTGGCCAGCAGATAGTCCACCAATATCGTCGAATCCGGAAAGATCACCCGCTCCACCGAAGAGTGCGAAATGTCCCGCTCATGCCACAGCGCGATATTCTCAAACGCCGCCTGCGCATTGCCGCGCAGCACCCGCGCCAGTCCGCTGATCTGCTCGCTTGTGATCGGATTCTTCTTGTGCGGCATCGCCGAAGAGCCCTTCTGCTTCTCGCTGAAGTACTCCTGCGCCTCGCGCACCTCGGTCCGTTGCAAGTGCCGCACCTCGACCGCAATCTTGTCCAGTGTGCTAGCGATAATCGCCAGCGTCGAGATATACGCGGCGTGACGGTCGCGCTGAATCACCTGCGTAGCCACCGGCGCCGGTTTCAACCCCAGCCGCGCGCATATCCTTTCCTCGTGTTCAGGTTTGAGGTGACCGAAAGTGCCCACGGCACCCGAGAGCTTGCCCACGCGCATATCCTCGGCAGCCGCATCGAACCGCGCCAAATTGCGCTCCATCTCGGCGTACCAGTTGAGCAACTTGAGGCCGAAGGTGGTCGGCTCGGCATGAATCCCGTGGGTGCGGCCTATGGTGGGCGTGTGCTTGAACTCGATGGCCCTGCGCTTGAGCGCGTCCAGCAGTTCGATGAGGCCCGCGCGGATCAGCGACGAAGCCTCTTTCACTTGCAGTGCCTGCGCCGTGTCCACAATGTCGTTCGAGGTCAGCCCGTAGTGCAGCCACCGCGACTCGGCCCCGAGGCCCTGCGCGTTCAGCCTCTCGGCCACAGCCGTCGTGAAGGCGATCACGTCGTGCTTCACCTCCGCCTCGATCTCCTGAATGCGAGAGACGGAGAAGCCGGCCTTGGTGGCGATGGCCTCGGCTGCGGCAACGGGAATCACGCCGTCCTCGGCCAGCACACTGCTCGCCGCCGACTCGACCTCAAGCCAACAACGGTACTTGTTCTCTTCCGTCCAGATGTGGCCCATCGCCGGGCGAGTGTAGCGGTCTATCAAGGCGAACTCCTTGCCAGAGCCGCATTCCGCGGCCCTGCCCCAACTCTCGATTGTACGAGCAACCCCTCCGTGCCTCCGTGCCCCATCCATTCCGCGCTCTTTGCGGAATGGGTGGGATACCACGAACCCCGACCAGCCTCATCCCCGCACAATCCCCAACCGTTCGTGCAGCTCATCCACCAGCAGCCCCCGTCCCGGCTTGTAGGGCTGAAACCACTCGCCGTCGATCACCAGTTGCGGAACGGCCCGCTTCCCCACCCGCCGCACCACCTCGGCCGAGGCCTCCCGGTCGCGGTCCACATCGATCTCGGTGTACTCGATCCCGTGCGACTCAAGAAACTTCCGCGCCGCCCGGCAATCTCCGCACCAAGAGACGCCATACATTTGCACGTTCATGCGATCATTCTACGCGGGTTTTTACTGCTACGATCAGGAAGAATGACCGCCAACGAGATCAAAGCGCTGTTACGGCTCGAACCGCACCCGGTCGAGGGCGGCTTCTTCCGCCAGACCTACGCCGCCAGTGAGAGAGTCGAGCTTCCGCGCGGCTCGCGCTCCGTCGGCACCGCCATCTACTACCTGCTGGAGGCGGGAACCTTCTCCGAGATGCACGTCCTTGCATCCGACGAAATCTTCCACTTCTATCTCGGCGACCCGGTCGAGATGCTCCAGCTCTTCCCCGATGGCCGCTCCGCTGTCTTCACGCTTGGCCCCGGTCTGGCGGCTGGCCAGCACGTCCAACTCGTCGTCCCCGCCGGAGTCTGGCAAGGCACACGCCTTCTCGGCAACGGCAAACTCGCGTTGTTGGGATGCACAGTTACACCGGGGTTTGATTTTGAGGATTATCGGAGCGCGCCCGCCGACGAACTCATCATTAAGTGGCCGGGCGAGGCAGAGCGCATACGGACCTTGACGCGCAAGTAGCGGATTTTCAATCACAATCTGGGCATTTAGGTAGATGTTTAGGCGAGAATATTGTGTCGCCACGTTTCTCAGCCACAGTGCTGTATTGGTCGGTCCCTTCTCCTTTTACAAGGAACGAGATTTGCGCACCAAACCCAATCTGCTGGAGACATTCAACGCACTTGTATGGCCGACCTGCTTCGAGCAGAACAAACTCATTAAAGCATTCTCTGTGCCATTCAGCGTCCAACGACGTGAACGCGGGAGTTATCGCGTTATACCATGGGCCTCGGAGCATCTGAACGACGGGTGCGCCGTATTCAATGTTTACATCACATTTAGCGCAAATATGCTTCACATTTCCCTCCATATCGACGGTCGAAGCAGCGGGAACAGTTCACGAGAAGTGGGCCGATGATACCAAAGTCTCTACCGCCGCTCCCGAAAGAAACTCCGCAATAACTCCCCAGACTCCTCAGCAAGAATCCCCTGCTCCACCAGCATCTGGTGATTGAGCTGCGGATGGTTAAGCACCGCAAGCACCGACCCCGCCGCTCCCGCCTTCGGATCGCTAGCAGCAAAGACCAGCCGATCCAGCCGCGCATGAATCATCGCTCCCGCGCACATCGCGCACGGCTCCAGAGTTACATAGAGCGTGCAGTCGGGCAGTCGGTAGTTGCCCAGCGCCGCGGCCGCCGCGCGCAGGGCCACAATCTCCGCGTGCGCCGTCGGGTCCAGGTCGCGCATCACGCGATTCTGCCCGCGCGCTAGAATAGCTCCCTCGCGCACTGCCACCGCGCCAATCGGCACCTCGCCGGCCTCACCGGCGAGCCGAGCTTCATCGAGCGCGGCTTGCATGGAGTCAGAATCGGTCACGCGAGAATTCCGCCTGCGCGCAGGTGTTTGAAGTTGATCCCTGCCAAACCACGAGAATTGAGCAAGCTCGCCAAACGCCAATCTATCGTCAGAATCAAATGATTGGATGCTAGACGCGTAAGTGCTGCGTCGGTAAGACCAAATTCGACCGAGCCTGGATCTGTCATGATCGTGGAAGCTGGTTCGTAGAATTCCGGGATCAACGCAACGCCATGAGAAATATGAAGACTCCATGCGGGCTTTCTCCAAGACGGCAATGCGTTGGCGAGATTAGATACTTCGGTGAGCACGTGAGGGGTTGTCCGCAATTCTCCGAGTGCTGCAAGTGTTTCGCCAAGAATGAATGTATCGCTCGGACCGAAGGCGTTCAATCGCTTAAAGGTCTTGACTAAAGATGGATCGAAACTCGCGCACCAATGCAAAAGGAGGAGGTTGGAGTCAAGGACAACCGGCCAGCCAAGGAATGGGACAAGCGCTGGGTGGTTCTGCGGGCTCATGCAGCGTACTGCTTGATTGCGATGAGCCGACCGTCTTCGGCGTCTAATGTGACAATCTTAGCAACTCGCTTGAACCCAAATGGCGTAACCTGTTGGCCGAGAAACTTCGCAGTCTCCGGATCGGCAACGCTGAAGGTCAATTTCCATGCTGGCAGCTTGGCCCCTTCTGCTGTCTCAAACGCCCCTGACTCAACCTCTTCCAGGCGTATGTCCTGTGTCCCAGCGAGATCGGGCATGATCTCCTGGATATAGCCGAGGGCTTTCTGTGTCGCTTCACGCGGGTTCAACATTACCTGGCTCCCCCTGACTGAATTCTACCGCGAAAAAGCCTCAACTGCCGCGGGCTGCTGCTGGGTCATGCAATGCAGCGTACCCAGACCCCAAACCAGATCCACGCAGTGAATGCCGATCACCTCGCGCCCCGGAAAGACCTCGGCCAGCGTGTTCAGCGCCACGCGGTCGTTTGCGTCGTGGAAGGTAGGAACCAGCACCAGCCCATTCGCAATATAAAAGTTGGCATAACTCGCCGGCAGACGCTGCCCGCGAAAAACCACCGGTCGCGGCAGCGGCAGCTCGACTAAGTCGAATTGCTTTCCGTCGAGCATGCGCGCGGCCCTCAGTCGCTCAAGATTCTCAGCCAGCGGCGCGTGGTTCGGATCGCTCGTCTTCGGCTCAATGCAAGTTACAATCGTCTCCCGCCCCACAAACCGGCTGATGTCGTCAATGTGCCCGTGTGTGTCGTCGCCGGCTATTCCGCGATTGAGCCAAATCACCTGATCGATGCCAAGATACTCGTAAAACGCCCGCTCCAGTTTTGCGCGGCTGACGCCGGGATTGCGCGCTTGCACCTCGCTGAGCAGGCACTCCTCGGTCGTGAGCAGAATTCCCGCCCCATTCGTGTCGATTGAGCCGCCTTCAAGCACTAAACGCCACAAGGCCCCATCGGCTAACTCAATCGTCGGTTGCCACTCCTGCAAGCCGAGCAACTCGGTAACTCGCCCCGGGAACAGATCGTCAAGCGGCCAGTCGGCGTACTTGGCCCAAGCATTGAAGCGCCAGTTAGTAACAGCAACCTGGCCCTCGCCGTTCCGCACAAAGACCGGCCCCGAGTCGCGCGTCCAACTGCGATTGGTGGTCCATAAGTGGAAACTAACTTGTTCGAGATTCGCTCCCGCCCGCCCCAAAATTCCCTCGGTGCGCTGTTGCGCCTTCGCATCCTCAACCAGCAGATGCACCCGCTCCCGCGCGGCCAGCAGGCGCACAATCTCCGCATAGACCCACGGAATAGCCAGAAACTTCCCCGGCCAATCCTCGGGATTATGCGGCCATGCCAGCCATGTTGCCTCATGAGGCTCCCACTCGGCGGGCATCCGATAGCCCAACTCTCGCGGCGTATTGTCGGACGGCGAAGAAATAGGCATTGCTACTTATGATCTCCATCCGCGGGCCATGCATTCACCGGATCGAGAAACCGCTTGGCGATCGGCTTATAAGCGTCGATGCGGCGGTCGCGCAGAAACGGCCAGTTGCGCCGCGTCTCTTCTATAAGTCCTATATCTATTTCGCCGATCGAAATCTCTTCGCCATCGCGCGAGGCCTGGGCGATTACGCGGCCAAAGGGATCGGCCAGGAAGCTGCCACCCCAGAACTCGATGCCCGCTCCTTCGCTGCGGTTGCCGAGAACGTCGCCCTGCTCCACGCCGACGCGATTCACCGCGGCCACATAGACCCCGTTGGCGATCGCATGCGCCCTCTGGACGGTCTGCCAGGCATCGTACTGCGCCGCGCCAAACTCATCCTTCTCCGCCGGATGCCAACCGATCGCCGTAGGATAGAAGATCACCTCCGCGCCTTTCAGCGCGGTCAGCCGCGCCGCTTCGGGGTACCACTGATCCCAGCAGACCAGCGTACCTATGCGGCCAAAGGCTGTATCGACGGCCTGAAATCCCAGATCGCCCGGCGTGAAGTAATACTTTTCGTAGTAGAGCGGATCGTCGGGAATGTGCATCTTGCGATAGACTCCGGCGATAGCTCCGTCGGAGTTCAAAGTAACTGTCGTGTTGTGATAAAGTCCCGGCGCGCGACGCTCGAAGAGCGAAGCGACAATAGCGACCCGCGCCTCGCGCGCCACCTCGCCCAGCCGCGCTGTCGCGGGTCCGGGGATCGGCTCGGCCAGGTCGAAGAGGCGCAAATCCTCGCGCTGACAAAAGTATTGCGCCTCAAACAACTCCGGCAGGCATACGATCTTCGCGCCTCGCCCCGCCGCCTCCCGTATGCGCTCGACCGCCGTGGCGAAGTTAGCCTCCGGGTCCGCGCCCATGCGCATCTGCACCAGTCCCACTTTGTACTTGCGCGAATCCATCATAAGTATTTCCCAAGTCTTTATGCTCACGCGGAAGCAAGGCCAACCCGCCGGCGGCATTGGCCTCGAGCATTCGTGGCAGGAAATCCCTACTCTTCCAGAATCAACACCGCGGCGGCTATGGTCGTGGTCCACAGTTCGCGCTTGTCGCCCACCGCCGACTGAGTGATATTGCTGGTTCGGACGATCTTGTTCGAGATGCGGTAAATCTCCTTCTTCTCGTCCCAACTCTTGTCCGGGTCGAATTCCACATCCAGCGTCGTGGCCAGCATCTCCGCGGCCAGTTCCTCGGCGTACTCGCCAGCCTGTTCCTCGCTCTGGCCGAAGCTGTGGTGCTCGCTCAAGTAGCCGTAGGTGTTCTGGTCGGCTGGAATGGCCACGCCGATGCTTGAAACCACCAGCCGGTGAGGCTCGCGCGTTGCGTTCTCCGCGATGACCGCAAAGACCACCTCGCCGTGGCTCAGGTAGGTCAGGCCTTCCTTGCGCGTTATAACTTTGCACTGCGGCGGAAAAATGGAAGAGACGCGCACCAGATTCTGCGAGGCGATGCCCGCATCCCGAAGCGCCATCTCAAAGCTGGTTAAACGTTCCTTGTGCCTGCCAACGCCCTTGGTAAAGAAAATCTTCTTCGGGACCATGCTTTTTCCCAATTTCTATGTACCCTCCATGGATTGACGCTCTTGAATTTCGCGCACTTCCCGAATGAGTCTATCGCATCCGGGCGGCTTGCAACAGTGTCCGCGCGGAATTCATCCGCTGTTCATACGCCGGACGGCATATGCCTCAAATGGCCGCGGCATTCCCATCCGGACTTCCGCGGCGTGCAGCCAGATGGGCAGTGACGGGTTCGGCCTATCGATCTGGCAGCCCTCTTCCCGAATCCCCATGAGTATCGGGATTTCCGTGCTTCTCTATGTTTCGCTCGATCTGGACAGCGTATCTACTGGCGGACACTCTCAAACCTCATGCTCCGATACGCGCTCCGAGATACGCCTTCAATCGCCATCAAAGTCTTTCATTGGCGCGCCGACACATGGCTCAGGGAAGCGCCATATCGTTGCGACCTACTTCTGTCGCAAAGATGGGAGAGCGCGAACCTCGGTCCACGCGCGCATCCGCGTTGGGCACATACCCATCGTCGGCACTCGGTGCGTGTGCGCGGCAACGCCCAGGGGATGTGCAATCCGATGTTCGGTATCCTGGCCGCTGTTGGAGATTTGCAACAGGCTGCGGATCGGCATCTTAGCGAGGCACAGCCGCCGAGTTGGCTTGGGCCTCCCAGCGCCAAGATCGCGGCGAGCGTCTGCGTTGGAGGGCGAAGGTCATCGAAAGACGTACCGCACCCCGAAGTTGGGGACCAGCGTCATCTGATCGATCTCCGAAACCGCATTGCGATTCGGATTCCAGGGTCCATTTCGCGGCATCCACACGTAGGCCAGAAAGTTGGCCCGGTCGAGCAGATTGTTCGCTCCGGCGTACAGCTCAAGATGCAGGCCGCGGACCTTCATGTCCTTGTCCAGTTGAGCGTCCAGCCGGCCGTAGTGGGGCGCGCGCAGAAGGTTCATCGCGGAGACGTCGTAGATGGGCCGGTTCTGAGCCAGCGAGTCGGGCATATCGTAGGGTGTGTAAGGGCGTCCGGTCGCATATCCGTAGCGGGCCGACAGCTCGTAGCCGTGCCCGAAGCGCTCCAGAGCCACGGCGTTCACGATCCAGGGAAAATCGTAGTTGCTGGGCCGCATGACGCCATCCAATCCCGCGAACATGGCCCGCGAATAGGCCACCGATCCCCGCGCCGTGAAGCGCGAGCCGACGCGGGCGATCTCCGAGACCTCGATCCCCGACGAACTGCCGCGTCCGCCGCTCGTCATGGGCAGCCAGACGAACTCCTGGCCGACCATGTCCACCAGGTTGTGCAGGTTTACCGACGGGTACTCGGTCGATGCGGGAATGTTTCGATAGGCCTTGTTGTAGGCCTCGATGCGGATTTGAGAAGCCGGCACGAAACCCAGATCGATGCCGACGATCTCATGGGTCGAGCGCATGGGCAGCATGGCGCGATTGCCCGGATCGGAGAGCAGATACACATAGGGCGGCATCTGCGCATAGCCGGCGAATGCGGCATGAATCCCCACCGATTCCCGGATGCCGTAGCGAACGCTCAGGCGCGGAGTCAGCGTGGCGTGGTCTCCGAAGGCGAAGCTTTGCAGCCGGAATCCCGCGCTCAACTCGAGGGGCTTGAGGGGGCGCGCCGAAAGCTGCGCGAAGGAGCCGGTTTCCCCGGTCGAAAAATCCGACGCGAAGGAGGTGGAATCGGCGCGGACCGCGGCGGTGGAGTAGGGCGAGTAGGCGCCGATGGGCTGGGCGATATTGTAGTGCGGCCGCTGCAGCCAGGCCGCGCTTCCGGCCGAGAGCGCAAACCGGGATACGCTCCATTCGTAGCGGTAGCCGGCGGTGCTGAAGGCGCCGTTCGAGTCTTCGTCGTAGACCGGCGTGGCCACCGCCTCGGCTGCCGGGATGGGGCACGCGGTATCGATAGCGTAGGCGTTCACAGCCGGATTGAGTATCTGGTCCTGCTGGTGAATGTGTTCGATCTGCTCCGAGTCGCTGGCCCCGGCCACCGCGAACGAATGCGTCGAATACACGCGCTGCCACTCGGCTCCCGCGGTCTCGCGCCATCCGGAGTATTGCGAATCGATGGTGCTGGTCTCAACCCAGTCGCTTGCGCAAGGGGTCACCCGATAGGAGTCCCATCCCGCAACCTGCAAGACGGTGAGCCGATTGCCGGAGGCGTCGTCGCGCCGGTAGCGGGCAACTTCGTTGGTATACGCCGGCATGGGTCCAATGCCGGAACTGCCGCCCAGCGCGTCGATGATGCCGTGATGCGCCGAGACCAGCAGGTTGCCGCCATGCGCGAGCTTCTCCGCGAGTCCGCCATATCCCTGGATTCCGATATCCGCCTCCAGATGCTCGGCCGAAGCCGCCTCCAGAGTCCGAATCTCGGTCACCGACGAAAGACGCTCCGGAAATCGGGCCTCGTAGCCGCCGGTGTACAGCTTGATCCCCTGCACGATTCCCGCGTCGATCATCGGACCGAAGCCGCCGGTGGTGCCCAGCGTTGCCAGAGAGTTGATGTTCGGCACCTCGATGCCGTCCACCAGAAACAGATTCTCCATGGGGTGGCCGCCGCGCACCATGATCTCATTGCTGAGGTCGCTGCCGGCTACCACGCCGGGGAATGTCTGAAGGAATCTCGATATGTCTCCAAACGTGCCGGCGGTGGAGATGGCCTCCATGCCGCCCGCTCGAAAGGGGTCCGGCTCGCTGCTCTCCAGCGCCTGCTGATAGCCGTGCACCTCGACGGTGGCGGTGACCGGCGCGATGCGCTTGGACAGGGCGTCGAACAGAGATGCGGGCGGCGGCGTGGAGCCGATGGCGGGAGATGTGGCGGGCGCCCAGAAAGCGGTTCCCGGCGTTCCGCCTCGAGGAGCGCTTGCCGCGGTCGGCGGCGGAACCGCGCCCGGCAAGGAGCTGATCGCGACGAGCGGCTTGGCCTCCGGCGCCGGGTTCGATCGCTGACACCGCGGCGAGGAAGATGGGAAGAAAGCGACCAGCAGAGCGACCGACAGCGGCTTCCACAAGGGAACATCCAACCGGCGGCGCCGCAACTGTTCGCTCCTCGCGCGCTTGTCGGGCGGCGGGGTTGACTTTCGTCCGTTCTTTGGGAAACCGTCTGCTGAAGCCAGGCTGTTGTTAGCCCGCGCTGGAGCGGATGGGGATTTGCCG
>Ga0181529_10000819_pt1 | contig 43442 bp, 40 predicted proteins | sample PEATcosm2014_Bin_36_FD_119763 | JGI IMG/M metagenome (GOLD analysis project Ga0181529, IMG submission 119763) | Peatland microbial communities from MTU Mesocosm Facility, Houghton, MI, USA - PEATcosm2014_Bin10_30_metaG | ecosystem: Environmental > Terrestrial > Soil > Wetlands > Peat | place... | reverse complement strand
TTTGCGCTGGATGGCGGCCATGCGGAATTCCAGGGTTTGGAGGTAGTCCATCGGAAATAAGTCTATGCATGGCCGTCTCGGAGTCAAAGGCCGGGCTCATGGCCGATTCCTGCCGGGCGAGGGGGCCGGATCGGCAAGACTCGATATGCGACGGCGGCGTACAACTTTTTTTAAAAGAAACGATAGTCGAATTTGACAGCGATTTTTACATGTCTATACTTTTCCTCATGAGCATCCAAATGGCCGATTTGAGGAAGCTCGTGAAGATCGTACGGCAGTACGAAGTCATTTACGGCGGGGGCATAAGCACGAGCGACGCCGCAGTGCGCGAGGAGTGCGAGGGCCTCGTCGGACTCCTCGAGGCGGAGCTTGGCTCTTCCAGGCGCTCGGCCAAAGCCAAGGCCAAGGAGACGTCGACCCTGCCCTCCCTCGTGGACTCAAAAAGGAAGCCCAAGGGCGCCGGGACAGCCCGACCCCTGACTGCCCGCTCCTCCGAGCTGGCTTCGCTGAGTTCTTCTGCCAAGGCCGTAAGGTCCTCCCCCGCGGAGAGTGCGGCTCCAAAGCCTCCCAAGACGAAGGCCGCCGGCCAGCCAGGCAAGCGCGAGACCGGGCAGGCGGAGCCCAAGAAAGCCGAGGGCGCGAACGCCAAAGCAAAAGCAGAGAGCATGAAAGCCAAAGCTCAGCCTGCGAAAGCCAAACCCGAGTCCAAGAAGCTCGAGCCTAAGAAAGCCGAGCAGAAAAAAACCCAGGGAAAGAAGGTCGAGCCGAAGCAGGCCGAATCCCCGAAGGACGGCAGAGGGCTGGATGAGGATGTCCGCAGCCGTCATGTCGGCGCGGCCAAGGCGGCCGAGCGCCGCCTGAGCCAGATCTCGGACAAGCCCGGCGGGGCGGAGGCGAAAAAGCGCTTCGCGGCCATGCACCTCTTCGACGCTTTCAGACAGAGCAAGCTTCCTAAATATGGAGGCTTCATAGTCTGCGTCCGCTTCTCCGAGGGCGCCGGCTATGCGGTCATCGAGATCATCGGCTACGGCAACATGCAGGACATGTATCCCGACGGCGACACTTTGGTCTTCAAGAGCGTCGGCTGCAAGCTCTACGCGATCGTCGAGCCGCCGGCCTACCTGCTCAAAAGCGTCGAGCCCGTCAATAGGCCGGAAGGCCAGATGGTCCCCTACCGCTTTTCCGAACTCCTGACCCACACGACCAAGCGATTCCAGAACGTCTTCATCGGCCGCAAGCCCGTGTTCATGCCGACGAGCTTCTCCGTGCTCAAGCCCGAGGGCGAGGACCTGGCCGTCCTGTTCTACGACATCGCCGAAGTGTACCAGAACATCCAGGACTTCCTGATCATCATACTTCGGGACCGCCTCGGCGTCCCGGTGCCCGATTCGAGAAAGGCCGCCGAGATCATCGCCCGCGGGATCCGGGAATTCCGAATCTGGATAGACGAGGCCTAGCATGAGCGAAGAAAGTCTCGTCGCCATCCTGCTGACCGGGTTCCTCGAGGCCGATCTCGCGCCGCTGTCCGAGGCGATCAGGGGTATGGGGCGCGAGGCGATCGCGGGCGATCCGGTCAACGACACGAGCCCAGCCTTCGTGCTCGCGGCGGCCTACGACGAGACCTCCCTGCGTGGGCAAAGGGCCGGCGCCCTCGAGGACCCGCGGCCGTGGGCCTTCTGCGTGCCTGCCTCGGAGCGCGGCCTCATCGCCTCGGCCGCCGCCGCGCGCGAGGGGCGCCTGCTGCTCCTGCCGCCCGAGGGCCGCGAGCTCAAGCGGCTTCTCGTCGCCCTGGGGGAGGACGCCAAGGAACGCGGCGCGGGGGACGTGGCATTCGCTGGGCTCGAGCGGCTTGAGGCCAGCTTCGCCTGGAAGACCAGCGAGTTCGACGTGAGCCGGGTTTGCCGGCGCCTTGCCCGCCTTCTCGCAGAATCCGGCTTCTACGAAGACCGCGAGGGCGAGGACGAGTGCGCTCTCGCCCTCGAGGAGGCTCTCGTCAACTCCATAGAGCACGGCAATCTCGCCTTGGACTCATCTCTCCGGCCCGAGGGTCCCCTCGCCGAGGACCTCTATGAGATCGAGCGCGCCAAAAGGATGGCTGATCCGGAGTACGGCGGGCGGCTGATCCGGGTCCGCATGGCCGTCGTGGCCGACGAGGCGGTCCTCACGCTTGCAGACGAGGGCAGCGGCTTCGACGTGAGCAAGGTCGAGATGAGCCCGAGCGGCCTCGAGGTCTCAGGGAAGGGCTTTTGGCTCATCAAGAAGCCCTTCGATACGATGTCCTACAACGAGAAGGGAAATTCGCTGACGCTGACCAAGCGCCGGCCCCGGCCTCGGCCGGCGCCGGCCGAGGGATCGCGCTAGTCAGGCATGGAGGTACCATGGATTTCAGCGACAAGGAGTTGAAGGTCCTGCTCCAAGCGCTCTACCGCTTCAGGGGCGAGGTCTCCGGGGCAAGCCAAACCGAGCAGAACAAGTTCGGCGTGGTGTCCTCGGTGATCGACAAGATCGAGTCGAAGGTCGGTCCGCTCAAGGTCGAGAGGACCCGCTTCGACCGGGAGATGGATGAAAGTCTCTCCATCCTCGCCACCGGGAGGATGGGAGCCGCCAAGGCGGCGCGCGAGACGCGCGAGAAGGCCGAGCTTGACAAGGAGATGTCCGCGCCTAAGGTTATGAAGGGCGCGGGGAAATCCGCGGGCCCGAAACCCGCCGCGGCAAAGGGCAAGAAGTCGGCGGGCGCGGCCAAGGCCGCGGCATCGAAACCGAAGTCCAAGTGACTCAGGCGGGCCGACGGGAAGCCCGAGCGCCCGGCGGCCGGCTCAGCAAGGAGGAACGATGGCTACAACAAAGGCGGAGGAGCAGGCACGGCTCTGGACCCGCGAGAACATCATGTCCGTGGAGAATCGGATTCTCCAGCAGGTCATGTCGTCCCGGACGCCGGAGGCCGTCGAGTCGGCGATCGCCTACACGAGGTTCCTCAGGCTCTCCGGGCTCACGTCCGACAATTATCCGCTCTTCCTCAAGATGCTGGAGATCGAGAACCACTGGGTCCTCGACGCCCTCATCGGGGACGAGGATCCATTCCTCTTTCTCTCGACGATCCAGCCCAACCGCTACGTGATCTCGAAGTGCTTTACGCTGCTGACGCGCTGGCACCCGGGCGGAATCTATCCGAAGACCCTCTCGATCGCCCTTGGCGTGCTTCAGAACGCGTTCAGCTCGCCCAAGGACGGCTACAAGATCTATCCGCTCACGATCGCGGACGTCGACAACCTCGGCAAGCATCTCGAGAAGGAGAAGGGGCAGAACTTCCCGCTCAACCGCTGCATCCTCGACATACTGGACCGCATCGGCTCGCTGCAGGGCCTCGGCTGGGACGAGAGCATGGAGGAAGTCTCGCGGCAGTCCGTGCGCATCCGCAGCTTCTTCTTCGACAGCGTCAAGAAGCTCGAGGATTGCATACCCCAGGTCCTCATGGTCCGCGGGGACTACCTCAAGGACGAGGTGTCGCCCAGGACCCTCTTCGTCGAGGACATCGACATGGCCCTCCGCCACGACTAGCGGAGAGAATGCGCGAAAGGAGCGAACATGGACGAATCCATAGTCAACGACAGCTGGTCCGAGGAGCAGATCAACGGCATCGAAAACAGGCTGCTGCAGGGCATCATCGGATGTCGCACCTACGAAGCTGTAGAGTCCGCGATCACCTATGCGGCCTTCCTCAATACGGTGGGGCTCACGCCTGAGAACTACCCTGTCTTCCTGCGCATGCTGGAGATCGAGAACCACTGGGTGATCGACGCCCTCATCGGGGACACCGATCCCTTCCTCCTCCTCTCTCCGGTCCAGCCGAACCGCTACATCATCGGGAAGATCTTCGCGATGATGACCAAGTGGCACAAGGGCGGCATCTACCCGAAGAATCTCTCCGTCATCCTCGGCGTCCTCCAGTCCAACTATTCCTCGCCCCGCGACGGCTACAGGATCTACCCCCTGTCCATCGCGGACCTCAACGGGCTGGCCAAGCACCTGGACAAGGAGAAGGGCCAAGAGGACCCGCTCAATCGGACCATCCTCAACATCCTCGATCGAGTTGGGCAGCTCGAGGGCGTCGGGACCGACGCCGACATGGAGGAGACCGCGATCCACGCCTCGGGCGTGCGCAACGCCTTCTTCGACGACCGCAAGCGCATGGAGGACGTGATCCCGCCGGTGCTCCTCGTCAAGGCGAGCTACCATGAGAAGGAAGTCGCGCCCCGAAAGCGCGTGCCCCTCAAGGAGATCGAGAAGAAAGAGAAGGAGAAGGTGAAATAAGTGGACAGGATTGAGCGCGTCGCGGAGGCGCTGCGCTCGCTCGACCTGGGCGCGGGCGTCTCCATCGAGGGGCGCACCTTCGTGGGCGGCGGGGACGTGATGACGCTCCTGCGCGACCTCGAGGGCCTGGCCGCCGGCCTGGCCTCGCGGGACCTGTTCGCCTTATACGACAGGATCGTTGCCCACGACGGCGTCTTCAGCGAGGACATTGCGGGGTCCGGGCGCTATTACGCCTACCTCGTCTTCGAACTCAAGGGCGCCACGCCCGAGGAGAAGGAGGCGACGCTAGCGGCCTCCCTCGAGGATCTCCTGTCCCAGTATGGCAAGGACGCCGTACTGTCCAAGATTCCCCCGAGGATCGTCGGACGGCAGGTGACCGAGGCGCTCACGCTCAGGCCGGAGAGCGAAGATTTCCCCGCGTACTACTCCAAGGTTCGCATGGCCTACGCCGAGAAAATGGCGATCGAGGAATTGCCCAAGGCCGTCCTCGCCGGGATCAGGGCCGAGCAGGAGCGACTGCTCGACGGCTACGACTGGACGACCCTCAGGGTCGAGGACCGAGCCGGGGAAGTCGTCGATGTGTGCGGGGACCTCTATCTCCTGTCCGCGGAGGGCCTCGGCAAGGCCGATCCTTACAGGCTTGTCTGGGAAACCTTCGCCGAACGGGGACCTGAGCGGTTTTACGACTTCGACGTTTTGACGGACGGGGAGTACCCCCCGGACATCGAGGACGCCCTAGGTCGCTACTACGCCTATGTAAGGGCTACGCGCAAAGGCCAGGCCCCCGAGGATAGGGAAAAGACCCTCCTCGAGGCCTTGCCCGCGGCGGCTGTCGAGGCCTTGGGCCGGGACGCCGTACTTGCGCTGTTTAAGGAGTACGTCGACGGAGACCAAGTCACGGCCTCGCTCACGATCCGGCCCGAGGCCGAGGAATTCCCCTCGTACTTCAACGCCAAGAAGATCGACGCGGGCAAGGAGCGCCTGCGGAAGCAGATCGCCATCAACGTCCAGGCCGAGGTCATCGCCGCCGTCGAGCGGGCGCTCGGCGGAGTCGAGAAGTTCGTCATTCTAGAGTGAATCGGAGGGGATATGGATATCGAGCTTGACAAGAAGGGCGATACGCTGAAGATCATTATCGACGGCAATATCGATACGGATGGCGGGCATAAGCTGGCTGTCTCGCTCCAGGAAGCCATGGAGATGGAGGGTGTCAAGACCGTCGTATTCGATCTAAGCACCGTGCGCACCATCACCTCGTCGGGGATCGGGAAGATCATGAATTTCTTCAAGTTCATCGACGGCATCAAAGGCGCGATGTCGATCAAGGGCATCTCGGACCAGCTTTACAAGCAGTTCATGGAGATACACCTGGACCGGATATTCCCGATCAGCAAGTGAGGGGCCTAGAGTCGTGAACCATATCAGCTCCTTCTTTCCCGACCCCAAGGGAGTGCGACTGCATTACCAGTACTGGGAGGATTCGTCCAAAGGGTACGACAGGGTTGGCCTCGTCCTGCACGGACTGGGCTATCATTCAGGCTCCTATCCCGAACTCGTGCCGGCCTTCGTGTCGGCGCGCTACAAGGTCGTAGCCCCGGACTTCGCGGGCTTCGGGATGAGCCCGGGCGAACGCGGCGCGGGCGGGACGGTAGCTATGGCCGACGCCGTCGAGGCCCTTTGCCGCCGTATCGAGGCCACCGAGGGAGCGCGGGAAATAGAGATCATCGCCCATTCAATGGGAGCGATCGCCGCCCTGCTCTTCCTGAAGAGATACCCGGCGCGGCGCATCAGGATGGCGATAGTGTCGCCGCCGCTCTTCGGCATCCCCGTCGACGCCTCGCCGGAGGCCCTCGCCGCCGACGAGGGCCACAAGGCCCGCATCGTCGAGGACCCGCGCTATGCCGCCTCGATGCCCAACGCCCTCGCGGCCGACCTCGACCGGACGGCCAAGGAGCTCCTCGCCGATCCCTCCTTCCTCGAAGGCAGGAAAGTCGCCTTCTTCGCCGGGGAGGACGATCCCCTCGTCCCCTTCGAGCGGCTCAAGGAGACGGCAGGCAAGCTTCCGCTGGCCGCCTCCCGCGTCACGGGCTTCCCCCGCGAGCGGCACGACCCGATCGGGGGCAAGCGCGGGAGCCAAGCAGTCGCCGCAATCCTGGCCTGGCTGGACGAGACCAGGTTCGAGTACCGCTCGTAACGCATCGCTAGGTCTTCGACCGAGCAAGGAGGAGAAGATAGATGGACCTCGACATCAATATCGAGCAGGACAGGGTGCGCGTCACCATCCTTGGGCCGATCGACACGGCGGGCGGCGCCGAGCTCAGCACCAAGTTCGCCGAGCTCGCCAAGGACCCAGGCCTGAGGCACGCCGAATTCGACCTCGCCGAGGTGCCTTCGATCACCTCCGCCGGTATCGGCAAGCTCTTGGCCTTCTACAAGCATTTCGACCAGGCGGGCGGCGGCATGAAGATCGTCGCTCTTTCTCCTCAGCTTACCAAGCAGTTCAAGGAGATCCATCTCGATCAGATCATCCCCATCGTCGAGAAGGCTTAGCGCTTGCCGGAAACCATTGGCAGCCGGGCGCGAGGCTCGGCTGCCTTTTGCGCTTCCGACCATCAGCTAGAACCCGCGAGCGCGATCACTTGAGCAGTTCCGACCCCTCGAATCGCCTGTACGGCGAGAGCTGCTCCAGGATGAAGGCATGAGGGCCTGAGTAGCGCGGCCCCCCGCCAACGATGATCTCGGCGAGAATCCTGCCCAACCCGAAGCCGAGCATGAAGCCCTGGCCGCACATCCCGGCCGCAATCAGGAAGTTATCGGCCTCGCGGGCGAAGCCCACGACGGGCTGCCCGTCGGGCGTGTTGGGGTAGAGCCCTCTCCAGGTGCGCCTGACCTTTAGGTCAGCGAGCCGAGGATAGAGATCCACCATCCTTCGCGCGCAATGGGGCAGGAACCAGGACGTATTGTCGGTGTCGGTCGCCCAGACCTGTGGGTTCGGCGTGATGCAGAAGACGATCTGCCCGGTCACGGCCTGGTAGAAGTAAAAGTTGCCTGATTCCTCGTCCGAGCGGATGTCGACGAGCATGGGCTCGAGGAAGCGCGCGACGGGCTCGGTCACGCCGGCCTCGTGGCAGTCCGGGCTTACGGGGAGCGAGACCCCGGCCATCGCGGCCAGAGGCGCGGCGAAGGCTCCTGCGGCGTCGACGTAGAGGCCGGCCTCGTAGCAGCCCTTCGATGTCGCGATCCTGAGGATGCGGCTCCCCTTCATCTCGAGGCGCGTAACCTCCTCGCCGAATCGGAACTCGACCCCCGCGGCCGCGGCTAGCGAGTGATAGGCGGATCCCGCCTTGAGCGGCGAGGCGTAGCCGTCGCCCGGGCTGAAAGTCCCGCCGCGCAAGCCTTCCATCGACAGGCCAGCGGCGAGCTCACCGACTTGCTCGGGGCCGATCCAGCCGATCTCGAGGCCGGCCGATCTCTGGATGGCGAGCAGGTCCTTGAAAGAGCGCTCGCGCTCCTCGTCGTACGCGACGAAGAGATAACCGCCGCGCCGCCACTCGATGTCGGCTCCGTGCTCCTCCTTGAAGGCCGAGGCGATCGCCAGGGACTCGGAGCAGATGCGGATCTTCGCGGGATCGGAGAACGTCGCGCGGATGCCCCCGATAGCCGCCCTGTTCTGGCCTCGGCCCCATGAGGCTTCCCTGTCCAGCACGAGGACCTTGAGCCCCTCTCGAGCGCAGTAATAGGACAGGGGGAGGCCGATCGAGCCCGAGCCAACGATGGCGATGTCGTAGGCGCTCATCGGCCCTCCTCAGAGGGCTCCTCAGAGGGCTCCTCAGAGGGCTCCTCAGAGGGCGGCTCGCGGGGGGATGCGAGGGCTCCGAGGGGCACTTCGACCGATAGCGGCCGCGGCCTGCCCTCGGCAATTCGAGCCGAGTCGATCCCGAGGGAGCGGAAGATTCCTTCATAGAGCGGCCCGCAGGTCTTGGAGCCGCAGGCCCCCATGCCTGCGCGGATCACCTTGAGCTGGTTGATGTCGCGGGCCCCGCTCTCCTCGATGAAGCGCTTGAGCTCACCCAAGGTGACGCGCTCGCATCGGCAGACGATGGCCTCGTCCGGGGCTAGGCCCAGGCTGGGCGCGTCGAGGGCGCGGGTCGCCTCCGGGGCCTGGGCGCGCAAGCCTATCGCCCTCGTCGCGTTGGCTGAACTCACCTTGAAATGGAGAGCCCAGGTCCGGTAGCGCTTGCTGTAGGTCCTCTTGAGGAGTTCGGCCTCCTCGAGCTCCTCTCCTCCCTGGCCGATGAGGAGCCGCCGCTCCCCGGGCTCGGGCGGCGAGCCGAGTTCGAAGGGCAGGACGACCTCGCAGTAGCCGCCGGGTAAGGAGCGAAGGAGGCTGATCGCGAGCCCCGGACAGGCAGCGACGCAGGCTCCGCAGCCCTTGCATCCCTCGCCGTCGTAGAGCGGAAGGTCGAGCATCGTACCCAGACGCCCGCTCAATCGGATCGAGCCCGTGGGGCAGACCGTTGTGCACGGATCGCAGGGGATTTCCTCGCTGCAGAAGAACACCGGCTGCCAGTCCGGGCCCGGCTCGGGCCTTTCCCGCTCAAGCTGCGCGCCAGGCCTCGACTTGAGGACCTCGCGCTTGGCGGCCCAAGAGGCCGCGGCCTCTACATCCCTGCCCAGAAGGCGGGCGGCTTCGACGGCCGCGAGCCGGCCCCCGAACAGCGCGCTCGAGGCTTCGGCGATCTCGTCGGCATCGCCCGCCTTGACGGCCGGGAACCCGAAGGCGCGGGCCTGACGATAGAGCTCGTCGCAGGGGGACAGGCCAGCGGCCACGAGGACCGTGTCCACGGCGTAGCTCCGCGCCGTGTCGAGAAGGGGCCGCCACCCCTCATCTACGCTCGCCACGGTCGCGAGCTCCACTCGTCCATCGCCCTCGACCGAGACTACAGTCGTCGAGAGCAGGATCGGCACACCCATGCGCCGTATCTTGTCGGCGTGGACCTTATAGCCGCCAATCCTATCGGCGATCTCGATGACGGCCGCTACCTCGATACCGGCCTGCAGGGCGTGGTAGGCGGCTATTAGGCCTACGTTTCCCGAGCCCGCGATGAGGACCCGGCGGGCGGGCCTGACCCGGTCGCGGTTGACCAAGGTCTGAAATGCGCCGGCGCCGAAGACCCCCGGCAGGTCGTTGCCGGGGAAGATCAGGGAACGTTCCCTGGCGCCCGCCGTCACGACTATGGCGCGGAAATCCGCCACGAGGTAGGAGCTCCGTCCTTCGAAGATGCCCGCCTTTCCGTCCTTGTAGAGCCCGACCACCGGAGAGTCAGTGAGGATTCGGACCTTCGGTTCCTTTCTCAGCTCGGCCTCGAGCTTCCAGGCTATCTCGAAACCGCGTTCGCCCGCATAGCAATCCTTCTCGGAGCCGAAGAACTTATGCGTCTGCAAAAGGAGCTTCCCGCCCAGTCTCTCCTTGTCGTCGGCGATCAGGACCGAATAGCCGAGGCCCGCCAGCTCCTTCGCGGCACCTAGGCCGGAAGGACCGCCACCGACGACGAGGACATCGGTCGATATGCGCCGCTGGGACGGAGCTGGTCCGGAGACCGACTTTGGGTTCGGGGAGACCGGCAGCTCGGGAAGGCCCTCGAGTGTATAGACATCCATGCCTTCTGCGAGCGGCGTCGCGCAGGATTTGAGGGCGCGGCCGTCGACGATAACCGAGCATTGGCTGCACTGACCGTTGGCGCAGAAGATGCCCTGGGGAGCCGAGCCCTTTTGATGGATCGAAAAACAAGTCACCCCATTGGCGATGAGAGCCGAGGAGAGCATCTCTCCCTCATAGCCGACCATTTCGCGCCCGTCGAAACGGAAGCCAAGCTCCTTTCTACCCTTGATCGGGTCGAGAATTGGATGACTGCTCACTCTGTTCACGCCAAAATCCCCCCGATGCGACACAAAAAGCCCCCTGCTGTGTACAACTTTAGCACTTCTGGAATCAGATTGAAATATCAGAGGGATTTCAGGTAGGAGGCATACCACCTCAATCCTATTCTGTCAATAAAACCGTGGTGTTACGAAGGTTTGTAATACTAAAGAACTCTTGACAAGCACTATACCGATCGGTATACTCCTCCAATGGATGATGGAGGAGGAAATCGTCAGGTAATTCTCGAGTCTGCCCTGAGCCTGTTTTCCGACCGGGGCTACGAGGCAGTCGGCGTAGCCGAGCTTTGCGAGGTGTCCAAAGTGACCAAGCCTACGCTCTATCACTATTTCGGATCCAAGCGCGGGCTGCTCGATGCCATCATCGCCGAGCGGGGAGGGCTCCTCTTCGCGCGGGTCAAGACCGCCGCCGCCTATGCGCACGATGTTCCCCGCGGACTCGAGTCTGTCGCCTTCGCCTTCGCCCAGACAGCTAGGGAGGATGGGAAGTTCGCGCGGCTCCGGCTAGGCCTTTCATTCGCCCCGCCCGGCAGCGAAGGGGGGCAGGCCTCCTCTTCGCTCAACGACGCTATCTTCGCGGAGGTCGAAGCCTTTTTCCTCGAGGCGAGCAAGGATCATGGGAACATGAAGGGCCGCTCTCGAGCCTATGCGGCGGCCTTCATCGGCACGATGGATACTTATGTCGGACTCTATCTGGCGGGCAGGATCGAACTTTCGGAGACCGTCGTCCGAAATGCCGTCCGCCAATTCATGTACGGCATCTTTTCATAAGGAGCAAGGGTCGCTATGAAGATTCGGTTGTTGATGCGCCTATACCTAACGCTACGTATACAAGGAGGTTCCCATGACTGATTGGGCCCGTGATTCAATCTTCTACCATGTCTATCCCCTAGGCTTCTGTGGAGCGCCTCGGCAGAATGACTTCAGTTCTGCTCCAATACCACGGCTCGACAAGTTGACCGCAGACCTTGGGCGAATCGCCAGCCTCGGCTTCAATGCTCTCTATCTCGGTCCCCTATTCGAGTCCGTCGCCCACGGCTACGACCCGGTGGACTGGAGGATGGTCGATCGGCGGCTTGGTTCCAGGAATGATCTGGCCAGTCTTTGCGCTCAGGCGCGGCAATTGGGCATGAAGATCGTCTTCGACGCGGTGTTCAACCATGTCGGGCGTGAGCATCCCTGGTTCCGCGCCTTGCGCGCTCAAGGTCCCGGCTCCCCAGCCGCCGAGCGTTTCGCCATGGTGCGTCCAGGCCGCAGTCCCTACGGAGAGGCCTTCGAGTACGAGGGCTGGGCTGGTTACTACGACCTGGCCAAACTCAATCTGAGGCACGAGGCCACTAAGGCCGAGCTGATCGGCGCCGCGCTTTCGTGGATCGAGGACTTCGGCATCGATGGCCTCAGACTGGACGCGGCCGATTGCCTAGACCCGCTCTTCCTCGAGGAGTTGTCCGCCGCCTGCAGGGCCAGCAAGAGCGAGTTCTGGCTCATGGGCGAGATGGTCGGCGGCGACTATCGCTCTCTCGCCGGGCGCCGAGCCCTCGCGCCGCCGGCCGGCCGGTCTGGCCCCCTCGATTCGACGACGAATTACGAGTGCTACAAGGGACTCTGGTCGAGTCTAGCCGACGCCAACTACTTCGAGATCGCCTACTCCCTCAAACGGCAATTCGGCGAGGGGGGGATCTATCGCGGCCTCACGCTCTACGCCTTCGTCGACAACCACGACGTCGACCGAGCGGCCAGCAAGCTGCCGCGAGAGGAGCTTCTCTTCCCGCTCTACTGCCTCCTCTTCACGATGCCGGGCGCTCCCTCGGTCTACTACGGCTCGGAGCGCGGAGCCAGGGCGACCAAGGTCCCCGGCTCGGACTGGCCTCTCAGGCCGAGTTTCGAGGAGGCCATGGGCGTCGGGACGCGGCCGGACCTCGAACGGGCGATCGCCGCTCTCGCCGCCCTGCGCAAGCGTCTTTCGCCCCTCAGGCGAGGTGATTATAAAGAAATAATGGTGTCGAGCCTGGCCATGGCCTTCGAGCGCGCGTCCGATGGCGAGAGCGCGATCGTCGCGCTCAATGCAGCGCCCTCAGCGTCGCGAGTCGAGCTGCGCGTCGGCGGGCCTGACGGGCTTTGGCGCGACGAGCTGAACGGCGGGGAGGAATTCGGCTCGCGAGGCGGGGTTCTTCGGCTCGAGCTGCCGCGGACTTGGGCCCGCGTGCTGTGTCGGGCTTGACGTGTGTACCGCAATGCGCGAAAGGACTGATGAGCGTTGCCTGAGGCGATCTTCCGGCGGAAAGCAGGGCCGCGAGGGCAATGGCAATGCCCCAAACGCTGAAGTCCTTGGGTCGCAGTCGCATGGTGCCTGCGGCTAAAAACTGTACACGAATTTCCCGCTCACCGCGTTGTTCGTCATATTGAAGAAGGAAGCCTGGCGGAATCCGTAGACCACGGCCGCGTCCACGTCCGGCGATCCTGATGAGGACACGATGCGGACGTCGATAAGCTCCGCCTTGTTTTTCGCGAGAGGGCCGACCGCGAATTCGAGGACCACGGGCGCGAGCTTGCCGGACTTGCGGTATTCGACCGTCGAGGCGTCGTAGCCCGCTTCTTCGAGCATGTTCCACACGTCGTCCCGCTCCGAGATCGGCGGCTGGGCCTTGAGGCGCCAGAGCGGACCCGAGGATTCGTAGTACGTTCGGAAGGTCTCCTTGGCCGCGACCTTGAGGTAGACCGGCTCCTCGACGGTCGTGGGCAGGGGCAGGTAGCGATAGATCTGCACGTAGATATTGCGTCCGACGAGTCCGGATGAGGCGCCGAAGGTGGTCTCGAGGGCGCTGCCCATCTCCGAGCCGCGGGAAGTGGCCGTGCCCGCGCCGCCGCCTACGCCGGGCACGCTTCCCGAGACGCCCGAGCCGACCGGCGCGCCGGAGGAAGCTCCAGTCCCGTTTCCCGCTGCTGCGCCCGTTACTGAGCCGAATGTCTTGGTCTTGGCCGGCGCCGCTCTTTCCGCCGCCAGGGCCTCCGTGTCTGCCTCCTCGCGAGCGGCCTGCGCCGCGGCGACCCTGTCGGCTTCGGCCTGGGCCGCCGCGGCCGCTTCATCGGCGGCTTTTTTCGCGGCAGCATCCGCGGCTGACTGCTGAGGCGCGGTCGGGGAAGCGGCCTGAGACGCAGCAGTCTTCGGCGGCGGCCCGCTCGCTGGCTTGGCCGGAGCACTAGCGGGAGAGCTCGAGGTGGTTGTCGCCGGCGTTGCGATCGCCTTCGGAGCCTGGGCCTTCGCCGGCGTGGCCTGCGGCGCCGTCTGTGGGGACGCCTTTGGCGCCGCGGTAGTCGCCCGCTCAGGGGAGGGCGTGGCCTTCGGAGCGCTGGGCGCGCTTTGGGCCGCAGGCGGCTGCATCGCAGGGGCGGAGGTCTCGGGGCTTTGCCCCTTGGCGGGAAGTGGGGCGGCGCCGGCCGGAGCTCCAGAGGGCCGCTCCGGGGCGTTCGGGAGGCCCAGAGGCAGCGCTCCGGGCTGCCCCGATGCTCCGCCTAGGTCGACGACGATCGTGCTCGGCACCGAGGCGAGGCTCATCGGCGCGAGGCTGCCAAGCAGCCAGGCCGCGACTAGGGCGAGGGCGTAGAGGCAGAGGGTCGAAAGCGCCGCCGTCAGGCTCCGCTTGCGGTCCTGGTCGCGGATCCAGGTCGTGTTCATGGACCGGCCTGCCCCACTCTAGTCCTAAGCCCTACCGATTCGATGCCGCCCTGACGGAGCGCGTCGAGGACCGAGACCATAAGCTGATAGCTGGTATCGCGGTCGCCCTCGACCGTGGCCTTGAGCGTCGATGCGTCGCCGGGGCCGATCCGCATCTTGATGAGCTCCGGCAGCCCCGCAAGGTCGGTGCGGGTCTTGTCGACATAGATCTCCGAGTCGGAGACGGCGATGACGCTCAGGACCGAGCTCGATACGTTGTGCGCCGTCGTAGAGGATGGCAGGTCGAGGGAGATGCCTGGGGCCAGCTTGAACGTGGTCGTCACCATGAAGAAAATGATGATGAGCAGCAGCACGTCGATCAGCGGGATGAGGTTGATCCCCGTCGCCGGCTGCAGGCGCTGCCGCCTGATCATGGCTTGGCCTCCGGCTGAGATCGGGGCTGGGAGCGGCGCTCCTCGCCGTTCCAGGCCGGGCGATTTTTGTTGAGCATGAGGATGAGGGCGTTCACCTGTCCCTCGAGGCGCAAGAGGTAGTTGTTGGCCTTTGCGACCAGGTAGTTGTGGAAGATGAAGGCGAGCACCGCGACGATGATGCCGGACACCGTGTTGATGAGGGCCTCCGAGAGGCCGCCGGCCAGCACCGAGGGGTCGCTGACCGAGCCGAACTTGCCGAGGACTCCCAGGGATTTCATGGTGCCCGTCACCGTGCCCAGGAGGCCTATGAGCGGGGCGATATTGGCTATGGTCCCTATCGCGATGATGTTCTTCTCCAGGCGCGGGGCCTCCTGGGCGGCCGCGTCCTCGAGCATCTCCTTCTGGATGGTGCGGGGGTAGTCGCGGTTCTCGATGCCCGTCCGCATGAGGGCGGCGAAGGGCGATAGGTTCTGGTCGCAGATGGCCAGGGCTTCGTCGTGATGGCCTTTCTCGACGGCCGTCTTGATGCGCTCGTAGAGCTTCTTCTCGTCGACCTGTATCCTCTTAAAGAAGAGGAGCCGCTCGATGATGAGGCATATCACGTAGGCCGAGATGGCAACGAGTATCCATAGGACGATGCCGCCTTTTTGCAGGAACTCGAGCATAACTCCTCCTACGTGAATAAACCCTTTCAGCCGGGAAATGTAACATGGGCCGGACCCGGCCACCTTGTCCCTTTCGAGGTTTCCGGGCACAATGTCGAGGGATCGGAGGTCCCACGACCCATGCGCCTTCAGCACGCCGTCATAATTATAGCCCTAGCGGCCGCCGCCATGCACGCGGCCGCGCAGGCGGATGACTCGAGTTCGCAGGCCGCGAGCTCGCCCCAGGCCGCGTCCTCCCAAGCCAAGCCCGACGCCCTCGTCCTTTATCGCCAGGGCCGGGACCTGGAGACCGCCGGCAAGCAGGACGACGCGAACGCCAAGTACTCGCAATCCGTGGCTATCTGCGAGCAGGAGCTCGCCGCCGACCCGAAGCGCCTCGAGGCCTACGTGGTCAAGTGCTGGAGCCTCTTCCGGCTCGGCCGGCACGACGACGTCATCGCGACGGGTCTCGCCGGCATGAAGCTGAGCGCGGATCCCCGCTTGTCGGAGGTGATGGGCGAGTCCTACTATTACCTCGGGCGCCTGGACGACTGCGTGATGTCCCTGCAGAAGTACGTCGACGAAGTGGGGGACGGCGGGGATAGGGGCCCAACCGCGTATTTCTTCATGGGCGAGGCCTACCTCAGGCTCAAGAAATACGAGCACGCCGACATGGCCTATTCCACTGCCGTGCTCAAGGATCCCAGCTTGCCTCGCTGGTGGTTCCGCCTCGGCAACGCCTGCGAGGCCCTAGGCGAGTGGAAGCGCGCGGCCGACGCGTACGACAAGGCCCTTGCCCTGAGCCCGAGCTACTCCGACGCCCAGGCGGCTGACGCCAGGGCCAAGGCCAAGATAGCTCAATAAGGCGCTCGACGAGCCATACATCCCCAGCGAGGTCAGAACCACATGCACAAGAGCTACCTTCTAAAAATCGCCTGTCCCGACAAGAGCGGCCTCATTGCCGCGGTCACGAGAGCGATAGCCGAGTCGGGAGGCAACGTCCTCCACCTGAGCCAGTACACGGCCGTGGACATCAACGCCTTCTTCATGAAGACTCTCTTCGAGACCGCCGAGGGCTTCGATGTCGAGGCTTTCAAGGCCTCCTTCTCCGACCTGGCCATTGGCCTCGGCATGGAGTGGGGCCTCTCCGATAAGGAGCGCCGCAGGAAGGTCGCCATCCTCGTCAGCAAGACGAGCCACTGTCTCTACGAGCTTTTGCTCAAGCACCAGGACGGCGAGCTCGATTGCGACATACCGGTCATCGTGTCCAATCACCCCGACCTCGCCGCTGTCGCTACATCCTTCCACATCCCCTTCTTCCAGGTCGATCCGGAGAAGGGCAAGGCCGCCTACGAGGCCGACGTCCAGTCCATCCTCGCCGAGTACGGCATCGACCTCGTGGTCCTGGCCCGCTACATGCAAGTCCTTTCGGGCGACTTCGTACATGCCTGGCCCAGCAGGATCATCAACATCCACCACGGCTTCCTGCCTGCCTTCCAGGGAGCCAAGCCATACCACCAGGCCTGGGCCAAGGGCGTCAAGATCATAGGGGCCACTGCGCACTTCGTGAGCGACGTCCTCGACCAAGGTCCCATCATCGCCCAGGACGTCCTGCGCGTCTCCGATACGAGATCGGTCTCCGAATTCATTCGCATGGGCAAGGACGTCGAGCGCAAGGTCCTCTACGAGGCGCTCCGGCTCTATCTCGACGATTCGGTCTTCCTCAGGGAGGGCCGTACCTTCATCATCCAGTAAGGGGGAAGGACTTCAGGCGCCCAGATAGGTCCTCACCATGGCGAGGAACCAGGCGTCGGGCAGGAAGCGCCTCAGCCTGACAAAAGCCCCTTCCCTGCCGACGAGCCAGCGCAGCTTGTCGCCACGGGAGTTCGCCGCTCGCCAGATCCGGCTCGCGACGATCTCAGGGCCCGGGGCCCCCGCGGCGGTCGCGTCCATCGCGGCGATGACGGGGGTCGCCCAGGATCCGTAGTCCCGTCCATGGTCGTCGGCCCGGTCCATGGATCGGGTATAGAAGTCGGTCTTGATGGTGCCTGGCTCGATGATGCGGACCCTGATCCCGAGCGGCTTCAGCTCGTACTGCAAGGATTCGCTGAAGCCCTCTACGGCCCATTTAGTGGCGTGGTAGAGGCTGTAGAGGGGGAAGGTGATCCGCCCTCCGATGGAGGACATATTGACGACCGTGCCCGAGCGCCGGGAGCGAAAGTGGGGCAGGATCGCCCGGGTTACGGCCATGAGCCCAAGGACGTTGGTCTCGACCTGGCGCCTGACCTGCTCATCGCTCATCTCCTCGAAGGGGCCGATCGCCGCGTAGCCGGCGTTGTTGACCAGGACATCTATGCCGCCGAAGCTCCGAATGGCGGCTTCCACCGCGGGGCCGATCGTGTCCGCCAAGGTGACGTCCACGCGGCAGACCATAGTCCTCTCGAGCGAGGCGAGATCGGCCGCCGAGTCCGGGTTCCGTACGGCAGCGACCACGTTCCAACCTCTCGATTGGAAGAGCCTGGCGCAGGCCTTCCCGATGCCCGACGAGGCTCCCGTGATGAAGATAGTGCTCATGCTCCCTCCTCTCTTCGACTAGGCATTCTACTATGGCCCCGCCGTCATCGATATGCCCGCCGGCCCGGGACTTGGCCCTGCTGTCCGGCCACCCTATACTCGCCAGCGTTCCCGCGCGAGGGCGCGGAGGGAGGGAATCCATGGCGACCGGGGCGGCCGAGGGGATCGAGAGACGGCTGGACGAGGACATCCGGCGGGAGCGGCGCGGCAAGGCGCGGTTCGCTTTGCGCGCGCAGGGCCGAATACTCGCGTCGAGCGAGGTGAGGGTCGAGCAGCTGAGCCACGAGTTCCGCCTCGGCTCCAACTGGGGAGAGGGCACCGTCGCCATGGCGAACGGCGAGCTCTCCGGGATCGAGCTCGAACTGGCCGAACGCCGGAGCGAGCGTTTCCTCGCCCTCTTCGACCAGGTGACCCTGCCCTTCTACTGGGCGCGGTACGAGAGCGAGCGAGGACGTCCCCAGGAGGAGCGCATCCGCCGGGCCGCCGAGTGGTACCGGTCGCGCGGAGTCGCGCCGCGGGGACACCCCCTCTGCTGGCATACCCTGACCGCGCCCTGGCTGCTCACTCTGGGCGAGGACGAGATCCTGAAGGAGCAGCGCGCGCGCATCCGTAGGGAAGTGTCGTCCTTCCGCGGCCTCATCGACTCCTGGGACGTCGTCAATGAAGCCGTCATAATGCCGATCTTCGACAGGTACGACAACGGCATCACGAGGCTGTGCAAGAAGCTGGGGCGCCTCGAGCTGCTCCGCGCCATGTTCGAGGAGGCCCGTGAGGCCAATCCCGGCGCGACGCTCTTCATCAACGACTTCGACGTCTCGCCCGCCTACGACATCCTGGTCGAGCTCTGCCTCGAGGCGGGCCTGCCCATCGACGCGATCGGCATCCAGAGCCACATGCACCAGGGCTATTGGGGCCCCGAGAAGACCGAGGCCGTGCTGGAGCGCTTCGAGCGCTTCGGCTTGCCGGTCCACTTCACCGAGACCACGATCCTCTCCGGCGACCTCATGCCGCCCGAGATCGTCGACCTCAACGACTACAAGGTCGACGACTGGCCGAGCACGAGCGAGGGCGAGGAACGGCAGGAGCGCGAGACGATCCTCCATTATAAGACCCTCCTGGCCCATCCGGCGGTCCGCTCGATCACCTGGTGGGATCTATCAGACGGCTGCTGGCTGGGCGCCCCGGCCGGCCTTCTGCGGAAGGACCACTCGCCCAAGCCGGCCTACGATGCCCTGCACAGGCTCGTCCGTGGCGAGTGGTGGCTTGGGCCTACGCAGATGCGCACGGACGGCGAGGGCGCGCTCGATCTCGAGGGCTTCTATGGAGATTACCGGATCGACTACCGGGACCGGTCAATCGTCGTCCGTCTCGAGCGCGGCGCGCGGGCCGAGGCGAGGACGATAGAGATCTGAGCGGACCCGGCCGTGGCCGGATTCTCCGACTCAGCCCTCGTCGCGCTCCTCGAGGAAGACCGTCTCCTCGGGCCGCGCGACTATCCGCGGAGCGCCGGGGCCGAGCGCGGCCTCGACCTCGTCGGATTTCCTGCCCAGGACCTGCTCGAGCTCCCCCGAGGAGAGGCTGGTCACGACTTTGGCCGCCTGGTTGACGATGACGACATCGCCTCGGTCGAAGCGGCCGTGCACCGCGATCACTCCGCGCGGCAGGAGGGAGTTCTTGGCCTTGATCGCGGCGAGGGCGCCGGAGTCGATCTCGATCGAACCGCGCGGCCGCGAGTTCTTGATCCAGCGCTGGCGGTTCTTGAGTCCGTGCGGCGCATCGAAGAGCGTGCCGATCGGTTCTCCGGCGATGATCCGCGAGATCACCCGCTCTTCCCGCCCATGGGCGATCACCACTTTGCAGCCGGCGTCGCGAGCGACCGCGACCGCCTTGAGCTTGGTCGCCATGCCGCCCGTGGAGAACTCCGAGCCGGCCCCGCCGGCGGCGGCGACGAGGGCCGGGCCGATGTCCCGCACGAAGGGCAGCCTCCGCGCGGTAGGCGAAGTCTTCGGATCGGCGTCGTAAAGCGCGTCGACGTCCGAAAGGATGATGAGGAGCTCGGCGTCGATCTTGCTCGCGATGTAGGCCGAGAGCTGGTCATTGTCGCCGAATGCGTCGCCTATTTCCGCGGTGGAGACGACGTCGTTCTCGTTGAAGACTGGCACCGCCCCCTGCTCCAGGAGCGCCTCGACGGAGGCTCGCAGGTTGAGATAGGCGGAGCGGCGGTCCCAGGCGTCGCGCGTCACGAGGATCTGGGCAGGCACGAGGCCGAAGACGCCTAGGGCCCGGCGATACTCGTCCATCAGGGCGATCTGGCCGATCGCCGCGCAGGCCTGGCGCATGCGAAGCTCCGTCACCCGCCTGGAGAGGCCCAGCTCGAGGGCGCCCATGCCGATCGCGCCGGAGGTCACGACGATGGGCTGCTTGCCGGCGCGCGAAAGCTCCGCGATCTGGGCCGCTGTCCTGTGCAGGTACTCGACGTCGATGCCATTCCCGCGCGCGAGCGGCCTGGGGGAATCCTCCTCGCGGCGCATGATCGTATTGGTGCCTATCTTGATGACGACGCGGTTGGAGGAGGCCAAGGCTGACCTGGCCGCGGCCTCGAGGGCTTCGAGACTCGCGAGCGTCCTACTCGCCACGTCCCAGCTCCTCGTGCCGGAACTTCCGCGCGCCGGAGACGTAATCGGCGACGATCTGGCCCTCGCCTTCCAGCTTCCACTTATACGTGCACAGGCCTTCGAGGCCGACGGGACCCCGCGCGTGCAGCTTGCCAGTCGAGATGCCCACTTCGGCCCCAAGGCCGTAGCGGTAGCCGTCCGCGAAACGCGTGCTTGCGTTCCAGTAGACCGAGGCCGAGTCGACCCGGTCCATGAAGCGCTCGGCCGCCTCGCGCGATGGCGTCACGATGGCGTCCGTGTGCCCGCTCCCGAAGCGGTTGATGTGGGCGATCGCCTCGTCCAAGGAGTCTACCACCTTGACCGCCATGCGATAGTCGAGGAATTCGACGGCCCAATCGTCGCCTGAGCGGGAGCTCTGCCGCCCGAGAATTGCCGCGCTCCTCGGACAGAGCTCGAGCGCGACGGAGGCGGCCTCGAGGGCCGTCGCTATCCCGGCCAGGCCGCGCTCGGCGAAGGCCGAATGGACGAGAAGCACCTCGGCGGCGTTGCAGGCCGCAGGGTACTGGACCTTGCTGTCCACGACGACGGCCGCGGCCATCGTAGGGTCGGCATCCTCGTGGAGATAGACGTGGCAGATGCCGTCCGAATGGCCGAGCACGGGGATCGAGCTTTCGGACTGGATGCGGGCCACAAATTGCTTGGAGCCGCGGGGCACGGCCAGGTCGACGAGATCGCTCAAGGCGAGGAGCTCGGCGACTTCCTCCCTGGACTCGAGGGTCGAGAGCCAGTGCTCGGGAAGCCCTGCCCCTAGGCCCGCGGGATAGATCACCTGATGGAGCGCGGCGTTCGTGAGCGCGGCTTCTCGACCCCCCTTGAGGATGACGGCGTTCCCGCTCTTGGCGCAGAGACAAGCCATCTGCACGAAGGCGTCGGGCCTCGACTCGAAGATCATCGCGATAAGGCCGATCGGGCAGCTTACCTGCCTGAGCGCGAGGCCCGAGTCCAGAAGTCTGGCCGAGAGGATTCGGCCCACCGGATCGGGCAAGCGGCGAAGGGCTTCTATGCCTTCTATCGCCTCGTCGAGCTTGCGGCCGTCGAAGCGCAGCCTTCTGATCAAGGGGCCGGGGAGGCCGATGCGTTCGGCCTCGGCCAGGTCGGCCTCGTTGGCCGCGGCGATGCCGTCCCCGCCGGCGCGCAGGGCCAAGGCGATGGAAGCGAGGGCCCTGTCCCTGACACTCGCGTCGAGGCCGAGGGAAGCCTCGGCCGCGGACCGGCCGAGCTCGGCCTTTTGCCTGGTCGTCATGACGCAACGGTAGCAGAGTCGCCGCCAGCGCGGCTACGGCCGAGAGGTCGCGGCGCTTGAAATATCAGCGGGATTTCGCGGGCTAAGCGTCGCCCCGCTCGACCTTCACTTCGCGGGCCGAACCGAGGAGGCCGACGCCCGTGACCTCGCGGACGCGCGCGACTGTCCGGCTAAACTGCCCGGCGAGAGCGATGAATGTCCAGACCAGGGCGACGGCCACGGAGGCCGAGTCGGCCCAGGCCGGCAGGCCCGGTATCAGCTTGCAGCCGAGAAGGATGAGGTCGATGAGGATAACGTCCACGCGGACGCCCTTGTACTCGAGGCCGACCAGTCGGTCCCGCATGACGTCGCCTGAGAAGCGCGCGGCGCAGAAGCCCATAAGGAGACATCCGACGATCAAGGCATAGGGCAGGCCACTCCATTGAGCGAGTATGGTCCACGCGAAGATCGGAATTATGCACGAGGCCATGATCGCCAGCAGGTCGGGTCTGCCAGCCGATTTGAAGGTCGTGATGATGGAGGCGAGAAAGGCGATCGGCACCACCGAATATATGATGACGATCGGAGGGAGGCCGAAGAGGCTCGGCGCTGTCCAAAAATCATAGCCGAGGATCCACACGAAGACGAGGAAGAGATAGGAAAAGGTCAGGGCCTCTTCGCTCGAAACGGGACCGAATACTAGGACCCCGGTATTTCTCGTCGTGCGGAGGCTGAGCCAGTCGGCCAGACAACAGAGGAGGATCGTGAGGGCTACCATGAGGGGGGGTATCACGGGGAACGCGAGCCCGATTCCGAGCGGGATCAGAAAGGTATTGAAGGAGTCAAACCAGTGGTCGACGAACTCCCCGAGGGGACCCGAGGTACCGGTCCGTCGCGCCTGGATCCCGTCCAAACTGTCCATCGTATGGTAGAAGAAGAGAAGGAAAGCGGCCAGGCCAAAGAGCCAAGGGAAACGTCTCCCGACCACGCTCATAGGGCCGGCGATAAGGCCAGCAAGGAGGAGAAATGCACCCCAAGCCCCAACGTCGCCTAAAATGCTGACGAGATTGGCTGAGAATCGCTCTGGGAGAGCCTTGATCGCGATGGGAAACCAATACTTTCCATAAAAACGATCGATGAGCGAATTGTTAATGCTTTTATAGGAGTATTTTAGTGGCCGTTCCGGGTCGCTATATGTATCCATCTATTCCAACCTAAAAGGATAAAGTTTGCACTAAATGGTAAACACATTTCCGAGGATTGGCAATAGTCATATACGATCGGCGGAACCGTGGAAAATGAAAAGGGCCGGTCCCTGAAGATCGGCCCTTTCCGTTTTTTACCTCCGCCTCAGCGAGCGGCTATTTTTACCTCCCAATGAAGGGAGCGAAGGTTCGGACCGTACGGCTTGGTCCTCGCCGTTCACTGTGAATATCATATCGCGGCTAAGTAGAAACACAAGACGAATTACCTGTCGGGCGATGTAGATATTCGCCCATCCTAGTTTTGGGTTCCCGCCGAGACATAGACAGATGCTTGACGCTACTATCCCGCAGCAAATTTCCGTGATACGATCAATTAATACCTATTGGGAGGCACGGAATGTCGAATGACAAACGGTTTCCTGAAGAATCTTGGCACGAAATCGTCTCTATTGTCGCATCCTCCTTTTCCATGGAGGAAAAGCGCAAGACAGCTCTCCTTGCGAATCCCGTGGCGAAGCTGATCGCCGCCATCCCTTACCTAGCCGGCTGCCGGGAGCCTGAGCGCTCCGCCCTCGCCCATGTCGGGACCTATGTCCTCGGCGCAGGGGATCCGGCCAAGAAGGTCTTCGCCCACAAGAGCCAGGACGACTACGATGTGCTCGCCCGGATGGCCGCCATAACGGGCTTTGAGGGCGGGGATCCCGTCGTCATCAATAGGGGCATGAAATTGCTCGCGATCTGCATGATCGCCGGCTACAAGCGGGACGCGGGGACCGATATGGGCAAAGTCTACAATCCCGTCGCGGAGAAGCGATGGAACGCGGATGAGAAGATCGCCTCCCTTGCCAACTCGGTCGCCGCCGCGCCGAACCCCGAGATGGACGAAATCCTGACTTCCGCCAAGGCCGCAAATGTTTGGTGGGATCCGACTTGATCGAGGAGAACAAAGGGAAGCAGACAGCTATTTTCCTCGGAACTATTTTCCTAGTCGGCTACATCGTCAATATGGTCGGAAGTCTGATCAATGGGCGGGGGACGCCGATGGAGGTGCTCATTGGTTTCGACCATCTCAGCATCCTGGGCATCGGCGTCCTTTTCTATTTAGGCTATTTTTTCCGTTCCTTGATCTGGGCGCAGCCGATCGTCCTGTTCCTGCTGACCCCGATATTAATGTCGGGCTCCGAAAGCAGCTCCTCGTTCTATCCTCTCGGCTTCTTCATAACCGCCGTCCTGCTCTTGGTCCGGTTCGGCGCCCTGGATACTCATAGGCTTAAGAGACTCGCCCTATGCCTGATCTATTTCTTAGCCTGCGAGGTCTTCGGCTGGATCCGCTTCCGGAAGGACTTCTCTTCCATATTCAGCACCCTCTTCTTCGTTCTGGGCTTCCTGCTTTTCTTATTTACGGCTTTCAACGACCGGATCGTCGTCTACCTCAAGGAGCCCAAGCAGAAAGTCTCCCTCGAGGAACGAGGCTTGGCTGACGCCGAGCAGCTCTACGTCCTTCAGATCATCTCGGGGAAGAGCATCAAGGAAGTCTCGTTCGAGAACGGCGTCTCGGAATCCACTATCCGCAACACTCTTTCGAGGGCCTATAAAAAGCTGGGCCTTCACAACAAAGCGGACCTCTCGAAATTCGCCGAGCACTACGACGTCGTCCAGTAAGTTGCCGCCTGCCGAGCCGGCCCAAGCGCCCTTCGTAATCGCGAACTCGTCATCGCGAACTATCAGGCATCGCTCTCCCGCCTAAGCAGGAAGTAGGCCGCGATGAAGAAGCGAAAGCCCCTATACGCCGCTCCGGGGTCTATGGCGGCCTCGGACAGCACGACGTCGGTCAGCCAGTCCTTCCCCGCCTCGTCCATCCCTCGCTCGAGCAAGAGCCTCGCTATCCGAGTCCCGTCGCAAGGTTCCGACAGCAGGCCGGACAAGGCCGCATCGAAGTCCATTCTGTCCAGCGCGCCGGGCTCCCCCGCGGAGCCGCGAGCTATGTCCCCCAATGACGACAGGCCTTCCTCCTCGTTCGCCAGGAAGGACTGATAGAGTCCGTAGAACCGCGGCATGATGCCCGTGATGGCGGCCGTCGAGAGGAGGAGCTCGTCGGCGACGAAGGCAGGATCTCGCTCATTCCTAAGGCAGGACACGAGGACGGGTACCGAGGATGCTGAGCCCAAGAGCTCGAGGGCATACGCGGCCGAGATGCGGACTCTCGGGATCCTTGAAGAGGCGAGCACGGCCTCGATGCCCGATATCGCCGACCTGTCCCCCATTCGGGCAAGGCCTACCATGGCCGAGCCCTGCAGCAGGTAATCTTCCGCCGCAGCCGCGCGTCTCAAGGTCTCGAGAGCCCGGTCCCTCTGCGGCCCTTCCTCGAGCCTGCCCTTGCCGAGGATCCGCGCCGCGATATAGGCGGTCGTAAAGGGCTGGCGCTCGACCTCCCGGATGAGAGCCTCGACCATCTCCGGCCTCGGGGCCCCCAGGTTCTCTATCGACAGGAGCGCCTCGAGCCTGACGTCGAAGCGCGGCGACCCTAGATAGGCGAGGAGCCCCGCCTGGGCCTGCAGGGAGGAGCGGGCAGGCGAGCCCCTGGCAGCGGCGGACCCGATATCGCGGATGAGGGCTATCTCCTCCTCGGGGTCGCCGCTTCGATCCAGGCGAGCCAGGAGATTGAAGGCGCGCAGGTCCCTGATCGACAGCATGATGCCCAGCGACTCCCGTACCGAGGCCGAGCCCAGCCGTACCAATCTCCCCATCCGCGCGAGGACCCACGCCAGGACAGCGAGCTGCAGCGCGAAGAAGAGCCGGAATGCGCTGGGCTCGGACAGGCCCGCGGAGCTGAAGCCGTCGAGAACAAGGCCGCCGGCCTCGGAGCCGAGGGTTCCGCCAAGTCCGTAGACCAGAAAATAGGCGACGCCGAGGTCTAGTGTCCGTTCGGGCCGCACAAGAGAGAAGAAATAGGTCTGCCCGACGTTTTCCTCTCCGGACAGACCGAATGACGAGAGGAAATTCACCGGACCCAGGAGCAGGGCGGCTCCGATCGGCAACGCGAAAAAACCGACCGGCCCGGGGCACAGCGCCACCGGCGCGAGACTGAGCGCCGTTACCGCGGAGAAGATCACGTACAGAGGCTTCGGGCCAAGCCGGTCGACGAGAAGCCTGGTGAGCAGGCCCATGGCCAGGGAACCGACACTGGCCACGAGGGAGTAGGCCATGACGGCTCCGTCCCCCTGGGCGAAGACGCCCTTCGCGTAGACCGGAAGGAAACTCCGAGCCATGCCGGCGACGAGCGATAGGAGGAAAAGAGATTCCATATAGGCCCGGAATGGCTTTCCCTTGAACGCTTCCTTTACGCTTGCCGCAAGGCCGGCGGCTTTCTTGGGACGGTATCCTTCCGGTTCCGGCACTCGTCTGAGGAGCACCAGGGAACCGACGATCCCGAGCGCTATGCCCAGGCCCATCGCGGCAGCGAAGGCCCAGGGAGGCGCGGACTGTCCGATGACGAGCGAGATGATGAGATTCGTGCCCATGCCGGCCAGCGATGTGACGATGGAGACGTTCACGAGGAATGCGCCTCGATCACTCCTGTGGGAGCCCGATCCACCATCGGCCAAATTGGCGAGGACGGGGTTGTTGCCGATGAGCCCCACCCCGCGGATCACATTGAAGAGCGCAATGCCCAGGAGGATCAAGGCGAAGCCGAGGCCGCTCAGTCCCTTGGCGGCGAGGAGGGGAGCGAGGAGGGCAGGGGTCGCGGCGATAAAGCGCCAAAACCACGCCCTTCCGAAGACCTGGATGATGGGCCGAGTCCTTACGAGGCGCTTGCCCAGCGGCAGGAAGAAATAGGTTCCATAGGCGAATGCGTTGAGCAGCCCGATAGTGGCGTTCGAGGCTCCAAGGCTTAAGGCGTACAGGGTGACGAAGCTCCCTGAAAGGAGGACAAAGGAGGCGGAGTTGAGCCCATTAAATGTGAAAAACGAGTGCCGTCCTCTTTCGAGCTCGGCTGGAGATAGCGAAGACATAGGCTCAGTATAAGCGCAGGTAGCCGATGGGACACAACCTCTAATGAAGGATAATTGGCATAATGTGATATGTCTCCGAGGCCGGGAAGCCATTTGCCGGTCCTGCAGGCCGTAACAGAAATCGAATTTTTATGGGATTGTAAAAAAATCCCAGTTCCTTGACTTGAGATCTGGCCCCGCTCTCGCGTAGTATTCGCTATGGTCCGCCTAGGCCTTTGCTCTGGGGCATATATCAACAGGGACGCGAGAGGCGTCATTGGAGCAGCCGTAGCCGCGCGACTCGACGCGATCGAATGGGCGGCAGACGCTCATATCGGGATAGGCGATCACAAAGCCGCCGAGCGTCTTATGATGGAAACGCTTTCCGCGGGCCTCACCACAGCCTCATATGCCACCTTGTACCGTGTTGGTCCGGATGACGGGGAACTCGGTCGTTTCGACGCGTTGCTGGAAACAGCCTCGATCCTTCACGCCCCGATCATGCGACTCTATGCTTGGGGCAACAGCGTCGACGCGGACGACTCGGCCGGTAGCCGGTACAAGGCCTTTTCCGCGCGCGTTTCCCAATTCCAGCGACTGGGAGACAGGGCTGCGGCGAAAGGCATCACCTTGTGCATGTCGATGGGAAGAGGCGATTGCCTCGAGCGCTATGCCCGAGCGATCAGGCTCGTCGGCGCGATCGATCACGAGTTTGTGAAGATGACATGGGAAGACCTCCCTGGCGCCACGGCCGAGGACGCGACCTCCGCATTGGTGCGTCTAGGGCGCCACGCGGCGCTTATTATTGCCAGATGCGCGGCTAAGGACGGGAAACCTCTCCCCCTAGTCCCAGAGGATTGGAAGGCTCGGATCCAGTCGTTCAAGCGCTGTGAGGGCGATCACAAGATGAGCAAGTTCGTTCTTCTCGGCGCCTCTAGGCCAGAAGATCCTGCCGGGGACCTTTCGCTTGCCGCCGACGCCGCGGCGCTGAGGTCCCTGGTATCGGAAGACGGATCAAATAGATAAACTCAGGGATGAAGCTAGCATTCAAAAATCCCGCAAGGTCAGCTTGCGAGAATTTCTCGCTGGGGTACAAAGGCCTGCGATGGTAGGGCGACATGCTTGCTCATGTCGCAAGCATAAAGAAGAACTTTGTGAGAGGCCTTCATCGCGACGCTCCCCTTGGCCGTGTCGCTTATTAATGAATGTCTCTATAATGAATTAGATATATTAGAAAAATAGTACAATATGGCTATGTAAAATTTCTGGAAAATATGATAAAAGTACATTATATACGACGTATTTATATGATTCCCACTGGGCTTTTCCCACCAGTGTATTATATTTTTTGTTGGATTTGTGCCGAGTATTAAATATTGGTCCTTAAGTCTATACGTAAAAGTTAATATCTATCTGCCTCAGCCCAGGAGGGTAGTTCGATGGGAAAGAACCATCGATCGTTTTTTGCCCGGATCGCGCTCGTGGCCTCGGTCGCTCTGACCAGGCGCGGTTTCGCCAACCCCGCGGCTGACAGTAAGGCGGGCGAGGATAGCGTATTTCTGAGGGGGACCCCATGAGCTTGAGGTGGCTGCGTTCCTACGACCTCGAAGTCAAATCAGTAGGCGCCCTCGTAAATCTTGGGACGGCACTCGAGGCACGATCCAGCCTCTCGGATATCCTCGCCGCATCGGATGGCGAACGCACGAAGGCCCGGTGATGGAGTTGAAGCCTATGAAGAGGAAATGCCCAATCGGACTCATGATCCTGCTTGCCGTCTTCCCCCTCATGGCGCAAAGCAAGAATGGGCTCACGCCGGTCGACGGCCTCGAGAACTGGAAGTACGACCTCGACCTGGGGAGCTACGCCCCGGGGAAGTACAACCTCGTCATCGAGGCAAAGGACAAGTCGGGGAACGTGACCCGACCCGAGCCGATGAACGTCTACGTCGATCCCAAGGCGGATCTCCCGATCATCTCAATCATTAATCCCTATTCCCTGATGCGGGTGGGAGGCAACCTCAATATCGTAGGCACCTGTTCGGCCCCGAAGGGAGTCGACCACGTCGAGATCAGCCTCGATAAGGGGGATTGGAGCAGCGCCGAGGGGGGGGAGTTCTGGTCCCTCTACCTCCAGACCAGCGGGATCCCCGAGGGCAGGCGCACTATCCGAGTGCGAGGCATAGACAAGAACGGCCTCGTCGGGCCGGTGGTCCAGGTGCAGTTCGATCTGGACAAGACGCTGCCTTTGACGACTATCGAAAAACCCGCCATGGGCTCTTTGGTCGCCGCAGAGGTAAAAATTTCGGGCAATGTATTCTCCGCGAACGGTGTCCGCTCCCTCGAGATATCCCAGGACAGCGGGAAAAATTGGGCCAAGGCGGACTTGAGGTACGGGAAGGACAAGCAGCGGCCTTCCTTCACCTATGCGGTGGACACGAAAAAGCTGCCGGACGGTCCGAAAGTCTTCAGCCTCAGAAGCTCCGACATGTTGGGCCTCGTATCCGCGTCGGCCTTTATCATGTTCATCGACAACGCAAAACCGACGATAGAGCTGGCCAGGCCGAGCAAGGGCGACAGCGTATACGGAATCTTCACCGTCGCCGGAGCCGCCCGTCATTCGATGGGAGTGAAGCGCCTGTCGTATGAGTTCAACTCCGGGGAAAAAGGCGAGATCCCCTTGACCAAGGGCGATCCATTTTTCGCCAAGGATTTCGACGCGGACAAGGTGAAGGGCGGTGTCGCGATAATTACCCTGATCGCCGAGGATCCGATCGGCAACATCGCGCGCCAAACGTACTCGTACAAGATAGATCGGGAGGCGGAAAAGCCCGTGCTCAAGGTGCTCGGACCTAAGGCCACGGGACCCGCCCCGGCCAAGGGAGAGGCGCCATTGGTCGTCCTTCGCGAGGGCGAGCCAGTTTGGGGTTCGATCGCCTCCCCGGTCGGCGCCGCCGGCTTCCGTTGGTCCCTCGACGGCGGGGCCGCCTCGAAGGTCGACTGCTCCGAGGTCTTCTCCCTCGTCCTGCCGCCCGCCGTCTCGGGACGGCACGTCCTGAGCCTCGTGCCGGTGGACGTGAACGGCCTGGCCGGCAACCCGACAGCCTTCGCTTTCAGCCTCGACAAGGGCCCCGGCGCGGTAACCTTCGATCGCATAACCTCCGCCAAGGCTACGCGCGATTTCGCCCAGGGCGCGCAGACGAGCGTGGATGCCGGGGAGTTCCTCGAGGGCGCGGCCAAGCCCGCCAACCCGATCCTCTCGGCCAGCTACGCGATCGCCGGCGGCCAGCCAAAGCCCCTCGCCCTGACCCCCGACGCCAAGGGCGGTCCCGCCCGCTTCCGCATCCCGCTCGACCGCTCCTTGCCCTACGGTTTCGCGCCGATCGAGGTCGTAGTCAAGGACACGGCCGGCGGATCGTACTCGGTCAAGGCCCTGCTCTACGTGACGGATTACGGAATCGCGCGCGAGGAGACGGGCTTCCGCTTCTCCGACTCGAGGCTCGGATCCGACGGCCAGATAGCCTTCGGTCCGAAGAGCGCCGACGGGGCGGCCGCCCCGGTCCTCGGCGCCTTCTATGGCGGGGACCTCGCGTCCCTGCGCCTCGACCCGCCCACCGATCTCGTCACCGCGACCTTCCAGGGCCGCGTGGTTTCCATCGCCCCGGTCAAGGATGGGATGAGCGCGCCGACCAAGCTGGTCGGCACGACCTCCAAGGGGCACGAATTCTCGGCCGGCCCCTTCGTCTTCGTCACCGACTCAACCCCGCCCGACCTACAGATCGACGCCCCCGCCCAGGGCACCTGGTTCAAGGGTTCGATCAAGGTCAATGGCAAGGCCGTGGACGCCGGAGGCGGGAGCGTCGACATATCCTGGCGCCGCTTGCCCGATGGCGCCTCGGGCAAGGCCAACGCCAAGCCCGACGGCTCCTTCTCCATAGCCCTCGCCGCCTCGGACATGGGCGCTGGGGCCTTCTCGCTCGAGGTCACGGCCTCGGACTCAGGCGGCAACGCCTCACGCGCCTGTCTCAGCCTGGGCGCCGATCCTGATCCGCCGAAGCTGACATTCCTATCGCCCGAAGCTGGCTCTGACGTCTGGGGCCCCGAGTACGTGGCCGCCTCTATCGACGGCGCCGCTCCGATCGCCTCGGTCGAGTTCGCGAGCGACGGCAAGACCTTCGCCGCCATCGACACGGCCGGCCGCTATTTCGTGCATCGCGCGGACCTCGCCGCAAATCCCAAGGCGGCATATAGGGTCACCGACGCTGCGGGCAACATCGTCGTCGCCAGGCCCGACGTCAAGATCGCAAGCGCCCCGACTAGGCCGAACGCTGCGCTCTCGGTCGCCGTCGACACCGCGCCGGGCGAGGCCAAGGTGGAGCTCTCAGGCGGCAGCGCCGCCCAGAAGATTTCCCTGTCCCTTCCTGGCCTTGCCCAGGCCGACTTCGACGCCCTCGGCGACCCAGCAGCCGCCCCGCCCGCGCGATTCGCGACTCGGCTCCTGGTGGCCGGCATACTCGCCCTAAAAGGCCAGGCGACCCTCGACGGAGCCCAGCTCAAGGCTATCTCCTTCAGCCCTGACGGCGCGACCTTCCAGGCGCTGGCCTCGAACAAGGACGCCAAGACGGCCAAGTCTTCGCTCGCCTTCGCGCTGAACCTCGACGCCTCCAAGCTCCAAGACGGCCTCGGCCGCTGGGTCATAAAGGTCGAGGATTTCGCCGGCGACTCCTTCCTCTGCCCGGTCTACTGCTTCGTGGACGCCAAGGCCCCGGTCCTCACCGCGGTCTATCCGGATAAGGGCGTCTCGGCCATGCCGGGCCCGTTCCCCCTCGTGATCAAGGCCGAGGACGCGGCAGGCCTCGCCTCGGGCGAGATCCTTCAGGGCACGGCCAAGAGCGACCTCGGCGTCGACTCTGGCGGCCGCTATTTCGCCTTCATCGTCGACCCCACGGCGCCGGCCCTCAAGGGACAGCCTGTACCCGTCGCCGTATCGGCCGCGGATCCCGCTGGAAACCGTGGCGCTCTGAGCCTCAAGTACTCGTACGATGCGGTCGCCGACACTCCTAAAATACGGCTGGACGCCCTGGTCCCCGACGCCAAGGGAGCCGTCGCGCCCGTCGCTCAGCTGTCCCTGATCTCGGGCCTGGCGACGGACGACGACGGCCCTCCATCCATGACCGTCTCGATCGACGGAGGCGACGCCCAGACCTTCGTGACCGGCGCCTTCGCCCTCGAGCTCCCGGCCTTAAAGGCGGGCAAGCACAGTCTCGTGATCCAGGCGGGCTCGGCCGGCTTCGGCACCGCGAAGCTGAGCCGCGACTTCACCGTCACCGGCGACAGCCCGGCGTTCGGCGACTTCAAGATCGGCGACGCCAAGGACTCCCAGAGCTGGTCGCCGGGAGCGGACTTCGTCCTCGGGCCGACCTCTTCGCTGATGGGATCAGTCAACGCGCCCAACGGCCTCGCCTCCCTCACCGTCTCCGTCAACGGTACCTCGACACCCGTGGTCCTCGGGAAGGCGGTTCCCGGGGCTCCCGAGCCCTTCACCGCGGCCATACCCGCGAGCATGCCCTACGACAGGCTGACCATCGCGGTCTCCGCGAAGGACGCGCTGGGCGTAGCGACCGCCGTCTCGCTCGAGCTGCACAAGATCCTTCCTCCCTCGGCAGGCAGCGACGATGCCGAGGGCGTTCGCTTCGCGGATTCGCGCATCGTCTCCGACGACAGCTCGAAGAGCTTCCTGCTCGCCCCCGGCGACAAGCTGGTCGGGCGCTTCAACGGCCGACCGATCAAGGGCGTCTCGATAGCTCCGGCCGCGCCGGCCCTGGGCGCGTCCTTCGACGGCAGCTCCGTGACTATCGAGGCCGCGGCCGAGGGCCTGGTCCGGTCGGCGACCCTGAGCGTCGAGACCGTGGACGGGGACACCTACGTGTGGGGACCCTTCTCCGCCTCGATCGACGCCGACCCGCCCGCGCTCCAGCTCGACGCGCCAGCGGACAACGACTGGGACCAGGACAAGGTCCAGGTAAAGGGGACGGCGTCCGATCCCCAAGGCATCGCCCTATTCCAGGTCTCCATCGATGGCGCCGATCCCGTCGTCCTCTACGACGGCTCGGGCGCCAAGGGGGGCAAGAGCGCCGCCTTTGACAAGAGCATTTCCATGGCTGATTCGCCCGATGGGGCTACGAGGCTCGACTTCGTCGTCAGGGACGGCGCGGGCCGGGAGACAAAGGTCACCCGCTTCATCAACAAGGACACCCAGCCGCCGGTCCTCACTCAGGTGGAGCCGGCGGTAGGCGAGAAGGTCAACGGGCTCACGACCTTCGTCGTCCAGGCCAGCGATGCCGGCCGGCTCTCCGCGGCCAACTTCCTCAGCGCGGGCGGAGCAAAGCCAGAGGATGTCGCCGGCCTCTCCGCGATTTCTCACGATCTCGACCTGGCCAGGCTCGACCTTCCCCTGGCCGCGGGCGGCGGCTTCGTCGTGACGGACAAGGCCGGCAACCAGGCCGTGCTCGCCCCGAGCGTCGTCGTCGACAAGGAGGCGGATAAGCCCATCGTCGAGATCCACTCGCCTTCCGAGATGGAAATCCTGCGAGGCGACTTCATCATCAGCGGGGTCGCCTACGACGATGACGGAGTCGCCGCGGTCTACTACCGGATCGACGGAGGCGAATGGGTCAAGCTCGATATGCCCGGCGCCGGCTTCGCCGTGCCCATCGCTCTCAAGGATACGACGGACAACGAGCACGTCGTCGAGGCGAAGGCCGAGGATATCTACGGGGTCCAGGGCGACATCGTGGCCCGCAAGTACAGGATCTCGAAGGAGGAGCCCGCCGCGGTAATGACGGGTCCGCCCATCTCCAAGCCCGTCCGCGGCACGGTGAAGCTCGTGGGCACGGCCTCCGACGCCAACGGCATAAAAGAAGTGAAGGTCTCGGTCGACAACAGGACCAGCTACGACGGCCCGGCCGGGAAGGAGTCGTGGTCCATAAACCTCGACACTACCACCCTGTCCGACGGGATCCACGCCGTCGCCGTGCGGCCCATCGACGGCTACGATACCGAAGGCTTCTACGCCTCGATGATCACCGTCGACAACACCCCGCCAAAGACCCAGCTCGACCTGCCCCGCGACGGCGACGAGGTTTCTGGCATCATGTCGGTCAGCGGAAGGCTTTCGGACAACCTAGCCGTGGCCGCCTCCAGGATCGAGGTGGCGCCGGTGGGCGCCAACGCGCCTCCGGCCCTCGTCGTGGACCTGAAAAACGTCAAGATCGTGCATCAAGATGTCGACATCTCCTCGCTGAAGCCCGGCGAATACCGGGTGAGGATCGTCGTGCTCGACCGCGCCGACAACGAGACCATCGCCTCTCGAGACGTGGTCGTCGTCGGCAGCGCGCCCGCCGACTCGGTGTCCCTGGTCTTCCCAGTCGAGGGCGAGAATCCCTCGGGCAAGCTCCGCGTCGAGGGACGCGCCAGCGTAGCCGCGGGCGCCGGCCCAGTCTCTATCCTCGCGGACGGAAATGAGCTCGGCCAGGCGACACCCGACCCCCAAGGCTGGTACTCCCTCGTGCTGGCTGTCGATACGTTGAGCGACGGCGCCCATGTACTCAAGGCGAGGACCGCCGGCAGCGGAGGCACGCAGATCGAGAGCCCCGAGACCCATATCCAGTGGACTTCGCTCGGGCCCTGGGTCTCGATAGACTCCCTCGCCTCGGGGAAATACCTGCCCTACCGGCCCTACCTCAGAGGCAAGGCGGGCTGGGTGGCCGAGAGCGCGCCCGTAGGCGATAAAAAGGCCTTGGAGGAGTACAAGAAGGCCGCCAGGCTGCGCGAGGTCAAATCGGTGGAGATCAGCCTGGACGACGGGCGAACCTATCTTTCCGCGCGGGGCGGCGCCGACTGGAGCTACCGGCTCGAGACCCAGAACTATAAAGAGGGACCGATGCACGTCATCGTGCGCTCCCATTACGCCGACGGCTCGAGCGCCATGGTCAAGGCCCTCTTCTTCCTCGACAAGACTCCGCCCAAGGTCGAGGTGCTCACGCCGGCTCTCGACGGCCGGTACAATCAGGTGATCAACATTACGGGATCGGCCTCGGATGAGAACGGCCTCGAGTCCGTGTCCGTAGGCCTGCGCAAGGGCGACAAGGCCATGTACGAGGTGCCCTCGTTCATCCAAGGCCTCTACCTCGATGGCCAGGTGCTCGGCGCCACGACGTGGGAGGCGGGCGTCGGCCTGACCTTCTTTGGCGATAACGTCAAGCTCCAGGCCGATTACGGCAAGGCCCCGACCACGGACTCGTCCGGAGAGGCGGAGAGCTTCTACGGGGACGTCTTCGGGGCCAAGCTGGTGGCCAACCTCTTCTACCTGCCCTTCGAGTCGATCCTCGGGCCGGACTGGTCCTTCCTATCCACCTCGATTGGAGTGGGCGCAGATTTCAGCTACTTCACCCAGACCCAGGCGGGCAAGGGGCTCCTCGTCGGCTCCGTGTTCGGCCAGCTCGAGTTCCCCAAGTTCACGCTGAGCGGGCTCGGGGCCTTCAACAAGTACTCGCTCTACATGGAGTATCAATTCTGGGCCCTTTCCTCGGTTGTGTCGGGAGGATTCATCTCCAAGGCCTCGGTCGGCGCTAGGATCGGAGTGTTCTGATCGGCCGGTGCCCTGTCGGGGACATAGATTAAAGAACGGGGCCGCCTTTAGGGGCGGCCCTCGCTTTTCCTATCCTGGAAAGGTCCTCAGGGCAGGGATCTCCGGCGTCAAGACGGCTCCTTCGGGTCGCTCTGTTCTCTTCGAACTACTTTATCTTTAAAAAGAGGCGGAAGATGCCCAGGTATACGTTGTTTCCCAGAGAAAAACCGCTGCAGATGAAATAGTCGTGCCGTGTGTAAAGGCCCGCTATGCCGCCGCTCATGGCCCCGGCAAGCGCTCCGGCTCCTTGCTTTATCGCGCCGAACAGGCCGCCGGAAGCACCCCCGACCTGGCGGCGGGTTTGCGACGACATCCAGGCCTGGAAGTCGGCAGTGGTCGGGTTGAGCGCGTAGAGGAGGGCGAGGACGAGGACGACGATGATCAGCCAGCCGAGACGAGAGTTGGTTCTAGCCATTTCGTGAGTGTAGCCTCCCGTGCGGCCTTGGGAAAGCCGCCCGTGGCGCGTCCGCGACCTTCTTCCCTCCCGCGAGCCCGAGTTCTTCGAGGCTCATTCCGCGGGCTCGGAGGCTCTGAATCGCCGTCGGTCGGCCGAAGTCGGTTATGCGCCGCGGCGCTCGGCCACCGCGCCTCGAAAGAAATCGCGCAACTCGGCGAGGGGTAGCCCGCCGGGCGGAGGAACGCCGGGATCGGAAGCTCCTCGGCGAAGCAGAGTCGATGGTAGACCGGACCCGCGCCCGGCGTATTGACGCGTGCGAATGGGGAGATAGAATGTCAAAACGCCGGCGAGAAGGGTGAACGCCCCGGACCGCGCGAAGGACCGCCATGAAAATCGTTGTCGCGTTTGCGCTCGCCCTTATCGCCCTTGCCTGCTACGCCCAGATCCCGCAGAGCCCCCTCGCTCCCGGCTCCGGCTCGACTTTGAAACTCTATCGAGCGGGCGACAGCCCGGGGGAATGCGCCGCGATCGAGCCCAGCGCCTCGCCGAAGGATGGCCTAGCCGGCCCCAAGACCTGGGCCGCGCTCGAGGGCCGCTGAGGTGCGGCGGCGCTTCCTGACCGCCGTCCTCGCGACCGCGGCGCTGGCTGTCCTTTTCCTCTCGAGTTCCTGCGCCGGGGACAGGATCCCTCAAGCCCGAGTGCAGGGCAGCCGCTTCACCCTCGGCTTTGTCCCCGGTCCGTACTACAAGTACGTGTCGTGGCGGAACGTCTTTCCGGTGCTCATCTATCCCCAGATGGCCTGCTGGGTCGAGTCCGAGGATGGTCTGTTCCTCGGCACGATCTACGCGACGGCCAAGGGCGCCAGAGGCTCATGGATCTCGGCCCCCGCTGGCGGCCGTCCCGAAGCCCTGCCCGTCTGGACGCGCGCCTCGAGCCTGGCGAAGGGCGCGCCCGCCGCCGTGGACGCCGTTTCAGGGCCGACTCCGACGGGAGCCGCCGAGCGCGACTCCACGCTCGCGGCCGGCCTCGCGCCTGGGACCTATCTGATCAAGCTCGAGGTGAACCGCAGCTACGACTATAACGAGGCCTTCACCCCGGCCAATTCCGGCGTCGATGGCCAGCCCTCGCTGATTTACGAGGGCGAGATCGAGGTCGGGCGGGGAGCTTCACGCGCGGTCCTCCGCCCCTTCGGCGAGGGCGCGGTCGACGGCTCGGACGGCGAGGTCAGGCCCGGCTTAGCCGGCATGACCACGGCGCTTCGCCTCCTCGATAGCGTCGAGGTCGACTACTCGCTATAATCGGCCGCGTGGAAGCCCGAGCTCGCGTGCTCGTCGCCGACGATGAGCCCAATCTACTCGCGAATCTCGTCTATGCCTTCCGGGCCGAGGGCTACGCCGTTGAGGCGCGCTCCGACGGGGAGTCGGCCTGGGAGGCCTATCGGTCGCTCGACTTCGATCTCCTCGTCCTCGACATCCTCATGCCGAGGGCCGACGGCACCGAGGTGCTTAGGCGAGTGCGCGCCGTCGAGCCCGAGATACCGGTGATGTTCCTCACTTCGAAGGACGAGGAGTTTGACCGGGTGCTCGGCCTCGAGCTCGGAGCCGACGACTATCTCTGCAAACCCTTCTCGCTGAGGGAGCTCCTGGCCAGGGTCAAGGCCCTGCTGAGGCGATCGAGGCTCCGTTCCGCCGAAATCGCGGCGGCGCCCGACTCGGCCCAGGGCGCGTCGCCGTGGATCCGCGCTTCGGGTTTCGAACTGGATCCGGAGCGCTTCGAGGCGAGAGCGGCAGGCTCGCCCATGCGCCTGACCGTCACTGAGTTCAGGCTCCTCGCGGCCCTCGCCTCTGCGCCCGGCGTCGTAAAGAGCCGGGACGTCCTCGTATCGGCCGCCTATCCCGAAGAGACTTACCTGAGCGATCGGGCGATCGATTGCCACGTCAAGCGCATCAGGCGCAAGATCGCCGAGGCCGGCGGCGATCCCGGCGCCGTCGAGACGGTCTACGGTCTCGGCTACCGGCTCAAGTCCACGCCGACGTGACGCGTCCCCGCTCTCGCATCGCCCTCAGGATCTTCCTCTTCAACGCCCTCCTCGTCTTCCTGCCGGTGGCCGCCTTTTCACTCCTCGGGAGCTACGAGCGGGGGCTCGTCGACTCCCTCGAGCGTGCCCTCTCGCAGCAGGCGCGCATCACCGCAGCTTGGCTGGGCCAGGATTCGGCAGCCGCAGGGGGCACGTCCGGCCCAAGGCTCGACGCTGCCCTGGCCAAGCGCGCCCTGTACTCGATCGGCGCGAAGCGCACGGCCCGATTCCGCGTGGTCGACTCGGGGGGGTATCTCCTCGCCGACAGCTCGGACTCAGGAGCCCTGGCGGCCGATGTCTCGGCGGCCGATTCCCAGACGGACGGCTCCGACTCGGTCGAGTCCTCGGCCGACACAAGCGTCGAGCCCCTGCTGTATCGTCTCTTTTCGGCTCCGGCGCGCGCCTGGAGGAGGCTTTTCCCACCGCCCGTCCCGCCTCTCGCCTCGGCCGACTTCTACGCCTCGGCCGGGCCGCGGCTCCTCGGCGGCGAGATCCAGGACGCCCTGGCCGGAAGCTATGGCGCTGCGACACGGGTCTCGTCCGGGGGGCAGGTCTCGGTGACCCTGTACAGCGCGGTCCCCGTCTCGGCGGGCGGAAAGGTCCTGGGGGCGGTCCTCGTCTCGCAGTCCACCTACCGGATCCTGCGCGACCTCTACGCCATCCGCCTCGATATCGCGAAGATCTTCCTCGTGAGCCTGACGGCTGCGGCAGCTCTATCCCTCCTCCTCGCCCTCACGATCGTCGGGCCGCTGAAGCAACTGGGGGAGGCGGCGGCAGCCGCCCTCGGCGGCGCGGCTGCCGCTGCCGGGGAGGCCGCCGCCGCCTTCCCCGAGAGCCGCAGGACCGACGAGATCGGCGATCTCCAGCGCTCGCTGCGCTCCCTCGTAGAGCGTCTCGATGAGCGTGCGCGCCAGACCGAGCGATTCGCGGCGGACGCCGCCCACGAGTTCCGGAATCCCCTGGCCGCGATCCGCAGCGCCGCCGAGCTCGCCGAGCGGGCGGGCGACGGCGCGGACCGCTCCCGCTTCCACGCCGCCATCATCGAGGACGTCGACCGCCTGCGCTCCATCATCGACGGCCTCAGGCGGCTTTCCCTCGTCGAGGCCCAAAGCTCCGAGGGGGCGGCCCGAACCGAGATCGACGCGATCGCCGCGGTCCGCGCGGCCTGCGAGCGGGAGCGCTCTCGGCTCGCGCGCGACGGAAAGGCGATCGCTTTCGAGATCGAGGGGCCCGAGAGCCTCGCCCTACGGACCGATGGCGCCGCCTTTGAGGTGATCCTCGACAACCTCATCGGCAACGCGGCCTCCTTCGCAAGGAGCGTCGTGAGGGTCAGGGTGGAGATCCGGGGAGCCGGGAGGGACAGAGTTTCGGGGCGGGAGACCGGACGGCTCCTCTCGTTCGTCCTCGAGGACGATGGACCGGGGATTCCGGCGGAGCATCTGGAAAAGGTTTTCGACCGCTTCTTCACCTGGAGGCCGGGCGAGGCTCGGGGCAATCACACTGGCCTTGGTCTGTCCCTCGCCCTGGCTCTCGCGAAATCGCTGGGCGGAGATATAGAAGCGGGCAACGCGTCGCCGGGGCCGGGGGCGCGCTTCTCGCTCGAGGTTCCCTGCGAGGCTTGAAGGCCCGCGCCTTCTCGCTGTTTCCTGCCGGCGCAGGTATTTGGCATTACGACGCTTCTTGCTGGACAATGGGGAAAGCGGGTCCAGGATTTGATAAAGAGCGCAAAAAGGAAATCATGATGATGTTTCTTGCCAAACGCGATTATGCCCTTTTCCCCTATTCATAATCCCAATAGGCTTGCAGTCGCTGCGGCGCGCATCGCGCGATGTTTTAGTAGCACGGTCATTGGTCGCAACTGATGCGGACATTGTCGGATCCCCTGCCGATGAACCACCAGTCGACCTGCTTGATAAAAGGGTTTGCTTGCAGGAGCTCATACGTAGTCTTGATAAAGTCGACCTTGTCCCCATTGGACCAATTGGAACCGTCGCTGGTTTGCGGCGAATATTCGAATATCGCGAAACTCGAACCAGTCCCCACTGCGCCGTAGAGGGCCGAAGCATCTTGAAAGGCGTCTTCCGGCCCTCCGTACGTGCCAGCCTTCCCAGGATAATAATCGACTCCGACCCAGTCGGCCTGCTGCAGCCCGGCGATGTACTGCCGCCCGGAATAGGAATTGCCGTCACTGTTGGGATACCCAATGTCCAACCAGGCATTGAGGACTCCGCCGAGCAGGATCTCCGCCCCATCCGGGAACGCGGCCCTGGCATTATCCCTCGCAGCCTTAATGATCACCATTTGACTGTTGAATGCGGATGGAGAGATAAAACAATCACGGGTTGCGCCTTCAGGCCAGGCGGGCCATTGTCCTTGGACCTCCCAAGCCGGAATAAAGATGATCGACCCTATGCCCATGGCTTTCAGATCCTTGGACCAATTCTGGAAGAATTCCTGCAAGGCGCCGGAACCAACCGTCTCAAAGTTATGGATGAACATCGCGAAGCAAATGCTTACTCCCTTATCGTGAATGTTTTGACACATCTGGAGAAGCTCCGTGTAATCGATCGATGCCTGGCCTTGATGTTTGGCATCTTGGTAGCCGGGTTTCGTCAAGCTGCCATCGGGGTTGATCGTGGCATAATATTCAGGATGAGCGTAATCGATTCTCAATCCATAGCCAGGATACTCGTAATATTCGCCGGGATCGCCGCCTTGATTGTAGCCTTCCCAGCAGCCGGTTTTCCCAGACCACAGCCTATTCTCCTGAACCAGCGTCTCCCAAGGAGTTTGGCTGGCCGCCGTATTTCCGCCATTGGAACAGCCCGCGCACAAAAGCAGTAATAGAATAAAAACGCCCGAAGATATCAGGCGAAAGAATAAATACCCGCTTTTCTCATCGTTCGTCCTCATCAGAGACTTCCTCTGGGGTTTTCCCTTTGGCCTGCTGACCCGGCAATCCAACGGCTTGCAGATGCCTAATAGGTTGCCGGATCTTTGAAATGCTCCTAATCCGCTGTGGATTCGATCATGAGCATCGTAATATGTTCTATACAGATTTTCGCGACGCATGCTTTGTCCTTGATTGGGCCCTCGAAAAACGCCCCTGCTTGAAATCCGAATTCAAATGCTCATCAAGATCGAGCCGAGATTTCCCCGATGCCCCGAAGGCCATACGTCCTTCCCGACCAACTGTCCCCAAACATTTTCATTTTACGCCCCTATAGCCGCCCGTCAATGACCTTACCCGAGACAGTCGCAAGACATTCCAGCCGCTGGGCCATCGCGGGAGGACAATGCTGCGGAGCTTATGAAATACCAAGCTTTCGCCATAATTCCGCCTCAATCGAGTCCTAGAATCCACGAATGGCAAAGGCATCCAAGGCGCGCACGCGCGTCGCTATCGTCTACGGAGGCAAATCGGCCGAGCGGGAGGTCTCTTTCGTCTCGGCCCGAAACGTGGCGGCGGCCATCGACCCCGAGAAGTACGAGCTCGTGCTCATCGGGATTGACGCCCAGGGCAGGTGGAGCGTCGAGGGTCCGGCTCTCGGGCAGGCCATAGAGCCGGGGGAGGGCGCCGCGCTCGAGGCCCTGGCCGGGACAGTTCCGAGCGGGAAAGGCCCGCCGTCCGAGGCGTCGGCCGCTAGCGAGGTTCGGGGCCTCATCGCCGATCGCCGAAGGGACAGTCCCTTGGGCGGAGTCGATGTCCTCTTCCCCCTTCTCCACGGGACATCCGGCGAGGACGGCTCCATCCAGGGCTTCGCGCGCATGGCCGGCCTGCCATGCGTCGGAGCCGACATCCTGGGCTCGGCGCTGTGCATGGACAAGGACGCGGCCAAGCGGCTCATGCGCGAGGCGGGCATTCCCGTGACGCCCTTTATCGTCTTCTCCTCTAGCGAGGGCGCCCGCCTCGCGCGAGAGGAAGTCTTCGGGGCCCTGGGACGGGACGTCTTCGTAAAGCCGGCGAACCTGGGCTCCTCGGTGGGGATCTCGAGGGCGAGGACCGAGGAGGAGTACGAGACCTCGATCTCGCTGGCCTTCCGCTATGATACGAAGGTCCTCGTCGAGAAGACCATCTTCGGGCGAGAGATCGAGGTCGCGGTCCGGGGCCGACGCGGCCGGAGCGGCTGGAGGGAGCTCGAGGCATCCATGCCGGGCGAAGTCATCCCTCGGAATGGCTTCTATTCTTACGAGGCCAAGTACGTCGACGAGGAGGGGGCGGAGATACTCGCTCCGGCGGCCATCGCCCCACAGGAGGCCGAGGCCTGCAGGCGGCTGGCCCTCGAGGCATGCAGAGCGCTCTGCGTGCGCGGCATGGCCCGTGTCGACATGTTCCTCGGTTATGACGGGCGCCCCGTGGCCAGCGAAGTGAACACGATCCCCGGTTTCACGCAGCGAAGCATGTACCCCTTGCTGTGGCAGGCGAGCGGCCTCTCGCTAGGGGCCTTGATCGAGGGTCTGATCGAGTCGGCGATCGAGGAGTTCGCCGAGCGTTCGGCCCTGCTGACTGACGCGCCGCTCGCGCTGGGCTAACGGGGGATCGGTCGATGGACAACGCGGCCCAATCTCGGGCCGTCGAGAGGTCAACGCGATGGCCTTGATCCCCAAGAGCGGGAGCACAACGCGGGATATCCGAGCAGCCCCTACTTCGACCCCGCTTTCTTCGACTCAAGGAATTGCGCGACGACGGCACGGGCGTCCTCCTCGTCCTCTTCGGAAACGACGATCTTGATGCCGCCTCCCTGAGGGAAGAAGATCGGGTAGACTTCGAGGAGGTGCTCCGAGGAGATCTCCGCGGCGATGCCCGTCGACTCGATGAGGCTCCTTACGACGAGGGCCTCGTCCTGGAACATCGTCGCGAATACTTCGGCCATGCTGGTTCTCCTTGAGTCGCACAGTATATCGACCGTCGGCCCGTCCAGGAAGGCCCGCATTCCCGCGATGGCCCTCGGCTCGATATACTCGGTCTGAATGCGCATCTTGGCCGTCTCTGACTCGCACAACGACATCTCCTGCCTCGTGCCTGCCCTCCGCAAGTTCGCGGGCAGAGTGGAGCTCGTGGCCCATCTCGGCGACGGAGTCGAGGACCTCCAGCCCGCGGCCAGGGCCGCGGGCGTCCGCCTGCCCCGGTTCGAGGGAGTGAGGGGCAACGGGGATCCGGACCCTGAGCTCTGGCCGCGCCGCCTCATCGGAAGCGCCGAGCGGCCTGTCCTCCTCCTTCACGGCCACTTGGAAGGCGCCACCGAGGGCATGGCCAGGATTGTCGGCGCAGCCGAGGCCTCGGGCGCGAAGCTTGTGCTTTTCGGCCATACGCATAAGCCCTTCATGGAGGAGTACCGCGGTATCCTCGCCCTGAATCCGGGCTCCATCTCGAGGCCGCGGGGCGGAACGCGCCCCACCTTCGCTGTGGTCGAGGTGCCCGAGGACAGCTCGCTCTGGTTCAATGTGAAATTCTATGAGGTGGGCACGGGTATCGGCAGGATCCGCGAGGTTTCGTTCTAAATGCCCAAAATGGCCTTGAGCGCGGCCTGGCGCTCGGGACTCCCTCGCGTCGGGTCGGGGACGAATCGGACTAGTTCGGCGCCGCCCTTCCGGACGATGACCGAATAGCGCAGGCCGAGCCGCTCGCC
>Ga0181529_10000816_pt1 | contig 43548 bp, 46 predicted proteins | sample PEATcosm2014_Bin_36_FD_119763 | JGI IMG/M metagenome (GOLD analysis project Ga0181529, IMG submission 119763) | Peatland microbial communities from MTU Mesocosm Facility, Houghton, MI, USA - PEATcosm2014_Bin10_30_metaG | ecosystem: Environmental > Terrestrial > Soil > Wetlands > Peat | place... | reverse complement strand
TGACCGGCACGTGCCCCGGGTCTCCCTGCGGTATCACCGGAAAAAAGACGGTTCGGTCTTTCCTGCAGACATCACGCTTGCCTACTTTACCTTCAAAGGCCGATCAGTCCTGATCCTGTCGATCCGGGATCTCACCGGTGTCCAGCAGATCGGCGATGCCCTCAGGATTGCAAACGTCAAACTCAATCTTTTGATGGGGGTGACCCGGCACGACGTGCTCAACTCGCTCACGGCACTTCTCGGGTATAATACGATCCTCAGGGAACGGGAACCCGATGCAGCGACCAGCGAGGTTCTTGAAAAACAGCAAAAGGTACTGCTTGCGGTCCGAAGCCAGATCGAATTCACCCGGTCATACGACGATCTCGGTGTCAAAGCCCCGGTCTGGCAGCATGTCGGGAATACGGCGTCACGGGCGTACTCCCAGTTCATCAATACCATCTCGTTTACCTGTGAGACCGGAGATCTGGAGATCTATGCGGATCCGATGCTTGAGAAGGTATTCTACAACCTGTTTGACAATGCGTTCCGTTACGGGGAGGGGGTCACAAACGTCAGATTGTACGGGGCCATGGATGGGACAGATCTGCTTCTCTATTTTGAGGACAACGGGATTGGCATCCCGGAGTCCGACAAGACCCGGATTTTTTCACGGGGTGTCGGGAAAAACACCGGTCTTGGTCTCTTTCTGACCCGGGAGATCCTTGCGATTACCCGGCTTGGGATAACGGAGACCGGGGAATACCGGAAAGGGGCACGTTTTACCTTCCGTATACCCCGGGGCGCGTACCGGCTCCTGAAATAATCAGACCTCCCCCGGATCGCGGTAACGGTAACAGTCGGGGACGCTTTTTTAAAGAGTTTTTCGGGTGTCCGCGATCCCTGACGAGTAATGGTGCGGTCCTTTATGAACGGCTGTAATCAGTGACCGTTCGAAGCATTCATCCTCACTGACCTGGCGGGAAATGTAGCCAAGCGTCTGGAGCGTCCGTGCAAATTTCATCGTGGATGCGATGTATTCCGGTGGCAGTGCTGCGCAGTACTTCGGCGAGATCCGGTAGGTTTCAAGGACGAATGCTTCATCTACCATGCCGGTCGTTCCTGCGACAATCCGGGCACAGGCAGCGGGGTCGTGCCGGATCCATTCGCAGGCTGCCTCGTGGGAGGTCAGGAACCGGGTGAGCAGGCCGGGTTTTTTGAGCATCTCCCGCATCACGACGATCCCGTAACTCGGGTTGAACGGCCAGAGCCGGTCGGGAGGCACTGCGAGCCGTGAATTTCCATACCGGTGTGCAGTAGCCGCGAGCGCCGGTGTCCCGGCTGCGGCCGCGATCTCACCGGTCTCGATGGCATCTGTAAGGAAGTCTGCCCACGGGTAGTTCTTTACCGCAACATCCGTTCTCCCGTACTCCCGGAGCAGTTCGTGCACGATCACATCGTGGATGGAACCCTTCGGTGGCGTCCCGATCGCTTTACCGGCAAACTGCGCGAGGAACTCATGCATGCTGCCACACTCCGCGAGGGTGGGTGTATCGCTCCCGGCAACTATGACCGTCCCCTCGATATGGCCCCCTGCGATGCAGGCGAGCCTGAGCCCCCGGTCGATCCCGATGATAACCGGGGGAAGGCCGATGTACCCGAGGTCGAGCCTGCCTGCCTGCATCGCGTTGATGATGTCGGGTCCCGAGGGAAAAAGCGTCCACGTGGCAGAAATACCCTGGTCGGCGAGCAGGCCCGAGCCCCGAAGCAGGAACGCGGTATGGTACATGGTGGAGAGGTGGCCGATCCGGATCGTGTCCTGTACCATATACGTCACCCGATCTTCTTGAGCACCGCGCCGATTGCCTCGTCCACGCAGGAGAGTTCGGGACGGAGCATTCCGACTGGCACGTCCACGATCTTTTCCACGATCGAGGCAAGTATCGGGGCACAAATGATGCCGGAGGCCCCGTCTTTCTCCGCCCTGGACGCCGCAACGATGCATTCATCAAGGGAGTGCGCGGAGTATCCCCGGATGGCAAATTTCTGTCCCCCCGAGGACTCCACCTCCCGGGTCTCGACGGAATCCAGCAGGAATTTTGCCGCGATGACCGCGATGAACCGGTGGCGCTCCGGCTCAAGGACAGCCACGATCTTTTTCACGGTCGAGAGCCGTGGGTCCCGCTCGCCCATCGTTACCTTGTACAGCGTCGAGACCGGGATGCCGGTCTGATTCGCGAGTTCCCTGACCGACATGTTCCTGCGCTCCAGTTCCTCGTTCAACGCGGCGGTGAAATCGATCTCGAATATCCTTTTTGAGAACATATTAACCTTAATGTAATCTTTTTTGGATTATAATTATTACTATGGGGAAAAAATTTTTGCACTTTAGGAAATATATTTGAACAACCCTGCCCATGATCCTGTCATGAACCACACTCAGGCGTACGAAATAACCATCCTCCCCGGGACCAGCCGCGACGGGGAGAAGGAGGGATTCGACCGGATCGTGATCCGGCCGGGCGACACCCTCTCGATCGTAGGGCCGACCGGCTCGGGGAAATCCGCGCTTATTAACGATATTGAGGTCCTCGCGCAGGATGACACGGCGACAGGGAGGAGCATCCTTGTCAACGGAGAAGAGCCCCCTGAGGAGCTCGTGCGCGACCCGGCAAAGAAACCCATCGCGCTCATCACCCAGAGCACCCGGGTCATTGCAGACCTCACGGTCACCCGGTTCCTCGCCCTCCACATCCAGGCGCGGGACACGAGTAGCCAGGACCTGATCGCCCGCACGATAGCGCTCGCAAACGAGTTTACCGGTGAGAAGATTGCCGACTCCACCCGGATGACGTCGCTCTCGGGAGGCCAGACCCGATCGCTCCTGATCGCCGACGCGATCCTGATCGGTCAGACGCCAATCCTCCTTCTCGATGAGGTGGAAAACGCTGGTATCAACAAGGAACGGGTCATTACCTGCCTGCGGGAGTACAAAAAAGCCGTGATATTTGTCACGCACGACCCGTATCTCGCGCTTATCACCGACTGGCGGATCGTCATGAAGAACGGGGCAGTGGCCGGCGTGCTCGAACCGGGGAACCGCGAGCGTGCTATCATCGGCACCGTGTCCGGCATGGATGCGTTCCTCTGGGATCTCCGGGAGAAGATCCGGGGCGGGGAGCTGATCGGCGATTCCGGTACAGCCCCCGCATCCTCGAAAAAGGCAGGGGTGTCGGCATGAAACTCGTCATCGTCGCCGGCCCACCCAGTGCCGGGAAAACTGCAGTCATCCGCCAGATCATAAAAAAATTTTCAAAGACCGATAAGCCCGCGTACCTCAAGATCGATGTCGTGAAGGCATTCGAGGACGAGGAACTCCACGAAGAGTTCGGCATTCCCACCCGGAAGGTCTACTCGGGCGACCTGTGCCCGGACCACATGGGGATCATGGTACTGAAAGACGCGATCACGTGGGCAGAGAAACTTACGGCCGGCATGCTCATCATCGAGAGCGCCGGGCTCTGCCTCCGGTGCACCCCATACACCACGCAGGCGTTTGGCATCGCCGTGCTTCCCGCAGTCTCTGGGAGCAACTCGCCGCTCAAGATGGCGCCGTTGATTGCCCTTGCCGATGCCGCGGTCGTCACCAAGACCGATCTTGTGTCCCAGGCGGAAAAAGAGGTGTTCCGGGAATGTATCCGGAGCGTGGTCCCGAAGATCGATATCATCGAGACAAACGCCGTGCAGGGGACAGGGCTCCGGTACCTCCTCCAGGCGATCAGCAAATATCCTGATATCAGCGACGCGGAGACCATCACGCTGCGGGGTACGCCGCCGCTCGGGGTCTGCACCATCTGTATCGGCAAGAAAGACATTGGGTGGCAGCACCACTTCGGCGTGATCCGGCCGCTGGAGGAGGCTGACAACCTCTACCGGGGGGACTAACCCATGGCATGGGTTCCCCCCGGAAAGGACTGCGGCTCGTGTGGTATTGCCACCTGTAAGGAGTTTGTGAAGACCGTAAAAAAGGGGAAAAAAACCGAAAGCGACTGTCCGTTTTACGCGGTAGAGCAGTGCGCGTGCCAGGATAAGGCCCGGTACTCCGGGATCGACGTGACCGGCGCGAAGTATGATTTTATCATACGGGCGTTCCCCGGCGAGCCTTCGGCCCGCAAGTTTATCGTGCCGTTCCGGGCTGATCTCGTGGAGAAGTGGGACATTCAACCGGGTGCGCTTGTCACCGGCCGTCCAGCCGGGCCCGGCTGCCCGCTCTACCATGCGCTCCGTGTCCTCTCCGCAAACCCGGTCACAGGTGTGCTCGAATGCCACACGGTCGGCCCGCTCGCAGCACGCAAAGAGAAGGCATTCGATGTACAGGCATATCACGTCCACGCATTCGAAGGTCTTGCCGAGACCGTTCTCCGCCCGCCAACCCTCGGGCTCCGGCAGCGGTTCCTGCCCGGCTACTGCATGATCGACCTCGCTCACACCGCTCTCGTGAACATGGTCTTAAAGAAGAAAGACGGTGTCCACGTGAGAGTCGAGGACATCCGCATCCTGTGAAGATCCCATGATACCCAAATACCGGATCCGGTGCGTCGGCGGTGGGGAGATGATTCCCGATATGAATGCCTTGTCGTGTCCCGGCGGCCACGATTCCCTGCTGCGCACCGAGTACTGCCGGCGCAGGCTGCACCTCGCGCCGTACACCGGGATCTTCCGGTACCTCTGCTGGCTGCCGGTGACCCGGCCGTTGCTCCCCTCAGGGGGCCCGGTGACGTTTGCGGCCGACGGTCTTGCCCGCGAGCTGGGTCTCTCCCGGCTTTTTATCTCGTTTTCGGGATATTCCCCCGAACACCATGCAGCCCTTGCCACCGGCTCGTTCAAGGAACTCGAAGCCCTGCCCACCATGCAGCGCCTATCAGAACTCGGCGGCAGAATCCCGGTGATCGCCTCTGCGGGGAACACCGGCCGGGCCTTTGCCGGGATCTCTGCGCAGTACAAAAAGCCGGTGGTCGTGGTCGTCCCGGAATGTGCAATCCCGGGGCTCTGGACGACGACGCCGGCGCAGGATGTCTTCCTTGTCGCGGTCAAAGGGGATTACACGGATGCAATTGCGGTCAGTAACATGCTCACAGCCGTCCCCGGGTGCGTGCCCGAAGGCGGGGCAAAGAATGTCGCCCGCCGGGACGGCATGGGGACCGTGATGCTCGACGCGGCAGTCACCCTCGGCCGGCTTCCCGATCACTACTTCCAGGCAGTCGGAAGCGGGACAGGGGCTATCGCCGCGTGGGAGGCAGCGCTTCGGCTCATTGGCGACGGGAGGTTCGGCACGGCGCTGCCCCGGCTCCACCTCGCGCAAAACAAGCCATTCACCCCCCTTGTCTCGGCGTGGCAGCAGCGCCGCCGCGTCATCGACCCGGATCTTGATATGCCGGATGCGTCCAATGCCGTACAGGCAGTCATGTCCCCCGTTCTCACCAACCGCAAACCTCCCTACGCAATCGCGGGAGGGCTCTATGACACCCTTTGCGCGACCGATGGGTGCATGTATGCAGTTTCAAATGATGAGGGAAGAGCGGCGGCACAGATCCTCCGCGATACCGAGGGGATCGATCCCGACCCGGCAGCAGCGGTTGCCACCGCTGCGCTCATGCAGGCAGCAGAGACCGGGGCCGTTGGCCGTGACGACCTGATCCTCCTCAACATCACGGGCGGCGGGTATGATCGGATATGGGAAGATTACACTCTTTACCCTTTCGAAGCCTCTGCCACGGTAACCCCCGACGAACCCTGTGACAGGCTTGTTGCAGAACTCAAAAAGTGGGTGGCACACTATGGATGAAGACCAGATTATTCTCGAACTCAAAAAGCAGGGAATCGATCTCGTCAGTTCGGTTCCCTGCGACCGTGCAAAAGGGCTCTTTTTCAAATTACCTTCGGAATTCCGGCACATCGGCCTGACCCGGGAAGAGGACGGGGTGGGAATCTCTGCGGGAGCGTACCTTGCCGGCGCCCGCCCGGCGATTGCCCTCCAGAGTTCGGGGCTCGGGAACATGCTCAATGCGATCCTCTCCCTTTCCATGACTTTCGGCCTCCCGCTCCCGATCCTCGCGAGCTGGCGGGGCTGCGAAGGGGAAAAGATCCCGGCCCAGATCCCGTTCAACCGCCCGCTCCCCGGCATCCTGTCCGCAGCTGGTATTGCCTGCACGGAAATCTCCGGGCCGGACGCGCCGCACGAGATCGGCGACGCAGTCGCAGCAGCGTACCAGAAACGAATCCCTCACGTCATCCTCATCCGGCCGGAATGCCTTTTTGAGACCGGGTGCAGCGCACCGTCCCCGGAACCCGCCATGTGCCCGTTCTCCGTCTGTTACGAGCGGAACTGGCGGACGCCGGTGATGACCCGGTACGACGCGATCCGGGCCATTGCCGGGGGTGTACGTGACGAGGTGCTGGTCGCAAACATCGGTGTCCCTTCAAAGGAACTCTATGCGGCATGTGACCGGCCGGAGAACTTCTACATGCTGGGCAGCTACACGCAGGCGTCGGCGATCGGCCTTGGCATTGCCACGGCGCGGCCGGACAAACAGGTGATCGTGATCGATGGCGACGGGAGCCTGCTCGGTTCCGCTATCCTTCCGGTGATCGCAGCGGCGGGGCCAAAGAATCTCTCGATCGCCTGCCTCGACAACGGTGTCTTTGGCAGTACCGGCAACCAGCCCCGGCCCGGCCAGGACACTGCAGATCTCGCGCTCATGGCGCTTGGGGCCGGGTTTGCCCGTACATGGACAGTACACGAACCCTGGGAACTCGAAGTCGCGCTTGCAGCAAAGACCGGTGACGGGCCGTCGTTTGTCCACGTCCGCATCCGGCCAGGCAACAGCGATGTGCCAAACATCCCCTTATCGCCGGCACAGATCCGCGACCGTTTCATGGCCTCGCTGCGGAAATAGCCGGAATCACAAAAAAGTTTTTTTAGCCCTGAATGGCTGGATCAGAGCAGCGGGTCGGGAAGTTCAGGGCCATAGACCGGCAATTTTGCCCCCGATACGAGGACCGGCCGGTCTGACCTGGCGATCTTGTCGAGGATCAACTGTTTGCCCCGCTGTGTAAGTGCAAAGACCGGGACCGCGGTACCGGCCTGCACGAGCGCTTTTGCTCCTGCCACCTGCCAGATCCATTTCGAGGCACAGGCAGTAACAATATCCGCGACCCCGATAAGCCGTTTGGCATCCTTCTCGGTAATCCCGCTCATGTGCACCCCGAAGATAAACGCATCCGGATGCTTTGCATGGATTGCGGCCGCAACATCGGCCGAGGCGACGGTGACCGCAACATGTGAGAACCCTTTCTCGTAGGCACGCGACACCCCGAGCATCGGGTCGATTGTCGCATGTGCCCGGTCAAGGACAATTCCGCCGTTTTTCTCGATCTGGTCCATCTCATCTTTGAGTGGCGAGGTGCTCACGAGCCCTGACATCCTGCCACCGATGCCCTGCACCATCTCCGGGGTCGTCACGATCACGGTTCCCGCGCCGTCGCAGGCAAGGACCGCCGCATCGAGACTCCCGGAAAGGATGCCGCAGCTGATCAGTTCCGATGCCCCGAAACCGACGAAGTCCACGCTCCCGCAGACCTTCCTGTGCGGCTGGCACATGCCCCACGACTTCATCCGGTGTTCGATGTTCGCCTTGACCGCATCCGGGGTAATCTCGTCAATGGGCAGGGCAAATTTTTTCGCAAGCGGGCAGCTTCGAAGCTGGGAGACCGAGACTTCGGCCACTTTCCCCTCCCGTATAATGATTTTAGAGCGTCCCACCGCTTCGATCACATGAATATCGTCTTCGTTTTCATCCATAGACTATCCCTCTATTTTCCCTCTTGTCCCGGCAACGCAGTATCACGGCGGTGTGCCTTCAGGGCAGACGTCGTTGTTTTCCGGGACGTAACGATTGTTAACAAGAAGAGTCTTTTGGGATTTATGGAATAATAAGCCCATGCATCCCGACGATTACTGTTACAACGCGAGCATACGTTCAATGGAACTACGGGCACGGGCAGCGATCTCTTCCGGTACCATGATCCGTGGTCTGAGCGTGGCCAGTGCGTCGCGGACTTTTACAAGGTCGGTCTTTTTCATGTTCACGCAAGTAGCCTTGTCCGAAAGAGGATAACAGCGCTTGCCCGGGCACTCCTTTGCGAGCCGGTGCAGGATGCCGATCTCGGTGCCGATGATAAACTCGTTCTCTGGATCAGATTTCACATGGCTTATAATCCCCGACGTGCTCGCCACATGATCCGCGCAATCGATGACCTCCGGCCGGCACTCGGGGTGAACGAGCACAACCGCATCCGGGTGTGCCTGTTTTGCGAGCGCCACGTCTGCCGGGGTATACCGGTCGTGGACGAGACAGAATCCTTCCCACGGCAGGACGGTCTTTTTCGTAAAGCGTGCCGCGTACTGCCCGAGGTTTTTGTCCGGTACAAAGATCATCGTATCCTCTTTTACCGAATTTACTACCTTTACCGCGTTTGCCGAGGTGCAGCAGATGTCGCTCTCCGCTTTTACCTCCGCCGTCGTATTCACGTAGCAGACGATCGCTGCATCAGGGTGACGGGTGCGGGCGAACCTGAGCTCGTCTGCGGTCACCATCCCGGCCATGGGGCAGCAGGCATCCGGTGCGGGCAGCAGGACTGTCTTTTCGGGTGAGAGGATCGCGGCGGTCTCGGCCATGAAATCGACCCCGCAGAAGACGATGACATCGCCATCCATTCCCACCGCAGCACGGGCAAGCTCCAGCGAATCTCCGATAACATCGGCGATATCCTGTATCTCGGGGCGCTGGTAGTTGTGCGCGAGGATGACCGCGTTCTTCTTCTCCTTCTGCCGCAGGATCTCTGCCTGCAGCATGGTGATATCCTGCATCAGGTTACTCGCTCTCCCGGTTGTATCGTAATAGTTTGTCCCGGTGCATCAAATACCCGCTTATCGGGTGCCTGCGGGCAGGTGGCCGGTACCGGGATATTTATGCTCCCGGCTTTCCAATCATTTCATCAGACAATGAAAGTCATTCTGCCGGATCAGGGCGTCCGGGTGATGGAGCAGGGTCAGGGGACGGTCGGGGATCTCCTGCACGAGATTGGGATTAATCCTCTTGAAGTGATTGTGTCCCGGAACGGGAAACTCGTTCCCGAGCAGGCCGCAATCGGCGGGAACGACGAGATCCGGATCATCCGGATCGCGCACGGGGGATAGGATCGTGGAACAGCGTGCCGCCCGGGAGGAGTCGCCGGCCTGTGCCTGCTGTGGCGAACCTGCGGTGGTCTACCAGCTGGTCACCCGGCGCCATCTCTGCGGCACGCACCTGGTTTTAGATGTGGAAGAGCGCGTCCGGGCGACCATACAGGAGACCGGACAGATCAGCCCGGGCGACCGGATCGCGGTGGGCCTGAGCGGGGGAAAGGACAGCACAGCGCTCCTTGTGATCCTCTCCCGGCTCCTGCCTGCATGGCCGGGCGCAAGTCTCGTCGCCATCACCGTGGACGAAGGCATTGCCGGTTACCGGGCTGACACCATGCGGGCGGCAGAGCGCCTCACCGAATGGCTTGGGGTGGAACACCGCATTGTTTCGTTCCGTGAACTCATCGGGGACGATCTCGATGCCCTGCTTCTCGGGCGCGAAACGCAGGCCTGCACCATCTGCGGTATCCTGCGCAAGAAAGCCCTCGCGGACGCAGCACGGGCAGCCGGTGCGACTGCGATTGCCACCGGCCACAACCTCGATGACGAGGCACAGTCGGTGCTGATGAATGCGTTCAGGGGTGACCTGCCCCGGCTTGTCCGCACCACGGGTACCGGCACATCCACGGCGTTTCTCCCGAGGATCAAGCCGCTGATGGCAATCCCGGAAAAGGAGATCGCGTCCTATCTTTTCGTGCAGGACCTCTTTTCGGTGCTGCCCGAGTGCCCGTATACGAAGTATGCCCTGCGGGCCGAAGTCCGCACCCTGCTGTCTGACTATGAGTGCCGCCACCCCGGGACGATGCAACACCTCATCGAAAGCAAGAGAACGATCGAAAAGTACTGTGCCGGAACGCCGGTCATGGAACCCCTGCATCGCTGCCGGGAATGCGGCGACCCCTGTTCCGGGGACCTTTGCCAGGTCTGCCGGCTCCGGCACTCACTTCTGGAGTGATGGGGCGCCCCGGATGTGCTCGGGGTGGGAGTAGATATTCAGCTTCGTGCTGCGGACAAACCCGACGATGCACATCCCGTTCTGTTCTGCGATGGTAACAGCAAGCGTCGTGGTTGCGCCGCGCGAGACCATCACCGGAATGTTGGCAATCAGGCATTTGCGCACCATCTCCGATGAGATACGCCCCGAACAGATGGCAAACGTCCCTGAAAAATCGATCCTGTTCCGGAGCCCGTAGCCGATCACCCGGTCGAGCGCATTGTGCCTCCCGATATCCTCGGAACGGGTGAGGATACCGTTTGCCGATGCAAGCCCGACTACATGGATGCCACCGGTTATTTTATGCAGTTCGGATTCGAGCACCTCTCGTACCGTTGTCCGGATCAGTTCGGGAGCGAGCGTAAAATCTGAGGTAATCTTTGGCAGTTTCTCGGTATCGATATAGGATGTGGCGCCCCCACACCCGGAGAGGATGGTCTTTTTGGGGCCGAGCACCTTGAAAAGGTTCTTTGTGATCACGCTGATCCGGTTCTTCTCGATCCTGATGGACTCGATCTCGTCGACACCTTTGATGATCTGCTCGGTAAAGAGGTAGCCGGTGACAAAGTCCTCGAGGTTTGTGGGGCTCATCATCGCGGTCATCGCGTGCCTGCCGTTCACGAACAGGGCCTCGGGCACCTCATCTATCACTTCGTGGGTATCAGCTGTTGCCGATTCACCGTCGATCTTTATACAGGGGATGTGCCTGAACATCGGTACTGTCATCTGTGTCACCACGAAACTATCCGGTCAGGGTTTTCTTTTGGCAGGCACGAGCACTTCATCCATGCTCCCGCTGCGGTACCCCCCGAGATCGAGTGTCACGTAGGAGAAACCGAGCGCGGAGAGGCTGACTTCCACCGCAGCATGCATATCCAGTAATGCGTGCATCTCCTCTTTAGGCACTTCGATGCGTGCAACCGTCCCATGCACTCTCACCCGTACCTGCTGGAACCCGTTTTTATGCAGGAATGCCTCGGCCTCTTCGACCATGTGGAGTTTTTTATCTGTTATCGCATCCCCGTAGGGAATGCGGGAGGAGAGGCAGGCTGCCGAGGGTTTGTCCCAGAAGGAATACCTGCCAGCCTTTGCGATCTCCCGGATATCGTTTTTTGTCATGCCGGCGTCAAGGAACGGGTGGACGATCCCCTCCTCGGTGCTCGCAGCAAGGCCGGGCCGGTGCTCCCCGGTATCGGAGACGTTAATGCCATCGGCGACACAGGCAAGTCCCAGTTCCTGCGCCCGCCGTTTTAAGACCGCGGCCGAGTTCTTCTTGCACCAGTAACAGCGTTCGGCGGGGTTTTTCGTGAACCGTTCGTCGTTCATCACGGACACCGGGAGGATTTCCAAGAGGAGGTCATAGTCCCGGGCGATCCGCTGCGCCTCTTCTATTGCTTCCCGGGGGACGACGGGGCTGTCGAGAAGGACGCACCGGCTCTTGTTCCCGAGCGCCTCCCGTGCAAGCACCGCGAGCAGGCTGCTGTCCACGCCGCCGGAGAATGCGACAAGCATGGACTCTCTCTCTGCTATCTTTCCGAGGACAAGTTTGCGACAGGCAGTAGTGTCCATAATACATCCACGTAGTCTTAAAAATCGGGATTAAAATAAATTAAAAATCAGCTGCCGCACCGGTGGCTGTCTGTGCTGCTGCTTCCGCACTGGTACTCCTCGCCCTCCCGGAGCTGGTGGCAGATATTGCAGGTGCGCTGCACGAGGTTCACATCCCTGCCCTCTTTTAAATCCCGGGCAAGCTGTTCTATTGACTGCTTGATATCGTTCTCGAACTCAATGCGGTAACCGCGTTTCCCGGAGAGATACTGGGAGACGGCAGACGGTGCGATCTCCAGCATCCGCGCCGCTTCGACCTGCGACACGCCACATTTCACGAGCTCCACCGCGATTGCTGCACGGATCGCCGGCAGGACATCCCATACGATCTTCTGGCAGGGGGCTTCCATTATATCACAACCTTTAAGTTATCACAATTGTTACATAAATACGTTGTATTCACAATTGTGAATTGGTCGTGCGACCATAAAAAACCATGTCTTACTTCGCCTGAAACCGGTGGCGTACTTCCCGCAGGAGCCGGGGAAGTTCATCCTGTGGCTGCACCGGCCGGGAAGTACCGGGCCACGTTCCTGTGGTAACAAAAGGATAATCAGAGAACGAACGAGATATTCACACGTACTTTAAGGAAAGAGAGTATGGGACACCAGCGCATAATCTACATGGATCACTCCGCAACGACGTATGCAAAGAAAGAAGTCGTCGATGCGATGATCCCTTACTTCACCCAGCATTTCGGCAACCCCTCGTCCATCTACGGGATCGCCCGCGAATCGAAGACTGCCATTGACACGGCCCGGGCACAGGTGGCAAAAGCGCTTGGGGCAGACCCGGATGAGATCTACTTCACATCGTGCGGGAGCGAATCCGACAACTGGGCGATAAAAGGCGTTGCCTATGCCAACCGGAAGCGGGGCAATCATATCATCACGACAGCGATCGAGCACCACGCCGTCCTCCACACCTGCCAGTTCCTTGAAAAAGAGGGATTTGCGGTGACCTACCTCCCGGTAGACCGGTACGGTCGCGTCGATCCGGCGGACCTTGAGAAGGCGATCACCGACAAGACGATCCTCATCTCGATCATGTACGCGAACAACGAGATCGGTACCATCGAACCGATTCGGGAACTTGCCGAGGTAGCAAAGAAGCATAAAGTGTACTTCCATACCGATGCGGTGCAGGCGATAGGAAACGTGCCCATCGATGTGAAAGCGCAGAATATCGATATGCTCTCGCTCTCCGCCCACAAGTTCTACGGCCCCAAGGGTGTAGGGGCACTCTATATCAAGAAAGGAGTCCGGATCGAGAACCTTATCCACGGCGGTGGCCAGGAAAGGAAAAAGCGGGCCGGTACTGAGAATATTGCCGGTATTGTCGGGTGCGGGAAGGCAATCGAACTTGCCACCGCCGATATTGAAGGCCATAACGTACGGATCCGGGCGATGCGCGACCGTCTCTTAAAAGGCGTTCTTGAGAAGATAACCAATGCCCGTCTCAACGGCCACCCGACAGAACGTCTGGCGGGGAGCTTCAACGTCAGTTTCGAATTCATCGAAGGGGAGTCTATGCTCCTGTGGCTGGATGACGAGGGTATCTGCGCCTCGACCGGCAGCGCCTGCACGTCCGGCTCGCTCGAACCCTCGCACGTACTGCTCGCCACCGGCCTCCCGGTGGAGATCTCGCACGGTTCACTCCGGCTGACCCTTGGCGATGCGAACACTGAAGAGGATGTCGATTTCGTGCTCGAAGTGCTGCCGAAAGTGGTATCTCGTCTGCGGGATATGTCTCCCTTATACCAGAAAGCGACAAAGGACGGTGGATGCAATGTATAGCGAAACTGTGATGGATCATTTCAAAAACCCGCGCAATGTCGGAGAGATCGAGAACCCTGATGGCGTCGGGGAGGTCGGGAACCCGGTCTGCGGCGACATCATGAAGATCTTTTTGAAGATCGAAAACAACATCGTCGTAGACGCGAAGTTCAAGACCTTCGGATGCGGGGCGGCAATCGCGTCAAGCAGCATGGCCACCGAACTTGTCCGGGGAAAATCGCTTGAGGACGCGTGGCAGCTCTCCAACAAGGCGGTCGCTGAGGCACTTGATGGCCTGCCGCCGATAAAAATGCACTGCTCGGTGCTCGCAGAAGAAGGCATCCATAAGGCGATCAACGATTATCGCGTCAAACACGGCCTCGAACCGTGGCAGGAAACATCCTCCCATTCACATGAGCACGGTGAAGAGTCCGGGTGTCAGTTATAGGGCAGGCACTCCCGTATCGGATCCGTTAATGTCAGGTGAAACAGATGCTCACTCTACGCGAACACGAACGGTACAAACGCCAGCTGATGCTCTTTGGGGATGAAGGGCAGGAACGCCTCAAAAAGGCCAATATATTTATTGCCGGGGCCGGTGGGCTTGGCTCCCCGGTCTCGATCTACCTTGCGGTGGCCGGTGTCGGTACATTAACCGTGGTAGACAAGGATGTTGTGGAGTTAACCAACCTCAACCGGCAGATCTTACACTACGACAGGGACATCGGCAGAAAGAAGGTTGCATCGGCAGAAGAAAAACTCCAGGAGATCAATCCTGATATTACCGTAAAGGTGATCGATACCAACATCGACGAATCAAACGCAGCACGGCTTGTTGGCCGGGCGGATGGCATTGTCGATGCGATGGACAACTATCCCACCCGGTACCTGCTCAACGATATAGCACTTGAAAAGAAGATCCCGCTCTTCCACGGCGCGATACGGGGATTCTACGGTCAGGCGACGACCATCATCCCGGGAAAAACCGCGTGCCTGCGCTGTATCTTCCCGTCTGCCCCCCCAAAGGAGGTCTTTCCCGTGGTCGGGGTGACGCCGGGATTCATCGGGATGATCCAGGTCAATGAAGTGCTCAAGTACCTGCTTGGCACCGGGGATCTCCTGGCAAACCGTCTACTGATCTGGGACGGAATGACCGCACACGCAGAAGAAATCTGTGTCGTGAGAAACCCGGCCTGCATATCGTGCGGAGCAGGGCACGCGTCAAAGAAGACAACAGCGGTAAAATATAAGAAAATACCATCGGGGAAGAAGAAATGACTGTCAAAATAAGATTTTTCGCTCGGTTCCGGGAACTGCTCGGGACCGATATCGTGGTCGCAGTCCCGAAGAACAAGGGGCTGTCTGACCTCGTTAAGGATGTGGCCGGCAGGAACAAAGAAGGGTACGACGCAATTTTCGATGAGAAGGGCGCCTTCCGCGAGTTTGTCATTCTGATGCAGAACGGGAAACGCCTGGAAACCTCCGATGCGCCGGAGATCAAGGTTGCTGACGGCGATGAGATCGCGGTGTTCCCTCCGGTGGCGGGCGGATAACCGGCAAGGGTGCAGCCATGATCGCGATCCAGACCGAAGATGTCGATATCGGGAAGCTGATCACTGCGGCAAAGCAGCGGGGGACCGGTGCCATCGTCGTCTTTGACGGGATCGTCCGGGACGACGATATCCGCGAGATGGAACTGGAGGCGTATGAGGAGGTTGCGGTGCCTGAACTGGAGAAGATCGCGACCGAAGCAAAAAAGACCTACAACCTCCTCTCTGTCGATATCATCCACCGGATCGGCCGCCTTGCCGTCGGGGAGAATATCCTTATCATCGTAGTGAGTGCAGGGCACCGCGAGCAGGCTTACGGGGGCTCCCGGTTTATCATCGAGGCGATCAAGGCCGGTGTCCCGATCTGGAAAAAAGAGCTCCGAAAGGATGGCGACCGGTGGGTTCCCGGTGAGCACCAGCACGGGTGCGAAACCTGAAACCGAGCGACCCCCCATTTTGACAACAGTTTATGATGATTGCAGTGAGGTTCTCACTGACAACTTTTTGATTTACCGTTTGTTGAAAAACTTAACGATTGCTAGGAGAATACGCGGGTTATCTTCGTTTTTACAAAATCTGGCATATGAATTCGGCCCCTAACTATTTCCCGGGGAAGTAGGATGAAACCGATACTGGAAAAGAGGGGGGAGAGGGGGCAGAGTATAGACATAGATCCCGGTGACATTTCCTGATCCATAGGAATAACTCCCTGTAATAATCGAATCACTCCAGTTCCAGACCCGCTCCTCGCTCATTGTCTTGTCGGGATAATAAAGATAATAAGAAACTCCAATAAACTGAATGATTACTGAAACGAGAATGAGAATTCCTGCCACTACCAGAACAATGTTCTTTTTCCCGAGGGTATGTGTTGTCTGTGGAGTTCCAAAATAATTGTTCAAAAAAAATCCGGTATAGAAACCCAGTACGGGAACAAATCCTGTCAGAAACCTTGGTCCGTAACAATATGCGGCTGATGAATCCCAGAGACTAAAAAAACTGTACACGAGAACCTGCAGGATTAGAACCGGTCCGAAAATAAGCAGTACTTGCTCGGTTTTACCGTTATGTACCTGCAATAATTTAAAAAATCCGACGATTGAAAGGATAAGGACAGGACAGAAAATAAAGAGACCCACATTGGGTGCAATGAGCAGTCCGACAAAATTTTTAATAAAATCGGTACTCATGACAAAAAATTTGATGTTTTCATTATATCCGCCGAAAACATTTCCAAAAACCGAATAGTTATAGTATAAAAACGGGAGTCCTCCGATAAGTCCTCCGGATATATACTGAATCAGTTTCGCTCTCTGATACCATAGGATATAGAATACCACGGGAATAAGCAGAACTGAATCAGGAGGCCGGTTGAAAATGAAAAGGCCGGAGACAATTCCCAGAAGGAGAATATTCATTGACCCCTCCTTTTTCTCATTCCTTACGATAAGGTAGATGAGGAAAATCAGGAGGAGTTCTACCGTCCCGTGCTGCCACAATGCCTGGCTGCTGATGGACCAGGTACTGGTGGCAAATGCAAAAATGCACGTCACTCCAAGCGCTACTTTTTTCGAAAATAACTCTTTTGAGACCAGATAGAAAAAAACACCTGCCAGCGCCGCTATTACTGAAGCAGAGGTCTTTGCCAGGATCAAAAATCCGGTGGGAAGAAGGGGAATATTGAAGACATTGCATATCACGTACGAGATTCCGTATACCGGTGTTATGAGAATGGGAGTCACTATCGGAAACAGCGAGACATAATGACCGTTTATAAGAGGAAACGCATAGCTTAAATCCGGATTGGAAACGAGGGAGGGATTATAATCAAAATTAAGATTCTGGTTCTCTAGGATCGATGCCGGAAGGAACGACGCGGGTACCGTATCCCCACTGATTATTCCAATTCCAGTCACGGTATTATATGCGATAAAAAGTAGGAGAAATAGGACAACAAAATCGTATCTGGTTAACAGTCCGACAAGATTTTGTACAATTCCGGAGAAATCAGAAGGAGCCGCACACTTATATCCACATTTATTGTTTTTAGACGAAATATGTCGATCTTTTTTCTCTTTCGATTTCATAGTTCCTCGGTGAGAAAGTATCCGGTTCATACCTGATTGCCCTAAAAAACTCACGGGTTTTCAATCTGCATGACTGAGTCTTTGAATAATGGGCGTTTCTACGTAGTTATATGAGGGCACTCCCTTAAAGGCTGTAAATTCAGCACATATTTCAGAGAAATTATCTCCCTCTTCATAGATAAAGACCGGTTAACCGTCAGGCCACCTTCTTTTCCATGAGTTTCCGGTACATCTCCTCACCCACGCATTCTTTGGCATGTTTGCACCATTGGACGCACGATGCAATATCATTGTAGATCACAAACCCGCATCTGTTGCACTTTACCGAGACATCGTTTGAGAAGAGTTCCACTTCCTCCCCACACTGCGGGCATTTCTTGATCGTCAGCGTCGGCGTTCTTATGTTTGCAGCACCGGGACAGTGATCGAACATGTGATCATTCCTCTATCGTATGTTGTCCTCCCGGTACATGAACCGGACGGTTCACCCGTTTAGTATCGTAAACAGGGAAACCGGCAAGGGAAGATACCTGATACGTTGTCATATCTTCTACCGGATATGGCCGGAAAATGGCGTACCTGCCATCCAAAGATGTATGAGCGCCTGCGGCAAAGATTCCGGCAGGTTATGACCGGGAAGCAGTTCATTTCAACGGTAAAATACGTGGCCGGCACAAAACCGTCTTTTTTGCTTTCCGAGATTGCGGTCTACCTGGATGAACCGCAGTCCGTCGATCAGATATACGCCACACTCATGCCGCATCTTGCCAAACTCGGCCTTGCCGCAAAAAAAACCGGCGCGGATTACGAGATCTCCCGGCTCCTGCCCTCGCCGGCATATTGCCTGAACTCTGCGGAGGAACAACGACTCGGCGAGTATCTTGAACTCCGCACCCTTCCCCCGGTTCTTGAGACGGCCATCGAGCAGTACACCGCCAGAAAAACCGGCAAGGACTGGTCTGACCCGGTCATCCTCGAACGACTCCGCCATGCCATTGTTTCCCAGAAAGATGATTACTGGAAACCGACAGACAAGCGGTCGCTCCAGTACACGAAAGGGTATTCGGTGCTCGGTTACCTTGCGTACCATTTCCCGGTCTACTTTATGCAGACCCGATACCTGCTCGCCGAGCTCGCCCGTGACGGCCTGCTGAAACGTGAGATGACGATTCTCGATCTCGGGACCGGTCCGGGTGTCATACCGCTTGCTGTTGCGGATTTCTGGATGAATCTCGACACGGCCCGGGCAACGGTATTCCCGGTCGAACGCTCAAAAGAGCACATCGAGGCGTTTGGTGCTCTTGCACCGAGTGTTGCCCCACAGAACTCCCACGTAACTATCGAGCCCCCCCGGGAAGCGGACATCACCGATCCGGCACACATCCCTCTTCCGGAACGTATCGACCTGATGGTCTTCTCAAACGTGCTCAACGAGCTGGCCGGCCTGCCGGTCGCGGCGCGTGCTGATATCGTCATGAAATATGCAGACATACTTGCACCGGATGGGACAATTCTTATTATTGAACCTGCTGAGGAAGCGACGTCCACCGGCCTGCGTGTTCTTTCCTTAACGTTAAAGAAGCGGGGGCTCACGATCTATGCGCCCTGCACGTTTGTCTGGGGCACGAACTGCACACCGGACCGGTGCTGGAGTTTTGAGACCGCGCCTTCCATCCGGCCCACCCGGATCATGAACATGCTTGCAGCGTGCAGTGAGCCGTTCCGGTACGTGAACACCGACATCAAGTACAGTTACGTGATGCTGCGGAAGGACGGGAAGACACGCTCATCCTGTCACATCCCAAAGGACACGAGAGCGCCGCGGCTGTCCAAGATACACCTGAACGTGGGAAAACGGATCACGGTAGTGGCGGCGAAGATGTCCGAGGATCTCGGGGATAATGAGACCCATATGTTCAGGCTCTGCGACGGTTCGGCTGAAAAACCGGTATATGCCGTGCTGCCTGCGTTTCATATTACCCCGGAAAACCGTGAGCTGGAGTCTGCACCGTACGGGACGGTGCTTGAGGTCCGGAATGTGCTGGTGAGGTACAACCCGGCGCACGATGCGTATAATCTGCTCGTGAGCAGGGATACATGCGTTTCAGTTTGTTCAAAATAAAAAAAAATCTGGATCAAGTGACTGTAAGTGCCGAGGTTTTGGTTACAGTCACGGCTGCCAGGTGAAGAAGTCGTTACTTGAAGTGGCGGATGTTCCACCGGGTGTTGTGACCGTGATGTCTACAGGTCCCCCGGCAGCATGGGCCGGGGATGTCGCTGTGATCTGTGAAGCGCTATTTACTGTAAACGAGGCCGCCGGTGTACCGCCAAAGGATACTGCAGTCGCTCCGGTAAAGCCCGACCCCCGGATCGTTACTGATGTTCCACCAGCATTCGTGCCGGATGAGGGTGATGAGGAAGTTATGACCGGGACAGGTGCATAGGTAAACTTATCCGAGGGTCCTGTATTGCTGGTACCATCAATATTAGTGACCGTTATATCAACGGTACCTGTTCCGGCTGGTGAGGTGGCAATGATTTGAGTGGGAGAGATATAGGTCACGCTGGTAGCGGCATTGGGTCCGAATTTGACGGTCGCTGCACTGGTAAACCCGGTACCGGCGATTGTGACTGAGGTACCTCCTCCCACAGGTCCCGTGGTCGGTGAGATACTGGTGACAGTCGGCTTGTCCCCATCATACGAATACTGGTCATTTGCTGAGGTAGCGCTGGTACCGCCAACCGTAGTAACCGTTACGTCGACGGTAACATAGGTGGAATAGGCAGGAGCATTAGCGGTGATTTGAGTGGAAGAAACAAAGGTCACACTTGTACCAGCGGTAGCTCCGAATTTGACGGTCGCTGCACTGGTAAACCCGGTACCGGTAATGGTGACTTTGGTATTGCCACCATTCGGTCCATGTGTCGGTGAGATGCCGGTTACGGTCGGTGCTGCAGCATAGGTAAATTTATCGGCCGATGAAGTCGCGGATGTTCCACCGGGTGTAGTGACAGTAATGTCAACAGTTCCGGCTGAACCAGCTGGGGAGATCGCTGTGATCGAAGTAGCGCTATTAACCGTGAACGAAGTTGCCGCTATAGTGCCAAACTTTACTGCCGTTGCTCCGGTAAATCCTGTCCCAGTGATAGTGACTGAGGTAGCGCCGGCAGTAGGTCCACTTGTCGGTGAGATGCCGGTTACGGTCGGTGCTGAAGCATAGGTAAATTTATCGGCCGATGAAGTCGCGGATGCTCCACCGGGTGTAGTGACGGTAATATCAACAGTTCCGGCTGAACCAGCTGGGGAGGTCGCTGTGATCGAAGTAGCGCTATTAACCGTGAACGAAGTTGCCGCTATAGTGCCAAACTTTACTGCCGTTGCTCCGGTAAATCCTGTCCCAGTGATAGTGACTGAGGTAACGCCGGCAGTAGGTCCACTTGTCGGTGAAATGCCGGTTACGGTCGGTGGCACTGCTACAAAGGTAGCGGAAATGGTGTGAGATGCCTGAACACTGGTGAAAATATAGGACGTGATTGCACCCTGAGAAACACTATCAACCAGCACGTTCGCAACAGAATATCCGGTATTCGGTGTGATAGTGTAGGTCTGGCTTCCACCGTAGTTGACAGTGGTCACACCCGTTGGAGTGACTGCCCCGTTTGCCCCGGAAGATGCCGCAATCGTGTAGGTGTTAATGGCGAAGGTAGCGGAAATGGTGTGCGTGGTCTGGACATTGGAAAAGGTATAACTTGTAAGTGCCCCGACAGAACTCCCGTCTACGACTACACTTGCAACGGAATATCCGGTATTCGGTGTGATGGAGAACGTCTGGCTGCCGCCATAGTTCACCGATGTTGTTCCTGGGCTGATCGTCCCGTATGATCCTTGTGTTACCGTGATGGTATAGGTATTAGTCGCAAAGGTAGCGGAAATGGTGTGCGTAGTCTGGACATTGGAGAAGGTGTAAGTTGTGATTGCACCCTGGGAAACGCCATCCACGACTACGCTTGCGACAGAATATCCGGTATTCGGTGTGATAGTGTAGGTCTGGCTTCCACCGTAGTTGACAGTGGTCACACCCGTTGGAGTGACTGCCCCGTTTGCCCCGGAAGATGCCGTAATCGTGTAGGTGTTGATGGCGAAGGTAGCGGAAATGGTGTGCGTAGTCTGGACATTGGAGAAGGTGTAAGTTGTGATTGCACCTTGGGAAACGCCATCCACGACTACGCTTGCGACAGAATATCCGGTATTCGGTGTGATAATGAAGGTCTGGCTGCCCCCGTAATTGACGCTGACAGACCCAGATGGTGAAATGACACCTCCACTACCTGCAGATGCCGTTATCACGGGGTTGGAGGCAAACGAAGCCGCTATCGTGTGGGATGAGATGACGTTTGTGAAGGTATACGTCGTCACTGACCCGACCGGACTTCCGTCAACAACGACACCAGAGACATAATACCCGGTGTTGTTCGTGATCGTAAACGTCTGGTTCGTGCCATAATACACGCTCACGGCCCCGGACGGGGTAATTGTTCCCCCCGTTCCCGCAGATGCCGTAATCGTATTTTGTATATTTACGAAGGACGCCGCTATGGTGTGAGCCGTTGTGATATTCGTAAATGTGTAGGTTGAATTGACTCCTTGGTTCACTCCGTCCACGACCACTCCAATAATGTTCTGCCCCAAATTCGGGGTGATGGTAAATGTCTGGCTGCTGCCATAGGTGACGCTGATCGTTCCATTCGGGCTGATTATCCCGCCGGGTGAGGACGATGCGGTGATGTTGAAGCTGTTAATCGTAAAATTCGCAGAAATGGTTTGGGCTGTTGTGACATTGGTGAAGGTATAGGTTGTTACCGGCCCCACAAAACTTCCGTTCACTGAAACATTGGATACTGAATAACCGGTGTTCGGCGAAATGGAAAATGCCTGATTACTCCCATAATTTACGCTCACGGAGCCGGATGGGGAGATGGATCCTCCATAACCCGCTGATGCATTGATCACCGGATTTTGCGCAAAGGTCGCATTTATTGTATGTGGTATGATGACGCTCGTGAACGTATAATTCGTTATAGTACCCTGAAGGATACCATCGACCTGGACTCCTGCATTATAATAACCGGTATTGTTCGTAATAGTAAATGTCTGGTTACTTCCGTAAGGCACGGGGATGATTCCACTGGGGCTTATTATCCCGCCGGACGAGGCGGATGCAGTGATGTTGACAATGGTGGCAGCAAAGGTCGCGTTTATCGTGTGTGCCGCAATGACGTTTGTAAAGGTATAGGTCGTCACTGACCCAATCGCATTCCCGTCCACCAGAACGCCGGCAATATAATACCCGGTAGTGTTCGCTATCGTGAACGTCTGATTCCCACCATAGGTAACGCTCACCGAGCCATTCGGGGTGATGGTTCCTCCGGTTCCGGCTGATGCTGTGATCACCGGGTTTTGTGCGAAGGTAGCGGATATCGTGTGAGATCCTGTAACGTTTGTGAAGGTGTACGTCGATATCGACCCGCTCGACACGCCGTCCACCGAGACACCGGCAATAAAATATCCGGTGTTGTTCGTGATCGTAAACGTCTGGTTTGTATCATATGCAACAGGCACCGCTCCTGCGGGGGATATTGATCCTCCGGTTCCCGCTGACGCAGTTATCATGTAGATACCTTTCCCGACAGTCGACAGCATCCCGAAATAGGACACGGCGATGATGATCGGGGATCCAGAACCAGTGTATACCACCTGCACAATCGATGGCGGGGTGGTTCCGGGTTTGGTATAAGTGAGCGTATTACCTATTGACCACGTGGAAGGAGTGGTGATACCGGATGTGACATCAGCACCGTCCACGAGAATCTCGTAGGTCCCTTTTGGCAGCGAATCCCCGCCGACGTGCTTGATAAATACCATCTGGCTCTGGTTTGAGATGAGGGCACTCACAGACGGGATCTTCTGTGCTTGGGGCAGGGAGAAAAAAGTGACAGCAATAATCGATCCTGCAAGTACAACGATCGATATAAGCAGGACCGTTCCGATAATCTCGGATACAGCGTCATCCTGTTTTCTGCCGGAGATTTTCATATATCCCTCACACATACACACCGATCAAAAGGTTTGCCGTCGTAGTTGGTTGTACTGTCGCGGGCAGCTACATACCAAAATACGCCGAAGTTAAAACTACTTCCCCGGAGCCATTGCCGGTATACACAATCTGCACGCTTGATGGCGGGGTAGTCCCCGGTTTTGTGTAGGTAATCTGATCGCCGATTACCCAGACCGAGGGGGATCCCGTTTTTGTGACATTGGATGTCACGTCTACACCGTCCACCAAAATCTCATACGTCCCGTTAGGCAACGAATCCCCGCCGTTATGTTTTATAATAACCGTCTGGCTCTGGTTGGATATGAGAGTACTCAGGGCCGGGAGATTCTGGGGCTGTGGACGGGAGAGCATTGCGCTGGCAAAGACCGATGCCGCAAGCACGACTATGGAGATCAAGAGTATTGTTCCGATGATCTCGGATACGGCGTCGTCCTGTTTCATCCCGGCAGTTTTCATGTACTTCCCAGACTCTGCACATTGACCGAAAGGTTCGCTGTCTTTCCCGTAAGGGTGATGTGCGGATTATTGTCATTTATCCAGCTCCCGATAAAAGAGATATAACTGCCCGTGGTGGTGTTACCCACGGTATAATACGTGGTCGGTATCCCCCCGGTCTGGTTTGCCGCCGCATTCAGGTAATTTTCCCACATGGTGGCAGCAATCGGATCCGGTGTCGTGATGTTGATGCTTGCACTCCATGTATTAAGGCTGATCGGTGCATATGGCAGGGTACCGGCGTCGGGATTTAACAACGTCATTACCTGTGCCGGGCTGGTGCCACCGATTATGCCCGAATCTGCAGGAGCGTATGCAAGCGCGACAAAATTCACGGTAATATTCCCGTTCCCGTTGTTCGAAAAGGTTATCTCGGGCGGGAGTTTGTACGTGATCCCGTCGCTCTGGGAGAGAAACACGCCTCCCATCTGGTAATAGTAGGTCTGGGGGATCCAGTAGTTGTTGTTGGTACTGTATTCGAGAGAGCCGAGCGGGACTGAATAGATATAATTCGACTGGGCCTGGTAGGCATACTGGGCTGTTACTGTTGGAGTAATAAGTGCCGGATTCCCTGTCGTTGAAAAAGTCATTGTCGCAGGATATGTGATAACCGACTGTAATCCATATGCCGGATCGAGCAGGTTGATCAAATAATGAGTATTGGGATAAATATTGGAGTATACTACTGCCCGGTTCAGGGACGTCACACCCTTTTTCATAACGGTGACCGTAATATCGGAGCCATAACAGTTCGTCAGATATGTCACATTATTTCCTGATACGGATGTCAGGCAATCGGAAATATTTGGAGTAATATTGACCGTTGCGTTCCAACCACTCCCGGCGATCTGAACGCTCCCCGGAGTTCCACCTGTTGTGGTGATGTTCCAGAATGCATTTGTCGTTGAAATATTAATCAGGAGGCTCGATGGAGCAGTCGGATATATTTGCGTTGTGGGAATCGGGACCGGGCTACCGGAAAGCGTCGAAGTTGTATTGCTGATATAGGAGTTGGATGAGATGGTGAAAATTTCCGGTGTCGTTGTCCGCTGGTTGATCGCAAGTGTCCCGCTTGATCCAACCGGCTGCATGATTGGAATAATGCTGGTGCTTCCCTGTGCAGTCTGGCCGGCAGTGCCCAGCGGGAAGGTGGTGCTCATGGCAAGACCCGTCTGCTGGTTCGTCCAGAGCGAATCGATACCGATCTTGTAGCTCACAAACTGATCGTTTATGGCACTCATATGATTGATCTCATTCTCACGGCCCTGCACCGGAACGCCATAGACCAGGTACAGGGAGAATGCGGCCATCAGAATCCCGATGATAAGCACAAACCCGATTACTTCAGAAAGAGCCCGTTCCTTGTGGGACGACGCAGTACCGCCTCTCATGTTCAGATTATTCCTTTATGGCTTGGTTTATAAAGTTGTTAGTGTCCGTTTTTCGTGCTGCATGGTCATATTGGGATTAATCCATCGGGACACCTGCCCATGAGGTTTCGGGTCATGACACGCTTGCGATCCAACGACCCGGACCGTACTCATGTATGCCACTATGCATACTAATGAGTCCGGCCGGGACCTGAGGGGGGCAGGGGGTACCCCCTGTTGGCCCGGCATATGGGGGGAGGGTACCCCCTACTTGGAAAAAATAAGAGGAGGGGGATAGGGGGGACCCCCCTCCCCCTTGTGCCGGGACCTCTCTTTTCCTGCATAGCTCACACCAGCATTTCGTGTGGAGCCATGAGCGTGAGGAGCGGCTTCCGGTGATTTCCCGGAATTGTGATGAGGGATATAGCTGGCAGGATCGGCTGCTGCTGTATGTTTGCTCTTGTACGATGATGTATCACTTTCACCCTGCACGAACCCGACCCTTTTAAGGAAGTTCCCGTAAACGGTATAGATCCCTAAAAAATGAAGTGAAACGTATGAACATGCACCGTATCGAATCTGGTACATCTGATGGCGATGCACTGGGATTTGTCGAATCCCTCTTCTCCGGCTGGCTGGAAATCAGGGAGAACCATCGGCTCTACCTCCATTTCATCATATCCCGGAACAAAAACAAGGGTAATACCCAGGCACTGCTCCGGCAATGGGTCGCACAGGGATACGATGTAAGGGTGGTGATGCCCCGGCCCATCATGCAGCACCTCCTCAAAAAATTACAGTTCGTCCCGTCCATGGAGTCCCTCCCGGAATGGTATGAAGGGATCGTTGAATGCTGGCGCAGGCCAAAAGCATGGCTGCAATCCGGATCTTCAGGCAATTATCAGGATACCGGAAGCGGGGAAACGATCGTAGACCCGCCCTTCCCTTGAGCAAGGTGGCATGGATGCACACTAGTTCCCCATGAACGCCGGAAATTTTGATCTTTTTTTGGATCATCTCCTCCCCCGGGAAGATCAGTACCCCAAGCCGGGTTCACGATCCCGCCGTCACCTATGACATGGAAATAACAAGATGACATAAGCCGGAAATATATACCCGTCAACATCAAGATGTATTTTGGGATTACTGACATGGTTAAAAAAAATGCCGGTACGGCACAGCAAACCGCAGGTGACGATGTCTTCAAAATGGTTTTTGACCGGATCCAGACCGGCATTTTGATCATCGAACCAGAGACCCACACGATCATCGACGCCAATGACCATGCCGAGTCGCTGACTGGAGTAACAAAAGACAAATTAACTGGGAAGGTCTGCCATGATTTTGTCTGCCCGGCGCACTGCGGCGAATGCCCGATAACCGATTTGCACAAAACCTTTCATAATACCGAACGTGTCCTCATTTCTGCCAGCGGTGAGAGGATTCCCATCTTAAAGACCGTTGCATCTGCGACCGTGGGGGGAAAAATGTACCTGATCGAGAGTTTTGTAGATATCCGGGACCGGAAAAAAGCAGAGGCGCGCAAAATAGCGTTACTCGCGTACCTGAACGAATCTCTTCTCCGGATCAAAAAACCTCTCGAACTGACCGAACAGAACCTGAACCAAATTGAACAGCAGGTCGAATCAGGCGAATATAACGCGGAAGAGATCCGGATGCAGATCCGGATACAGTCCAAAAATATCGAGACTATGGTTGCAACCCTCCAGGAACTTGCAAAAAAAGCAGTAGAAGACCACAACGATATACCTGAGAATTTTCGGGAATTTATCATCAGGAAGTGAGGATGTGGCGGACAATCTGGATCTGGATCTCACGAAGACACTCAGCTGTATCTCCTGATGTCTGCCCCGGAGGATACGAACGCCATGAATACAAGGGTTATCAAAAAAATTCTGGCTGACAAGTGCACTCCCCTTGTTATATCGTTAAACCAGCCCTGTCAGGTACTGGTCAAATCCTACGCAAAGGAAGGAATAACCCCGGATCAGTATTATATCATCGATGCGGTCACGCATTACGCCGGGGGTACCATGCATCCGGACTCACATATCCGGTATATCAACCACCCTGCGGATCTGACCGGCCTTGGGATTGCCATTACGGAGTTGCTCAAGCAAATCCCTTCCCCGTGTAAATGTATTCTCTTTGATTCGGTCAGCATGCTCATGATCCATATCCCCACAGCCACCGCATCAAGGTTTCTCCAGTTCGTGGTCAACAAACTGAAGATCTCGGAGGTATCGGGGATATTTTTATGCGTTGAAAAAGGTCTGGATCCCGTGATCCTCTCCCAGATGACGGCATTTGTGGACAAAATTGTGGATTTTGATGATATGCAAAAATAAGTTACTCACGAAGCAGGGTCTTTGACAGGATATATTCTCCTTTTGCCTCGCGGGTCGTCCCGACAATGAGCCAGCGTTCCGCACCGTGCTGTTCAAGGACCCCGCAGGCCTCGATCGTCTCTCCTGTGAGCGCCTGGCCACTGTATGTATGGGTAAACGAGAGCACTTTTGTTACCGATTCATGTGCGATCTCGTAGACCGCCGGGTTGTCAAACGCGAGCGAGGCATCGGTCACTGTTGCCACGATCGTCTGTTTCCCGAGGACTTCTCCTTTCCCGGCAGGAGCACCCGCGAGCTTATCGTAGGATCGTGTATAGAGGATGTCAAAATAGGTGCCCTCAATCTGCCCCCGGTTCCACTTCCGCTGCTCATGGAGTACAAAGACTTCGTAGGGGATCTCAGGCTTGCGCTTCTCGTACACCTTGCGCCACATCTCCGGGGACATGCCCTCGATCCTGCCATCGGCAATACCCTGTTTGACAAGTGCCTGTGCGGTAAACCAGTGCTCCCCGTACACGACCATATCAATATCCGAACTCCCGTTTTCAAGCCCGCACAGGAGCGACCCGGTACAGCCGACTGCACCCGGCGGCAGCCGGAACAGGTCGAGCAGTTTTTTTACCCTCGGGTGCGATGCGGCAATAAGGGGAATCTCCAGATCCGGTTTTAGCACCCGGTGCAGATCGGTTCTGGGGATACGCTGGATAAGCCCTGCATATGCCGGTTTTTCCCGTGCAATCCGTGCATAGGCATCCTCAAAATCGTATTTACGGTACCGCTGGCCCGAGGGACCGACCCTCTCACCCTCATTGTCCGGGACATAGCGGAGCACGCACCCGACGTTTATTTCGTTGTCGTAGGCAGAGACCGCATAGAGCCAGCCGTCGGGATCTTCCACAAAATCACGAAGACGGATCGGCAGCATACAAAACCGCCTCGTTATTGACAGGAGACCAGGAACGCTTCGATCGTCTCTGCGTTCGCACCACGGCGGACGATCGTTTTTGTCGTAAGATCGACAACCGTGCTTGGCGTTCCGGGCAGTCTCCCCCCATCAAGAAGGAGATCGTGGGGGACCGTGCATTCGTCCGGGGTCTGCGGGTCTTTCCCACCAGACAGGTTCGCGCTTGTTGCAGTTATGGGCGAATCGAACCGTTCGATAACCTGCCAGGCAATGTCATGTGCCGGGATCCGGATGCCGATAAGTCCCGTGCCCCCGGTCAGGATGCCGGGAATCGTCCTGCGTGCCGGTACCACCACGGTCACCGGCCCTGGCAGGAATTTCCTGATAAACTCCTCCATGGGGCTGTCGATGCGGGAGACGGCGGCAAGCATCTCGAAGTCAGAGACCGCAATCGATATTGGTTTTGCGATATCCCGTTTCTTTGCCTCGTAGACTTTCTCTATGGCTTCCTCTGAAAAGGCATCGGCGCCGATGCCATAGATGGTATCGGTCGGGTACACAATAAGGCCGTCATGCATCAGCACCGACACGGCCCGTTCGATCAGGTCCATTAAAATTCCCTGCCGCGGACCCGGTTGATATCAAATACTGCCTTGCTGCTTACGTGCATAACGGCAAAAACACCCGCCTGGATCGGATCGGTCACGACCAGATCGGCGTGCTGGGGCACGGTTCCCGCCATCTTGAGGGCAATGACCGGGATGCCGGCCTCCCTCACCCGGTCGACCGCCTTTGAGATATCCCCGCCCATGATCGACCCGGCGAGCACGAGAATCGAGGCCCGGGGCAGTCGTGAGACCGCGTCAACGGCGAGCGCGAGCGTCCGTTCACCGACAAGGGGGATGGTATCCACCGATATCCGCTCGCCCCGGATATTATGCCGGTCTGCCTCGTTTACCGCACCGAGAGCCACCTGTGCGACCTGAGCCCCGCCGCCGATGATGATCACCCGTGAGCCGAAGATATCGCCAAATGGCTGGAAGTTTTTTACGTCCCTGACCGATTGTATTGCCTCAAGATCGCGCACCAGCTGTTCGCGATCGGGACCTGACTCGTATTCCAGATAGAGTTCTCCCATTCCGGCATGGGGGCCGGAATCAAAGATCTCCTGGTTTATCATGAGGATGTTGGCCCCATGTTCGGCAATTACCGTCGCGATATCCCGCAGCACGCCCCGGGTATTTTCGGCAATGATCCGCATCGCACAACGTTCAGGTTCCGTGTCCATAACAACTGATGCGACAGCCGGGGATCGAACCCGGGTTAGAAGCTTGGGAAGCTCCTGTCCTACCGCTAGACTACTATCGCATTTTACTACTGCTCTATGATATTGCCTTATTTCGAAGATAAATATAGTGCCTGTTCCGGGGCGGGTCGATATTTTTAAAAACGGCGGTGCAGCATAATATCAATACACTATGTGTTTGTGATCATATGCCCGCAAGGATATTCCGGTACGCCCGGGCGTATGTTCATAATCGTCATCTGATAATGGGGAGTTATTTCTATGAAACATCCACAGATCTTCTTTATCCTGATACTGGCCGCGGCACTCACCTTCCTGGTAGTTCCGATTTATGCTGATACGGGGGTCCTCTACCAGACTGCCTTTTCCACGGACCCGCAATGGACAACGAACAACCCGTCCACGGATTACTGGGACCAGGCACAGGGAGTATACCATTTTGGTATTTCACCAAGTACCCAGAATTCTGCGTATTCGCCTGCGATTGATTATACCGGCGGATCGTTTACCCTTGAATACGATGTCACGCTCCAGCAGGTTGATCAGGGTGCAACGTTCCGGCTGGGGTTCTCCGGGACCGATATGGACTTCAATAAGGGGCCGAATGTCGTTACGGAATTTCCCAATGCGAAATTCGGCCAGATCATGGTGCTTCACGTCGTCTCCCAGAGTGCAAAAATGGAAGAGGTGAGCAGTGATACCACCTCCTATGGCGGTCCGACTGTCACGTATGCTCTCAACACCACCTACCATGTTGAGGTGGATTACAATGATGACACGGATGTTGTAACCGAAATCGTCACCAACAAGGCAAGTGGTGAGCAGGTCTGGAGTTATTATGTCGCCACTCAGGAATCTCTCAAGGGCATGAACCGGATTTATATTGGTTCTGTCGGTGATTATGGCACGATGGGCCAATATGCTACCGGCTGGATAGATAACGTGGAGCTCACAACCCCGGTCCCGGTTACTCCCACAACTCCGACCACACAGCCCACAACTCCCCTGCCTACGTACACTCTGCACCCAACTACGAAGACCCCCACGCTCGCTCCATTGACGCCGATCCCGACTACGACAAAGAAATCGCCCTCTTCGGGATGGGTTGCCCTTGCCGCACTGGGAATTGCCGGGACCTGTGCCGTTGCGAGGACGATGAACAAGAAGAGATAAACATACCCCCTTACAGGGTTACAACTTTTTTTATCCAGTGCAGGTATCTTGTGGTTTCATACCCCGGCTGCTGATTTTGGAGCATGATTGTAATTTGAGGTATGGTCTCTTTCCTGAAAACACCTGATTTATGGTGGATCCCGGGAATATTCCGGTATTCGTTTTCTGCTCTGGAAACAGGAATATGCCAGTGGGATATCAGGTTTTTATCGAATCATCTTACGGGGAAGTTGGGAAGAAAAATAAGAGTATGGGGTGGCTTTTCCTGTAAAGCCTGGAGGATGTGTATCAGGATTATTCCCTGCCGGATCCCGTCGCTTCTGCAGAACCGGCCGGAGTAGTTGTTTACATATCTGTTAAGTCCCTCTGACAGCCTGTCCATCATGGTCCCGTTTGTGCAAAAACGAGAGTCTATGGAATCGATGAGGGTGACATGGTCAATCGTTCGTACAGGTGCGTGGCGGAGCCGGAAGATCCGGTCCCGGTTATGCAGGATTGGTCACTGCATACCGGTACGGATCCTGTTTCCCAGGTAACATATCCCTGCCCAACCGTGGGAATGTTTCCTGGTTCTGCAGCACCCACAGGATGTACCAGCAGACCGACCATGATCAGGAGCAGTGCCGTTCCCATCATGATCTTGCCGGTATCCATGTAAGTGCCTCCGTTTGTTTTTCTCATGGGTCGGCAATACACTGGAATGATTCCCGGGTATCACCTGATCACATTGTTACCTGCAACGCCAGATATATTGCCCCCATGATACGGGTTAGACCATTGAACCCGCTGGTTACATGGTGCTCACGGGAAGTATAACTGAAAATGACATAGCCAATCCTTTGTACGTGCATAGGGTTATAGGACGGCAAAGCGACGTACCACTCAGGAAGAATATGGACCCGGAAGACAAGTCTCCCACGATTGTTGTTGAGGATACTACTGAATCGCTTGACGAGCTTTCGGAATATCTGGATGTGCTCTCCAGCAGCGCCCGTCTTAAAATTCTAAAATTCCTCGAAAAAAAACCCCGCGACGCTCGGTCGATCTCCCATGAGATCGAGACCAGCTACGAAAACACCAAAAAACACCTTGACAAACTCATGAGCATCGGGGTGATAAAAAAGGGAGCAGGACTTGGTGCCCCCACTTCAAAAGGCATTCACCCGGTCTGGCAGTATTCGATTGTGCCTGGTGGCCTGGAATCCATTATCCGGAACCTCGGGCTGTTCTCCAACACGCGTGTCCAGATTATCGGGGGAGAGATCTCGAAAAGACTGGAATCCGTTAAAAGTACGCTCTCACAGGAAGTGCTGGGAAATGTGCCTGCCGCAATTGTACTGGGCGGCCCGGAGGATGGCAGGATCTTCCTTTTGAGAAATGACACGGTCCGTGTCGGGAGGATCGACCCGGAACGTCCTGCAGATGCAACCGGCGATGCAGATGTCGAGCTTTCCGGTGTCTATACAGCGGTGACCCGGATATCAAAACCCCACGGGAAATTTCTCTTAAAAAAGAATGCCTGGTACTTTGAAGACTGCGGAAGTACCGGTGGATCCGTACTGAATAATGCGCGGCTGGAACCCCATGTCCCCACACTGGTCAACGATGGCGACCTCCTGGAATTTGCCAAAGGAGCCGGTGGGGCAAAGCTGCTCTTAATCATCCCCAAAATTCATAAATAAATGTACAAATCTTGCACACGTATACTGGTGCAGTCACCTGTCCCTGTCACAAGACCGCTGAAGAACAATGATCCTTAACCCCGGTACTCCCACATGATGCGTCATCCCCATCTTTTCCTGCTCTGCTGTGCAGTGGCGCTGCTTATGACTGCGGCATATGTCCCTCCGGCAGCGGGGGCACAGTATATTGTTGCACCCTCGGGGGGGGGATTTACCAGCATCCAGGATGCAGTCACCTGGGCATCGCCCCTTGATACTATAATCGTCAGGAGCGGGACGTACCCTGAAACGGTCAAAATTGACAAGAAGATCACGCTTGTCGGGGTCGACACCGGAGGGGGAGCCCCGGTTATTGATCCGGGAAAACGGGGCGCTGCCCTTGTAATTGGCGCGGATGGATGTACCGTCGGGGGCTTTACCCTCCAGAACAGCGCGACAGCGAGTGGCATCCGCATTAATTCAAACGGGAACACGATCGAGAATAACACTCTTTCGGGTAACGTGGAGGGCATTGTTTTTGTCTCGGCAAGTGATAATACGGTCACCGGTAACACCATAACGGACAGCTCCCGTGCAGGGGTCGTCCTCCAGAATTCAGACAACAACCTGATTGAGGGAAACCGGATCCTCAAAAACACACTTGGAATATCGCTTGATGAAAAATCCACGGCCAATACAATTACCTTAAACACGTTCTCCAATACTGAGAACGTCCTGTCACGAAGTACCGGATCGCAGTGGGCATCGTCATCGGTGATGTCCTACGTGTACCTGGGAAAAACTCTGACCGCGAGGATGGGGAACTACTGGAGCGATTACCGGGGAACCGACCAGAACTCAGACGGCATAGGTGATACCCCGTATGTTGTGAGCCCCCTAACAAATCGCAACACGCTCTCTGGGGCAAACCAGAATGAAGTTGATCCGGCCCCACTCATGGATCCTATTGAGTATTATTCTCAGGTCCAGCCTGCCGCCTCCGGGGCTCTTGTCCAGACAACGACTTCGGTGAGCCCCCTGAACACTGCACCACCCGGGCAGGGTGCATCTGCAACTGACAACAGACCTGCACCAGGCAGTGACAACAACGGCAGATCGGGTGTCGGGCTTGTTGTACTGGTGCTCTTGGTGTGTATCGCGGGAGCCGGGGGCCTGCTCTACATCAGATCTCGTAAAAAGCATACGGAGCGCTACCCGGAAAATCGTATTCCTTCAGAAGAGACGCATCCCCGCCCAGTTCTTGACCTGAAGGGCAATGAAGAAGATCTTCATGCGAATATTCCCCTGCATCCAGACGCATCATCGGAAGTGACGGTGCCGGTAGCCGAAACTGAGGTCGTACCAACTCCCGGGGAAACACCACCGGTATCCGGTCCGAAATTCTATTTCCCACCGGAACTTGAGAGCCGGTATATGGATATCAGGCATATCGGGCGGGGGGGAGTTGCCCATGTCTTTGCCGCACACCGTAAATCTGACAACCGGCTGGTTGCGGTCAAGATCCCTATCAGTTTTGACGAAGTGACCGGCAAGTGTTTCTTGAACGAGATCGCTGCATGGCAGACGCTCCGGCATAAAAATATCGTCGAAGTACTGGAGGTTAACATACTGCCGGTCCCGTATGTCGAGATGGAGTATGTGCCCGGATCGCTTGAGGTGGTGAAAAAACCCCTGCCGGTCTGGAAGGCCGTGCATCTCGTCCACGGGATTACGGACGGACTCGCGTACGCTCATGCCCATGGGATCATCCACCGTGACATCAAGCCGCATAATATTCTGGTGACCGGCGAATTTGTCCCGAAAATTACGGACTGGGGCATGAGCAAGGTTATTGCGACAACGATGGAAAAGTCAAGTGTTGCCGGGTTCTCGCTCTCGTACGCAGCACCTGAACAGGTCTCTCCTGCGGAATTTGGCAGGACTGATGTCCGCACGGATATCTACCAGCTGGGTGCACTCTTCTACGAACTGGTCACCGGGTCGATACCGTTTGGCGGGGAGAGTATCGTTGAGGTGGGAAACGCGATCGTCCGGGAAGATCCGACACCACCGACAGAATATAATCCTGAAGCCGAGGCTGTAGAGAAGATTATCTTGAAATGCTTGGCAAAAAATCCTGCAGACCGGTACCAGTCTGCAGACGAATTGCTGGATGCCCTCTCCCGCTATCTTGATGAGGATGATGCGTAAGCCGGGGAGGTGACCATATGGCGGACGTTCTGAAAAACTACGAGCCGGCGATTTGCGGGCACTGCGATGGGATCGGGTGCACATACTGCAACAAAACGGGAACTGTCCTTGTCCTTGCGCCAAAAAAAATCTGCCTCGAGTGTGAGGGTGTCGGGTGCATATACTGCGGGTTCACCGGCTGGGCGCACCCGAAGGGCAAGTACGACTGACCAGCGCCCGGTTACCGGAATTTACCCTCGACCCGGCGCGGAAGTACGCATTCCTCAAAACGTTTCAGGAAATACCGGTCGGTCATACCGGCGATAAAATCACGGACGAGCCCGGCAGGGGATATTGAGCGCAGGTAATCCTGGCTGACCCATGGCGAACCGGCAAATTCCGTAAAAATTTTTGAATCACGACGCTCCGCATCAGCATCCTCAAGATACTTCAAAAACAGGATGCGGTACATGGTTTTGATCTTCTCCCTCTCTGCGGTCAGGTTCGGGTTGTTGTAAATCCGTTCCCGTGAAAAGGCACGGAGAGTTACCAGTGCGTGTTCCACCTCCGGGCTGTAAGAGATAAAGCCCTCACGGTCAGCGTCACTGTGATCGAGCAGATCGTGGATCAGGGTATCGATGATGGCACGGTTATCGGATCCCAGAACCTCTTTGCACTCCGCGGGGATGTCATTTGTTGTGTTTATGAGACCGACCTCCTGCGCATCCTGGAGATCGCGCCCGATATAGGCGATCGTATCGGCAAATTTCACGACACAGCCTTCCAGTGTCATCGGTGCCCCGGATCTGATCCCGTCTGCATTGGCCTTGACTTTACTATCGAAGGCATCCCAGTCCGGGCATGGTTCGGGGGAGATCTGGACGTCATCGGTCTCCCCGTTATGGCAGAGGATTCCGTCCAGTACCTGCATGGTCAGGTCCTGATCCTCAATACGGTCAAGAAACCTGACACTCTGCACATTGTGGAAAAATTTCCCGATCCCGTGTTTTTCGCAGAGATCCGAGAGGCATGACTCGCCGAAATGCCCGTACGGGATGTGACCGATGTCATGCCCGAGTGCGATTGCCTCGATGAGATCCTCGTTGAGGCGCAGGCATCGCCCGATAGTACGGGCAATCTTCGAGACGAGCTGGACATGGATCACTCGGTGGGTGATATGATCGTTCTCGACCAGATAAAAGACCTGAGTCTTGTCGATATACCGTGAATATGCCCGGGTGTGGATGATCCGATCGGCATCCCTCGAATAAGGGGTACGGATATCTTCCGGCTTCCGGTTCTTCCGCCGCACTGCCCGATCACTCCATGCAGCGTGGGACGAGAGCAGGGCTTCGCGTTGTTGCGTATACCGGTAAATCCGCGAATCACTTTTGTGGTCCAGGCTGCCTTGTTCCCGATCCTCTGACATGCTTAACGTCACTATACGCAGGCAGGGATTTTTAAGGTTGACACCCTTTGAAGCGCCAGTCCCGATTCATGGCACCAAGGAAAAAAGGGGGGAATCTATCCCGACGCAGTCCGGGGAAATGCACCGGCAGAGTGAAGCTGTCCGTTGTTGACCTTTGAGTGTATTGATCCACTTCACGGGTATGCCTAACAGGTTATCTCCCGTAGGTCACGTAGGTCTCGCCGTACTGGACGACATGTCCGCCAATGGCTCGCAAAAACTCTTCTTTTGCTGCACCGGGTGCAAGATCAAGTTCGGCATCCAGACCGTAAACTTTGAAGAAATACCGGTGCGTCTGGCCGTGGGGGGGGCAGGGGCCAGAATACCCGATCTTCCCAAAACTGTTTGTTCCCTGTACGGCCTTTACCGGGAAGGTAATTACGGGATCTTGTGGGATCTTTTCCGGAATAAGTTTTACCAGTTCTATATTCCATGCCAGCCAGTGGATAAAACCGCCGCCACCGGGTGCATCGGGATCATTACAGATGATAGCAAGACATTTTGAATGCTCGACATTCACACCGCCGACATCGATCTCCGGTGATTTATCTTCCCCGTCGCAGGTGTACGCACTGGGGAGGTTTCTGACTGAAATTCGTATGTTTAAGGGTTCCATATGGTCTTCACATCCTGTACTTCCATCATAAACTGCAGGCCTCATAAACATACTCTTTATTCACCGTTCTGTGGCACAGCCGATAGAGAGGGGAATGCCATGCTTGTCCGGAGGGATAATAACCGGCTTGTCGTGCATTGGCCGGATGCACGGGATAAGATACCGGTGGTGAATATGACCTGTTACTCCCAAGGGATTGGCTGCATACCGGAATAACGCCTCCTCATTCTCTGCCGGGGCTGTCATCATCTCCACATCTTTATTGTCTAAAAAAGAGAACGATAGTGGATAGAAGTACCGTATGGTACTCCAGAGGCAACCCCATGGCAAAGAAACCTGCCGGTACCATACCGGAAAAACCCACGAAAGATTCCTGCTCCCACGAATGCTCCAGCTGCGCGACTGCCGGAAACTGCTCGGATGCAAAACCCGGACTTCCTCCCAAGGCAGACATTGACGTGAAACACGTTATCCTTGTACTCTCGGGGAAAGGCGGTGTAGGAAAATCGACCGTATCCGTGAACCTTGCATATGCACTCTCCAGCCACGGCTATCATGTCGGTCTTCTGGATCTTGATATGCACGGCCCCAACATCCCAAAGATGCTCGGGATCGAGGATCACAAGCTTTCGACACTTGGGAACCGGATCGAACCGGTCCATGTCACCGGGTCGCTCTCGGTCATATCGATGGCATTCCTGCTGCCGGACAAGAGCACGCCGATCATCTGGCGCGGGCCTATGAAGATGGCGGCAATCAACCAGTTCCTTACAGAAGTCAACTGGGGATCTCTCGACTACCTTGTCGTGGATCTTCCCCCGGGGACCGGTGACGAGGCCCTTACCATTGCCCAGCTCGCGCCTAACGTGCGCGGTGCAGTGATCGTGACAACACCCCAAGATGTCGCGACGCTTGATTCCAAAAAAGCAATAAAATTCGTGGAAAAACTCGGCCTGCCAGTCCTTGGTGTTATCGAGAACATGAGCGGGATGCTTTGCCCCCACTGCGGCAAGGAGATCGATCTCTTCGGGAAAGGAGGGGGCAAAAAGATCGCAGAAGAGTTCTCTGTTCCGTTCCTTGGCGCGATCCCGATCGATATTGATATGCGCAAAGCCGGGGACGAGGGGCGGCCGTTTATTATCCGGCGCGGTGACAGTGCAACATGGGCGAGCGTGGACAAGATCATGGAAGCGCTCATAAAAGTCGTTGAGGGATAAACCAGCATGGACTACCAGCGGATACTGTCCGGAAAATCAGCTCCCCTCCCCATTTATGAGCCGGTTATCGCATGCCTGGAAAACCCGCAAGCGTTTCCCGATCTTCTCGAACCGGTTTACCGTGAAGCCATGAAACTTGATGATGAGACGCTCGACCGGTTCCGTTTTGCGCTCCTGCGTCTCCAGCTCTATGCTGATATCCACCGGAACGAGGATTTGGAGAAGGCGATGCACATCCGCTACGTTTCGCAGGTGCTGGAAAAGGTCATCTTCGGCACCCTGGTAATGGAACCCCCGGAGCCGGAAGCCTCCTGATCACATGGTTGTACCAAAAAGATATTATCGGGGTGAATGTGCAAGGATGATACCTATAAGTGCCCCCCCGGCACATGCATGATCTGAAAAGTAAACAGACAAAAAGGATGATTTTTATTTCTCACATCCTTCCTATGAGATACCCCTGAACGGAGATAACAATGACATCACGCATGCATGCCCCTCACACGACCTGTCCTGGTTGCCAGGAAGAGGTTTTTCTTGATGAACTCGTGGGCGGCAAATGCCCTCTGTGCGGCTGTTCACTGGAGGACTTCGACGAGTCAATTAGTGAGTATGACGGGATCCTGGATCGATCCGACCTTTCCTGGCTGATCTTCAATTATTTTGTTTTCAAAAAGTTCGTCGATCTTGGGGTTCCACCTTCGCAGATCATGGAGTTTGTCTCAAATTACGAGCAAAATGCAGACAAACCCCCGGAAGAGTGGACAAAAACGGAGTTCTCTCTTGAACTCCCCATGGGGGTTCTTGATCGGCTCCGGCCCAAACGATGTGCGAAGTGCAATAGGCTCTTTGTGCGGAGAGGCCGAAAACGGATTACCGGGGATATGCGCCACACCTCGGTCCGCATCCAGTACGTGTGTGACCAGTGTTAATGTACTCCCAATTTTTTTAACTGAATTTTCTTGATGGATTACCCCTTCATCGGGCTCTTTTTGTTCTGTTACATCACCTCGATGAATTCAGGTTTGTGTATACGGAATAATCGCCTTGGTGTCCTCACGCCCTGGGTCTTACTTCCGCAAGGATACCAGCATGATAATCCCGATGATCACCAGAGCGGCAAAACTGATGAGAATGGGCAGGAAGACACTATAGAGGGTCTCACCAACCGGCAGCTCCGGCGGTTGCAGGGGTGATGAAGGTGTATCTGCCATACGATATTGGAGAACCGTGAGCTGGGCGGATGCCTCACCCGATGTGGTGAATTTGTTTTCGCTGATAGTCACATTATACGAGCCGGCCGGCAGGCCGGGTTCGTCGAGCGAATAGGTCCACTGGTTTGTATTGGTGCCACTCTCCACCGGAATTTTACTTGACGTGATCAGCTCGTTGGAACTTGTATTTCTGATCTCTACCAGGAGCAGGTTCTCCGGACCTATATTTGTTGTACCCGTGATCAGGAGCGCTTCACCGGTGGTCTGGTCAGGCAGCTTACCGGGACCGCTTTCACCGACCCGGTTGAATCGTATGTACGGATCGTCAACGTAAAAATAATACGGGGTGAAGATATCGTCAACGTCCGGACGTGCCGATACATTGAGGATGGTAGAAGCGACCTGACTGATATCCGCCGGGAACGATGTTTTTTGCCCGATATTAGTGATGACTTTTCCCCGATCGGCAATACGTATGCCATCGCTCCAGACCAGCGGGGCAATCTCGATACTTTTATCGGCCCCGGGATCCTGGATTAAAAACGCATATTCCCCGCTAGAGAACAGGGTGGACTCCTGGGGTTTTATAAGAAAGGTGAAATTTCCTTTTTTATCCGTGGTTGCCGTTTTAGTATCAAAGTAATTTCTCCCGACAATCCAGAGAATCATTGAACCATTCTGTGCGCCGGTGCCTGCAAACATAACCGTATCTGCCCGTGCAATGGTCTGGGGGCCGCTGGTTAGTACGGTGAGCGCGGCGGATGCCGGCAGACTTAAAGATACTACCATCAGTGCCAGCATGATTACGGTCGCGCTCAACGATTTCATGTACACCCTCTTGTATAGTTTCCGGGTTGTGCCACCGGGCACGCGATTGTTTGTGTAAATAGGGGGCGGTATTCTCTCATAACCTTAACGCACGGAAGTCTCTTTTCCCTGTATGAGTGTCCCCGTATTTAACATCAGCAATAAACCCCCGGATACCTGAATGCGGTGTTGGGGTAAAGGAATTTTTCCGGGTAATCATTGGTGTTATGGCCCCGGACTACTCCCACCATCCCCCTCAACAGGTATTCATCGTGGTCAGAACGTGTATCCTGCAGATGCCTTTTCCTGATAAATCCGGGTTTCCCTGTGCCCGTGTGGGACGCTTGCGCTACATCTCCTGAATAAAGAAAAAAATACTTATTGTGATGAACGACGCTATTAAAAATTCCGGAAATTCAGTATGTCCGTCCGACAAGAGTGGCTTTGCCCGGCTTTTTGCAGATGATACAGGGGCCGTCAGTGGCCTCGACATATTCGGACCGGACATCTGTCCCGAGCAGGCTTGAGTTCGCCTTCTCTTCAATGGCATCCCCGCATCCCCGCTCACGGCACCAGTGGACGACTGCAACTTTTCCCTCATTGAGGGCTGAATTCAAGGCATCCATCGAATCAACCGTGCAGAGATGTGATTTCGTGTGCTCCTCGGCTTTTGCCCGGATCTCTTCTGTTATCTCCCCGAGCACCCGGGTGACATCATCAGCTGCCGTGGCAAGGGAAATAGTGGTTTTACCGCCACCCCGTTTTACTGCCATCGCATTACCAGAATCGAGATCCCTCGGGCCCAGTTCGAGCCTGAGCGGAACGCCCCGGAGTTCCCACCAGTAATATTTTGCTCCCGGCCGCATGTCGCGGGTATCCAGGTTCACCCGGAACCCGGCCGCTTCGAGATCCATTTTTAGCTTTTCCGCGGCAGCCATCACATCATCGTGCCGTTTACCGATAGTGATTGGCACGACCACCGCCTGGAGCGTGGCGACCGCCGGTGGGAGGATCAGGCCCTTGTCGTCGCCGTGCATGGAGATCAGTGCCGCAATACAACGTTCCGAGATCCCATAACAGGTCTGGAATGCGACTTTCTGCTCACCGTTCTTGTCCTCATACTGGATGGAGAATGTTCTGGAGAAATGGTCGCCGAGATGGTGGACGGTGCCGATCTGGAGAGTTTTGCCGTTTGGCATGATCGTGTCCACTGCGATCGTATAATCCGCGCCTGGGAACTTGTCCCAGTCCGGGCGCTTGGAGATGACAATCGGGATGCAGAGGCTCCGGTAAAACTCCCGGGTGAGCGCGATCTCGGACTCCACCTGCGCCTCCGCCTCGTCCCAGGTTGCATGAACCGTATGCGATTCCATGAACGAGGTGATCTCGCGGGCACGGATCATCGGTCGGGTCTGCTTGGTCTCGTACCGGAACGTGTTTACTACCTGGTAGATCTTGATCGGGAGATCTGCATGGGAACGCACCCAGAGGGCAAACATCGGGTAGATCGCCGTCTCGCTTGTCGGGCGGAGCGCCAGTTTCACATCAAGCGGGGTTGTACCGCCGTGCGTCACCCAGTAGACCTCGTTCTCGAAGCCCTTGATGTGCTCTGCCTCTTTCATGAACTCCTGCTCAGGGATGAGCAGGGGAAAGAGCGTCTCCTTGTGATCCCGGTCAAGCAGTTCGTGCAGGCGCTGGTACACAAATTTGCGGATTGCAAATCCGTACGGGAACCATACGTAGAGCCCTTTTACGGGATAGCGGACGTCCATGATCTCAGCACGCCACAGAAGTTCGTTATACCACTCGGAAAAATCCACCTTTTTTGGCAGGGCGCCCGCATCTTCGTCCATAAAAAGACCTCTTAAGCTACCAATTGTATGACTGCCGGCGTAATAAAAGCCTCGACTACTGCCGCCACTGCGATAAGAGGCAGCACGTACAGGAGAAAGAGCCGGGCCAGCCGTCCTGCATCGGCAGCTGTATCGGCAGCCCCGTACCATTCGGCGATAAGTGACTGAGCCATACAAAACCCGAGCGCCCCGGCTATGATGAATGCGGGGATCTCGAAGATCCCATGGGGAAGCAGGGCAGCGGCAATAAATATCGCCGAATGGCCGTGGCTGATTATCTCGGTGACTGCGCCGATCACAATTCCGTTCAGGCTCATAATAAAGAGTGTGATGAGACCGAACGATGCCCCTCCCAAAAAGAGCAGGATACAGGCTTCGAGATTGTTCGCAAAGAGCTTGGCGCACGTATCGACAGGGTCGCTGATGGTGATCTGGCCGGCGACCTCTTTCTGGAAGATCTTGATCAGGTCGTCACCGATTGAGGGGTTGTGCACGGTTCCGATCCATCCCACAACCATTGCAACAAGAAAAAGAAGAACCGTAATGATAATGGCATTCCCGAGCGGGGAATGCCCCGGGGTATACGGTATACCGGTATCAGACATAGAGTACCATCCGGATCATGTCGCGGACACCCGGGGCGAGGCCGACTACAATCATCGCTAAAAGCACGAGATGCCAGAAGGTCGGATTTGCCTCCTTGCGATAGAGCTGCATGATGTAGATAGCCGGGAAGAGGACGACCAGTTTGAGCGGATACATGATAAAAGCGGTACCGGTCATCTCAATGAGGTTTGACCCGACCACGTGCTGCTCAATATAGTGTACTGCCGGGTGGAAGGTAAGCCCGTAACTGGTGGCACTGGCATCCAGCATCTGCCCGAAAATGAGGACAAGGAAAAGCGGGTCGCTGACATACTCCCACTTGAGGATATATCGCATGCAGGCCCAGACCAGCACCGTTGATGTGATCGCCATGAGCGGGATTACCGAGAGGATGAAAAGATCGACATGGCCGTGGACCATGCCCCAGGAAAGAAGAATAAGTGAGATGACAAAGACCGCGATGCAGCCGATAAACGCATAAAATGTCAGGAAATTTTTGATCAGGCCGTTTTTCTTAAGTACGCCTCCCAGAAAGATCATCCCGAGCACAAAGAAGAACAGCACAAAATAGATCGGGGGGGTAACGATCAGGTACTGCCAGTCTCCCGTGACCATGCCGGCATCCTGGATCACCCGGAGCACGCCGCCGAGCACCACGTACGGAATCGTTGCCAGGATGAACCCGGAATCCAGTTTTATGCCGTGCTCTGAAAGCCAGGTCGAATTCGAGAACCAGCGGTACAACAAATACACGCCGATAATTAGGATAATTGCGTAGGTGAGCGTCTCGACAATATTATACGGCTCGCCGTACTTGACAGGATCGATGTAGTATTTGTATATGAAATCACTAATCATTCATAATCCGGATGAGCTCAGATACTATAAAAGTACTTAAAGAGAAGGTCTTTGACAAGTCCAAATGGATGCAGTTACCCCGTGATGT
>Ga0181529_10000815_pt1 | contig 43635 bp, 42 predicted proteins | sample PEATcosm2014_Bin_36_FD_119763 | JGI IMG/M metagenome (GOLD analysis project Ga0181529, IMG submission 119763) | Peatland microbial communities from MTU Mesocosm Facility, Houghton, MI, USA - PEATcosm2014_Bin10_30_metaG | ecosystem: Environmental > Terrestrial > Soil > Wetlands > Peat | place... | reverse complement strand
ATTGCGAGATCGGAGGGAGCAGAGGCCTTCAGGCCTCTGAAATTGATACCAAAATGTTGGGCCTTTAGGCCCGGGCCTTTGCCAATCTCAGCCGAAATCCAGATATACAACTGTAGTGCTAAGACGATGAATTGGCGCCGAAAATCGCGCGGCCGGGCTTCGCCCCTGTCGTTCCCACCTGTCGGTGCGGAACAACCGCTTCATTGCCAGTTTCGATGCAAGATGCCGGGGATCGTTGCAAGAAATTGACGCTCGCGTCTCGTCGGACCCCGCTTGCCCGCCGATCGGCGGGCAGAGGTTGGCTTAGGAACCGGTTCCGGCAAGAACTACGCCTACAGTGCGCATCACGATCTTGAAATCCAGCCACAAGCTCCAGTTTTCTATATAAGTCACATCCAGTGAGATATAGCTATCGAACGAGGGGTCCTGGCGCGACTGCACCTGCCACAGACCGGTAATGCCCGGAGTTACATCCAGACGGCGCAGATGGCTGAGATTGTACTCGCGCACCTCGCTGGCTATGGGCGGACGCGGCCCCACGATGCTCATGTCGCCGTTGAGCACGTTGAAAAACTGGGGCAGTTCGTCCAACGAATACTTGCGCAGCACACGGCCCAGTCTGGTGACGCGGGGATCGTCGGCGATCTTGAACAGAACGCCGTCGCGCTCGTTCTTGTGCAACAGACTTTCGCGGCGCTTTTCGGCGTCGGGAACCATGGTGCGGAACTTGATGCAGCGGAAGACACGGCCCTTCTTGCCGATGCGCTTGGAGAGGTAAAAGGCCGGCCCCGGCGAATCCAGCTTGATGGCGACGGCGATGGCCAGCAACAGCGGCGAAATGGCAATCAGAATCAGACTGGAGAGCGCAATGTCGAAGACTCGTTTAAGCATCAAAGCGAATTCGGGCACGTGGCCGCAATGCAGCGGAATTGTGGGAAACTGGCCGATGTACTCGACCGGGCTGTTCCATGCCAACCCGTCGTACATATCGGGAACCACGCGCAGGTCCACGCCGTGGGCGCGGGCTTTCTCCAGCACGTCCTTGACAACGCCGCTTTGTTCGCCGGGAGCGGTGAAGAATATCTCATCCACGAACTTCTTGCGGGCATCTTGGAAGAGAGTTTCCAGAGTGCCGACCACATCGCTGGAGGTTGCCGCGGAGCGGGAGCCTTCCGATGGAAAGTCGATAAAACCCTTGAAATTGTAGCCGAGATGACGGATGCTCTCCAGATGATGACGCAGCGCATACGCCTCGGGTCCGGTGCCGACGATGAGCACATTGCGTGTGCCGATCCCGCGATCGAAGCGACTGTAGAGCAGAAATCGGAAACCTGCCCGGCGCAGGCTAAGCCCAATGGCGACCAGACCTATCGTGATCAACACGACTCCGCGCGGAATCTCCTCGGCGTGAACCATATAGAGCGCCCCCGTCAGCAAGAGTCCGGAGGTGAAGCAGGCCTGCGCGCTAAGCCTCTGCTCATGCAGAAAACTGCCCAGGCGCGCGGGCGTATACAGATACAGTTGTCGGCTGGTCACGATCAGCGCGACGGTGAATCCGCACAGCGCCGCCAACAGCAGTCCCAGCGAACGGCCGTGCATGAGGTATGCTTGCCAAAGGTTCCTCGCGCCGGCGATCGGTCCCGTATGCTGCTCGTGGATTGTAACCAGAATTGCGGATACCAGAATCGTGATCCCGTCCAGGACCATCCATAGCGCGGTCATTCCTCCCGGCCTGCGCGACGAGCCCGCGGCCGCTCTTACCGCCCACTCATGGGAAGAAGCTTTGGATGCGGAAACTCTTTGCCACAATTCGGATGTCGCCATTGTCGTGACCTCGCGATTTCAAAGTATTTTGGTGAGTATGAAGACTGACTTCCGCCGGAAATCTCCGGCTCGAATGCGGTAGCTCTCGCCGCGCCCGCTCCGCACCCGACTTACCAGTCCGAAAACTTCATCGCGCGCATGAATCGCGTAGAATCGAATCCGGAGGAATGCCGTCTTGGATAGGAGCGCTCTCTGGCTTCAGTGCCGCCCGGCCGGCGGGCATCCGCGCGTACGCCTGTTCTGTCTCCCTCATGCCGGAGGAGGCGCCGCCGCATTTCATTCCTGGAACGACTCGCTGCCCGCTTTTGTACAGGTATGTTCGGTCCTGCTGCCCGGACGGGAGAGGCGTTTCTCCGAGCCGCCTTGCTCCGATATGGAAACGCTGGTTGACGCGTTGGACCGGGAACTCCGCCCCTGGCTGGACATCCCTTACGCCGTCTTCGGGCACAGCATGGGGGCGTTGCTGGCCTTCGAGTGGGCGCGCAGAGTCCATCGCAGCGGAGATTCCATGCCTGTCTGCCTCTTTCTTTCCGGCCGTCGCGCGCCGGACATAGCCGGCGACACCAATCCTCTGCAATCGCTTCCCGATAGCGAATTCGTGGAAGAGTTGATCCGACGCTACGACGGAGTTCCCCAGGAGTTGCTGCGAGACCCGGAACTTATGGAACTCTTCCTGCCGATTCTGAGGGCCGACATCGCGGTGGTGGAGAGTTATCGTTTCCGCCAAGATGAACCGCTCGACTGCCCGATCGCGGTCTTCGCCGGAGTCAAGGACAAAAGCGTCGCCTGGAACGAGTTGCTTGCCTGGAAGCGCCAGACCAGCCGCCGCTTTGAAATGCGGATATTTCCCGGCGGGCATTTTTATTCCCATCCCCCACTGCTGCAAACGATTTCGGCAACCCTGGAGGAACTGTTTTCCCATTCGGAGGATAGTCCCATTCCAATTTCAGCGGCGCTTCATCCACCCGCTTAGGGTTGGAGCCCCGTCAATGCCGACGTTCGCCGCGCACTCGGCGCTCAGAGCGCCCCGGTCATTGCGGCAATTCTCCTGTTTTGCTCGCGCGCCTCGGCGGGGATGTGCGGCCGCCCCTTCACTGCCTGCTTCACTCGCTGCATCGCCGTGAATGCCGCGCTCTTGAAACCGTCCGACACTGGGTGGATGCCGGGCGGATACGGCTCGATGCCCGCGCGGCGAAGATAGTAGTTCGCTCGATAGAGGTTTGCCCAATATCTGTCGTGAAACTGGAAATTGACGTTCAAGGTTACTGAAATATTGTTCTTGTTGCGCAGCCAATGAGGAGAATTGATGGGAATGTGCACCCCGCTTCCAGGCCGCATTTGATATACGAACGCTCTGGATTCGTACTCCGGCTTGTAGCGCGCCGCTCGATTGTCCGCGGTCCAGTACGTTTCAAGCTCATCGTCGGGAACGATGTCCTTGTCGGCGCGGTCGAAGACGTGAATCTCCTTGTCGCCCTGAAGCTGGAGAATCCAGGATACCTCGCGGTCGAGGTGATATTCCGTCACGCGATTGGGCGACGTAATGAAGAGAATCGCCTCGAACCATTTGATCTTGCGAAGCAGTTGGCTCTTCGACAATTCGAGAATGTCGCGGATGCAATTCTCCAGCACATCGCGATATCCAGCCTCGCGTTCCACGTGCTTCAAAATAATCCATGCCTCTTCGCTATCGATGCGCCTAATCAGATCGACGGCGGCGGTGCGCGGCATATCGGGCCGCAACGGCTTTTCGCCCGCCTCGATCAGCCCTTTATTGAAATACACGTCTCCGCCGGGCAGATGCGGGTTCGCGCGCGTTGCCACCTTTTCCGCCAGATCGACGAGCATCGAAAGCTCGAAAAGCTTGTTGCCGGCCAGACTGTGCGCGAATTCGTGAGGCAGCCTGTTCAGATTGTTTGCAAAAACGTCGGGGGCGCACTGGATGATTCGATCGAACGATGCGGGCATCTGGTCCTCCCATACCCACGAGGGTTTGGAGAATTCGGTCAGGCGTTGAAGAATCGCTTGTCGCCGGTTGGCAAGGTTGTCCTTGCGGCCATTCATTCAGTTTGGCGGCCAAGCGTCGAGCCGGATCTCGGCATAGGGGCTGGTGGGCGCTCGAAGAATCTCGGGGTTTCCGCCTCGAAGCGTCTTGTCGAAGAATGCGTCCACATAAGTCCGCACAATCTCCTGAATTCGCCGGACCGGAATCGTTCCGCGACGCGACAGCGCGCGCAGCGGCGAGATGAGAGGCTGATCCGTGAAGTCCTCGTGCGAGGCGCCCTTCACCGACAATAGATAACCGCCGAATCTGCGCAGCGATCCCTCCACATCGTCGAAGTCGGTCTCGTCGAGAGTCGTTTCCACTTTTGCGCTTGGACCGGGAGTTTCCCCAATTCGATCGGTGTAGGCGTCCATGAAAAGCAACGGCTGCCTCGGTCCTCGCGCGCGAATGGCGTCGAAGAACCATCCATCCATGTTCAACGACGCGCGAACCCGCGTGTCCGCGGCGCATACCGCCGTCGCCGCCGCTCCGCCGAACGAGTGTCCCATCGCGCCGACCGCGGCGATATTCAGGCTTCCGAACCACCGCGAACCGGCCGTGCGGTTCATCTCTTCCAAGCGATCGAGAACGAATCGCTGGTCCGCCACCCATTTCCTCAACTCTTTGTTCCAGTCCGCTCTCACGCTCTCCGGGGTGCCGATCTCCGGATCGTCCACGTCGTTGGCGGCAATTCCATGCGCGACTCGGCCATCCGGAAATGCAACCAGTCTGGCGTTGTAGGTGTGATCGATGCTGGCTACGACATAGCCGCGGCTGGCCAGTTCCTCGGTCAGGAAGGTGTCGTTGGTCCGTCTGCCGCGCCACGCATGGTTGAAAAGAACGATCGGAAACGGTCCGCCCACGCGCGCCACCGGAGCGTCCATCCGTGAATTGGTGGCGACCGCGCTCTGGTAGGAACTGAGCAGGTCGGTCTCTCTCGGTTCGCGGTAACGGGCGAGTCGGTTGTGCGAAGGTTGGGCGGGATACCAAAGCTGGACCGCCAGTTCTCTCGCGGAATTTCCGCCAGGCGCCGCATCCTCGATGCGTGTCGCGTCTTTGAGGTACAGGATCGATGTGCCGACCGGATAAGGCCCGGTTGGCTTGGGCAGGCAAAATATCGGCAGCAGAATCGAGAACGAAACGCTTGCCGCCGCGAACGCCAGCGCCGCCGATGCCGCGATTTTCCGAAGACGTGAATGGCTTCCGCCGGGCTTCAGGAAAACCAGGCCGAGGATTGCGGCGGCCGCGTACGCTGGGATCATCTGCCAGTGCGCGCCTTCCAGAATCCCGTGCGCGACCCCTGCGATCAGGGCGCCGGCCAGGATTGCCCGGCCAGTTCGCGCCCAGCGGACAAAGAACGAACAAAGGGCAGCACCGACAATCAGGCATACGAGAAGAATTTCCAGTGGGCGCATAGATCGATCACGGGCGTACTGTCGTGGGACTGTCCTCCATTCGAGGCCGCTCGCGCCGGTCCAGGTTATTGCGCCGGCCCGCCGTCAGGCGCGAACCTTGTCGCGCCTCGAGTCCTTTTTGGATTCCTCGCAACGCTGACGAAACGATTGTTCGTACCTTTGCAGTTCTCTCTTGAGGTCGCGGTCCGCCCGGTCGAGATTCATCTTGTTCAGGACCACGGCCACACCGGCAACGTCCAATCGCTCCAGGAGCCGCGCCGATCTCTCCAGTTCGTGCTTGGTCGTCGCGCTGGACTTCACCACCAGAACGGTTACATCGGAAACCCGCGCCAGGTATTCGGTTTGCGCCGAGATCGGCAGCGGGTTTGCGTCGATCAAAATCACATCGCACTGCTCGTTCGCGCGATGCAGGCCGCGCGACGCTCCACTGTGAGCCGGGGCTTCCCGTCCCCGACGGTATTCCGCCTGCTCGTGTGCGGGTGCGATCGGAGCCAGCGTCGCGGGCTGAATCTCCTCCGTCTTGCTCCGTTTGTCCAGTAGCAGTTGAGACCGCCAGGGAACGCCCTCGCCGGCAAAATCGATCCCTTCGGAGCGAGATGCGTTGATCGTCCGCGCTCTCAGATTGAGGCTGCGAAGTTTAACGCTCAACTCTCGCACGATGGTGCTCGTCCCGCAGCCATGCGCGGGAGAGGTAAACAGAAAGGTTCGCGCTCCCGCGTTGCGCACGGCGAAGTCGATGCTCGCCGCCAGGCGGAAATAATACTCGCCCGCCGTTTCTCGACGAAACTCGCGGTTGTCGAGAAGCACACCGAGGGGATGAAAGCCTACCACCCGTTCGACATCGGGGGCGGAGAAGATTCTGCCGTCCAAAAGATCGATCCCGATCGGAACCGCCGTGGCGCACCCCAAGCCTATCAATACAAGGGCGAGAATATACAGCTTCAGTTTGCTCTGTACCGGATTGAACGGGGTCAGCGCCTTCGAGGATACGTGGATGGACCCCGGCGAACTGCTCTCCAACTCCAAATCGCGGATGCGGTCGCTGACCGCCCCGTATGCCTTCTGCAGGCTGTCGATCTCCGGCCCAAGTTCCGCGGCTCTCTGAATCTTGGGCGCCGCCGACGTGGCCGTGTTCGTCTTCTCTGCGAGTTCCTGCGTCAGTTGAATCTCGATCATGCGCGTGCGCGCCACGTCCTGTCGCAGCTTGTCCGCAAGCTGTTCGCCGGACTTGCTTCTCAGGTCGTTCATCTGCCCGTCGATCGATGCCAACTCCGTCTTGTCTTTCTGATAGATCGGATGATCCGGACGCAGGCCGCTCATCTCTTGGATCAGCGCCGCCCGGCGCGTGTTCAGACTGCTCCGCATCGCGGACAATCCGGGATCCGATGCGATCGCCTGATCCGCGGCCGCGTCTTGAACGCTCTCCCCTCCCCCTTTCAGCGCCGTCGCCAACTGCGCTTCGGCCGCTTCGCTCTGCATATGCGCCGCGCTCAACTGCTCACGCAGCCGCTGCAAGGTCGAGTCGTAGGGATTCGACGCGCCCTCCGTGGACGTAATCGTGGCTACGCCGAGCCGTTCCATCAGATGAGCCTGTTCGCCCAGGCGATCGTCCATCTCCTTCTGCAGCCGGTCCTTTTCCTGACGGAGCGTGCTCAGGCGCTCGTCGAGACCGTAAAACTCCTCGTTCTTCGTTCTCCCAACGTAAGTGTCGGTGACCGTGTTGACGACCTCCGCCAAACCATCCGGCGTGGGGCTGTCCAAGCCGATGGTCATCTCGTAGGTCGAACCGACCCGCTTCACTTGCAGTCGCTTCTGCAGCAATTCAATCTCGTAGGGAAGAGCCGGTCCGCTCCGGTGACGCACCGAATACGGCAGCTTCGAGATGGCGTCCCCGATGATATCGTGCCGCGTCACCGTCTGTATCTGGTCTTGAACGTATGAGTCGTACGGAAGCTCCACCTCCGGGTCGTTGGCCAGCATCTTGGGAAACTTCGGCGAAACGTAGACCACGCTCTGCGACTCGTAAACAGGTTTTTCCTTCTTCCAGAGCACGAATGCCCCACCGCCCAGAATGAAGAGAAACAACGCCGCCGCCACCGGCCAGTGGCGGCGCAGACTGCCAATCGGGTTGACGGTCGGACCTGGCGCTTCGGAGGAACTCCCCGCCCGGCGCGCCGGCAACGGCGAGTTCTTGTAACTTCCGGGAGGCGCATTGTCAAGCGCTGAATCGAGCATATCCAACCTTTCAAAGTCAATGAACGGCAAGCGCCGCGAAACTGCCCATCGTCAAGAACGGCGCCAGTTGCTGCATGACAAAGCCGACTTTGGAAAGTCCGCTCTTGGGCACGTAAACGATATCGCCGGGGTTCAGCGAGACTTCAAGTCCTCCCGTCGGCTTCAGAAGGTCCTTGAAGCGGACATATTGAGTCGTGCCCCCCTTGGAACGATGCACGATCTGAAGCTCCGGGTTGTTGCCCGCCGCATCGCTGATGCCGCCCGCCTCGCCCAGAACCGAGGAAAGAGTCGAGTCGTGCCGCAGCGCGATCTCGCCCGGATGCTGCACTTGTCCCATCACCGTCACGTTCCTGGTCGACAATGCGGGAACGAAGATCACGTCGTCCCGGCGCAGCCGAAGATCCGCCAGGGGGCTTCCGCTCGCCAGCAAATCCTCCAGATCAACCCAGAACACTTGCTCTCCGCGATAGATCACGCACTGATCGGGAAGGTTGCCGTCGGGACGGGTTTCGATGCCCCCCTTCGAAAGCACCTCCAGCAGGGTCGGCGTCTGGTCGAAATCCATCACTCCTGGATTCTTCACGCTCCCCAGAAGAACAATGTGATTCGATCCGTATTTCTCCACCTGCACCGTCGCCGTCAGGTTGGTGTAGTAAACCGATAGCGCCTCGGCTATCTTTTGTCCGGCCGCTTCGCGGGTAAGGCCGGCGACCTTGATCGGACCCGCAAGAGGAAGCGTTATGCGTCCGTCCGGACCGATCACGTCTTTGCTGGCCAACTCCAAGCGTCCAGGGAACTGAATGGAAATCTCGTCGCCCGCGCCCAGAGTGTATTCCTCGTCCGCCGACGGCTCGAACCTGCGCAAGGCCTCGATGGGGCTCAACTTCAGCTTCGGATCTTGCTGGTTCCCCGCGACCGATGCCCCCGTCGCCTGGGTTGTCTGCGCAATGTCGCTGCCCACCGGCGCGCTATCCGGCGGCTTCGCTCCCGCGCCCGGCGCGCAAACCATGCCGATCGCAAGAATGACAATCCCGCAAACGACCGGCCTCCAACCTCGACTCGATGAATTCACTGAATGCTCCTTCAGCGCTTGCGCGACCCGCGGCTTCGGAAACGCATGACGCTTTGACTGCGAAAGGATCGAATGCGCGCTTCACTGAGCGTCCGCCGGCGAATCGCGCTCCGTCCGCACCCATGCGGAATCCTTGCGGGAAGCGCGCCATGTCTCCGGCAGAATCCATATCTTCCATACAATATAGCCCGGAACGGCGGCCATAACCCTCATCGTTCGCCAAAAACCGGAACCGCTGGCACCTGCGGCGGTTACGTGTAGGATCAGAACCAGTAACACTGCCAGAACGTACAGCCTGAGCCACGGAACGGGCAGACAGGCCGCAACCAGCAACAGAATTGCCTCTGTGGCCATCGGCGCCGACAGCAGATCGAGAAGCGGCTCGATCAGCCTCGCTCGTCCGCGCAGCACATCGCCCATCAGCTTCGGGGCCCAATGCCTCATCATGCGCTGACGCCCGCCTTCCCAGCGAGCGCGCTGCGTGCGCGCGCCGCGATCCGAAACCGGCATCTCGCCGCGAACCGCCTCCGTATCGACAAACTCGACGCGGATCCCGGCGCGAACCAGAGCCAGGTGATATTCCAGATCCTCGACAACCGAATTGGCTCCGTATGGAACCCGCGTCAACGCTTCCCGGTGAAGCCCGAAGCCATTGCCCAAAATTCCCGCCGAGAGGCCAAGTCGCTCGCGGCCGCGTGGACGGATCGCGTTGAACCCCTGAAACGCAAGCGCCATCAGTTCCGTGCGCTGGTTCCCCAGCGGATTGTTCACCTCATAACGGCATTGCAGCGCCTGCGCCCCGCGCTGAAATCTCTCCCGCGCCGCCGCTATCAAGCCGGGGGAAACCACGGAATCCGCATCCACCACAAGCACTGCCATCGAAGGCCCGGCTAGCGCCGCCGCAAACCCATGACGCAGCGCGCACCCCTTGCCCTTCCGATCCAAATCGTCCAGCTTCAGCACCCGCGCTCCCGCGGCCTCCGCTTCCGCCGCCGTCCCGTCGGTGCAGTTGTGCGCCACCACCAGCACCTCCGCGCCGCAACCCGCCGACTCCGTCAAGCCGCGAACGCAGCGCCCGATCAGAGCCTCTTCATTGTGAGCCGGAACCAGAACCGTGAGCGGAAACGCCTCTTCTCCGGCGGCTCGATCTTTCGAACCCGATCGCGCCGCCGGCAACAGAGCCGCCGCCGTCAGAACCAGCAATTCAACCGCCAGCGGCAGCGTCGCCAGCGTCAGAACCAACCCGAACAGACCGAACAATTGGTGCGGAAGCATGAATCGCGACTCCGTTCCCCTCGATGGCGCCGAACCGCTGTTGCATGGAAGCCGGCGCGGGAAACTCCATCCCAGGGCATCCCCGCGCCGCCGTCCAACTTATCTGGCATCGGCTGGAATCAAATCGTGAATCAATTTGTCCCTGTCCAGACCGCTTGACGACAAGACCGAAATCGTCTCGACCGCAAACTCCCGACGCAGCATTTGCCTTACCTGACGGTACACATCCGGCACTTCATGGACGTGAATCGGCACCATCTGCCCGCCTATGCGGCAATACGCCCAGTCTTCGCCGAACCGAGGAACCGGCATCGACTCCGGCTGGATGCGACGCAACGCCTCCGAAACCTTCGGCGCCATGCGAAAGAAGAGCCGCAGCCGCGATGCGCCCACCACCAGAGCCAGAAACCGATCCAGCCCCGCCAGCCAAAGTTCCCGCTTCCAACTGCGAGTGACATTCATCGCGTAAATCAGAGAGGCGATCGCGTCCGCTCCGATGTATGCCGTTTGGCTCATGTCGAGCACCACGTGAGAGCCGGAAAGCACCGCGCTGCGAACGTCGGATTCGAACCGCGGCAACAACGACCCGGTGAAATCTCCCGCTATGCTCAGAACGGTCGTCGCGCCCATCCTCTCCCGCGTAATCCGCGCCCCTTGACGCGGTTTCCCCTGCATGGCCATGGCCGCAAGCTGCACCGGAAGATAGCGCAAAAGACCCACGGCGTTGCTCAAATAGCGCTTCGCCAACCGCGATGGATCTTGCATCGTCCGATGCAGCCATTCCATCCCGCTATGCTGCATCCAGCTCGGCGCGCGCGAGGTCTTCCCGCTCAAAAAGTCGAACGAGCCGCCGACTCCGATGCACACGGGAACCTCCAGCCTTTGCCGATGCATGGTCAGCCATTTTTCCTGCTTGGGGTTTCCAAAGGCCACCAGAAGTATGTCCGGCCGAGCCTCCTCGATCCTCGACAGTATCTCCTCGTGATCCATCTCCTCCAAAGGCGAATGCCTTGGGCAATAGCGGCCGGCAATGCGAACGCCGGGATAGTTCCTCTCCATCCACGCCGCCGTGCCCGCGGAACTCTCCTCATCCGCCCCCAGAAGAAAGATTCGGTAACCCCGCCGGGCAGACAGTCTTGCCAGTTGAGGCACCAAATCGGCTCCCGCGACGCGCTCCTTCAGACCCGTTCCCAACAGCCGCGATGCCCATACAAGCGGCATTCCGTCGGCCAGAACCAGGTCGCAGCGGGTCAGGGTTTCGTACAGTTCCTCGTCGTGAATCGATTTGATGAGGAAGTCCGCGTTGGCCGTTGCTATCTGATGGAAGCCGCCCTCCGCGATCTTCTCCTCGACGGCGTTCAGAACTTCGTCCATCGTCAGGTTGTCGACGGCCACTCCTAGAATTGCTACTCGAGGCGCTTTCGATTTCAGCATGGCGATCCCTCCGCGATTCTTCGTTCAGAGATGGACCCGCTCGCTTTTCCAGTTCGATGCGAAAAGTCGCCGGACCCGCGGTTAGAGGAAGGAAGCGAGATTAGCTCGCAAAAGCGGATTGCTCCCAAACCGAATGTTGAAGCGAGGAACGATCGTGGACCGCTTCCACGTCGTTCATGGCAAGCTCGGCCGAGATGGCTTGAGAAAAAACCGAGATGGTGACGATCAGCCGGAAACTGTTCTTGATTCGCGCCAGTCGCCCTTGAACGCCGGCCAGCGGACCGGACTTGACCCGTACCGCGGTCCCCGGCGTAAGCGCGTCGCAGCGGACGCACGGCGCCTTGCTGTCCAGAGTGCGCCGAACCGCTTCGATCTCGACTTCGGGGACCGGGCTCGGCTCATGATTCCCCCCCAGCAGACGAACTATGCCGCTCGTTTCCAACACCTTTACACGGTTGCGCAAACTGGGCTCGTATTGAACGAACAGGTAGCCGCTGAAGGCCGGCACTTCCACGACCTTGCGGCGATCCTTCCACTGGTGAACCTCCCGCAGCAGCGGAAGATAGGTCGCAATCCCTTTCGCGGTCAGACTCGTAGCCGCGCGCTGCTCGCAGCGGTAGGCGGTCTGCACCGCATACCACGCCGGATTGAAACCATCCGGAACCTGCTTGTTTCCGGTCTGAAAACTCGAGTTAAGGCTGTGTGCGCCCATTTCGCCTCCATACACGCGCTGACAATTCGGCCTTGCTTTGTCCATATGGACGGTTGACGGTCGGCGAGGGAGCTTGCAGCTCGCTGGCCGCGGCATCGACAAATGAATCCGTCCCATCCCCATTTCACTGTCAGGTTTGAAGCGGGCTTCGCCCCTGTCACTCACATTCGAGCGCTGTCCATTTTCGGTTAACCTGTCATGCGGCTTGGGGGGTGTGCATGAGCCGATTCCGGCTGCGCCGACAGTTCGGAGAAAACGCAACCGTTCATCCATGAGTAACGGAAGACCGATAGCAATTCCTTTTGATGCCGGGTTCATCCCTGCGTACAGCTAACCCGGCGACATTCCGCTCCGTATGCGAAGTCGGATTGAAATTGCTCCGATTTGGGCATCGCGCCGATCGGAAAATCGAATCGGAGCGGGCTTCGCCTATGTCACTCACATTCGAGTGCAAAAACTTCAGTCTTGCGTCGATCTGTCCAAAAGGGTCGGGGGAAGTTTAGGAGCGAATATCGCAGCTCCAAAGCAACAGCGCAAATCCATCGTTGAAAAAATTCAAGCGTTCACTGAGGAAAACGTCTCTTAACCGATCTTTGCGTCTTCCATAAACTTGCGTCCTACAGCTTTGACGGTGGTGTGTTTGAACAGCCATTCCGCATCGCATCCCAAAGCGTTCGCTATCTGAACTTGTATCTGCTCTCCAGGTACGCGAACTCCGTTGAGTATCCTGCTCAGATAGCCCTCATCTATACCCAGCTGCTTGGCTAACTGATTCTGGCGTATGCCCGCGGTATAGATGCTCAATTTCAAATTGGGGTAGATGCATCTCTCCTTCGCCCCATCGTGACGAATGCCGTGTTCCGCATCGCCGATTCTCCATTTCGCTTGAGTGATCGCTGCCACATCGCGCTCCCCGTTGAAATGCTACCCTCTCTGAGAAGACTCTAGTGCATTGAGCAACAAATTGCTACTGTTTTTTAGTAACCGCTCGTGTGACTACGGTAAGTTTTATGCCTGTTACCGTGAATCCCATGTTTTCAATATATAGATTGTAAACGACTTATATACCGCGCCCCAGTCGCTCTCCGTCGTCCTTTCAACCCGAAATCTTTATAAATATGGTGCTCAATTCGGCTCAAAATTCCCGATTCGACAACGATTTTTTTGCCCTCCGCGAGAAAGCGCCGAATGAATCCGGAGCCTTTCCATGAGTGCGATCGGCCTTTCCCCAACCCTCGCATCTATCGTCGGGGCGCCGCGCATCGCGTTTTCCTCCGATGCGCCTCCCATCGGCGAAAGTTACGCTTCCTTCGACCTATGTTAGCGGCGGCGCGTCCGCTTCTCGACTTATACTCTGGAGTTTGCCGCCTTTGCCGTTGCGGTCATTGTGCCGCGGCGGCCGCGACCGCGCCGCATATTGCAACAACTTATCGAATTGAGCTATCAAACTGTCGATCGCATCTTCGGAACGAATGGGCCATTGCCGGATCGACCAATCTCCCGCCGCGGCGGCAACCGCCCCAACGAACCCGTCGATAACTTCCATGTCCCTCACCATCCATAAAGTTTCATGGCTTCCTTCCGACCCGCCGCTCAGCCGCGCCAAGTTATCCGGCGTTCGCGACACGTCGAATGCGCTCAAGCCGCGCCCTATTCCAACTCCGGCCGCCTTCAACGCAGCCTCCTTCCTCGTCCACAGACGCAGAAAGGTTCCCGCCTGTTCTTCCGGCATCGCCGCCGCCACCATCGCCGCCTCGCGTTCAGTGAAGTGGGCGGAAGCGACCTCCAGAGCATCGACTTCGCGCCGAACCGCCTCCGCGTCGATCCCAACTTCCCCGACTCCCGTAAACGCAATCAGCCCCAGTCCCTCGCTATGCGTCACGTTGAAGTGCGGAGCGGCGGACGATTCGCGCAGGCGCGGTTTGCCGTACTCGTTCACTGTCAGAGCCAGCTCTCGCGGATTCGCTCCCAAATACCAGCCAAGACCGAGCCGAAGCATTGCCCGACAAAGCCGAAAACGATTTGCATCGCGGGCAAAGACGTAGCGGTCCGCGCGGCTGCGCTCCTCGACCGACAGGATACTGTCCAGATCGATTCCGGGATGCAACCGCATATCGAGATCGAACTGCCATACTTCGACCACCGATGCCGGCAGCTTTCGCGGAGGCAAGACAGCGTTCATGCAATCCCTCATCTCCCCGTCCGCGAGTTGCGACTGTTATGATGGCCGCGGGCTTCGTTTATCCTGGCTGTCGTTCATTATCCAGGCCCAATGGAGAAACCGACGAGGAAAGAGCCGAGGGAAAAATATGCAACTGCCCCCAATAGCCGCCCTCATCGGCTGGATTCCGCTTGGCTTCTATCTCTTCCGCCGCTATCCCGCGCGAATTGCGATTCTCGCCAATTTCCTCGGCGGATGGGCCGTGCTGCCGGGCGCCAACTACGCGCCTTCAGCCGACGGGTTTCCCTATTGGATTCTCGGCGTTTGTCTCCCCACCAACTATCTTCTCACCAAAGCCGCTGTTATCGGCCTGGCCGCTCTGGCCGGAGCGATCTTCTTTCACTCCGCCGACTTGAAGAAATTCCGGCCCGGCCTCCGCGACATCCCCATGGCTCTGTGGTGCGCTGTCCCTCTTCTGTCCGCGGCCACGCATTGGAGTACGCTTCGGCAGGGACTTTTGGGCGCCGCATACCAGACCGTCGCCTGGGGTGTGCCCTGGGTGCTGGGACGCATTTACTTCTCCCAGAGCGATTCGCTGCTTCTGGCCGCCAAGGCCTTCGTTGTCGCCGCAGTCTGCTATCTGCCTATCTGTCTCGCGGAAATTTGCGCCGGGCCGCATCTCTACGCATTCATCTATGGCTATCAGCCGTACCGCTGGGTGGGCGCCGAGCGGTACATCGGCTTTCGCCCCGTCGGTTTGCTCGAAGACGGAAATCAACTCGGCATTTGGATGGCGGCCGCCACCCTTATTGCCATATTCCTCGCCGTCCGCCGCTCCGCGTCGCGCATCCTCGGCTTGCCCTCGGCATGGGGCGCGGCCGGGTTAGCCGCCACCACGCTGCTCTGCCAGTCGATCGGCAGTCTTCTCCTGCTGGCGCTCCTGCTGCCGCTGGCCCTGCTCAGGCGCCGCGTCTTCCTCCGCGCATCGGTGGGCATCCTGGTTCTCGGCATCGTAGCCTTTGCGTTGTTCCAGATGATGGACCGCACTTCTCTGCGCGCCCTCGCGCAAAACGATCGAGCGGCTCATTCCATCTTCACCGCCCTGACAAAAATGGGGCGGCATTCGCTCGCCTGGCGGTTGGCTCGCGAGGAGAGCGATATGAGGCTGGCGCTTCGTTACCCGCTCCTCGGTTCCGGCCAATGGAATTGGTGGCAAAGCGGCGAATTCCGGCCCTGGAGTCTGTGGCTGCTGGCGCTTGGAATGTATGGGCTGGTTGGCCTGCTGGCGCTCGGGGCCATCTTGTTTCTGCCCGTCGTCAGCGCAGCCTGGTCTTCTTCGGACGGCAACCATGGCGAGTCGGATATCCGTCAGGCGTTGGCGGCGGTCATACTCATGCTCGCCTTCGACAATCTGCTCAATGGCGCGATGATTCTGCCCTATCTTCTGCTGATGGGAGGCCTGACGACTCGGTCGAATTCGCAGCCGCGAAAAACACCCTCGCCGGGCTTGAGATTCCCTGTCCCTCCGCGCCTGAACGGCCAACTCAGCACCGGATTTCGGCGTTTCAAAAAAATCGGCTTGCGCTCCGCCGCTGCCTGTGCTACATTCAATCCGTGAAAGAATTCACGTCCATGACCGCCGCAATGTGTTGTTGTCCAGCGATGTGCTGTGCGCAAAAGCATTCCGGCGTGAGGAAGTGGATGGGCTAGAGCAAGTTACAAGCCGCCGCCTCGTTTGGACCCACCGCCGGAGATCGAACTGGCAGGTGGGTTTTCTGTTTTTGGGTTGAAATTGGGGCCTGCTCGTAAAGAGAAGCCTCAGGTCAGGGAAACGATGAACGTTCAAGAAATTCGGGTCGAAGAACTGAAACAGCGGCTGGATGCGGGCGAGAATCTATTCCTGCTCGATGTGCGCGACGAGTCCGAGTACGAAATCTCCAATATCGGCGGGCAGTTGATTCCCCTCCCTGAACTGCCGAAGCGCGTCAAGGAACTCGATGCCAACCTCAACATCGTAACGGTGTGCAAGATGGGACCGAGAGGCAAAAAGGCGGCCCAGGTTCTGCATGACGCCGGCTTTGCCCACGTCTGGAATCTGACCGGCGGAATTCACGCCTGGTCGGATCGCGTGGACCGGAGCGTCCGCAAGTATTGAGTTTGTTTTGATATGCGCCGGTGGCGAAGCGGTCAACGCGCAGGTCTGCAAAACCTGTATTCGCGGGTTCAATTCCCGCCCGGCGCTCCAGATTTCGAGGTGGAAAACGGACCCTTGACAGGAAGTCTCGGTCATTGCTTCATCCGCAAAGATCGAGATCGTTTTCTTGCCGAACCGATCCGCAATGGATACACTTCGTGTTAGGTTGAACCAAAAGGAGTTTCCCCTTGGCAGATGAAGTTCTCCGCGAGCATATGCTCTTGACGTATGCCACTGCCCCAATTTGGTCGCTCGCGCGGCAACCGCGCGGAACGACAGCCGCATATCTGTTGTTCTCCGCCGACTGCCCTTCCATTCCGTCCACATCGACCTTCGGTTCTTCTTCGAGGTATAACTCCACCTCGCGTCCAACTAACTCGGCCGCCGCCTACCCCGCCGCGTTCGAGTTGGATGCACGGTAGCGGCGAACTTTTTTGGCTTCCGACCTTGGCGGAACGGAGAGTCCTTCGCGCTTCGACCATGCCTCTTCTACCGGATCGATGTCAGGCGAGTGAGGCGACTTAACTCTCGATGTACTCCCAAAAGGAATCGGCCAACTCCGCGCCCAGCTCGTTGACCATGCGGCGAGCGGCGCGTTCCACTTCTTCGATCTGCCCACGCAGGTAATCGCGGGAGCCGGAGATGGCCGCCACGCCGATGGTCGCCGATTGCCAGGTAACCGCCTCGTCCAGTTCGGCAACGGAGACGTTGAAGCCCTGGCGAAGCTGATCCTTCAGCGAACGCACCACCTGCCGACGGTCCTTGAGCGACCGGGCGTGCTCGATGCGAACTTCGAGGGTCAGTTGTGCAACTGCCATGGCAAAACGGGGTTTCCAGCGACCAATGGGACGAAGAGCTTCTCCCTGACTGCAAAACCTTGTCGGCCGCGCCTAGTTTCAGTTGGCGCGGGGCTTCAACTGATTCAGCTTTTCTTCCAGCGCCTGAAGACGGCTGCGGCCTTCGGCCTGCCAGCGCGGGTCGCGCTCGAAGTGCAGGTAGCGGTTCCAGGTTTCCACCGCGTTCATGGCCTGGCCGCAATCCTCCATGATGACCGCTTCATTGAAGAGGACTACCGAGTCGCCCGGAGCCAGTTCGTCGGCGCGGCGCAGGCGATCGAGAGCCGTGGCGCGATCTTCCCCGCTGCCCGAGCAGCTTCCGCGCTCGAAGTAGGCGGTGGCGTCGTCGACCAGCAGGCTGGGCGTGGCCGGACCCGAAGCCAGCAAGCGATCCAGTATCCCGATGGCCGGATCGTATTTCTCTTCCAGTATGTCGGCTCTGGCCTCGAGTTGGAGCCAGTGCGGATCGCCCGGCGCGCTGCGAAGCCGGTCTTCGATGCCGGCGCGAGCCTTCAGAACTTCGGAGGATTCATGAAGCGCCGAGCCGCCGCGGAGATGATCTTGCGGGGCAACCGCGGCAAAACCCGCCCCAGGAATGCGCAGATCGAAGCCGCGAGAATGGGTATAGGCCTCGGCCAGCAGCCGCTCCGGGGTATGCAGATGCTGCCACCACAAAGTCAAACCGGAGGTGAGAAGCACCGTGGCCGCCAATCCGGCCCCGGGCCACAGCAGCATCTTGGCAATCTTGCCGCTTCGGACTGCGATCGGAGTGCCGGCCAGCTTGACCGCAAGTTCGCGCTGCCAATCCGCAGTGACCGACTGCAGATTGCCGATTTGCTCAAGCTCTTCAGGCGAGGCTTCCGTGGAAAACAGATCCAGACTCATCCGCAATCGCGAGGAGCAGCCGCGGCAATGCGCCGCATGGGAGAGCAATGCGTCCACTTCCGCCCCAGGCGCTTCTCCGCTTGCCAGCCGGGTCCAAGCGTCCGGCTGAGGACAATCTCTCTCCCCGCTCGAATGCGCCCCGCCTGCCAACTCCGCGAGGGCGTCCTCTGCGCTGGGCGCTAGCCCCGCGATCAGCGCCTCCAATGCTCTTTCCAGAGCTTCTTCGGCTCCGTCTTCGGTCGAGTCCGAAGACCTGCTCGGATTGAATTCGTCTCTCATGGCTGTTCACTCTATTTACCGCAAATGCGGGGATAATTCCTTTTCGATAAGATTTCGCGGCCGGCTTTGGCGAAAATTAGCGTTCTGGACCTCGTTTCTTCACCTCCGTGCGCAGCCAGCTTGCCACACGGCGCAGGGCGCTCTCGACTCCCTTGGCGGTCAGCCCCACTTTGGGTACGCGGGCAATCTCCTCGGCTGTAAGTCCTTGCAAATAATAGAGCCAAAAGAGATCCCGATCGCGCCCGCTGATCGTCTCCGGTGCCGAACGCAGCTTCTTGTCCAATTGCGCAATCAACACCGACTGCTGCATATTCTCCGTCTGGATTGCGCCGTCCGCCTTGCCGCTCGGAGAATCCTCGGCTATGGACATGGTGACCACGTTGCCCCCCCTCTTGGCCGAGCTGCGACGGCGAAAGTGGTCGTTGGCCACCGAGACCGAGATAGTGCGCAGTAGGCCGAGGAAGGAATCCTCGCCGCGAGGCTCGAATTCGCGCAGTATGCGCCGCTCCTGGTCGCAGAGCTTCAGAAAGACCTCCTGCACAATGTCGTCCACCACGGCCGGCGACGATCCGCTCATCCATAACCGGACCACTCGCCCCACCACCATGGCCGTCAAGGGAGCGCACCGGCGCATCAACTCGCCCCATTCCGCGGCATCGGAGGAACGGGCGCAGGCTTTGGCGAGATCGTTTACAGATACTTCGATTTCAACCATATGTGCGGGATTCCAGTCTATCGCAAAGACGCGGCGGGAGTTAATCTTTTGTCGTTCTCCCTCCGCGCCTGGGCCGAGAGCGTGCGCTCCAGCGGCTATGCTAGTATCCGGGCAAGCAAATAACGGACCTTTGCGAGGAAGCCCGTATGCAAACCAACCTTCGCCCGCTCGCTCTAGGCGAGATACTGGATCGCACCGCCCAACTTTACCGGGAACGCTTTTGGCTCTTTGCCGGAATCTTTTCAGTCTACGCCGGCGTGGCCCTGGCGCTGAATCTCCTGCTGCTCGGCCTGCAAACATCGCTGAAAGCGCCGCGCATGGCCGCTTCGGCGATATGGATCGCAATGGCCGCGGGGGCTGTCGAGGTGCTCATCCTTTTGCTCCTCTATGGAGCGGCCGTGGCCGCCATCAGCCGCGCCGTGGCCTGGGTTCATCTCGGCAAGCCGGCCACCATTCGCAGCGCATACGCCAGCATCCTGCCGCGCCTGGGACGTTATCTGTGGCTCATGACCATCGTCGCTTTGATCGTCCTCACCCCGGTTGCGGCGCTCTACGGCGGATATTTCGGAATCATGGCTTACTACGTCAAAGGCTTCGCAACCGACCCGGCCGCGCAGCAGGCAGCCCTCTCCAATCCGCGCACCATGGCCATCTTCGGCGTCGCTTCGCTGATCTTCGTTCTGCTCATGATTCCGGCCGGCGTTTACACCATACTGATGGGCTTGCGTTATGCCCTCGCCATGCCCGCCGCCGTGGTGGAAGACCTGAAAGCCCGCCCGGCGCTGCGGCGCGGCATCGAACTGAGTAAAGGAGCGCGGGGGCGCATCTTCCTTCTCGCGCTCTTGATCGTCGCCATCAGGACCGGACTGGTTATGATCTCCCAGGCGTTCGTTTTTGTGGCGGCCTTCAAGCACCCCGGCCAGCCCCTCGGACCGGGAATCACGGCTCTCTCGCAGATCGTCGCCTTTTTCACCAATACCTTCCTCGGCCCCATCCTGGCCACCGGACTTACCCTCCTCTACTACGACCAGCGGGTGCGCAAGGAGGGTTACGACATCGAGTGGATGATGCAGGCCGCCGGACTCACGCCGCCCGCGCTGCAGTCGCTCTCAGAGACTGCCGAACCGGCCGCCGATGACGCCGCGGGGAAGCCCGCATGAGCGAGCCGCCGCGCCCTTCCACCTTCGGCGAAATCCTGGACCGCGCCGCGCATATCTACCGCTCGCGCTTCCTTGTCTTTCTAGGCATCGCAGCGCTTCCGGCAGGTGTGGCTCTGGTCTTCGCGGCCGGGATTGCCTTGTTGGTTGCCGGGGCAGGCGCCGCAGGCCCTCGCCTGGGCTATCCGGCACTGACCGATGCCGTTGCGGTGATGGTGTTAGTTCTCCTGGTTCTAGTGGCCCTGCCGATTTTCCTGGCGGCCGTGGCGCTGGGCACGGCCGCCATGAGCCATGCGGCGGCCCACTCCTTCGAGGCGGAAGCGATCTCCATTCGCGGCTGTTTCGCCGAGGCTTGGAAGCGTGGTTGGCGCTACATCTGGCTCTACCTTCTGCAAGCCCTGATTGCCTGGATCGCGCCCTTCGCCGTCTTCTTTGCGCTCTTGATCCTCTCCGCCGCCCTCATCGCGCTGGCGAAGAGAGCCGGCGCGGGCGCGCCCGACGATGCGCTCTTCGGCGTGGCGGCGATTCTGGTCGTCGTCGCCCTCGTTGCCTACGGCTTATGGATGCTGCTGCGGCTCTCGCTGGCCTTCCCGGCTTGCGTGGTTGAGAGGATGGGCGCGACGACCGCGCTCAAAAGGAGCGTCTCGCTCAGCAAAGGAACGCGCGGACGCATCTTTCTGATGTATCTGCTGGTGGCGGCGCTCAACTCGCTGCTTTCAATGGCCATTACCCTGCCCTTGACGATTCTCGTGGCGCTACTCATCGGTGCAAACAAACCTGAGTCTTCTCAAACCCTCTCGACCGTTCTTATGATCGTCCTCTACGGCGGCGGCTTTGCCGTGCAGACGCTTACCCGTCCGGTCTACGGCATCGCGCTGACCCTCTTCTACTACGATCAGCGCATACGCCTGGAGGGGTACGATATCGAGAGGATGATGCAGCGGGCCGGACTGGTCGCGCCTCCACCGCCAGTTGGGGAAACCGCGCCAGCAAACCAGCCTTCGCAAGCCGCCCACGAGGAATCCCAATGAACGCCTCCGCACATTCCGCCCCAGTCGGCCCCGCGTCCGCGGTCCCCATGAACTTCGGCCGGATTCTCGACCGAACGATCCAGCTCATGCGCGCCAACCTCCGGCTTTTTCTGGGCATCGCCGCCGTTCCGGCCGTGGCCATCGTAGCCGTCTTCCTGCCCGCGACAGCCTTCTTCCTGATCGCCTTCGCCCCGCTGATGCGCGGAGAGACCGGGCCGCCGCGGATGGTCCCTTTCGCTATCGGGTGGGTTCTCTTTGCCATCGGCTACCTGGTTTTTCCAGCGGTTTTCGCGCTTTACATATCAGCGGCGAGTTACGCCGTCACGCGGGCCGATCTTGGTTTTCCCGCGACCGTGAGCGAGGCGTTCGGCGTGGCCTGGCGACGCTTTGGCCGCCATCTCTGGCTGATGTTTCTCGGCTCTCTCTACGTGATCGCGCCGCTGCTGGCGTGCGTCCTGGCGATCGCCCTGCTTGCGGTCCTGTTGCACTTCGCGGCCGGCGATTCCGCCATGGGACTCTTTCTGGTTCCACTCATTATCCTGCTCTACGGCGCGGTAACTGTCTATAACATCGTAATCATGCTCCGCTTCTCGCTGGCCTATCCCGTATGCGTGGTCGAGGAGCGTCCGGCATGGGAGTCGCTGCGGCGCAGCGCCCAACTTACCCAGGGCGCAAAGGGCCGAATCTTTCTGGTTCTGCTGCTGATCTACGCGATCGCTTACGTGGTCAACATGGTATTGATGGCGGTCCTGTTCGCGGTGGGCGCGCTGGGGTTCTTCGCGGCGATGGCGGCGCACGTGACGCAGGGATCGCCGGCATTCTTCGTCCTGATCGGCCTCGGCGTCCTCGGATATCTACTGATCTTGGCCGTTACCTGCTTGCTCTCTTACGCGGGCCTCACCACCGCCCTGGGCGTACTCTACCGCGACCAGCGCCTGCGCAAGGACGGGCCGTCGGTCGCGCCGCTCATTGCCGGAGAGAGCGCATGAAATCATGCTTCCTGTTTGCGGGAGTTGCACTCGCGTCTCTTTCAATAACCGCTCCGGCGCGCGCCGCTCTGCCCATTGCCGCCCCACCCCCGCCCATTGCCATCCAGGCCCGCGACGCCTCGATGGACGAATGCCGCAAGCACCTGCAAGACCTATCCGTACTGGTCGAAGCCTGCGCTCAGGCGCGCGACGCCAAGGCTTGCGATCCGGCGCTGGCGGGGCCGGACGATCTTGTGCCCATCGGCGAAGGCGCGAAGGCCGAGAGGCGGCGCATTCGTTACGACTGGCTGAGGGCGCTGTTCGTCCAGGCGCGGGAAAAGGATACCGTCGAGCCGGCAAAGAAGCCGCCCGCGAATGCCGGCCCAAAAAACTCCGAAAATGATCGAGACAATGCGCCGGAAGACGATCCCGATGCCCAGAGCATTCTTCCGCTCAAGCGCACTGCAACGGAGTTATTGAAAGACGCGGCGGCTCGGCTGGCCAACGACTTGGCCCAGGCCGGAGCCGCGGCCACGCCCGCTCCGGCGTACGCCCTGGAACGCGAGACCATGGCGAAGGTGCTCGCCGGACGCGACTTCCGCAACCTGGAAGAGCCCTCGCCGACCGATACGCTGCTGGAAAAGATAGGCAATTGGCTCAACCGGCTCTTCGAGAGCGCCGCGAAGATCAAGGCCACGGCGGCCTGGGTGGGACAAACCATCGTCTGGGGATTCATTCTGGCGGTTTGCGTCGGGCTGGCCTGGGGACTGCTCCAGCTTGAACGCCGCTGGCGCATCCGCCTCGTGCCGGAGAGCGACGGGCCAGGGGCCGGGGCCGCTTCCGCCCGCGACTGGCAACTGTGGCTCGAAGACGCGCGCAAGGCCGCCGCGGCCAAGCACTGGCGCGAGGCGATTCACTTCGTCTACTGGGCGGCGATCTCGCGCCTCGAATCCAAGCGGCTGTGGCCGGCGGACCGCGCCCGCACCCCGCGCGAGTATCTGGCGCTGGTCGCCGCCGAGGACCCCCGCCGCCCCGGATTGGCCACCCTCACCGGCAGCTTTGAGCGCATCTGGTACGGCGGGCGCGCGGCCGGCGAGGGCGACTATCGCAAAGCGGAAGCATTGGCCGAAGGGCTGATCTCAGGAAGCGCGGCTTCGTCAGGCGGCGCCGGATGAACTTCCTCTCCTCGCTCGACGCCCGCGACCGCCGCTTGCTCTTCTGGTTTGTCGGCATCGGATTGACGCTGGCCATCCTTACCGGCATTCTGACGCCGCGAGGCAACGACAAGGACAATCCGCTGCCCTCGACGTATCTATCCGGCCGCCACGGCGCCCGCGCCGCTTACCAGACGCTGCTGCGCGCCAATTATCCGATCGAGCGCTGGGAACGGCCTCTGAGCGAACTGGCCGAATCCGCCGGGCCGGAGACGGTGCTGATCTCTGCCCAGCCCTACTCCCGAGAGGCCGAGGACATCAAGGCCGTTCACAAGATTCTCGCGCGCGGCGGCCGTGTGCTCACAACCGGACTCGGAGGCGGCATCCTCCTGCCCGGCGCGGCCAGCGCGCCCGCCAAGAACTTCGACTTCGCCGCCTGCCAACTGGAACCCGAAGGGCTTGATTCGCTCTCCAACTCCGGCCAGGTATGGATGGTCCCGACGGCTTCCTGGCAGGTGGGCAATCCGGCGCATCGCGTCGAATACAGTTGCGCCAGCCAGCCGGCGGTGGTCGCCTACGACTGGGAAAAAGGCCACATCGTCTGGTGGGCCAGCTCCACGCCGCTCGAAAACGGCTCGCTGGCCCGCGCCCACAATCTGGACCTGCTGCTCAACTCGCTGGGGCCGCGCGAAGGCCACCGCTTCTACTGGGACGAGTCGCTGCACGGGGAGATTCGCTCCACCTGGAGCTACGCCTCCGGCCCGTCGTGGACCCTGCTGTGGGTCGGTCTGGTCGCTCTGGCTCTGCTAATCGTCTTCAGCTTCAGCCGCCGCAGCGGGCCGGTGCGCGACCTGCCCCCGCCCCCCCGCGCCACGCCCATCGAGTTTCTGGAGGCGCTCGGTTCGCTTTATCGCAAGGCCGGGGCCGCTTCCACGGCGGTCTCCATCGCCTGGGAACGCTTCCGGCGACAGACTCTGCGGCTATGCGGACTCCGCGCCGCGAAGATGGACGCGGCGCAACTGGCAGCGGCCATTCGCCGCCGCTTTCCCGCCACCGATCCCAGCCTGGAAACCGATCTCGCCCTCTGCGAAGAGGCCGCGCGGGGCGAAACCGCCAGCCCCCGCGAAGCGCTCCGGCTGATCCAGCTATTGCACGATCGCCGGAAAAAGCTGCTGGCCGCCGCAAAACCCGGCGGCATCGCCGCCCAATCTGAGAACATTCTTAGCAAACCGCAAGAAAGGGCCTTATGAGCCAGGAAACCGACCAAGACGCGAATCCTTACCCGCAATCGTTGTACGCAACCAACCAACTGATCGTCCACTCCCGCGCCGAACTGGGCCGGGTGATCGCCGGCCAAAGCGCGGTCCTCGAAGAGGTGCTGATCGCCGTGCTTTGCCAGGGCCACGCTTTGCTCGAAGGCGTTCCCGGCATCGCCAAGACGCTGATCGTCAAAGCCCTTGGGCGGCTGCTGGGTCTCGGTTTTCAGCGCGTCCAGGCCACGCCGGACCTGATGCCCGCCGACATTCTCGGCACCTCGATCCTCCGCCCCGGCTCCGACTCCTTCGCCTTCCACGCCGGTCCGGTCTTCACAGATTTACTGTTGGTGGACGAGATCAACCGTATGCCCCCACGCACCCAGGCCGCGCTGCTGGAGTGCATGGAAGAGCGCCAGGTCACCAGCGACGGTGCCCGTCGCCCGCTGCCAAGCTGGTTTACCGTCTTCGCCACCCAGAACCCGGTGGACTTCGAGGGCACATATCCCTTGCCCGAGGCGCAGTTGGACCGCTTCCTGCTCAAGATTCGCGTCGCCTACCCCAGCGAAACAGAGGAGTTGCAAATCCTCGAGCGGCACCATGCGGGGTCGGGCGCGGGCTTGCTCGAAGACGCTTCCATCGCGCCCATCCCCGAAGGGTTGCTGGCCGCCGCCCGCGCCGAAGTCCGCGCCATACGCATTGAGCCGGAGCTATACACCTACATTCTGTCGCTGGCCCGCCGCACTCGCGAATGGCCCACGCTGCTGCTCGGCGCCAGCCCCCGCGCCGCCCTCAGCCTGATGCTTGTAGCCCAGGCCGCCGCCGCCTTCGATAGCCGCGATTACCTGGTCCCCGACGACGTGAAGCGCGCCGTCCAGCCGGTGCTGCGCCATCGCGTCATACTCAAACCCGAAGCCGAACTGGAAGGCTTCGATGCCGACCGTGTGCTGGCCGATGTAATTGCCGCCGTGCCGGTGCCAAGACAATGATAATTTGCACGTAAGGAGTCAGGCGGGTGCCCCCGGTCCCGGTGATCTTTTCCAACCACGCTGAGGGTGCCGGGGATCGAAGCCTGTGCCCCGTTCATCGCAGCTTTATCGCGATGAGCGGGCGGGTGAGCCGGTTCGCTGCTCTCGCTAACCTTTTCAAACCAAGTTGAGGGTGCCCCCGGTCCCTCGCATTTGGGGACCGGGGATCGAAGCCTCATATTCTCCGCGGGTGCCCCCGGTCCCGGTGATCTTTTCCAACCACGCTGAAGGTGCCCCCGGTCCCTCGCATTTGGGGACCGGGGATCGAAGCATCTTTTCTCCGCTCTTGCCGAGAATTGCCTCATGTCGGCGCACAATTGAAGTAGTCGGCGGAGCGGCGCTTTTCTGACCCCTGACCCCTGGTGAAGCCGTCCCGCAACTATCGCATTCTATGTCACGAAAAGCGCTTTTTTCGAGTTCGATAACAACCGTCCCATCAACCGTTTGCCCAAAATCGACTGGACCGAAAACACCGAAATATTCGCGATTTTGGCTGTGAAACTGTGGAGGCCTATATAACTCCCACATAATCAATGCTTTCCGTGGCCACCCTCCACAGAAACACAGAAACACAGAAACTGTGAAACTGTGGAGCCTATGCTAACCTACTTATAATCAATAACTTTCAACAGTACGCTCCACAGGAACACAGAAACTGTGTTCCTGTGCCCGCATTCCCCGCCTTCGCCAAAAAAGGCGGTATCCATGGATCAAGTGTTTCCGCGCCCTGAGCAATCCAAGAGCGCGTTGCGTCTCAGTTTCCGGCCGCGCCGACGGGTTGGACGCTGCCGCAGTCTGGACCTTTGTAAACCGAAGTGGAATCCACCGTCCATTCCACCGGCGTGGAGTTCGGCCCCATCTGCATGGTTCCGACAAAATGCACCTTGCCTTTGGCAACGTTGCCGCTGCCCGCCCACGAAGACTCGAGGCTGGCCTTGCCGCTCATCTTTCCGCTGCACACCATATCCGCGGTCATGCCGGTGGCCTTCAGCGCCACGTTCACGACCTGACAGTCGCGTTGGGCCGCAGGCACCGGCGCGCCGTACTTGTCGATCATGGCCTGAGTCAGGCAAACCTGCGCGGTCCGAGGGCCGCCGCCGAAGGGCGAATTGGCGCCCGGCGGCAAGCTCATGCCCGGGGGAAGAGGCGATCGTTGCCAGCTCATGTTGCTGGTCATCTCCCAGAGACCGGGCTTTCTGACCGATTGCGCCACGGCTAAGACCGCCACGGCGAACAGGCAACAACCCAACGCGATGCAAATTCGAGTCTTGCGCATGAAACCTCCCTGTGGATCGCGCGGCATCTCTCCGCGCCATTTCGTTGTATGCCGGTGAAGCGGTTCCGGCAAAGAAACACTTTTCAGTCCCGGTCGGCCAAGGCGGCGCGGCCCAGTTCCAGCAGCGCGGCGGTGACGCGGTCGGGGGCATGGCGGACGAGGCTCCCAGCGCTGGCGAAGTCTCCGGCGATGCAGCGTACGCCCAGAGCCTCGATGCGCCCGATGTCAGCCTCGATCGGCTCTGCGCCTTCAGCGGCGTAACGGTCCAATACCTCCGGCGAAAAGGGCGCGGTATTCACCAGCGCGTAGTCGAAGATGGGCGCGCGGGTGTGCTCGTAGATCCGCTCGATGTGCTCGGAGGCGGTCAGGCCCAGGCTCTCGTTGGCTTCGGTCATCAGGTTGCACACGTAAACCCGCACAGCGCGCGTCAATCCGAGCGCCGCCGGGATGTCTCGCACCAGAAGAGTGGCGATCAGCGAGGTATAGAGCGAACCGGGGCCTACTGTGATAAGGTCGGCGCGCTCGATGGCTTCGAGGGTCTCGGGTAGCGGCGCGGCTTCGGGAGGGTCGAGCATCAACTCGGCGATGCCGCGCGGGCTGGCGTTGATTCGAGTCTCGCCGCGCAGCAGCGATCCGTCGTCCATGCGCGCCACCAGCGTGGCGTTTGCGGCGGTGACCGGATAGATGCGGCCGCGGGTGGCCAGAATCTTCGAGGCAAGCTGGATGGCGCGGGCGAAGTCTCCGGTAATCTCGGTGAGAGCGGCTACAAAAAGATTGCCGAAGCTGTGCCCTTGCAGATCGCCCTTCTGGAAGCGATGCGCAAATAGCCGGACCAGCAGGTCCTCTTCCTCGCTGAGAGCGACCATGCAGTTGCGCAAATCGCCTGGCGGCGGCATATCGAGATCTTCGCGCAGCCGACCGGAGGAACCGCCGTCGTCGGTAACCGTAACCACGGCGGCAAGATCGGCGATCGCTCCGGGCGCGGTTTCCTCCCGGCCGGGGGCGCTCACGTGCCGGCGCAGCCCACGCAGTAAAGTGGACAGACCTGTTCCGCCGCCCATGGCCACAACGCGAATGGCCGGTCCTGAGTCGCCGAGGTAGACCGATGCATCGCCGGGGAACGCGGGCAAAAGGTCTGCGGCCGAGCATGACGAGGTCTCTGCGGTTGCAAAATTCACAAATAGCCCTATGGAATCTCAGGATACAGCAATTCGGTAAAGCGAGGATCGTCCACCATGCTCTGGAAGTCGTTATCCACGCGAGCCTGCAGCCGATTCTTTGGATTCAGTTCGATGGCGCGGGCCAGATTGCGAAGGCAATCGAGTGAATGTCCGGTAATGGCATCGAGCAGCGCCAGACCGTAAAAGGCATAATCCGCCTCTGGATGGGAGGCGAGAATGCTATTGAACTGATCGCGCGCCTCCTCGTAGTCTCCCGTATTCAACTGGGAGACCGCGTAGTCGTAGTGCTCCTCCGGGGTGGGAAAGTCCAATTTGGGCTTTTCCAATTGTCGCCGGCAGGTGTTGATGTACATTTGGCAGCGTTCCAGAATGGTGGGCGGCGCGGCGGGGAGCAGCTTTTCAAAGGCGGCCAGAGCCTTCTCGTACTTGCCCTGCTGCAGCAGCAGCACAGCGGCCTGAAAGTGCTGAAAAGCCGGTCCGGCGCCTGTGCCGGCCTGGCCGCCGGATTTGGCCGCTGAAGTGGGAGTCTTATTTCGGCTATGCGCAACCAATCGATCCTCTTGCATCATGGGTTTGCCGGGAGGGCGCTTCCCTTGCGGCAGGGTCCGACCGAATAAATCCGGTTGGAATGACGCGCGGCAGAGTTGCGCTGCTCAGCCCCTCTTTATACGCATAACACCGCGTTTCGTCAATGGGCGGCTTGCAACGCAGAGCTTGACCTGCCTTGTGGACTAGTCTGAAACCATTCATCCTGAACAATATCCCCCGATCGGGATGCCGGTTTTGAAATACAACGTTGCTTGATAGGCAATTCTCCCATGACCATAGGTATGAAAATGGCAGACGCGGTCGATCGGCTTACGAAGATACGCGCCGCCCCTCATCGAGCGTAGGTTTGCGGGAAATTCACTGGCAACCCTGGCCTCGGAAACCGGATACGATCACGTTAAAGATGGATGGGTTCCGGCGCCTCCCGGAACGAATGAAGTCTACGTCGGGATGCTTCGCTAAAAGTGTGGATCGACGATCCGCCACGGAAACCGCGGTAAGTCGATTGCGCTAGAAATCGCTCTTGGGCTGTGCGGCCAGGCCATTCGGCAATCGACCCGCTTCCCCCATGGTCACGATGACAAGATCGACTTCCGCAAGGGACCGAAGAGAAGTTGCTACTGTGTAAGCTCCCCCAGCAGCACCTTGGCTTTGGCGGCCAGGGTGCGCGCTCCATCCAGGTCGCCGGAGTTCAGCGCAGCGCGGGCCTGCTTGAGAAACTCCCTGATCTGGGCGGCGGTTTTTTCCTCCTGATCGTTGAGCTTGCGGCCGATGCCGCTCAGGCCACGCTCGGTGCCCGCGATGGAGTTCGCCGTCTGGACGCGGACGTCCGAGGAGTCGCCGGAGGAGAGCTGGCCGATAGCGCTGACGCCTGGGCTTTCCGCGGATGCCACCTGCGTCGTGTCGGAGGCAGGCGGGGCAGGCTTGGACGTCCGCTTGCGATGCTTGACGGGAGGCGTAGGCTCCGGTTGCGTCTGCGCGACGGGCGGAGCCGTAGTGGGGGGGACCGTTACCACCGGCGGCGGCAGGTCGGTTGGCGACGGCGATGGCTTGGGAGGAGGCGTATCCTCGATGGGAGGCGCAAGCGGCTGCGGCTGAACTTGATGGGATTTGTGGATGCAACCCGTCAGCAACAGCAACGGAAGCGACCACGCAACGCTCTTGGCAGGCAACTTCATGCCCTAAGCCCTTTCTCGATTTCAGCGCTCACCCGCTGAGGATGCCGACGCCCACCCTCCGCGGCGAGAGGAATGCGCAGTTGGAACTCTGTGCCTTTGTCTTGTCTCGATTGTACTTCGATGCTGCCATGATGCAACTGGAGAATGCGATAGGCCATGGACAGACCGATGCCGCTTCCCTCGCTCTTGGTGGTGAAATAGAGCTCGAATATCTTTTCTCGAATCTCGTCGGGAATGCCGGTTCCTTCGTCGGAGATGCGCAGCAGGGCGGACTTGCGATCTTCTTCGAGAATCACTTCCAGCGTGCCGCCCTGAGGCATGGCCTGCGCGCCGTTTTGAATCACGTTGAGCGCCGCCTGCTTGAGGAGGTCGGCATCCAGATTTGCCACCAGGGGGCTAGACGGCAAACGGCTGATAAGGGTTACATTGCGAGTGTAAAGCTCGGCAGTGGCCAGCGCCAGCACATCGCCGATCACCGGGCGCATATCCTGCTCCTTCAGTTGCAACTCGACGGGGCGGGAAAAGTCCACCAGCGTCTGCACCACGCGGTCCAGGCGGTGAATCTCCGCGTCGATCACCTCCAAGTGCGAGTGGGCAGGAACCCCGGCGGCGCCCAGCTTGGCTTTCAATAGCTCCAGATGCACCACGATGGCGTTGATGGGGTTCTTCACCTCGTGCCCCACCCCGGAGGTGAGCCTGCCGATGGCCGCCATGCGCCGCGAGAGTTCCAACTCGGACTCGATCCGCTCCACCGACTCGAGGTCGTGCAAGGTCACCAGCGCGCCCAGCCCCTGCCCGGTGCGGTCGTCGTGGATAAAATCCAGAGAGACTTCGATGCGGCGCCAGGTCTCGGTGAGAATCTCTTCCTTGACCAGGGATGAGCCGGCATCGAAAGCCTTGAGCAAGGTCTGCCCCAGCACCGTTGCGCTGTCGAAGATATCGTGAGCGCGCAACCCCAGCAGGCTGCCTGTTTCCACGTTGAGCAATCGCCGCGCCGCCTCCGAGACCAGCACCGCTCGCCCATCGCCGGTGAAGAGCAGAATTCCGTCCTGGAGGTTGGCGAGAATCTGATCCATGTTTTCCTTCAACGCGGAGAAGACCTCCTCCACATTGCGCATACGCTGGCCGATGATCTCGATCTTGCTGGAGACACGGGCCTCCATATCCTGCCGGGGAGCCTGCTTGTCCACCTCCGCCTCGCTGGCCGCGGTCCAGTAATCCAACTGCCGGCTGATCTTTTCCAGGGGGCGCAGGGCCAGATTGCTGAGCAGGAAAGCCGCGATCAGCGCCGTGCCCAGCACCAACTCCATCAGCGTAATCGCCGACCGCAGCCAAGGCTCGTAGACGGCTCGCAACAATGTGGTGCGCACCCCCACGTGCACGGTCACAAACGGTTCGCCATTGCGCTCCAACGGTACGGCCACATCGAAGACACTGGGGGGACCGAAAACCTCTTTCATGAACTGCATCGGGTTGGCGTCGACAAGCTGCTTGTAGTTGGGGCGGACCGGCATCGGCTTGTCTTCGTTCTCCGGGTTGGTGCTCAGCAAGGTCCGAGACTGGCTGTCTACGATGTTGATGTCGTAGACGGTAAACGAATAGCGATTGATCGAGTCCACCACGGCTTGCAGCGCGGCGTTGTCGCGCACCGCCTCCGCCGCCAGAGAACGCAACTCGTCCGGATTGTTGGGGTCCACCTTGCGGTCCCGCAACTCGGTCTGGAATGCGTTCTGCACGGCAAACCGCACCTGATCGGCGACCATGTGATTGGTGTCCCAGGATTGCTGCACGGCCGCGTGCAGCAGTTGACTGACGTAGACCAGCGAAAGCACCCCGGAGATGACAAAAACCAGGGCCGTGATGGACAGCACGAGTTTGGTCTTCAGGCGCATGGGCGAGAGTCTCGCAATTCTTATGATAGGCGCTCGCGCTCACCCTCCAGGTTTGTGCGAAGAGCGCTCAGTCAGGCGGCGAGTAATCGTAAACCGTAACTTCGACGCCCTGGCCAACAAGCGCTTCGGCGACAATCGGCTCAATCTTAGTCCATTCTCCCCCGGCAAGACCGCATCCGATGCGCGGCATATGTACCGATGCTCCTTCGGCTTGCGCCTGTGCCGCCACCCTCATCAGCCCGACGCGGATGGCCTCATACCGGACAGGAGGCACCCCGCCAGCGCGGGAGACAATGCCATGCTGCCCAATCAGATTGGCCACTGCAATGCTATCCGAAACCGGAACGAACTGAACGTCTCCCAGAGCGGGCGGAGAAGACTCTTTGAACGCTCCTCGATAAACCCGCTCCGGCTCCTTCCAGCGGCGGCTGATGGCCAGCACGAAGCCCTTACCCCACTTTCCAATGTCGTTGCAGATATGCACAATGATCTTCCTGCCACTGCCGATGGGGTCGGTCGCGTCTCCTACGATGTAGCGGATGGTCATTGCGCCGTTGCGCGTTTCCATACAGCCTCAAACTCTCCGGCTTCGATCAGTTTTACCTCGAACTCGATTTGGCTCGCAATCTCGGCCAGAGGTACCCGGCACCCGTTCCGCTTTACTGGATGAGCGGAGCTCCGAGGCAGTGTTCGAGGAGCTTCAGGTCAATGCACGAGGAAGCTGGCAAGGAGGCGTACTTCTGGGCCATCGCTTGGAGGCAGGCGGTTTCTTCTCGGGCGCGTTGCACGAAGCCGGGACTCAGCGAAGTCCCCGGGAAATGGCGATCCACGAGGGCGAGACCTACCTTTTGTTCTTGGTTCAGGTTCATCGAGAGGATGTGGACAAAATCCGTGTTGTCCAGAGGGCACCCTGAGGCTCCTTTGGACTGCGATTGCTGATACTCAAGGACACCCCGCCAATAGGTGTCGCCGGACATGATGTAGGCGTAGGCGTTGGGAGCATTTGGGTAAGAGTTCATGTAGTCCGTAAAAGCGGCATCGTACCGGCGATGACGGTAGGCCCGATCGCCCTTGACGTTTAGCTCGCGCGCGGCAGCACGGTCGGCTGCGGTGAGTTTCGGCTGTCTTGCGGCGATGGCGTCAAGTGTGTCTTGTGTTTCTGGCGAGAGCGTCTGGCCTGAGGCGCAGGCGGGGACAAAGGCGCAGGCCAGCAGGGCAAGGAAGAGGAGCGAATTGAGAATAGTGGACATTATGATTTCTCCGGCGTTCCCTTCACGACGAGATGCGCGACGCTCATCCCATCTGGGCCACGATGACTGAGGATGGCTTCGCAAACATCCGCCCAGCGAGCGAGATCCAACACCGTCGTGCAGCCTTCTGAGAGGTTGCCGACGTGTACGTAGCGGCTGTTGTCGCCGTATCGGATAGGGAACCAAACCTGATCTGATCTGAGTGTGGGCTCCACGGCGCGGTAGAAACGGGTCATTGATTTGTCATGCGGAGCGTCCGGAACGAGGACGGTGTAGGAGCCGGCGGGTATGGGCGTATATTTCTTCCAGACGGAGTTCATGGTGGTTTCGACCGTCAGCCCCCCGATCTTCAAGGTAGCCATCTGTTGGTCGAGATGCTGTTCGCGCGCAACGGAGTACCAACCCGGAACATACTTTCCGTAGGTGACCTCGATGTGGGCCAGGGATTGGATCGGAGCCGTTTTACCCAGGTACATACGAACGTTGCTATCCGACAGGCTGACGGTTTGTCCCTTGAGCGGGCCATCCATGATGAGCAATGAGGTCCGGCCAGCGGCGGAGCCGAGCACCTTTAGCTGAGTGTACTTGCAGATGGATGCCAAGGGTCCGAGCTTCGCTGGTTTGACTTCCAGCCAACCGTCGTCGCCAGTGCGGTTGACGTACAGTATCTGACTTGCGGTGGGCGAGGCCATGAGACCTTCCTTCAAGATTGGTGCGGATATAACCGATGAGTATAGCGATCGGTTCTGCAGGTAGGCAAGCGAAATCCGGCTCCGAGCGTTCGGCACGGCTGACAGGATCAAACGAATAGACCCTCAATGTTTTATGAGCGGGCCATCCACTTCACTTATTCACTTACTTCCTCCGTTGCACTCGTTCCGTTGTGGAGTTTCAACAATCCGGCGGCTGTCGGAATCGCCTAAGATCGACATCGCTTCAAAAACTCGTCGAGCATAGTTTCCTGAGAATCTCCGACACCTGTCAAGGAACAGTCTTTGAAAACGGGAAATAAAGAGCGGAAGATAGGGCGGCACTTCATCGAATCGCTTCAATCTCTATCCCCAGCGAGAGCTTCTTCCACACGCGGTCTGTGGTGCAGGCCGTGGCCTTGCGCTGAATGGCCAGCGCAAGGCACGCCCGGTCTCCCAGCGATAGTCCGTAAGGGCGGGTAAGGTTCGCCAAACTGCCCGCGATCCGAGCCTGCTCTTCATCGAATGGAACCGAGGCGCATCCGAGTTCGGCGATGTGACTCCAGGCAAGTTGCTCCTCAATCCCAACGGAAACCAGCTTGGTCTGCGCCTCGGCGAGATTGACCGTGCTCACAATAGCCCATGGCAAGCAGGCGATCACTCTCTCCGCCCCCTTCTCCCCATGCAACACAGCCATCAAAGCGGAGGCATCCAGAACCACGGCTTTATTCAACCGTCTCCTCCATCTCGCTCCGGGCTTCCTCGCGGCGGTCGGCGATCAGTTCGTCGGAGAGGCAGCGACCGGGCGGAATAAGCTGGCGCATACTCTCCTGAATTCGGCGAATGCGCGCGCGATGCGATTCCATCGTCAGCACACCGTCCACGACCCTCAAGCAAAGCGTATCTCCTGCGCTTAGCCCCATTCTTTTCCGCATTTCCGCCGGAATCACCACACGTCCGTTTTCATTCAAACGGGCATTGGCACGCAGGACATTCCCGACTGCGACCTCCATATCGCCTCCTGAAAGATTATGACACATTTTCACCGTATGTCATATTTTAGGTTTCGGACAAGTGCCGGAATTTGACAGAACAACGCGCGTTTCCAGCCTCGAACTCGATAACTCTCAGGCATTTGTCAGACCAAGCGATCTCAACAGCTTTTCAGGAAGATTGCTCCTCGTGGGAATGACTGTACTCCTTGAGTTTGTTGTGCAGGGTCTTCAGGCTGATGCCGAGAATCTCGGCAGCGCGCGTCTTGTTCTGCCCGGTGGACTCCAGTGTGCGCAGAATCAGCAGTCGCTCACCCTCGCCTACAGTCGATCCTACCCGCACCGGAACCGTTCCCGCGTCGAAGACCGGCGCGGCGGAAATCTGCACTTTGCCGAAGGCTGGAGGCAGGTGAACCGCATCAAGTGGCGCGCCGTCGGGGCAGAGAATCACTGCTCGCTCGATGGTATTGCGCAGCTCGCGCGCGTTGCCCGGCCAATTCCATGCCATCATTCGCTCCAGAATCGACACGCCCAGTCCGGAGACCCGCCGGTTGTGTTTGGCATTCATCTGCGCCAGCATGGCTTCGGCCATGGCCGGCAGGTCTTCGATATGTTCGCGCAAGGGCGGCATATTCACATTGAAGACGTTGAGCCGGTAGTAGAGGTCGGGGCGCAGATGGCCGTCGGCGACCGCCTGGGCGGGGTCGCGGTTGGTGGCCGCCAGCACCCGCACGTCCACTTCCTGCTCGGTGCGCGCGCCCAGCCTGCGCAGCTTGCGCTCTTCCAGAACCCGCAGCAGCTTGGCCTGCGTTCCCGACGGCATCTCGCCGATCTCATCCAGCAGAAGCGTACCGCCGTTGGCCAGTTCGAAGCAGCCGGCCCGCCGCTCCGCCGCTCCGGTAAACGCGCCTTTTTCGTGGCCGAAGATCTCGCTTTCGATGAGCGTCTCGGGAATAGCCGCGCAGTTGACCGCGACAAAGGGCCGCGATTTGCGCGGGCTGAGTTCGTGCAGGGTGCGCGCCACCAACTCCTTGCCCGTGCCGCTTTCGCCGGTGATGAGCACCGAGACGTTGGAGGGCGCAATTTGTTCGATCAGCCCGAAGACCTCGCGCATGGGCCGCGAGTTGCCCACCATCGCGCCCAGCACGCCGGTTTCGCGCAGCCGCCGCCGCGCCACCTCCAGCTCAATCTGCGTCTCGCGCTGGCGCGTGGCGTTGGCCAGGATCGTCCGCAACCGGGTCGGGTCCACCGGCTTCTGCAGGAAGTCGTAGGCCCCCAGCTTCATCGCGTCCACGGCCAGTTGGATGGACCCCATCGCTGTTAGCACCACCACGGCCAGGTTGGCGTTTAGGCCAGAACCCTCCTCCGACAGCTTGGTCAGCAGGCCGATTCCGTCCAGCCGCGGCATCTTCAGGTCAGTCACTACAATGCCCGGATCCCACGCCTGCGCTTTTTCCCAGCCCTCGATCCCGTCGCGCGCGGTCTCGGTGCGGTAGCCCCAGCCGGAGATCAGCTCCGCCAGCCCCATCAGCGCATGAGGCTCGTCTTCGACAATCAGAACCTTCACGTCGCTAGGCATGGTGGCTCACGCTTCTTGTTGCGATACGGCATCCGGGAGTTGCGGCCGGGATTGGCGACCTCGCACTAACTTATCTTTCTATCACGCCTTCATCGCGCTGGGGCGAGCGAGGCGATACGCGGGTCGCGGTAAAGCAGGCGCAAACCCTCCTCACGGGCGCCGCGAGTAGCGGAATCCGCCGAGAGATCGATCCGCGGGCCGGCCAAATACCATGCCCAGCCAATGCTGTCGGTCAACAACCGCGGAGGTGGAATTTGCAAGGTAAGCTCGATGCCGAGAACCTTTCCTGAAGCCATCTTCTCCAAATCTCGGTACATACGCGGATCGAGTCTCCCTGTACCGGCTTCCACCGCATCGATATAAAGCAGGCCGGGGAAAAAATCGCTCGGCTCTCCCGCATCGTTGTTGGGCTGGCTTTGCCCTGCCTCCGTTTCCCATACCCAGACTAGATTGCGCAGTCCATCGCCATCGACCAGGCGGTCGAATAGCATCCGATAGAGCGCGCCGGAGCCGCGAATGCCCTTGCGTTCCGCCCACCAATAACCCTTGCCGTTGGGTTCTGGATAGGGATTCCATAGGACGGCAACCCCGGCCTTTTCAAGTTCGCGGAGCGTCGCGGCCACCTCGTCCACCTGTGCGATCCAGCGATCGTTGAGGGCGCTGCCGGGGGTGAGCAACTCGTTCCACTCGAAGTCGCTCAACTGGCTGTGCTTGTACTCGGTTGGAACCCCCGAATGGCGCCTGGAGGAATAAGTGTTGTCCGAAGGGCAGACGGGATGCCAACTCAGATAGATGTCCGCTCCGTTCGCGCGCTGCCGCAAAACCTCCTTCAAAACGGCCTGCCGCGATTCCAGCGATCCACCCAAATCCGAGGCATAAATCGCCGGTTGCCTCTGGGTCAACTGGACTATCGCGGCGGTCTCCTCGCCCGGCGCGGAAGGATCGTTCTCCTGCCCGATGGGAGCGGCCTCGCCGGGAGCGGCATGGAGGCGCGCCAGCAGCGCCTTCGCTTCGCGGGTCGCGCCGGGGGTTACCGGCTCGGCGTCCGGCGCCATTCCAGCGGCTGCCTTGCGGATCGCGGCCATCGCTGCGGCCAGGCGCGCGTCGTCGCGGCTCAACACTTGCGGGGCGTGGTAGACGGCATTGGCCTGGTCGAGCGAATTATCGGTTTGTATCCACTCGTTCCATTCCATGAAGTAAGTCCAGCGCGGCTGATTGTCGAGAACCTCCGGGCTGGGCAGGTCGCCCACCTCTCCCAGCGCGATGGGCTTGCCCGCCGCCAGGGCGATCGACTTGTCGTAATACTCCTGCTTGAACTCGCCGTAGATGTCCATGCTGACCACGTCGGCGTACTGTGGGCCGGGATAGTAGGCGTCGAGCCGCTGGGCGCCGCCACTGGGCGCGTTCGCGTTCCATACCCACAGCAGATTGTCCAGATGGTGGATGTTCACGAAGCGGTCGTAAAGCTGGCGATAGAGCGCGGCCGAGCCGTCCTTGCCGGGACGGCCTCCCCACCAAAACCAGTTGCCGTTCATCTCGTGATAGGGACGGTACAGCACGGGTATGTGGGCATCGCGCAGTTGCCGCAGGTAGCCCGCTACCACGTCCACCTGCGCGCACCAGCGCTTGTAGAGGGGAGTGCCGGGGGTGAGCAACTGGCGCCACTCATAGTCGCTCAGATGGCCTTGTACGCTGTCGTGAAATGTGACAGGCTCGTCGTCGGTGGGCCGCAATTCGTGCCAGATGAGGGTGACGATCGCTCCATTGCGGTACTGTCGTTCGGCCTCGGCGATCATGGCCGGACGGGAAAGCGCCGAGTCCTTGTCGCTGCCTCCGGAAAAGCCGAAATCTCCTCCGAAGATGCCCGGATACTTGCCGGTCAGATCGTAGGAAAGGTCGGTCCAGCGCGAACCGTCGTTCGGATAGTTGTGTTGGCCGGAGACGATCGCCTTGCCGGAGATGGAATCGAGAAAGGCGAGCAGTGCCCGCGCCTCGGAAGTTGCGTGAGGGTTGACCGGCGTCGTCTGCGCCCAGCCCGCGCCACCCAATACCGCGGCCAGGACAAGCGCCGCAAACCATTTCATCCGCATTGGGAAATCCCCCTTCGCGGAGCGAATTATAGCGCGGATCGTTGCCGCTCGGCCAATCGTTGAAAAGGCCGGTGGACATGGTTCCGGTCGGACCGCTCCAGAGCGGCGGGATCGGTCTCTTCCCGCGCCGATCGAACCGACAGGGCTTGGGCTTGCCCCCGCAAAGGATGGAATGTGCTCAATCCTTCAGTTTGTGGACGAAGGCGAAATAAGCCACCATCACGCGAAACGTCTTGGACCTATTCACGCCGCCGAGAATCTCGCCGCCTACTCTATCCAGCTCCTCGGCGATCTCGTGGGTCAATGGAAACACGAATGCGGTGTCGATGCCCTGAAATGGAATGTTAAGCCACTGGTCTTTGTAGAAGGCGAGAAGCCGCGTCCGCGCGGCTTTGCTCTTGAAACTCATGACGATGTGCTCGGCCAGGGCGTTCTTTCTTCGGATTTTGAACACCGCAAAGAGCTGGCTGAAATTGCTCTTGGTGAATTTGGAATCGACGGTCAGTCGGAGTTGAGCGCGCGTCTCCGCGGGAGCGACGATCCTGCGCTTCGGTCGGGGCGGGACTTTCTTCGCCGTTGGCATTCGGTTTCCCCTTATTGCTGTATCTTACAGCATATGTATATGCGGTGGCAAGATCGCGCGCCAATCGGCTGCGAACGAAGGAGTTCGTTCACTGGGAAGGTCAGTGTCGGATATTTTCCATCGGCGGAATATCGAATGGAGCAGTGCCAGAAGAGAAAACAGGAACAGATTGGTATTTGATGCGCGGCGCCGGGCATATTCTCGAAGCCAGCACGGAGGGTCCGGAAATGGAAGCGAAAGCATTGGACTGACGCTGAATGAAATGTCCATATCAATAAAGCGAGGTTGTCGCCGGCGGCGATGAACGGCTCCGTCTCGCGCTTTGCGGCATCTTCTCTCAGTCGCCCTGAAAGTCGGCATGACGGCTCCCAATCTCCGACCCACTGGCGGCGGCGCGGCAAATCGTCTAGCCTCTATCTGTGCTCTTGACCAACCCAGCCGCGATCGCCTTGAACGAGTTGAGCAAGGCGCCCCTGGTGCGCTTTTCATTGCTTGCGCTCAGCTCAATATTCTTTCTAGTCGATCCCTTTGCCGCCATTCCATCGTTTATCGCCATCACAGGAAGCGCCGAACCGGCCCGCCGCAAGCGCATGGCCCGCAAAGCCGCCCTCACCTGCTTCATCGTCCTTACCGGATTCGCCCTCGGTGGACAATTGATCTTTAGAATGTTCGGCATAACCCTCCCCGCCTTCGAGATCGCCGGAGGCCTGATTCTGATGCTGATCGGCCTCGATATGCTACAAGCCAAGCGCTCCCCCACCCAGGAGACATCGGGCGATACCGAAGAGGGAGCCGCCAAGGAAGACGCCGGCATTGTCCCCCTCGGCATTCCCATGCTCGCTGGACCGGGGGCCATCTCCACCGTCATGGTGCTGGTCGGCCAGGTCCCATCGCTCCTCCATTGGGAGATGGGCGCCATTCTCGGCTCCATCGCCCTCACCAGCCTCGTCAGCTATGGCGTTCTGGCCGCCGCCGACGGCGTGCGCCGCTTCATGGGCGAGACCGGCATCCGCATCCTGGTGCGCATCATGGGCCTCTTGCTGGTGGCCTTGGCCATGCAGTTCTTCGTCAATGGACTCACCGACCTGGGCCTCATCGCACGCACTTGATCGCCGCTCCGCCCGAGCGGCTTTCATGGTTTGCCTCGACTTTCCCCGACGCCTGTTCCGATATGGAGTTGACCGGGGCACTCCACGTTGGAACTGCCGGCTCAAAGAAGGCATCGCGGCCACCCGTCTAGAAATCGGACAAAATCCGCCATGAAATCCGCTAAAGTTTTCTCCTTTCCAGTCGATTTCGGCGTGCAGAGGAAATCTTTAGAGAAGGAGCGCTGGAACCATGCAAGTGAATTCCGTAAACGGCACAAGCTCGACGCAGATTCCCGCCTCGAAGCCGGCAAATGCCGCGCTGGAACCGGTTGTAGGAGTGCAGTATTCGGCTCGCGTGGCCGGCAAGACCTATTGGGCCAGCATCGAGCCGCTGGATACCCAGTACGAGGCCAGGGTTTCCAATTTGCCCGGTGTAGGCGTGGTCGGCTCGACCGTCGCCAAGGTAGAAGACAGCTTGAACAATCTGATCAGCTTCTTCGCCTGATGCATCCTCCGCTCGGTGGCGATCGGCTCGGTGCCGCTAGTCCTCGATGATCGCGCATCACCGGCAGCCTGTTGCGGGGTGAACGGTATCTCTTCGCAGATATATCCACAGATAGAATAAGCTCATCGACAGCAAGGCAAGCGGGACGGAAGAGACCAGCAGCGGGTGCGGAGACGAGGTTATATATCCCGGCGAGAGCAGATGCAGTCTGCCGCCAAGGTTAAGGAAGATCAGCCAGGGAAGATCGCCGGTCATCAGCAATCCCGCGAAAGTTATCGGCAGCGCAAGCCGGCCGCTACGTCCTCCTTCGACCCAAAGCATGGCGCAAGCGGGAACTGTTAGCATCAAGAGCTTGGCATCGTAGAACCGATGATAGACAGGCAGCAGGGAAAGAGGGGCGATGGCGGCCAGCGCGAGCCACACTCTGTCTCGCGAGGAACTGGACCGCAAGGTAACCCATGCCCATACAAGCAGAGGCGCGGCACAGATAAGATAAGCGACCGAATTGTAGAAGCCCGGATCGTCGCGGAAGATGCTGACAACCACTTGCAGGTCGAGTACGCCTTTGGGCCCCGGGGCCGCAAATCGCGGGTCGTTGGTGCCGCCATGCGCCGAATACGCCAGTAGATTGAAGCGCAGCTCCTGCATCCAGTTGGGCGACACACGCCAAACCCACAAGACCGCGGGCAGGCTAATGGCAATTGTTGCTGCGAGGGTTTGCAGAGCGCGTTTTCTGAATACTCTGCCCGCCAACAAGAAATAGAGCCAAACCAGGCCCGCATCGTGCGGTTTGATGGCAAGACTTACTGCTAAACAAAGGATGCCGGCCCCGATGAACCGCTCCCGCAGAAAGCACCAGACGGCAATCCCGCACAGGCTGATGGTAATTCCCGCGGCGTTGCCGGTATTGATAAGGATTCCACTGTTGGCAAGAAGAATGCAGAGCAAGACGCCAGAGAGGATAGGCGAGTAATCTGCTCCGAGACACCATATAAGATACGATGCAAAGATGAGAGCGGCAAAGGTCGTCGCAATCCAAAGTATCTGCGCGGGCCCCCAGGGCAGCAGCGCGAAGGGCACCGAGAAAGAAAGAGTGGTCGGCGGGTAATTGTTCTGCGTTGCAATCTGGAGAGTCATTGCGTTATCCGTTGGACGATCTCCTCCCTCCGCCAGAAAGATGCGCTTCACCTCGCTCGTCTGATACGGGTCATGGTGTTGAAGGATGCAGCGCGCGGGGTAATAGAGCGCCCTGAAATCCGTTAACCGCGAAGGATCAGCGAACGTGCAGGCAAATCCGAAGAGAAGAAACAACAGACTCCCCATCAGAATCAGAATCCGGCCATCCTGCCGCGCTCTGGTCATCTTGAACCTCTCTCTGTTTCCGTTCTAAGAGCCGCGTGTGTTCATCGGTGAATGAATTATATTCTACACAGGGATTGGTGATCGCTGAATAAGGCTTTGCCGGAGTCCTGTAACTTGACTTGAAACTGTCAGGATGCCTGAGATGAAGAATAGCGACGAGATAGAACCCTGTCTTACTGCCGTGATGCCGGTCTATAACGAGGCCCCGACTGTCTGCACGGCTGTCCGGGCAGTGCTGGCCGAACGCATCGTTCGTCAACTGGTCATCGTGGACGACGGGTCGCGGGATGGCACTTGGGAACAGCTTCAGCCGCTGGCGCAAAACGAACCGCGCATTTTGCTTGTCCGGCACGATGTGAACCAGGGCAAAGGCGCGGCATTGCGCACCGGGATCGCGCTTGCGACCTCGAAGATCGTCGTCATCCAGGATGCTGATCTGGAATACGACCCGGCAGAGTATTATCGCCTGATCGCGCCGATTCTCAGCGGCAAAGCGGACGTGGTCTATGGTTCACGATTTCGCGGCGGCAGCGATGCCAGTCGGGTCCTGTATTTCTGGCATTCGGTCGGGAACAACTTTCTTACCATGTGCTCGAATATGGCCACGAACCTGAATCTCACTGACATGGAAACATGTTATAAAGCTTTTCGTCGAGAAGTTATTCAAGGTATTCATATCCAGGAAAACCGCTTTGGCTTCGAGCCGGAAATCACAGCCAAAGTCGCAAAGGCAAAAGCGCGCATCTACGAAGTAGGAATATCCTATTCCGGCCGCACCTACGCCGATGGCAAGAAAGTAAGCTGGCAGGACGGTTATCGCGCGCTGTGGTGCATCCTTAAGTACAACCTGTGGGGCAAATGAGCGAACAGACGGATCAAATGGAGCAGTCGGCGAATTTTCAATTTGCCGCCCTGAACGTGGCAAGGAACTATCGCCATGCCCTGGTGCGCGATTTCGAGTTATTCCTCCGCGGCAACGTGCTTGAGGGCGGCGCTGGCGTTGGTCAGGTAACCGCCGAGCTTCAGAGGCTGCAAAATATCGAAAAACTGTGCTGCGTTGAGCCGAACACGGATTTCTGTACACAATTCCGCGCCCGCTTCCCCCATGCCGAGTTGCTTGAGGGAACTACTCGTGATTTGCCAGTGGATACAAATTGGGATGCCATCCTCAGCGTGAATGTCTTGGAACATATAGAGATGGACATGGAGGAGCTAGCTTTTTATCACCGTTTATTAAGATCTTCGCGCGGTGCATTATGCCTGTTTGTACCGGCTCGGCCGGAGATATATGCTCCTATCGACGCGGATTTCGGACATTTTCGACGCTATCGTCGCGATGGATTGAAAAGTAAACTGGAGCAATCCGGATTTTCCATTGTCCAATTGCGATATTATAACTTCGTCGGCTATTTTGCCTGGTTGGTAAGTTTCCGCTTGCTGAAAAAACGATCCTTCGATGTGGCGGCCGTACGGTTGTTTGACCGGAGAATCTTTCCTTTGGTCCATGGCTTCGAATCGCGCATCTGCGCACCGCCCATAGGACAAAGCCTGCTAGCGATCGCCGTTGCCGACTAACTCAGGCCCGGGTTTTGACCGTGGAGGAAGCGGTGAGGCTTTCGATGGATGAATACTGCTCCGTCTCGAAGATGCTGGGCAAGACGGCGGTGATTGAGTATGAGATCGCCTATCTGGACGAGGAGCCGGAGTTATGAAGAGGGTCGTCAATTTCTTTCAAATCGCCTCGCTGGT
>Ga0181529_10000813_pt1 | contig 43816 bp, 47 predicted proteins | sample PEATcosm2014_Bin_36_FD_119763 | JGI IMG/M metagenome (GOLD analysis project Ga0181529, IMG submission 119763) | Peatland microbial communities from MTU Mesocosm Facility, Houghton, MI, USA - PEATcosm2014_Bin10_30_metaG | ecosystem: Environmental > Terrestrial > Soil > Wetlands > Peat | place... | reverse complement strand
GATTACGGATTCACCACCCGCCTGGAAGACGTGGAGAAGTTTTTCGATGTTTGAGATAACGATTGAAGAGACGTTCGCCGCCGGCCATGCCCTGCGAAACTACCGTGGGAAGTGCGAAAACGTGCATGGGCACAACTATCGTTGCCAGGTATCGGTGCAGGGAGAAACCCTGGACAACATCGGCCTGCTGGTCGATTTCGTGGAGCTGAAGCGCATTGTCCATGCCGTGCTGGACCGCATGGATCACCAGTGGCTCAACGAATTCCCGCCGTTCGACGTACTGAATCCCTCGGCCGAGAACATGGCCAAGTACATCTACGACGAAATCTCCGCCGGCGTGCGGACAAGGGAAGGCGTGAAACTGGCGTCGGTCCGCCTATGGGAGACGGACACCGCCAGCGCCACCTACCGTCCGTAGTAGGCCGCGTTTTTAGCCGTGAACTCCGCCCACTTTTCCGGAAGGTCGTCGAGCGCGAAGATCGCCGACACCGGGCAGACCGGCACGCAGGCGCCGCAATCGATGCATTCCACGGGGTCGATATAGAGCAACTCGGCCCCCGCGTAGTTGGGCTCGTCTTTTTTAGGATGGATGCAGTCGACCGGGCAAGCATCGACGCAGGCGGTATCTTTGGTACCGATGCAGGGTTCCGCGATTACGTAAGCCATTGATGTAGTTATCCCAGGTCTCTATACATACCACAGCGATACCGGGACAAACAATTCCGAAAATGGGGCTGGGGGGCGCCTGTCAGGCGGAGCGGCGGGGGGTCGCCCGTGGTTCAGTTTAAGATGGGGGAATTTGTAGTAGCCATGACGAATCCTGCAAAAGATGAAGCGGCCGCCCAAACCCTAGCCATGGTGTAGACCAGATCTGAGCAGCCGCCACTTGCGGATATCGAAGATGTGCTGGAACGGGCTAAGCAGCAGGCTCGTGTCGGTGCTCCTGCTGGTGACGGTGCCCGGCCAGCGCCCGCACAATCTCGGCTCCGAATTCCTCCCCGGATTGATCCCATTCAAATCTGACCACGTTTAGGACCTCCTCCTGGGAGTTGGGGTTTTGTGGCGCTACCTTCGCGGAAGACATGCCGTGCGTGGTAACACCATGCTGGCCTTGGACGACTTGCGGAACGAACGAAACCTTTCCGCCAGCTCGGATTTTGATCGCCATCGCCTTTTCGAAATCCTCGCTGCTGATGCCGTTTGCCACTAGAACGAATTGTGCCATTTTGGTACTCCCTGTGGTTGAAAGTGACTAGATCCGACGGCTTCATCGTACCATGCCTTCCCGAGCAAGCACAAGCCTGCGCGGGCAAGCAAGGTTTATGCGGGGGTAGCGGTGTCAGGAACGGCCTCTTGACTTCTTGGCGAGTTTCGCTGCACACTGGTGTGCAGCGAAAAGAAAATGCCTTCACGAGTAAGCAAGACCAGACCTAAAGAGCCGAATCTTCTCGCGAGATCTGTCGTAGAGGATCTCATCGGCGAAAAATGGGACGGAGCGCCACTTGATCGGCTCGCAGAGCGCCCAAAGAACTTGGCCGCGGTTGCGCTGTCGAAACTCGGGGCTTCCAAGGGCGGCCTAGCGAGAGCGGAGGCGCTCTCTCCCCGGAAGCGGAAAATGATCGCGAAGAAGGCGGCGGAAGCGCGCTGGAAGAAGCAGTAGCAGGGCGGCCCGAAATGGCGACAAAAATTGCGCATCGCTCAGCCAACGTCATCGTTAGCGAGCAACTGAAGAAGAACGCCATCGATCTTGAAAAGGAGATGAGCGCCCATGTCGTTACATGGTGGGGCCCAATCCAGCCACCGGTGGACCAGTTAATCAAACAGGCCGTTGAGCATCGCGTTAAGCAGGGGCCGAAACGCGCAAAACGTCTGGCAATGGTGCTTCAAACCTCAGGCGGATACATCGAGACTGCAGAAAGAATTGCAAACATACTGCGGAAGCATTACTCATGGGTTGCATTTATGGTCCCTAACTTTGCGATGTCGGCGGGCACTGTCCTTGCGATGGCTGGGGATCAGATCTGGATGACGTACTTCTCGACACTCGGTCCTATCGATCCCCAGATCGAACGGCGGGACGGAAAAGGCATGATGCCGGCTTTGGGATACTTAGCCAAGTACGAAGAATTGGTGGAGAAGTCCAGAAAGGGCACCCTAACCTCTGTCGAAGCCGCTTTCTTTGTGCAGAATTTCGATGCCGCTGAACTGTTCAGTTATGAACAGGCCAAACAGCTTTCTATTGAGTTGCTGAAGGAGTGGCTCGTCAAGTATAAGTTCAAGAACTGGAAACGGACTAAGACGCATGGGCGGATTGTAACGCCGAAAATGCGTCGGGATCGAGCTGAGGAAATTGGCAAGAAGCTTAGCAATACGGATGAGTGGTTCAGCCACGGCCGCGGTATCTCCATGCAAGTTCTGAGGCGTAAGCTGAATTTGGAGATAGAAGACATAGACGGCCGTCCGAGGGTTCGAGATGCACTGCGGAACTACTACGACCTTCTGGAAAACTACCTTGGCACCATTGGCGCTTTTGGAGCGCTCCATACCTCGGACCTGCTGATACCATTCGGATAGAAGGACTGCCATGCGACAAAGACGTAAGCGTAGAGCGGCGACTTTGCAGCGCATTGCAAAGTTGAATCCGCAAATCGACAAAAAGATAGTAGAGGAGTCCCTTGCGCTCGTGGACTTCGCGCGGAGCCTAGGGTTTAGCGGGCGAAGCTATAACATTCTAAGGAGCTCCGAGTCTCACCTCGGGGGGAAATCGCCATTCTTATCCAAACTTTAACTTGACGTTCCTTGCACGAGTAAGCATAATAGCCAGTGCGGACCGACTTGCTGAGCCCTGCCGTGCAAGGGTGATTCGGTGCCTCGCGGAAGGCAATTCCATCAACTCCGCCGTTCGGATGACCGGGGTAGCCGAAGACACGGTACTCAAGCTCTTGGTCGAGAGGGGCGCGGCCTGCTCTGGCTTCCTGGATGTGACTAGGCTTCCGCCACAGAACGACCAGCCCCGGTCGGATTTCACGCCGAATGTGTTCGACTAGTTCAGGCGCACCGTGGAATGCACCCCTCAAAGCTGTCGCCGCCCCGGTATAAATCCGGAGATGCGCAGGTCCGGTTGATGTGCGTGGTTTCTGCTGAACACAACGAGGCGGGAGGTGTTCCGTACTATTGGTTCGCCTTCCACAAATACCAGTTTGAGTTCCTCCGCCAAACAGCAACGCCGCGGATCTGCCTCGGCTGTGGTTCCACGGAGACAACGCTGCTTTTGGGGCTCTCGAAATTCAGGGCAGCTTGGAGCTTATGAGCGTGGCCAAAACTGAGGACCGCCACTATTGGCACATCGTGTTGCAGAAAAGATTTGGGCGCCTAATGCTGCGGCTCCTCGGCGGAACGGACGGGCCAGACCTCACAGATTCTAACATCGGACAGCGGCCCTCAACCGCTGGTTGACAAATCGCAGCGCAATTCCGGAAATAGACCCACCCGGCGCGATCGGTTCGAGCCCAAAAGACATCGTGGCCGGCGGCGCGAAGCGCCTCGACAATCGGCTTCGGAAAACTCTCGTCGGCGAGGATGCGCATTTAGGCTGAAATCGGAAAGGCCTTGTATTCGTGGGCCAAGTAGCTGGCATACGACAGGCAGGCGAGAATGTCCTCGCGCGCGATGCCGGGATAGTTGGCCAGGATCTCGCCTTCGGACTGCCCAGCCGCGAGGAGTTCGAGAATGAACTCGACAGCCAGACGGGTCCCTTGGATGACGGGCTTACCGCCCAGGACGTCGGAATCGACGGCAATGCGCTCGGAAAGCGGCATAACCACAGTTTACCGTGTCACCGGGCGGCTTAGAGGCGCGCGGGAAACTCGCCACGCCCGGAGACGAACCGCTCAATCCGCCGCGGTTTCAATCACAAGGTTGAGGCCGGCGGCCTCGGCGAACGCACGGAAATCCCGGTCTCGCGTCAGAAGAGGCACCCCCCTGTCGATACAGCTTTGCGCGATCAGTGCATCGCCAAGGCGCGCCTTGCGCCGCTTTGCCAATACCTTCGCGCGCAACTCGCCGGCCCGTTGCCAATAGCCGGGTTCGACCTCGATGAGTGGCAGATCCAGGAGAGTTTCTGAAACCTCCGAAGGAAGTTTTGGGTCGCTCAGAATCTCGGTTAGCACGGCGGGCGCCATCAGCACTTGCCGGTCCTGGAGCGCCCGGTCGAGCAGGTCCGCGTCCTCGCCGCGATCTCCTTGCAGGAATCCGATCCAGGTGCTCGTATCGACCGCAATCATCGATCGGCCTTCAACTCATCCGCAGTGCGCGAAAAACGAACCTTGCCGCGGAATTGGCGCAGCCGCGCGTAGGCATGCGACGCCGCCACAAGCTGCAGGCCGGTGCGAACGGTCTCGGTGATGCCGGCGCCGCTGGCCCGTTGCGCCTTTTCGAGAAGCTCGGCCGGCAGTTCGACAGTGATCTTGCGCGCCGTTTCCATGACGCCTCAATATACCATATTGAATACCAGTATTGAGTATGGTAACGGCACGCGCCGGCGACAAGACAGTCGGCTCGGGCCGCCCCCGTTACGTCTTCCGCTAAGGGCTCGTTCCGAAACAACCGTGCCCACCGCTCCCTCACGGTCGTGGCTCCGCTACGCTTTCCGCAAAGCTGGCGTTATGCTCAAGGGGTGATCGAGTCGCTCCGCGCGCGATCTTCTGAACCGGCCGAACAACCGGCTCGAAGCCCTGAAAAGGGACCACTAAAGAGGACCCATGCCCAAGAGACTTCCGCCCATTCATCCCGGAGAACATCTGAAAGAGTTCATGGACGACTTCGGGCTCACCATGAACCAGTTGGCGAAGGCGCTTCACGTCTCCCCCAACCGCATCACCGCCATCATCCACGGCACGCGTGGTATTACCGCGGAGACTGCCATGCGCCTGGCGCGTTACTTCGGTACGTCGGTCCAAATGTGGATGAACTTGCAGGCGCATTACGAAATGGAAGTCGCGCGGGATGAGTTTGAAGCCAGAATCCTCAAGGAGATTCGGCCCCGGCGGTCCGCAGCGGCATAGGAGGTTTGACGGTTCGCCCGCCCTCTTGCCCGTCCTCCCTTGCCAACGGGTGCCTCGGGGTCCGACACTGGAGATGATGCCGGCTAAAGTCCGCAAAGCTGTGTTCCCCGCCGCCGGGCTGGGCACACGATTCCTCCCCGCTACCAAAGCCCAACCTAAAGAGATGCTGCCGATCGTCGATAAGCCGATCATTCAGTACGGCGTCGAAGAGGCCATGCACTCGGGGATTCAGAACATCATCATCGTCACCGGGCGTGGCAAAACGGCCATCGAGGACCACTTCGATGTCAGCTTCGAGCTGGAGCAGCAGCTCGAATCCCGCGGCAAGAAGGAGCTTCTGGCCGTGGTCCGCGGCATCTCCGACATGATCAACGTGTCGTACGTGCGGCAAAAAGAGGCCCTCGGACTAGGCCATGCCGTACTCCGCGCTTCGGAACTGGTGGGCGAGGAACCCTTCGCCGTGGTCCTGGCCGACGACGTCATCGAGGCCGAGACTCCCTGCCTGCGGCAACTCCTGGACGTCTACGGTTTCTTCGGCGCGCCGGTTCTGGCCGTGATGGAAGTGCCGCGCGAGAACATCTCGGCCTACGGCGCTATCGACGCCGAGCCGGTGAGCCACAACGGCAGTCACGACCGCGTCTACCGCATCCGCGACCTGGTGGAAAAGCCCAAGGCCGCCGACGCGCCTTCGAACCTGGCCATCATCGGACGGTATGTCCTGACGCCCGAGATTTTTCTTTCCCTGGAGAGTATCAACCCCGGGTCGGGAGGCGAACTGCAACTTACCGACGCGCTGAAGCACATGCTGCGCAGCCGTCCCATTTACGCCTACCGGTTCGAAGGTACGCGCTACGACGCGGGCGATAAACTGGGGTTCCTCAAAGCCACCGTCGAGTTCGCTCTCCGGCGCAAAGACCTGGGAGGGCCGTTCCGCGAGTACCTGAAGGGATTGACGCTCTAAACCTATGCTGCCCTCCGGCGCCAAGGACCGCTTCGAAGACGTGGTAGGTCCGCTGGGCTACCTCGATAGCCCCGAAGATCTCAAGCTCTACGAATACGATGGCGGTGTGGACAAACATCCGCCCGACCTGGTGCTGTTTCCCGTAGCCACCGAACAGGTCTCCGCCATTGTCCGGATCGCCCACGAATTGAAGATTCCCGTGGTGGGACGCGGCGCCGGCACCGGCCTCTCGGGCGGCTCCATCCCGCGCGAGGGCGGCGTGGTGGTGGCCTTCACCCGCATGAACAAGATTCTGGAGATCGACCTGGAAAACGAGCGGGCCATCGTGGAACCGGGCGTGGTCAATCTCGACCTTACCCAGGCGGTCGAAAGCCAGGGCTACTTTTTCGCGCCCGATCCCTCCAGCCAGCGCGCCTGCACCATCGGCGGCAACGTCGCGGAAAACGCCGGCGGTCCGCACACGCTGGCTTACGGCGTCACCTCCAACCACGTGGCCGGCTTGGAATTTGTGCTCTCCGATGGCACCGTCGTGCAGACCGGCGGTATGGAACTCGACCTGCCCGGCTACGATCTGACGGGCCTGCTCACCGGCTCGGAAGGCACCATGGCGCTGGTCACCAAAGTCATTGTCCGCCTGGTCCGCAAAGCCGAAATTGTGAAGACGGCGCTGGCGATCTACGATTCCAGCGAGGATGCCGGCCGCACCGTAACCGAAATCACCGCCCGTGCCATCACGCCCGTGGCTCTCGAAATGCTCGATGGTGTAATGCTGCGCATGGTGGAGGAAGCCACACACGCCGGATACCCCATGGACGCGTCGGCCGTGCTGCTGGTGGAACTGGAAGGCATGCGCGAGCAAGTCGAAGAGCAGGTGGAGCAGATCCGCGAAGCCTGCCTGCTGTGCGGCGCCCGCGAGTTCCGCGTGGCGCGCACTCCCGAAGAGCGCGACCTGTTGTGGAAGGGCCGCAAGAACGCCTTCGGAGCGGTGGGACGCGTCAGCCCCACGTATTACGTGCAGGATGGCGTGGTGCCGCGCACCGAAATCGCCGGCACGCTGCGTTTCATCGGCGAGGTGAGCCGGCGCTTCGGCCTGACCATCAGCAATATTTTCCACGCCGGGGATGGCAACATGCACCCCATCATCCTCTTCAATCCGCGAGTGCCCGGCGATCTGGAGAAGGCGCGCGCCGCCGGCGTGGAAATTCTGGAGCACTGCATTCGCGTGGGAGGGTCGATCACCGGCGAACATGGGGTCGGCATGGAAAAGAACGAGCTGATGGGCAAGCTCTTCAGCGACGAATCGCTGGACATGATGCGGGGCCTGAAACTGGCATTCGACCCCGACGGCATCCTGAATCCCGGCAAAGTCCTGCCCACCGGCCGCGGCTGCCTCGAGATCCGCCAGGGGCCGCTCGCCGATGGCTCCAGCATGTATTGAGCGCGCGGCGCCCCGAATCCCGCTACAATCTTCCTCGTGAAGCTCGCACTCATCGGCTACGGCCACGCCGCTCGCGCCCTGGTGCGTCTGATCCGCGCCCAGCGCCACGAGTATCCCTTCGTCGTTACGGGCATCCACACCTTGCGCCACGGCACCGCGGTGGACCCCGCCGGACTCCCCGACGATCCCCCATTCGGCCCCCGCATGGAATCGGTGGAGGCCTTTCTCTATGCCGCCCGCGCCGACGCTGCAGTTGAACTCACCACGCTTGAGCCCGCCACCGGCGAGCCCGCCATCTCCCACATCCGCGCGGCCTTCCACCGGCGCATGCACGTGGCGACGGCCAACAAGGGCCCCATCGCCCACGCCTATGCCGCGCTGCGCGATGAAGCCGTCCACGCCGGAGTGGGCTTCCGTTTCGAATCGGCCGTCATGGATGGCGCTCCGGTCTTCAACGTGTGGGAGCACACCCTGCCCGCCGTCAAGGTGCTGGGCTTCACCGGCGCGCTCAATTCCACGTCGAAGATCGTGATCCAGACCATGGAACAGGGCGGCACGTTCGACGACGGCCTGGCACGCGCCCGCACCATGGGCATCACCGAAGCCGGGGGCGCTTACGACGTCGAAGGCTGGGACTCCGCCGCCAAGACTGCGGCCCTGGCGAACGTCCTGATGGACGCGCGCACCACCCCGCAACAGGTATCCACGCGCGGCATCGGGCGCCTGACTGCCCAGCGCGTTCGGGAAATTGCGAGCCAGGGCAAGACCGTCCGCCTCATCAGCCGTGCCCGCCGCACGGGAGCGCGGCTCTCCATGCGGGTTCGCGCCGAAGTCCTCGACCGGTCCGACATCCTGGCGCTGGCGCAAGGGACCTCCAACCTGATCCTCTTCCACACCGACCTGATGGGCACGTTCGGCACGGTGTCGATCGATCCCCAAGTGGAACAAACCGCCTACGGAGTCTTCAGCGACCTGGTGGCTCTGACGCGGCTCGCCCCGCGCTGACGCTGTGGCGCACGCGCGCCGCGACGATTTTCGGGAATGCGAACGCTACTCAACGTGTGCACGGGAACAGGCACGCATCGCTCGAGGGCACCCCGCACTCGATCTCGTCGGCCGCGTACAAATGCCGGCCGCGCCCCCAGCGAGCGATGCCCGCCACACGGCCGTGCCCCTACTCCGCGCTCATGCGGATCAATTGCTCGGCGTTCTTCAGCGCTTCCGGCGTGAGCTTCTGGCCCGACAACATGCGCCCGATTTCGCGCGTCCGTCCGTCGGCGTCCAACTCCTCGAGCACGGCCACCGTGCGCCCCTTGGACTCCCGCTTCTCCACGCGGTAGTGATGGTCGGCGAAGGACGCGATCTGCGGCAGGTGCGTCACGCACAGCACCTGGTTCGCGCCGGCCAGTTTCTTCAGACGGCGTCCCACGCCTTCGGCGGCGCTGCCACCCACGCCGGCGTCCACTTCGTCGAAGACCAGCGTGCGCACGGCATCGCCGGCGGAACGTTTGGGAGCGGCCAGGCACGTCTTCAAGGCAAGCGCAATGCGCGAAATTTCGCCGCCCGACGCCACTTTGTCGAGCGGCCGCGGCGCTTCGCCCAGGTTGGGCGACACCAGGAACTCCACGCGGTCGGCTCCGTGCGCCGACCAGGCGGCCTCGGCGATCTCCACGCGGAACACGGTTCGCTCCATCGAAAGCTGCGCCAGTTCCGCTTCCACGCGCTTTTCCAGGCGGCGCGCTGCGGCCGTCCGGCGATCGCGCAATTCCCGCGATAGCGTTTCGAACTCGGCGGCCAGGCGCTGGCGCGCGCGCCGCAACTCTTCCATGCGCTCGCCGGAGTGTTCCAGGGCGGCGATCTGCCGGACGGTCTCTTCCAGAAAGGTGAGCGTCTGCGCGATGGTCGGGCCGTATTTCCGTTTGAGACGGTCGATGGCGGCCAGCCGGTTTTCCACTTCTTCCAGCCGCCCGGGGTTGGCTTCCAGCCGGCCCAGATAGTCGCGCAGGCCAAAAGCCGCTTCCTGCAAGCTGAGGTCGGCGGCCTGCAGGTGCTCGCGCAAGGCTTCCAGCGACCGGTCGATGCGGCACAATTCGTCCAGGCGTTTGACCGCCAGGCGGACGCGCGAGAGCGCCGAATCGTCTCCGTCGTACACCGCGCCATAGGCCGTCCCCGCCGCCTCCTCCAGGCGCTGCACGTTCTGCAGAATGCGGCGTTCGTTTTCGAGCGCTGCATCTTCATCCGGCTGCAGCGCCGCCGCCTCGATTTCCTTGCGTTGAAACGACCACAGGTCCAGCAGACGCAGTTTCTCCTGCTCGCTGCGTTCCAGTTCCTCCAACTCGGCCGCCGTCGAACGCCACGCGGAGTAGAGGCCCGAGATGCGGTCCAGCAGGTCGCGGTGCGCGGCGAACGCGTCCAGCATCTCGCGCTGCGCGTCCGCGGAGAACAGAAGCTGCTGGTCGTGTTGTCCGTGGATTTCGGCCAGGCACGGCGCCAGGTCCCTCAGAAGCGCGGCGGAAACCGGTCGGCTGCCGACGAATGCGCGCGACTTTCCGTTGGAGAGAATCTCGCGCTCCACCAGCAACTCGCCCTCTTCGATCTCCAGGCCGGCCGGTTCCAGAATGCGGCGGGCAGCCGCCTGGTCGCGCACATCGAAGATGCCGCCCACGCGGGCGCGGCTCTCGCCGGTACGGATCATGTCGGCGGAAGCGCGCGCGCCCAGCAGCAATCCGAGGGCGTCCACCACAATGGATTTGCCGCTGCCCGTTTCGCCGGTCAGCAGGTTGAGGCCAGCGTGGAACGGTACGCGCAGCCGCTCCACCACGGCATAGTTTTCCACCACTAGTTCGAGCAGCACTCTGACGCGATTATAGCGGGCTTAGCGCCGGCGAGTAACCGGGGCTGCCGGCCAGGCGATCGCCTACAACCCCGCCGGCCGCCGCCTATGCCAATCCGTGCGCCGCTGGAACTCCGTCCCCATCGCCAGCAGCGTATTCTCGGCGAACGGCGCGCCCACCAGTTGCAGCGCCACGGGCAGGTTGTCGGCGAAGCCGCACGGCAGCACCAGCGCGGGCAGGCCGGCCAGGTTGCCGGCCTGTATGATGCCGTTGAAACCGGGGTCCGTGGGCGCCGCGGGGGCCGCCGCGGCGGCAGGAGCCGCGCCGCTGCGAGGCCCGCCGTCCAGGGGCTGATCCGCCTTCGGCGCCCCACCCGAGCGCCCGGTTGTCACCAGCGCGTCCACCTCGGCGAATAGTTTGGTGTACGCCTCCTGGATCAAGCGCCGCAGGCGCATGGCTTTCAGGTAATCGCGCGCCGGAAGGTCCAGGGCGGCTTTCAAACCGGCGATCTGCGACGGGTCGGCCAACTCGTTCACCTTGCCGCTCACGATCAGCGCTTCGAAGATCGACGCTTCCTCGCCCGCCAGAATCGCCGACAGCGCGGCGCCGTAAGGGAACTGTGGAAGTTTGGTCTCGACCAGTTGGACGCCGGTCTCGCGAAGCGCTGTCAATGCGGCCTGGAATGCGGCGCGTGCGGAGGGCTCGGCGCGGTCCGCGAAATCCACCGGAGCGTAGCCGATCTTGAGGTCTTTCATCGGACGCGCATACTGCGGCGTGTAATAGAAGCTCTTGCCCGCCGACCCCGGATCTTTGCCATCCTTGCCGGCGATCGCCTGCAGAATGTGCCCGCAATCCTCCGCCGAATGGGCGAACGGACCCAGCTTATCGAGCGTCCAGGAGAGCGCCATGGCGCCATGCCGGCTCACCAGGCCGTAGGTGGGCCGCAACGCCGTCACGCCGCAGAACGAAGCGGGGGTGACTATCGAGCCCGAGGTTTCCGAGCCGATGGCGAACGTCACCATTCCGGCGGCCACCGCGGCAGCCGATCCGCTGGACGATCCGCCCGACCAGCGCGTGACGTCCCAGGGGTTCAGGCCGGGGCCGAAGAGCGACGCCGAGGCCAACCGGTACCCTCCGCCGCCGGCCAGTTCCACCATGGAGAGCTTTCCTGTGAGCACGGCGCCCGTGCCGTTGAGCTTCTCCACCACCGTGGCGTTGTAGTCGAAGGCCTGTGTGGCATACGGCTTGGCGCCCCAGGTGGTGATGTGGTTGGCCACGCTCAGCAGGTCCTTGACGCCGTACGGAATGCCCTGCAGCGGACCGCGCAGACGGCCGATCTTGATGTCGTTATCGACCGCGGCGGCTTGCTTGCGGGCCGGTTGCGCCAACCCGAGCGCCAGCGCGTTGTATCGCGGGCCAAGCTGCTCCAGACGCGTGGAAAAGGCGCGGGCCAACTCTCCGGCCGAAAATTCCTTGGCTACCAGTCGCGCATTTAGCTCGCCGATGGTGGCGAAGAAAACGTCATTGGGGATGGCCGCCATAACGCCTCACGCTCTGAACTGGAATGCGGGCTCCGTATCCATGGGCACCGCGTGTTTGGCCAGAGTGTCGCCGTTGGCTTTCATCCGGGCGCGCGCCGCATCCACCTCGGCGTCGCCGCCCGATGGCGGATTCGGCGGAGTTGAAGTTTGGGCCAGCGCCGCGGCGGGCGCCAGGACCGTTGCGAGTTCGCGCCGCGTGAATTTCATAAGGACGCCCTCACTTGTGATCGTGGTTGTGATTGTGATTGTGGTTGAGGAGGAGGCCCTGGTCGTGTTCCAGAGCTTCCATGGCGGCTTTCAGCATGGCCGGCCGCGGAGCCGCCTCGCCGGTCCAGATTTCAAACTGTTTCACCGCCTGCTCGATGAACATTTCCAGCCCCGGCACCACGGTCTTACCCTGCTCCCGGGCCTTCCGCAACAGCATCGTCTCCATGGGATTGTACACCAGGTCGAAAACCACATCCGCGGGAATGTTCCCGTTGAAGAAGCAATCGTCCACGTGCGGAAACATGCCGAGCGGCGTGGCATGTACCACCGCATCGAAGTGGCGGCCGCCCAATTGTTCGCGGACCAAAGGTTCGGCGCCGCAGACTTTGGCGAGCGAGCGGACGCGGTCGATATTGCGGCCCACCAGTGTGATCTTGGCCCCGGCGTCGGCCAGGGCGAATGCCGCACCGCGGGCCGCCCCGCCGTTGCCCACGATCAGCACCGAGGATTTCTGCAGCCGCACCAGCCGGGCGAGCGGCATGGTAACCCCGGCCGCATCGGTGTTCGTGCCGCGCCACTTGCCGGCCTTCCGCCAGACGGTGTTGACGGCGCCGATGCGCTTCGCCAGCGGGTCCACGGCGTCCAGGTAGCGAATGATCTTCTGCTTGTGAGGAATGGTCACGCTGAAGCCGGTCAGCGGCAGCCGGTCGGCCAGCGAGAAAAAGTCCCGCAAATGCACCGGCGACACCAGGAACGGCAGGTAGACCGCATCCACTCGCCGCGATTGAAACGCGCGGTTGTGTACGGCGGGCGAAATGGAATGACGAATGGGGTCGGCGATCACGCCGTAGATCTTGGCCGATTTGCCGAGTTTCTCGACACGATAGAGGTGCCGCAGCGACCGTGCGGAAACCTGCCCGGCGGCGGTGCCTTCCACCTGCATGGGCGCGGCATAGGTGTACACGCCGCCGAAGATCGGCGAAAGCACGCGCGTGGGGAAACCCAGCTCGCCCATGGCCAGTACGATCAGGTGTTGCTTGGGCAGCGCCCGGGCGGCCGCCAGAACGCGCAGGTTGTCGGACGGTTTGCGCGCCGTGGTGACAATCTTGTACGCGTCCGCCGGCACGTGCATCATGCGGCCGACGATCAGATCCAAGGGCGGAGTCGCTTCGTAATTGTGGTACGAGACAATCACGTAAGCCCGCCCACGAAATTGATGCAGGCGGTCGAGCGCCGATTCCGCGGTTTCGATTTCCACGTCGATGGCGTGGGCGCCGTTGCGCACGGCCAGATCGAGAATGGACAGTTGCTCTTCGATGCTGCCGTTAAAGCGGCCGTGGTTCTGATGGCGGCGGCAGGTGACCAGAACGATGCAATCGGGGAACTGTTCCAGGAAGCCGCGAATGGCCTCGGCGCCCTGCCGGGGTTGGCTCAGGAAGTCCAGGCGGAACTCCAGAAACACCTCGCCCGCCTCGGCTTCTTGGCGAGCGTGGTCGAGAAGTGCTGGTACGTCTGGGAGGCCCAGCGCAATGCAGATGCGCGGGAGGGACCGGTTTTGCGCCATCGGGTGTTAAGACAACTCAGAATACCACAGGCGAGGCGGATACTATTTCGACATTGGAACCCGCAATCCGCCCGTGCGGTCAAGCGGTGCCCGTGGATTTCCGCTCCTCCAACCGGGCTTTCCATTGGTCCAGTACGGCCGCGGCGCTGCCCGTTCCCACGCGCGCACAGCCGGCATCGTAAACTTCCAGTACTTGATCCAGAGTTCGCAATCCTCCCGCGGCCTTCACGCCGATAGTATCCGGCAGGTATTGCCGCATTAGCTTCACATCGGCCAGAGTACACCCCGATGGGGCGAAGCCTGTGGATGTGGCCACGAAATCCACCTCCGCGCGCTCACAGCAGCGGCAGGCGATGATTTTCAATTCGTCGGTGAGGTAGGCGTTTTCCAGGATTACTTTCAGCGTGGCGCCTTCCTTGTGGCACAGTTCCGATACCTGCGACAACTCGATCTGCACGTACTGAAATTCCCGCGAAAGCAGGTTGGGAATCGCCACCACCACATCCAGTTCCTTGGCGCCGCGCCGCAACAGGTCGCGGGCTTCGTAAAGTTTTGTGGCGGTGGTCTCGGTTCCGTGCGGGAAGCCCACGACACTCCCCGGTCGAACGCGGCTGCCTTCCAGCAGGCGGACCGCCAGGTCGATATCCGACGGCCGCACGCTGGCGCAGGCGATACCATAGCGCTTGGCCAGTTCCAGCCCACCCGAGATCCGCTCGCTGGGGACATCGGGCCGCACCAGCGGCAGGTCGATCATCCGCGCAAGATCGTCATAGGTGGCGAGCGGAGGCCTGACTTCGGGGTCCACAAGCTATTCCTTCTTGGAACTCTTCTTGGTGGCGGCGGGCGCCGGAGTGGGACAATGCATGCCCAGCGACTCCAACTGTTTGCAAGCCTGGCCGGCGAGGTCGGTGCGAGGATGACGTAGGATCAGTTCCTTGAATTCCGTGCTGGCTTCGGTTGGCTTGTGGGATTTGAGCAGGCTCATGCCCTTGTAATAACGGGATTCGGGGTTCTTGTTGGCGTTTTCGGGGTACTTCTCCAGCACCAGGTCGAAATCCCTGGTGGCAGTTTCGTAGTCGCCCTTACCGTAGTGGACCATGCCGATGTAATACTGCGCATTGGACGCAAAAGGCATTTTATCGAAGCACTTGAGGTAGTCGGCGAATTCGGTGAGGGCGAAATCGGGGTTGCCCGACTCGTAGTCGTGCCGGGCATTGTTGTACACGTCCGTGGAGGACCCGGGGAGCGAACCGCAATCGGTAGACGACGTCTGGCCGGCGGCCGTATTGTTGGACGGTGCGCCGGGCTGCGACGGGCTGCCGGAATCGGCCGGAGGCGGCGCCATGGGGGGCGCCTGGATCACCTTGATAGCCTGTTTCATGTCTTCCAGCGTCGCCAGGATTTTGGTAAGCTGGCTCGACAAATCGGTGAGGTTCTGCTCGGTGGCGCGCAGTTCGGTTGTCAGGTTGTCCATGCGCGTGGAAAGGCCCACCACCGGCGCCACCACCTTGTCCTCCTGCGTCCGCAGGCTCTGTTGCAAGCCGGTCTGAATGCCGGCGATGGCAGCATTGGCGCGGTTCGCGGACTCGAGCGCCTGTTGCGTACTGGAAAGGACATCGGCGAACTTTTTATCCTGCGCCGCTTGCAGTTCCTTGACCATTTGCTGCAGGAGAGCGACGTCCCGCTGCAGTTCCTGAATCTCCTTACTGGCCGCCGCCGGCGCGGATGGAGGCGACGCCAGGGCCGCCAGCAAAATCAAAACGCTGAAGCTTCGAAACATGACCGATCCTCCCCAATACTATAAGCGATTACGCCGCCGCGAGTGCCCAATGCCATATTTGTGGGGCAGGTTTTCGACCCGCCTGCCGACCAGTGTGCCCAAGCCGCCCAGGCCGAGTGCCACTCGGCCGCAGGATGCCATCCTGCCCCACATAAGGCACGATTACTGTCCGGGCGAGAAGTGGACTCTTCGGTTCTTCTGCCAGCACCCTTCGTCGGATTCCGTACACTGCGGGCGCTCCTTGCCGTAGCTGATAGTCTGAATCCGGTCGGCCGGAACTCCGAGTTGCACCAGGAACTCCTTGGCGGAACCGGCGCGGCGATCGCCCAGACCCAGGTTGTACTCGGCCGACCCGCGTTCGTCGCAGTGGCCCTCCAGCTTGAAGATGGCGTTCGGAAAATCGGCCAGCAGGGCCTTCAGCGCGGCGGCGTCCTGGGTGAGAACGCTCTGCGAGTCGCCTCGAATTTCGCTCTGGTCGTAGTCGAAGTAAGCGTCCTGAACCTTGCTTTCGATTCCCTTTTCCAAGGTCACATAGCCGCCCGGCCGGGTCGCGTTCGACGGCGATGTGGGCGGCGGCGGCGCGGGCGCTTCCGTGACGGTCACCGTCGCCGAGGCCGTGGTGCTGCCTCCCGCGCCCGCGGCGGTCAAAGTGTAGGTGGTGGATTGGCTCGGGAAAACTCTCCGGCTCCCCGTATTCTGCACCGTGCCGATGGTCTGATCGACGGTGACGCTCGTCGCATCGCCCGTTACCTGCCAGCGTAAGGTGGACGACTGGCCGATGATTATCGAGGTCGGCTCGGCCGTGAATTGCGCCACCACCGGAGCCGCCGCGGCGGGGGCCGGAGCGGGAGCGGCCGTGGTCGCAGCCGGGTTGGGCGCCGGTGGAGGCGCCTGCGCGATGGGTGTGTTCCCTTTGTGGCATCCCGCGGCCAATACCGCGAGTGAAATCCCGAGACAGATAGCTGGGACCGTACGTCTTTCGAACATGAACGTCGCCTCCTGATCTTCGCGGACTACTTTCCCCATGCGGGGTGAGTGTTAATGCCCTGGCTGGTGAGCTTCTGCGGTTGCGAGCCATCCGCCAGCATGCTGTAAATCTGTTCCGTACCGCCGCGGTCCGATGCAAATGCCAGGTGCACTCCGTCGGGCGCCCAGACCGGATTCTCATTGCGGCCTTCGTCGTGGGTCAACTGAAGATACTTGTGTGTAACTACGTCCATGACGAAGATATTGAACTTACCAGTCGCATAACCCCGCGTCCAGGCGAACGCCAGCGTTCTTCCATTGGAATTCCACGCCGGATTGGTGGCTTCGCCGCTGCCGTCGGAGATACGCTCCACGTTGCCGCCGTCGATATTCATGGTGTACAACTGCGCGTGGCCCGAGCGGCCGGATACAAATGCGATCTCGGTTCCGGTCTTGGGATTCACCTTGGGCTCCACGTCGATGCTCCCCGGCGCGGTGATCGGCCGGAATCCCGTACCGCTGACATCGGCGATGAATATCCGGCAGCAATAGTCGTCGGGGGCCGACGATGCGTAAACGATCTGCTTCCCATCGGGCGTGAAGGATGGCGTTTCATTCACCGAAGCCCTCTGATTGTAGAATCGTAAGTCGCGCCCCGAATCCACTGAAAACACAAATATAGCAGGTTGGCCTTTAGCGAAGCTCGTGAACGCAATCTTGCCGCCATCCGGCGATACCGAAGTGAAACTGGAGCCGGGAGTCGCTGTATTGAAGTGTGTGATGGCGTGCTGATTCGATCCATCGGCGTCCATCCCCCAGATCTCCTTGGTCGCCATCTTGTTGGCCTGGTGGGTGTAATAAATATGACTCCCGGCGATGCACGTGCCGCTGAACTGGGTAATGATGTCGCAGGCGAACTCGTGGGCCGCCTTGCGCGCGCCGGCTTCGTCCACCGATCCGAGGTAATTCTTGCCGATCACCTGCGCTTCGGAGGGCGCACCGCGGCGCATGTCGAACACGAAGCCGCGCACCACGAACACGCCGTTTTGCACCGCCCCGTAACCGAACGTCAGGTATGTGGTCTGCACCGGAGGCCCCGACCAGTCGCTCATCCAAAGTCCGTTTCCGGTGGTGGGCGCAGGCGGCTGTCCCCGCTTGGGACGCGCGGTGTTCACCGCGGGCGGCTGCTGAAAATCCGCCGGCTGCTGCGGAATCCGCACCGGGTAAAACGATTTCGACACCATCGAGAACAGACCGGCGCTCTCGACGTCTGCCCACAAGGTCTGATTGAAGACGGCCATGTAGTTCTGCGCGTCGCCCGATCCGCGGAAATCGGTGATCGCCATTTTCTGCCGGTCGGCGGATTTGATGACAATGCTGAGATCCTGCGCCGCCAACAGGAACAGCACGCTGCCCGCGATGGTCGCCGTACTCGCCAGCCAGACTAGTTTCTTCATTAGCGCCTCAATTCGAACGTCAACTCGACATCCGCCTGGTTTCGGGGAAATTGCGCTGGAATCGGCGGAAAGGGATTCGCTTCCACCACGGCCCGCTGCGCGGATCGGTCCAGCGCCACCATTCCGCTGCTTTGTTTGATTTGCGGCGTGCCGGCCACACTTCCGTCGCGCCGAATAGTAAAGGTGATGACCACCTGCGGCGCGGTGCGGATTCGCGCGGATACGTCGTCGGTATTCCAGTGTTGCGCAATCTTATCCTGCAATTGGTTGGCGTACCAGCCCAGTTGCGCGCCGAAGGGCGTACTCGTCCCCATGGTCAACCCGCCCGACCCGGGCTTGCCGAACATGGGCGAGCTCATCGCCTGTCCGCCGGTGCTGTATAACTGGTTGGGCAGGTCCTTCTGCTGTGCGCGCCACTTATTCGGTGTGGCGGCTTCCTCCTGCGTCTTGCGCGACTTGTTCTTACTCTTCAGCGCAATGGCATCGCTATCTGGCGCCTTCGTCTTGGTGGAAGCCTTTGCCTTGGGAGGAGGCGTAGGCACCTGCGACTCGGTCGGATTGGCCACCGGATTTTCCGGCCCCGTCCGCCCCGGCAGGGGAATCTGCGACACCGTATTGACCGCCACCGCGCCGAACCCGCCGCCGTTCTTCGAACCCCAGCGCTCATGCGGGCCCCCCGCCACTCCGTACAGAATCAGGGCTGCCCCTATGGCGGCATGCATCGCAACCGATCCCCAGAAGGACGCCGTGAGGTGTTCTTGTTGATCGAGGATGTCCGCGTGCGCCATGGCTACTTGCCTTTGCTGAGCGAATCGTCCGGTTGCGTCACCAGGTTGACCTGAAACTTCGCCTCACCCAGAGCCGCCGCAACCTGCGCGATCGGCTCCCACGGGGTTTGCCGGTCGGCTCGCAAGTAGACCGCTTTGGGCCAACCGAACTTCTGGTGAATGGTGTCGGGAATCTCGCCGATGGTGATGGGCTTCTCGTTCAAAAACAGATCGGCCTGCCGGTTGATATTGACTACCGGCAGTTCCTGCGCGCTCTCCTTGACCTGGGTCACTTTGGGCACATCGATCTGGATGCCGAACTCCATGACGTGCGCCGTCAGCATGAAGATGATCAGCAGCACCAGCACCACATCGACGAATGGGGTGACGTTAATCTCCGCCAGGCTGGACCCGCCGGCGCGCCGCCGCCGCGATCCGAACCCGCCGTTGCCGAAGCCGCCTCCGCTAGTCGAGATTGCCACTGTTTCTATTCTCCGAAACCGCGCTCGGCCATGTTCAGGAACTCCAATGCGAAATCGTCCATTCGGGCCTCCATTTCGCGGATTTTGTGGCCGAAATGGTTATAGAAAATGGCCGCTGGAATGGCGGCGAACAGACCCGCCGCGGTGGTGATGAGCGCTTCGGCGATGCCCGGTCCCAGCGTCTTCAGGCTGGTGGCGCCCTGGGAGCCCAGCGCCACGAAGGCGCTGATAATTCCCAATACCGTTCCCAACAGACCGATGAACGGCGTGACCGACGCCGTGGTGGCCAACTTGTCCATGTGCCGTTCCAGCTTGGCCAGTTCCTCGCTGAGGCCCAGTTGCAAGGCGCGCTCAACCGCCGGCCGGTTGGTCAGGGCTCCACTCTTCTTCACCTGGCGCTCCACTTCCTCGTAGCCGAAATCGAACACCGTCACCAGCGGCGAGGGTCGATATTGCTCGCTCGCCACCATCACGGCTTCAAGCGAGTTGGCCTTGCGGAAGGCCCGCAGAAAACGGGAGTTGGCGCTGCGCGCAGTGCGCAAGGTGCCCCATTTGGTGAAGACGATCGTCCACGAGTAGACCGAGAAAAAGACCAAAACCACCAGGACCGCGATCCCTCCAGGACCGCTGTTCTGGACCATTTGCCAAAGATCGTCGGGTTGAAGAAAGAGGGATAAGGGAGCTTCGGAAGCCAATTCGTCTCCTAAACTCAAATCTATCACAGGGACGCGCGAAATCGCCGAAAAGACGGACGGCGGACGTATGAATGATTCCTCATAAATCGAGTCATTTGACGGACTTGCCTCGCGCCGCGCGACCGGGATTTGGGTGCATGCGCCACTCCCAGAGCTGTATCCATGCGGTCCCCGCGTGGTCGGGGCGCATCATCGGCCGCGGCAGGAGTCTACTGGCGATATGTGCGATTCCACACCCGGCAGTCTGATCTGTCCTGCGACCATCAATGACTTAGCATCGATAAGTACATTTTCGAACAAAGAGAACTTAACTAAGGCAACTATGGACTAATGGTCCTATTAGTACTATAAATCTGCTATGGGACTTGCAGTACCCTGCCGCGAGGGCGGCCGGCGGGACATCAGCCCTTCGGAGGGACCGGCCGCCTAATCCGGCGCGGAAAGACCCGTGCTGATAACGAGGTGAATTCGCGATGTCGAAAAGCAACCTGATCCCCTTAGCGGCAATCTGCACAGCGCTATTGGCCGGTGCGGGAAGTGCGCAGGCCAACAACCCAACCACGGACGGCACCGGGCGGCTACAGAACGCCGTCACTCTGGACCGCGCAACTTATTTTCCAGGTGAGGCCGCGGTTCTGACCCTCACCGCACGAAATCCGCAGCGGACGCCGCTCGAAGTGGCAGAGCCGTTCGCCGCCACTACCGGGTGCTTCGAACTTTCCAAACTGGCCGGCGCCGGATCGTTCGTACCCCTGTCCGGCCCCGTATGCCCCTTCCGCGCGATTGAGCCATCGAGCGCCAGAACCGTCTTCGGCCCGGGCGAAGAGAGACGGGCGACGACCAGCGGCGGCGCTCTCTGGTCCACCCTCGACTCCGCGTCATCCGGCGCCCCGACCGGCTATTACCAGGTCACTTACCACAACTCGACCGCCTCCGCCGTGTTCCGCATTGTCGCCCCCCGGTTGGAAGTGGCCACGCCAGTCCGCCTGCGCGACATCGCCTATGACGATCCCGCAACCGGGCGCGCCCTCCGCCTGACGGCGTATCTCCACGTCTTCTCCGTCCGCTGGTACAACCAGAGCTTCCTGTGCGTGGCGCAATCGCCCAGCCTCCAGGACAAGGCCATCGCGACCGACGCCAGCGGCAATGTCATCGGCGTGAATGTTCCATACCGACGGGTCGCCGTGCTGCCCAACCCCATCGCTTCCATCAAGGCCACGGCCAACCTGGACGACAATCTCGCTATTACCTGGACCGATTCCACGGGCGTCTCGCGGACCGTGCTCGCGGCCGGGACGCCCGGCCCGCCGCCGCCCGGCGAAATCGAGATCGGTCTGGATTCCACCTTCGAAAGAGTGGTCCCCGGCGCCGGCCTGCAACTTCACGCCACCGTAGCCGGCTCCGGCAACAGTGCGATTCGATGGAGCTTGGCGCCGGGCCCGGGCGCCCCCGTGGGAGTTCCAACCGGAAGCATGACCGCGACCGGACACTATGTAGCGCCTGCCGAAGTCACCGCGCCGTATGCCGTAATCGTGGTGGCGCAAAGCGTGGTGGACGCATCCAAATCGGCTCTCGGAGTGATTCTTCTGCAACCGCGCGCCGAGGTCGCCACATCCGCGCCGCCACCCGTGACGGCGATTACGGTCAGCGCCGCCGCCCCGCTCTCCGGCCCCGTGCAGTAGACTGCCGCCGGCTTTCGTTGCAGACTCTCGGGCTGCAGTATGTGCATCTCCACCGACCATATCTGCCGATTCCGTTGCGTCGATATGGAGTGCGAAAAGAAACGTCGGCGGGATCGATCGTCTTTGCATTCCGTCCCTTACCTACGTCACAGCCTTCTGCGGACTGCTGGCCCGGCAATTGCCTTACCACCGTAGAGGAGATAAAACATGTCCCGAATCTGGAGTACCGCATTTCTGAGCGCCGCCCTGATGGTTCCAATCGCACTGGCGCCGAGAGCGCTGCGAGCCGAGGACCAAAAGGCCGCTCGTACGTATCACGACAAACAACACAATGACGATCATCAGTGGAATAGCCACGAAGATCAGGCGTATGGTGTGTACGTAAAGGACAACCATCGCAAGAACACCGAGTTCTCCAAACTCAAAGCCAACGATCAACAAGCCTACTGGAACTGGCGCCACGAGCATTCCGACACCCTGCTCAAGATCGATATTCACTAGCCTCCACCCCTTCGTTCCCGGGACGCCCGGCGGATTGTGGAACATGGCGGCTCTCCGCTCGAAGCCGGGAAAGGCGGAAAGCGAAAGGAGAGCCGCCACCGGGAATTCATGCCGGGTTGAAACGCAGCAAGCTGCTGTACTGGTGCCATGACCGCGAGATTCGGTGCGATTGCGAGACCGCTCGGTGACGCTCACGGCTCCGACCGGAGCCACGACCGTAAGGGAGTGGTGGCCGGCAATCGAACATCATGCAGCCGGAGACCTAGCTCAACTACCGCAATGTGGAAGGTAACTGACAGTGCTCCGTAGTAGTTTGAAAGGAGAAACGAAATGCTCGGATTAGGACTGGTCGGAACCATCATCGTGATTGTGTTCGTCGTTTGGATCATCCGCAGGGTCTGAAGGGACGGCGGCGCACCCATCCCTCTGCCCGAATTGCACCGGCGCTAAGCCAGCCATAATCGCGCCGGTATGCCGTTGGCGCCTCCCTCGGGCGCCAGGCAATTTCGGAAACAAGCGCCCAAATTTCTCCAGTGTATCTTTCCGGTTAGGCTCTGTTTCGCGTTGCGGAATTTCGTCCCCTGGCCCCCCCAGTTGAACCCGCATGTTACCCTGTCCTTCGGAGCCTTATGTCCCTCACCCGCGAAAAAGCACAACTCATGAGCGCCTCCGAGATCGATCGGACCCTGGTTCGCCTGGCGCACGAAATCCTGGAGAAAACCAAGGATCTCGACAAGCTCGCGTTCATCGGCATCCGGCGCCGCGGCGTACCCCTCGCGCAACGCCTCGCCAGCAAGATCGCTTCGCTCGAAAGCCTCCAGGTCCCCGTCGGCATTCTCGATATCAATCTCTACCGCGACGACCTCAGCACCGTCGGCGTCAAACCCGTCGTCAGTTCCACCGACATTCAGTTCAACGTGGAAGGCAAGGACATCATCCTCACCGACGACGTCCTCTACACCGGCCGCACCATCCGCGCAGCGCTCGACGCCCTCTTCGATCACGGCCGTCCGGCGCGCGTCCGCCTCCTGGTGCTGATCGACCGCGGCCATCGCGAACTGCCCATCGAAGCGCGCTTCATCGGCCGCGTCGTACAGACCACCGACATCGAGATCATCGAAGTGAAGTTCCAGGAAATCGACGGCCTGGAGAAAGTGCTCCTGGTCGAAAAAGTGCCACCCACCGAGGCCTGAAACCCATGCCCGCCGGACTTCTCGGAATCGAAGAACTGGACCGCGCCGAGATCGAACAGCTCCTGGCGCGCGCCAAGGATTTCCAGCCCATGCAGAGCCAGTCGCGCAAAAAGCTCGACACCCTGCGCGGCTACATGATCGTCAATCTCTTCTACGAGGCCTCCACCCGCACCCGCACCAGCTTCGAGATCGCCGCCAAGCGCCTGGGCGCGGACGCCGTCTCCATCACCGCGGCCGGTTCCAGCGTCTCCAAGGGCGAATCGCTGGTGGACACGCTGAATACCCTCGCGGCCATGCGGCCCGACGCCATTGTGATGCGCCACGCGGCCTCCGGCGCCCCGCATTTTCTGGCGCGCCACCTGCCCACGCCCATCATCAACGCCGGCGACGGCACCCACGAGCATCCCACCCAGGCGCTGCTCGACGCGCGCACCATTCTGGACCACCGGCCGTCGCTCGAAGGCCTGCGGGTGGCCATCATCGGCGATATCGCCCACAGCCGCGTGGCGCGCTCCAACGTCCACCTGCTGGCGAAATTCGGGGCCGAAATCGTGCTCTGCGGACCGGCATCGCTACTGCCCGTGGAACTGGCGCAACTCGCCCCCGGCGTGCAGCTCACCAACGATATCCGCGCCGCCATCAAAGACGCCGACGTCGTCATGATGCTGCGCGTGCAGCTCGAACGGCAGCACGAAGCCAGCTTTCCAGCCAGCGAGTATTTTCGCTTCTACGGCCTGCGCCTGGAGCATCTCGACCTCGCCAAACCGGACGCCATCGTGATGCATCCCGGCCCCATCAATCGCGGCCGCGAGCTGTCCTCCGAGGTGGCCGACTTCCAACGTTCGGTGATCCTCAACCAGGTCGAGAACGGCATCGCCGTGCGCATGGCCGTTCTCGAAAAGGTGATCGGATAGACCATGTCCATCGTCATCAAAAACGGACGCGTCATCGACCCGGCATCGCAAACCGACCGCGTGGCCGACGTGCTCATCGTGGAAGGCAAGATCGCCGGCGTCGCCCCCAACCTCTCCTCGCCCGGCGCGCGCATCGTGGACGCCACCGGCATGGTCGTGGCCCCCGGCTTCATCGACATGCACGTGCATCTGCGCGAGCCCGGGTTCGAACACGCCGAGACCATCGAGAGCGGATCGCACGCGGCGGCGGCCGGCGGCTTCACGTCCATCTGCTGCATGCCCAACACCAAGCCGGTCAACGATAGCGCCACCGTCACCAGCTACATCGTCGAGCGCGCGCGCCGTAAGGCGGTGGTCAACGTCTTCCCCGTCGGCGCCATCACCAAGGGCAGCGCGGGCGAGGAACTGGCGGCCATCGGCGCCATGAAAGCCGCCGGCGCCGTGGCCATCTCCGACGACGGCATGCCGGTGATGAACTCGCGCGTCATGCGCCGCGCCATGGAATTCGCCCGCTCCTACGACCTGCCCGTCATCGACCACTGCGAAGATCTCAACCTCTCCGCCGGCGGCGACATGCACGAGGGCGCCAAATCCGTCCGCTGGGGATTGCGCGGCATCCCCGCCGCATCCGAAGACATCATGGTAGCCCGCGACCTCCTGCTGGCCGAGCTGACCGGCGCGCGTTACCACGTGGCGCACATCTCCACGCGCAACGCCGCCGCCATGGTGGAACAGGCGCGCCGCCACGGAATCGCCGCCACCTGCGAAGCCACGCCGCACCACTTCTCCCTGTGCGACGAAGACATGGCGCCATACGACAGCAATTACAGAATGAAGCCGCCCCTACGCTCGACGGGTGACCGCGCTGCCGTGCTCGACGCCATCGCCGCAGGGACTGTGACCGCCATCGCCACCGACCACGCACCGCATCCCGGCAGCGAGAAAATGCAGGAGTTCGAGCGCTGCCCGTTCGGCATCATCGGCCTCGAAACCGCCATCGCGCTTACCCTGGAACACCTGGTGCACCCCGGCCGCATCACCCTCAGCCGCATGGTGGAACTGTTCACGACAGGCCCCGACTCGGTGATGCGCCTGGGCCGCGGCACCCTGGCCCCCGGCGCCCCCGGCGACGTCACGGTCTTCAGCACCGACCTCGAGTGGACCTACGACGTCAACCAGTCGTTCTCCGTGAGCCGCAATTCCCCCTTCGACGGGCGCACCTTCCGCGGCGGCCCCGTGGCCACGATAGTGAACGGCGACCTGGTTTGGAGCCGGGAAGAGCGCTTGACGTAAGGAGCACCTGTGAACCTGGAGTTTGTCCTATGCGCCTCGCTGCTGGCGACACCGGCCATGGCGCAGTGGGAGCGGCACATTGGCAACCACACGGATGTGCCGCCGGCGCACGACCTGCCGTTCTTTGAACAGAACCCGTGCGCTCGCGGCAAGGCCGAATCCTCTCCGGCCCTCAAGGAGGTTTTTGATGGGGCAATGGTGATGGGGGCGGAAGTCGGAATCGGAAAAGTCAAAACCGAACTGACGGCGGTGGGGCAGATCGGGAAGTACACAATCTACGACCTAGTCTACACGTTCGATGAAGAGTTCAGCCCGACCATGAGATCCATTCTGGTGCAGACCGGACCCCGCGAATATCACGAGATCCTGGTGCAGGCCATTCCGTATTTGTGCATTCTTCAGCCAGCGGAAATTGTGCACGCCGGGACGCCGTCGGTCATCCTCGCGGCCTTCGAGGACGGGGGCATGTACCGGTTCCCGCTGCGAAACTATCTTGTGGTCGGTCCCTCGGGAGCGAGTGAACTGGACTTCAGCTCGCTAGATAAAGCAGAGAAAACCGTAGTTTTGCCGAAGGGGATGCGCACTTGGGAACCTGCGTCAGAGTTCGACCTAGCGAATATGTTATACACCATCGGAACCGAGTTGGAATCCGAATCCAGCGTAAAAACAGCCTGCTGTGTTGGCCGGATCGAAATACCGTTCCGAATCGAGGGCCATCGTGTCATCGCCGGCGCCGCAAAGTACGTCGATCACTACTTCTGATCCAGCGGCTCTACCGCAGCGGTGACGTCGATGAAGGCGGACGGCGGCCAGACTGTAGCCAACCTGGAGTCCGCTTCCCCTCTTCACACGGGACCACGGGCACGCCCGGCAGGATAGGATATGAAGCGCCCCTACCGCGGGTCTCCTGCTTCGGCAACTACGTCCAGAAACCGGCGCCCCGCGATCGTCTGCGTCCCCTTGTGGCTCTTCGGAAAATGCCTGGTGTTGCCGGTCACAAGCCAATCCGCGCCAGCCGCTTCGGCGCATTCGAGGAACCGGTTGTCGGATTCATCGGGTGAGGCAGCGACGGTCCGGATCGGCTCCACGAGATGCGCAACCCTGCGAATCGCGGCCATGGCGGCCTCGGCCTGCCGCGGTTGGAGTTTCAGGCGCGGCCGGCGCAGCACCTCTTCGTACTCGGCGAGCACGGGGGTGGAAACGTAGAGCGCGACATGGCCGGTCAGAGCGAGCATCAATACCGTGGCTTGCGTTCCGGAAGGCGTCAGCAGCGAGGAAACGACGACGTTGGTGTCGAGGACGACCCGAATCATCTGGCGGGACCGCTGCGTTTTCCGGGGCGCCGGCGGACGGCGGCGACCTCGGCATCGATCTGCTTCATGGTGAGCTTATCAGTGCCGCGGCGCTTAGATGCCGCCCACGTTTCCTTGAGCCAGGCGGGGGCCTGCTCGCTGAGTTTCTTGAAGAAACGCTCGCGTTCCGCCTTGCCGGCGGGGATCCGGTCGATGACGGCCTTTGGGGTGTAGGTGAGCCGGCCGCGTTCCGCCTTCGCCTCCAGCACGTCGCCGCGGCTGATGCCGAGTTGCTCCCGAATGGCCTGGGGGATGACAACCTGGTATTTGTTCTTGACGGTGACGATAGCCATGGCGATGAGGTGAACTGTTGAACTGTTCATCTCTACCTTAGCACGCCCGGCACGCCTGCCAAGCCCCGCGTCCACATCGGCGGGTCGGGCGCCGTCCGTGCCAGTGTCGTTAATGGCGACGATGGCTGAAGCCCTGCACTACTGGAATGCAGCGCGACTCGATGTTCTCTCCGACGCCCCGACTCGTCCGCGCGACGCCGTCGGCGGCCGTCTTCCCTCCGCCGCGCGCCCCGTCAGCGCCCAAACGGGTACGCGCCCGCCGACCGCGCCTCCTCCTCGCTCCATCCCAACAGCTTGCGGACATCCGCTGGAAGCGCCTCCCCTGCCTGCGCTCCTGGAAGCGCCTGCAGCAACTCGTACCGCTCCAGTTCCGGCCCCTTGAAGATCGAGCGCGGAGTCCGGTCGAACTGCCGACCAGTGGCCTCGAACGCCGGCGCCAGCTTCTGAAACTCGTCGAGCGACCCGAGTCTGGCGACGCAGCTATCGGTGCCGGCCGGGCTCCATAGGATGAGCGGCGGCGCGCTGGCGCCCGCAAAGTCCGCACGCACGTAGACGTTGCCATCGACCTCTTTCGCCTGCGGGCGCTGGAGTTTCGCGCACAGCGCCTTCGGCTGCTCGAATTGCAGCAGCGGATTGCGGTACGCCTCGCTCGCTACCAGCAGGTTGCCCACGAACACGTGTCCTTCGCGTTGGTCCACATCCGGGCCCGTGGTGGGGTGCCAGCTAAAATGGTCGCCGTTCGCGCTCCGTTCGTTGCGCTCGAAGGCCGCCCGCGTGTCCACGAACGTGTTGTGGTAGACCCGCACGTCCGCCGAGTTCAGCACGCGGACGCCCTTGTCGCAGCGGACGAAGACATTGCCCGCCACGGTCGCCCCGCGCGAGATTTCAAAGAAGAATCCATCGAGGGCGCCCTCCACCCAGTTGTTCACGAACACCGCGTCGCGGTTGCCCACGTCGTACCAGATCCCGTTCGAATAAGGCTGGTCCGTCACCAGGTTGTCGCGGCACGTAACGCGGCGCGTCTGGTTAAAGATCTTGACCGCGGCCGGGTAGTAGCCGGTGAGTTGTTTGATGTTGTTCCGCCGGAAAATATTCTTCTCCAACAGGACGTCGGACGACCCGATCACGTAGATCCCCTCCGTGCTGGTATCGCCGATCAGCGAATTGCGAATCACCAGGCCGTCCCCGCGAAAGTAGCCGGCCACGCGTGAGCAGTAGGTGATGGTCACGTTCTCCAGCAGCGTGCCCGTCACCTCCTTGCCGAACGTGGCGGGATCGGATAAGCCCACCGGCTCGTCGGTCGGTTCATCGGCGGCGGTGAAGTGCTTTTTGCCCTCCACCTCCAGGGCGCGATAAGCATATTGGGTGAAGGTGATGCCGCGGATCGCCGGGCCCTTGCGATCCGAAACCTTCCCGTGCACCGGGCTGCTGGTTCGAACCAGAGCGCTGTCGAAGGCGGTGATCTCGACCAGCCGGTTGGTGGGATCCACGCCGATGTACACCGTGCCGCTCTTATAGTCGATATAGAACGAATGCGCGTCGAGCTCTCCCTCCCAGCCCACCGACTTCAACAGTTCGCCGTCCACGAACACCATGTCGTTGTTGAAGCGATAGAGCGGCGTTCGCATCCCCTCGCGGTCGCGCTGCCACCAGCCCAGCGGCGCGGCCGGAAACAGCCGGTTCCAGGAGGTCTTCCAAACGTTGTTGCGCAGCGCATCCCACTTCGTCGCCACCTGCGTCCCCTTGAGGATCGGCCGTTCCCTGGCGTACGGCTGCAGCGTGATGCCCTGGTTGAGGCTCAGGCCGCCCGTGCGGTAGACGCCCCCGCGCATGACGATCGCGTCGCCCGTGACCACGCGGTCGATTGCCGCCTCCAGCGTCGTCGGTTGTTCGAGCGTCTCCCCCGGCCGGTCGGCCTTTCCGTCCGGCGCGACGAAGTAGACGTGCGCCGCCCGCGGGATCTCGTAGCGCTGGTCGATCGGACCGTAGGGCCCGCCGGACGGCTGCGCGGACCCATGCGCGGCCGAGAACAGGAGACCAAAGAGGAGCAGGCAACCACGAGAGCATTGTGCCGCTTGGCGAACCGGATGCATGGAGTGTCCTTTCGAGGCGAATCGAATCCTAAAGTACACTATATGCAATCGAGGGCGCGCTGGGGATCCAGGTGCGGGGTGAGGGGACGGGTCTTGAGGACACGTTGCCGCCCTCGCTTCTCACCACGGCAGCGGCTTGCCCAAATGAAAGAATCCGCCCGTCGGGCCGTCATCCCCCAGCAGAGCCAATTCCACGCCAGTCTTCGCTCCCTCCGGTATCTCCATCGGAGCCGCATCCGTGCCCATGTCCGTCTTCACCCAACCCGGATGCGCCGAGTTCACTTTGATCTTTGTGTCTTTCAACTCGTGCGCCAGATGGATCGTGAAGGAATTCAACGCCGTCTTCGAAGCGTCGTATGCCAGCGACTTGAATTCGTAAATCGGGCTCTTCGGGTCCGCCTGCAGCGCTTGCGACCCTAAGATACTCGACATATTCACAATCCGCCCCGCGGCGCTCTTCTTGAGCAGCGGCAGCAGCGCCAGCGTCAGCGCCACCGGCGCAAAAAAGTTCGTGTCGAACGTCCGGCGAATCGTATCCTCGCTGGTCGTACTCGCCTTCCCGCTACCCAGCGGCTCGGCGGAGATTCCCGCGTTATTGATCAGAATGTCCAGCCGTCCGAACTTCTCTTCCAGAAACGCCGCCGCTGCTGCACCGTCTCTCTTGTCGGTGACGTCCAGCTTCACGAACTGCGCATCCAGGCCCTCGCCCCGCAACTTCGCGGCCGCAGCCTCGCCTTTCTGCGGGTCGCGTGCCGCCAGGCATACCGTCACGCCTGCCCGCCCCAGTTGCCGCGCCATCTCGAATCCCAGTCCTTTGTTCGCGCCAGTAACTAGCGCGACCTTCTTTGAAGTCGCCATGACTATAGGGATTGCAATACGGGCCCCGACGATTCAACCGGCTGCAGCCGCGAGTTTATCGGTGCGCTGGGACACACTCCCGGCGCCTTAAAGAAGTACTGAAAGCAAGACTGTGAACGGAATTTCGCAAGTATGGCTCCCCGGAAAACGTGGCTTCCAACAACCTCTCCACCCGCAACGTGTCGATTCCCATGGAGCGCTTCGCGCAAAAATTGACCTAACCATTGGACCATCTACTGGTCAACCGATTACCAGCCTGACTGGCTTGCCAATGCGGCTGAGCATTTCCACCAGCGTATCGATGGTGAACTTGGCCGTTTTCTTGTTCACCACGTCGGACACACGTGGGCGCGAGACCATCAGAATCTCGGCGGCCTCGGCCTGCTTTAAGTGATGTCTCGCAATCCAGATAGACAACTCTTCCATCAGTTGCCGCTTCAGAATGCGCGCGTCATCGATCTGTTTGCGGGACGCAGTTTGTAGACGTTTGGCCTCGTCCGGTGGAAAGCCCAGTTCCAGGAACAGGTTCGCGCCCGGCTTTGTCACATGGCGGATTTCGGTGTCGATCTTCATCTCTTGTCCTTCCTCGCATCGACCAGGGCGCGATAGCGCGTTGCGGCAATTGCCTTGTCCTGCTTGCGGGTCGCCTGAGTCTTCTTCTGGAAGCAATGCAGCACGTAGATGGCGTCTTCGAACTTGGCGACGTACATCGCGCGGTAAATGCCGCTTGCCTCCCTGATTCGAATCTCCCTCGTGCCCGCGCCTACCTCGTCCAACGGCTTCCACTCGTCTGGCTCAAGCCCGGCCTGGACCTTCCCCAACTGGAAGCCCGCTTCCTTCCGGGCGTCTCTTGGGAATGCCAGCAGATCGTCGTAGGCCGACCCCACCCAACGGATCTGCTTTTCATCGTCCATGAAGCCGGGGTGTATGCAATTTTATACGCGCCTGCGGTTGCAAGTCAACTTGCCTGGTCAACGACGATCGGCAGGGCTTGGGCGGCGCTTTCAATAGAGATCGCCAGAGTGCCTCCTTCACTCCGCCGCCGCTGCCATCTCAACCACCGCTCTGCACACATCAGTTCGCATTCATCCCGACGTGGTATTTTGGTCTCCATGCCTTCGGAAAATCCTCTCCAGGATCCCCTTCGCTTTGAACGCCAGGTGCCCGAGTGCGTGGTGGTCATCTTCGGCGCCAATGGCGACCTCACCAAGCGCAAGCTCCTGCCGGCGCTCTATCGTCTGGCGTATGACCGCAGGCTGTCGGCCGGCTTCGCGGTCGTGGGCATTTCGCGCACACCGCTCTCCGACCTCCAGTTCCGCGACAAGATGCTCGAAGCCGTCAAACAGTTCTCCGAGGACACCACCTTCGATGCCGACGTCTGGAAGACCTTCGCAGAGGGGCTGTTCTACGTTGCCGGCGATATCAACGATGCCGGCCTCTACCAGCGCCTCGCCGCGCGCCTGACCGAGATCGAAAGCGCCCGCCAGACCGGCGGCAGCGTGATGTTCTATCTCTCCACCCAGCCCAGCCAGTACGCCTCCGCGGCGCAGGGCCTGGGAGCGGCCGGTCTCGGAAAAGGCAAGGGCTGGCGGCGCCTCGTCGTCGAAAAACCCTTCGGCCACGACATCGCGAGCGCCCGTGAGCTCAGCGACCGCCTGCACGAAGTCTTCGACGAATCCGACGTCTACCGCATCGATCATTACCTGGGTAAGGAAACTGTCCAGAACATTTTGGCCTTCCGCTTCGGCAACGGCATTTTCGAGCCGCTCTGGAATCGCCGCTACGTGAACCACGTGCAGATCACCGGGGCGGAATCCATCGGCGTGGAAGGCCGCGGCGCCTACTACCAGGAGGCTGGCGCGCTGGCCGACATGATTCAGAACCACATGCTGCAGGTCATGGCCACCATCGCCATGGAACCGAGCGCCAGCTTCCGCGCCACCTCCGTGCGCGATGAGCGGTCCAAGTTGCTGCGCTCCATCCGCGCGATGACGCCCGACGAGATCCGCCGCAATTCCGTCCCGGGACAGTACGGTCCGGCGCGCATCGGCGGTCAGGATGTGCCGGGATTCCTCCAGGAGCCCGGCGTCAGCCCCGGTTCGCAGACCGATACCTATGCCGCCGCCACCTTCTTCGTGGAAAACTGGCGCTGGGCCGGCGTGCCCTTCTACGTGCGCACCGGCAAACGGCTGCCCAAGCGCGTCACCGAGATCGCCATCCAGTTCAATCCCGCGCCGCTGGCGATTTTCGGCGAGGGCGATGGCGACCGTTCGCCCAACCTGCTGATCGTGCGCATTCAGCCCGAGGAAGGCATCTCCCTGAAGTTCCTCTCCAAACGGCCCGGGTCGGGAATGAACCTGCGGCCCGTGTCCATGGATTTCAACTACGGCTCGAGCTTCGGCGAGCGCTCGCCCTCGGCCTATGAGACGCTGTTACTCGACGCTATGATCGGCGACGCCACGCTCTACACCCGGCAGGACATGGTGGAAGCGAGCTGGAGCGTGGTCGAGCCCATCCAGAACGTCTGGCGGGAGACTAAGTTCAGTTTCCCCAACTACGATGCGGGCGCCTGGGGGCCGGCGGCCGCCGACGAAATGCTGGCGCGGCGCGGCCATGTTTGGAGGAAGCCATGACATCTACCGTCAATCCCGAACGCGTGCTGAAGGAACTCGCCGAGCTGTGGGTTTCACAAGGCAAATCGGGCCACCCGGAAGAGGGCGAGCCCCAGGCCGGTGTGTTGCGCGCCTGCACCATGACGCTGGTGGTGGCTGAGGAGGACGACCGCGATTGGTCGGCCCTAGGCGAAACCATCGCCGCACTCATGCCCGAACATCCCGCGCGCGCCATCCTGATCCGCTTGACCGGCGCCGGCGACCGCGCCTTGAGCGACCGCGTTTATTCGCAATGCTGGATGCCCTTCGGACAGCGGCGCCAGATCTGCTGCGAACAGGTGGAGATCGCCGTTTCCGATGCCGGACTGCCCGACCTGCCCTCGGTGGTCCGCCCGTTGGCCGTTCCCGATCTGCCGCTGATCCTGTGGTGCCGCAGTCCGCGCCTGCTCGGCATGCCCGAGTTCGATGCCATCGGAACCACAGCCCGCAAGGTGATAATCGATAGCGGCGGAAACCTCGCACTCGCCGATGTCGCCCGCTTCGCCGCCCGCGGAACACTGCTTGCGGACCTCGCCTGGACCCGCGTCACCCGCTGGCGCGAGACGCTGTCGCAGCTCTTCGAGAACAAACAGAACCTGGCGCGGATACAGGCTCTCGCGGAAGTCTCGGTCCAGCACGCGGCGCACTTCGGTAACTCTGCCGCCTATCTGGCCGCGTGGATCTCCAACGCGCTTCCCAACCTGAAGATCTCCATCGCACCCGATCCGCAGTGCGACTCTCTGCGCCTGGCGCTCTGGGGCGAAGGTTTGCGGGTGGAGATGGAGCGCCGCCAGGACCGGCTCGTGGTCAAGGTCAACGGCCTCTCCCGCTGCAGCAACCTGCCGCTGCTCAACGACTACTCGCTGATGCGCGAAGAGCTGGGCATCGTCCGCCGCGACCCGGTTTTCGACCAGGCACTGGCGCGCGCCGTTCAGCTTGCGTATGCTAACTCTTAATGAGTGCCCGTTGGCATACCTATCCGGATGCGGCGGCGGCGGCCGAGGCCTGCGCGCATCACCTGATCTCACTTCTGGAAGAAGTTCTCTCCGGTAACGAGTTCGCCACCCTGGCGATCTCCGGCGGGTCCACCCCCAAACTGATGTTCCCAAAGCTGGCCGAGTCGCGCTTTGAATGGAACCGCATTCACCTGTTTTGGGTGGATGAGCGTTGCGTACCCGCCACCGATCCCGCCAGTAATTACAAACTGGCCTATGAAACCCTGATCGCGCCCGGTCACATTCCGCAGCGGCAGGTACACCGCATCTGCGGCGAACTCGCGCCCAAAACCGCCGCCCACCGCTATGTCGAAGAGATCCGCGAGTTCTTCGGCCTGGAACCCGGCGAGTTCCCGCACTTCGACGTGATCCACCGCGGCATGGGCCCCGACGCGCATTCCGCCAGCCTGTTTCCCGGCGATCCCCTGATCGACGACCGCGAGAACATCGCCGCCGCCACCTTCGTCGAAAAGTTCAATCAGTGGCGCGTGACCCTGCTACCGGGAACCCTTCTGGCCGCCCGCCACACCGTCTTCCTGGTGGCCGGCGCCGACAAAAAAGACGCCGTCCGCGCCGTATTTCAAGAAGAGTACGCCCCCATGAAGTACCCCGCGCAGGTTGCCTCTCATCACGCCCGCGGAGTCACCTGGTTCCTGGACCAGGCCGCCGCCGAGTTAGTGGAGTGAGATCCGGTGACAGGCTACGTAACTCCCGAATAGATCCGGCCACCGGCGCCGCCTACTGCCGGCCATCCGAGTGATATCCCACGCGGTGCTTATACTGCTCCAGCGTGTTATACACGATCGGACACACCGCCGCCCGCCGGCAGATCGACGACACTCGTCCGCCGAGCGAATGCGTTCCCGGACTCAGATGCGGAAACTCGCGGCATGTCCGCGGACGCGCTTGGTAGACGGTACATAGACTTCCATCCAGAAAAATGCAGCCGTCCTTCCCGCTCTTCAGAAGCCGTTGGGCGGGCGCCTCCGGATCGGGCACGGTGTACTGCTGCGCAACGGCTTCGGGCGTCATGCCGAGCGAGTCGGCGATCCTCTCGATGTCCGCCTCGCCGGCGGTTACAGCCAGTGACCGGCAGCAGTTGGCGCAGCCCGTGCAGTCGATTTGCCGTCGAATCTCTTCCGCCAGGATCTGGAATGGCTCGATATGGTGGTGGTGCGCCGACAGGTATCGGCGGAACTCCAGGTTCTCGGCCGCTTTGGCCTCGCCCAGCCGGCGCACTTCCGCCAGGTCCGTGACCACGCAAACAGCATACTCCCGCCGTGCGCCGGAGGGAAGCCGGTTCCCGCCGGTTCCTGCCGGTCCCTGCCGGTATAATGGACCTATGTTCTTCCGCAGACAGCGCCTCGCCACGCCGACCTTTGCAGACCGCCTCGAGACCCTCAGGCAAGCCGGTTTCGCGACCGCTCCGCAACCGGGCGGCGCGGTGCGCATCAGCCGCGATGGATGCGCCATCGACCTGCTGGAGGAGAGCCAGCACGTCCGCGCGTCGGGGCGGGCCGGAATCGTCGCGGGCAACCAAATCGGCGCGCTCGTGGATGGCGGATTCCAGAAGTTTTTCCGCGCGCCTTCCGGCCAACAGCAGCCCGCCCTGGCGGATCAACTGAAGGCTCTCCACCAGTTCGAGGAAGATCTCAAGGAAGCCCTGGGGCAGGAGAGTTACTACAACGATTCGCTCGGAACCACCTCCACCTATTACTTGTATGACCGGGTGAAAGACCGCGATCGCGGCGTTCCGAAACGCATCTGGGAATAATCCGCGCTACGGCTTGCGCACTTGCTCGAAATACCGTTCCACGTAACTCTGTAGCGCCATCGGCACGGCGTCGCGTTCGATTTCGGCGCCGCTCTGCGAGTGCTGGGCGCCGCGCTGCACATACTGCGTTCGCAGTTGCTGATGGGTGGACTGCACTTCCACCGTGGCCTCTCCGGTAATGGTGGCCGCGCGCTTGCCGTAGAGTTCGCTCAGCTTCCCCATGGCCTCGAGTTGCTGCGCCTGTTTGATGCTCTTGTCGCCATCCTGGCTGCCGGCCCCGCTGCCCGGCTGCGCGCTGTTCTTCCGGCCCTCGTTCTTGCCGGCGCTCTTGCCCTCTTCGCCCGGTTGTCCGTCCTGCGCATCGCCGTGCCGGTCGGCGCTGGGCTGGCCTTCCTGGCCCGGTTCCCGTTTCGCCGCGCTCGGTTGGCCCTTGCCGGCCTGCTTGTCCGGACTTCCGGATTCCCGGCCCTGGCTGCCCTGCCGTGGGTCGGCGCGCGAGAGCAGATTCTGAAACGCGTCTTTCAGTTTGCTCATCCAGCTCGAGTTGTCGCCGGAGTTGTTGGCGTCCCGCTTGCCACTGGATTGCGACTGGCCCTTGCCGTCTTGAGGACTGGCGCCGGTCCGCTCGTCGCCCGGCGGGTCGTCGCTCTTTTCCGCGCGCGCCTCCCCGTCTTCCCCGGAAGCGTTGGCGGAGTCGATGGGTTTTGGGTTGTCCGCCGCGGCGCTGCCCGGGTCCGTGGCGCCTGGCTCGTTGCCCCGTGCCGGGTCCGGTTGCGCGGCTCCGTTGCGCTCCGCGTCTTCTCCGGCCTCCGGATTCTCCCCGGGATCTCCCGGTTTCGCGGAAGATCTCGGGCCGTCGTTCCGCGCCAGGTCCGGCTTCCGGTTCCACCCGAGTTGCTGTCGCAGCATGTTGGCCAGGGGCGGCCTGAGATCCAGTTTTCGATCGAGCCCGTAGCGCAGCGCGAAGAGAGTGAGGGCCGTCACCGCCAGCCCCACCACCAGCCAGACGGTGCGCGGCATAGTGTAAGGGACGGCGCGCCGCACATCCACCGTCGCGGCCAGCCGTTCGGCTTGCTCGCCCTGCTTGCGGCGAACGCCGGACGCAGTCTCGTCCGCTCCGGGTGGCGTCCGGCTGAAGTGCACCGCGGTGGAAAGCGTGTCCGCAAGCCCCATGCGCGCGTCCACCATTTGCGCCGCCGCATACAGCCCGGGGGTTCGCCGACGCGCCAGGTACAAGCCGGCGCCCGCCGACACCGCGGGAACCAGCACCATCCAATACCAGCTCAGAACCTCGGTTCCGAGAAGCAGCAGCAAGATCAGGACGAACAGCAGCGCGCTCGACACATTGGCCCCTTGCACGAGGAGCTCATTTCCGAGTAAGCGTCGCCTGACCTGGTGAACCAGCGCTAGCACGATGATCCGTTAGACGTCCCGTCCGAAGATTTCGTTCTCATGATACCAAAGGGGTTTTCGGCGCCCGTCAATGACGGCTGCCCGCCGATGGCCGATAATGGTTTCTGGAGCCTCTCTTTGGATCAGCCCCTGAAAGTCCTGATTGTCGATGACGAAGCCAGCCAGCGTAGCGGACTGGCGGCCATGGTCTCGGCCTGGGGTATGAAACCGTTCACCGCCGCCGACGGCAAGGAAGCTCTCGACAAGCTCGCGGAATCTCCCGTGGACGTAATCGTCACCGACCTCAACATGCCCGGCATGGACGGCTTCGCATTCCTGCGCCGCCTGCGCGAATCGGGTGAGATGCCGCCCACCATCGTGGTCACGGCGTATGGCAATGTCGAGACGGCGGTCAAGGTGGTGCATGAACTCGATGCCTTCTGGTTCCTCGAAAAGCCCATCCAGGCGGGTACGTTGCAAACCCTCTTGCGCCGCGCCTGCAGCGTGGCTGGACTGCGCGCCGAAAATCGCAGTCTGGAGCGCCAACTCGGGTACAAGGGCGCGTTAGGCGAATTGGTGGGGACGTCGCCGCGGATGCAGGAGATTTTCGCGCTGCTCCAGCAGGCCGGCCCGACCAAGGCGTGCGTACTCATCACCGGGGAAAGCGGGACGGGGAAGGAACTGGTGGCGCGCACGCTGCATGGACTCAGCCAGCGCAGGCAGGGGCCTTTCGTCGCCATCAATTGCGCGGCGCTGCCCGAGACACTGATTGAAAGCGAGCTATTCGGCCACGAGAAGGGATCCTTCACCGGGGCTTCCGAGCGCCGCGCCGGCTGCTTCGAACTGGCGCAACGCGGGACGCTCCTGCTCGACGAGATCGGCGAGATGCCTATGCAGACGCAAGCCAAACTGCTTCGCATCCTGGAGGATTCCAAGCTGCGCCGGCTGGGCGGGAAGACCGAATTCGAGGTAGACGTTCGCGTGATCGCCGCCACCAACAAGGTGCCGGAAGAAGCCGTCCGCGGTGGGTTTTTGCGCGAGGATCTGTATTATCGACTGAACGTATTCCACATCCACCTACCGCCGCTGCGCGACCGGAAAGCCGACATTCCGGCGATGGCCGAGACGCTGATTGCCGACCTCAACCGCAAGCACGAGTGCCGCGTCGCAGGTCCTTCGAAAGATGTCCTGGAGGCTCTCGAACGCCACGACTGGCCGGGCAATGTCCGCGAACTGCGCAACGTGTTGGAGCGGGCCGTGATTCTGGCCGGCGATGGCAACATCGAGTTGCGCCACCTGCCCGCCTTCCTGAATGGACGCGCGGTGCCCGCCGCTGCGGCGCCAACCAGCGCTGCGCCCGCCGCCGCCGCTCCCGAGGAGGCGGACGTGGTGCGGTTCTCCGTGGGCACCACCGTGGAAGAGGCCGAAAAGGCCCTCATTCTGCACACGTTGGAGCATACCCACAACAATAAGACCCGCGCCGCCGTCATCCTGGGCATCAGCCTCAAGACGCTGCACAACAAGTTGAAGGAGTATGGCGTGGGGCAATCGTCCGGCGTGAGTTCTTCGCCCGTGTAAGGTGGCTGCCCAGGCTGCTTATCGGCCGGTGTGCAGGTTGTTGTGGATGGCGTAGAGGGCCAGTTCCAGGCGGTCGGAAACGCCCAGTTTGTCGAAGATGTTGTGCAGATGGTTCTTCACCGTCTGCTCGCTGATAAACATCTTCTCGGCCATTTCCTTATTCTTGAAACCTTGCGCTACCAGCGCCACAATTTCGCGTTCGCGTTGGCTGAGCGGCGAGCGTTCGCGTTCCCGTCCGGGTGCGGCCTGGGGTGGCGGCGGGGTGTCCTCGGCGGCGACAAATTGGCGAATCACCGCGGCGGTGGTGTGCGAATCCAGCCAGATCTCGCCGGCATGAACTTTGCGAATGCTCTTGATCAACAGTTCCGTGGCGGTTTGCTTCAGAACGATTCCCGACGTGCCTAACTTCATGGCCTGGACAAATTCATTTTTGTCGTCGGATGCGGTCAGGACAATGACGCGGGTCTTGTTCTTGGCGGCTTGCAGGCGTTGCAGCGTGGCCAAGCCGTCCAGACCGGGCATTTTGAGATCCAGCAGAAGAATGTCCGGCTCGAATTGCTGAAGCACATCGAGCACCTGTCGCCCGTCGGAAGCCTGGGCAACTACCTGGAAGTCCTCTTCCAAGGCTAGCAGCTTGCAGAGGCCGTCCCGGAAAATCGGATGATCGTCGGCCACGACAATCCGAATCTTGGAGGTCATAGGAATACCCGTCCCGGGGGATGAGCCACTCAACGCGGCATTGTTGTCAGACATAACTTCCCGCTTTAGTTCAACTTAATTGTAGAGTTCTAATAGTACCAAGTCAAATCTAACCCAGTACCCGGAGGCGTACCCCGTTGAGCAGGCCTCTCGAAAGTGACGGAATGCTCCACTATCCGTATGGGACATTGTACCCCATGGGAGGCCTGGGTGGCGTAAGAAGATGTGTCCATGCACTGTAGCCAGCATGGAACCGGGGATCTACTGCCACGACGGCAATAGCGTGCGCCCCAACCGCGCCTGCTGGTACACAAGGACTGGAACCCCAATAAAATTCCAGACGTGAATCAGGGCGAAAAACGTCGAAACTGCCAGGATTTGCGAGATTTTCCGGGGCCAAACTGGGCGGTTTATCCAGGGAGCCCTATTTCCCCGGCGTTTTGGCGAGGAGTTGGCGGACCCAGAAGCGGTCGGGATTCAACTGCAGCGCCTTGTTGAAAGCCTGGCGGGCTTCGTCCTCCTTCTTGTCGTTGCGCAGGCCGACGCCCAGGTAGATCCATGCCTCGGCGTTCTTGGGATCGATCTCGATGGCTTTGCGGAAATCGGGAATGGCGACCGAGGCGCCGCCGCCGAGTTGGGCGGGCAGGTAGAGGTTACCCACGCCGCGCGCCACGTAGACGTTGGACGATTTGGGCGATTTCTCCACGGCTTTGGCGATCACGTCCTTGGCCTTGGGTCCGTAACGCATGCCGGTCAGGAAATCGGCGATGGCTTGTCCGTAGAGCGTCCCCAGGACGCGATAGAACTCGCCGAGGTCGGGCTTGAGCGCGACGGCTTTCTCGCCGAATACGATGCCGCGTTCGGCCGTGTCGCGCGCCCGCTTGCGATCGTGCAACTCGATGTGGACGGCCGCCAGGTACGATGCGGCCAAAGCGGCCTGGTACTGCGCCTGGGCGTCGTTGGGCGCCTTCTGCGCGGACTGGGCGGCGGCGTCGAGGAGCTTGCCAAGAGCCGTGGGATCCTGACGGTCGCGCGCCGTCTCGAGGGGCGAATGGGTGGCGGCGAAGAAGAATAGGGCTGATACCAGAACCGGCGTCATAGCTAGTTGTTACATACCAGCGTATCAGGCTAGATAGTGGAAATGCGCCGCTGCACCAGCATAAAGTACAGTGCGACACACATCAGCAGCAGGCCGTTGGCCGCGAGCACGGGAGGGGCGGAGTACATGTGGACCAGCCGCCCGGTGAGCAGGCTTCCCATGGGCATACCGCCGCGGAAGGCGACGTTGTAAACGCTCATTACGCGGCCGCGCATTTCGTGAGTGGTGATGAGTTGCACCAGGGAATTCACCATGGCGAAGACCACCATCAGCGAAGCGCCGGCCAGAAACAGGATGGCGCAACTGAGCAGGAACGCAGTGGAGACGGCGAAGATTGCAATCCAGAGACCCAGCAGCGTCAAGGTGGCGAGCGCCACCATGCCCTTGCGGCGGATATTGCCGAGGCCGGCCACGGCAAGCGCGCCGATGATGGAACCGGCGCCGGAACAGGAAAGGAAGATGGTGAGCTTGGCGCCGCCGGCATCGGCGAAGACATCGCGGGCGTAGACCGGAAGGAAGGTCATCAGCGGGATGCCGAGGGCGGTCATGAGGAACGCAAGCACGATGAGGGCTTCCATGGCGGTCTGTTTGCGGACGAAGGCGATGCCCAGCTTCATGTCGTCGAGGATGCTCTTCCCGGTCTTCTGAGGGAGGAAGCGGGGGCGGATGACGGTGAGAGAAACGATGGGCGCGAGGAACGAAACTGCATTCAGCCCGAAGCACCACGTATTGCCGAGCTTGGCCAGCGCCAGGCCGCCGAGCATGGGGCCGACCATGCGGGCCACGTTAAATTGGATGGACTGCAGGGCGATGGCATTGGAGAGATCCTCGCGGTCCACCAGCATGGGCACCAGCGCCTGGTAAGCCGGTCCGCCGAACGCCTGCGCGAAGCCGGAGAGGAACGACAGGCAAAGCACGTGCCACACCTGTACACCGTGGGTGGCTACCAGCACGGTCAGAATGGCGGCCGACGCCATTTGGGTATATTGCGAGCCGAGCAGGAGGTAGCGGCGGTCGATGCGGTCGGCCAGGACGCCGCCTACCAGCGAGAACAGGAAGATGGGGATGCCACCGAGGAAGGCGTCGAGCCCCAACATGAACGCGGAGTGGTGGCTGAGATCGTAGACCAGCAGGCTCTGGGCGAGAATCTGCATCCAGGTGCCGACGCTGGAGGTGCAGGCGCCGATCCAGACCAGGCGGTAATCGCGATACTGAAAGGCTTTGAAAACTCTTCGAAGCACGGTGAGAACTACCGCGGCGGAGACTCCCGCCGATTGCAGTGGAGCGGATGCGCCAAAAGGGAATTGTATCAGGTCGGGGGAATGCGCTCGGCGAAGGGGCGGGAGGGCTGTCAAGAAAACGAAGCATGAATGGGTGTGACTGGACCCACAAATTTGCCGTCCCGGCAGGTTTCCGGGGTCCGGGGCGGCGGAAGAAGCGAGGTTCTTGAGACCAAACCAAACACTTGGACGACCAGGGAGTTATTCGCCACCCTGCGATGAATCGGGTCTATTTTCTTGAGATTGCGTCGGAAACGAGCGCGGCGAAGTCGGGCACGGTGCCGTTCAGAATATCGAGGAGTTGACGCAAGCTACGGCTGCGGTCGGCTGCCTGTTGCTCCAGTTTCGCCATCACCAGAGCTTGTTCCTGGCGGAAAACCTCGATCAGGAAGGACTGAGGGTGCAACGCACGGACACCCCACGTCGCCAAGTGCTCTGGCCTGAAGTGGCGAAGGTTGAGGGTTAAGACGATCGCTGCCTCGCCGTGGACTGCGGCCGCTACAACGTGGCGATCCTTTTCATCGTTGGTCATCCTCGGAATCAGGGACTCGTAACCACTGATCCAGGCCTCACTGAAATGGGCGCTCAGTTCCTTCTCAAGATGAGCTGTCAGAGAGCGGGGCCACCCGAGTTTCAATTCCAACGTACGAGTAGTCTCGCGAATAATCTCCTCCGACCATTTCGGCTCAAAGAGTCGGGGCGGTTCCGCAAGGCGCAGTAGCGTATCGCATAAAGAGACGTTGGCGAGGACGCAGGCGTCGAGGACAATGAGCGGCGTGCCCGTCATTCCGGAGTCGGGATTAGCACTCGCTCATACAAGCCCGCCCGATCGACGGCCTGGCCGATTCTGCGAAGCGCATCGAGTCGCTGGTGGCCACGCTGCCGCTCTTCGAAGAACTGTCGAACCGCACGCTCGATCAGTTCGTCGCGGCTCCGATAGAGGCCGCTAGCGAGTTCCTGCTCGACCTGTTTCGTCAAATCTGCCGGCAGCGTTACGTCCATGGCCGTCTCCTCTCTTCATTCTACCCGGTCGCGGCGCCATAACGAGGGTGACGGTCGAAGGAGAGCGCCGCTCATGTCGAAGCCTCGAAAGAAGAGAATGCCGAAGCGGGCCCCAGCACCACACGCTGAGCAAACGACGAAGTGCCCACCGGCGCACGTTGGAGGGATCCGGCAACAAGCGTAACGGAGAGGGGCGTGTGGCACGTTGTCAAAGAATGTGCCAAACGAGCCGGAATGGACAAACTGGCACCGCATGACCTTCGGCGGACATGCGCCCACTTGTATCGTGAGGCTGGCAGTGAGTTGGACCAAATTCAGTTTCTCCTTGGCCACGCCTCGGTCCAGACAACCGACAAATATCTTGGCTGCAAGCAACGCCTACAAAACGCGGTCAACGACCGGATCGGCATCGAACGACGGGAATGAGATTTACCTGAAGCGGATTTGCTGGCTGCTCGCTCCTAGTCCCAGGCCTCGCTGAAGCCGAAGATGCGGATCGGCACGGCCGGGAACGCGGGGGCGACCGGAGGCACGGTGGCGGCGAGATTACTGGCCACGGCGATGGTCTCAAAGCCGGTGCCCATAGCGCCGTTTTGGAAGTGCGGGCGGGCCGAGAAGAGGCCTGCGATGAAGAATAGCCAGAAGGTCTAAACCATTGGCTGAGGCGCTCGGGCAGCATCCTGTTCGTAGGATATGCGAGGGTGTGGCGAGTTCGGAAGATGACTTTAGGGGAATCTTCTGGGCACGGCCAGGCCGATTGAAAATCGGCCGCAGGTTGAAAACCCGCCCCACATAAGCGGGTGGTACGCTGAGGTTTCGTGAGGCGAATCGTTTTTCTCTTGATCGCCGGGCTGGCGTGGACAGCGCAAGACCGGCAACCGGCCAGGCCAGACCGCATGGGCGTGACTAATACAGGGCCCTACGATTATGGGGTGATGGGACCGCCGGCGACGCCGGACATCGTTGCGGCCGCCGATAAAGGCGTCGCCAAGCCCATGCCCAAGGGGCCGTTCGCGCCCACGTGGGATTCCCTGCAGAAGAATTACCGGACACCCTCGTGGTTCGAGGATGCCAAGTTCGGCATCTTCATGCACTGGGGCGTCTATTCGGTGGCGGCGCATCACAACGAGTGGTACGAGAAACACATGTACGGGGCCGAGGCCGAGTGGCACGCGCAGCACTTCGGTCCGCAGGAGAAGTTCGGTTACAAAGACCTCATCCCGCTCTTCACCGCGGCGAAATGGGACCCCGATGCGTGGGCCGCGCTATTCAAGAAAGCCGGTGCGCGAGTGGTGATGTCGATGGCCCAGCACCACGACAACTTCGCGCTCTGGGACAGCCAGGTGACGCCGATCAACTCGAAAGAGATGGGCCCGCACCGCGATATCGTCGGCGATCTTGGGGCCGCTGTC